>Ga0272442_10002968_pt1 | contig 24088 bp, 24 predicted proteins | sample SSMForm2O_FD_200262 | JGI IMG/M metagenome (GOLD analysis project Ga0272442, IMG submission 200262) | Marine sediment archaeal communities from Little Sippewissett salt marsh, Falmouth, MA, United States - SSM-Form-2O | ecosystem: Environmental > Aquatic > Marine > Wetlands > Sediment ...
CATCATGGCTTCAAGCGGGCGCGATGGCGTCGGTTGTGGCGCCAGCGGATTCAGGACTTGTTGATTGCGACGGTGCAGAACCTTCGGATTTTGGTTCGCCACGCGGGCCGCCGGGTTCGCGGGGCGTGCGCGCAGGTTCAGGGCCAGGCAGCCCCGGTCGTCCATGCGTGTGTCACAGTTCTTGCTCGATGTCCGGATGTTATAACGCTTTTGGTGGAATATTGGCTGTTGGTCCGCTTATGTGATAGCCGGCAGCGCTGCTGAGCAGAAGCGTTCGCCTGAGATCCCTTCGGGCAACAGCCCGTTGAATTATGAATTATTCGCATTCCGTTTTGCAAAAGGGTGCGATACATCGCACCCTACATGCTCTTCTAAGGCATAAATACCTTTTTTAAATATCGTATAGCGAGTGACAAATGGCAAATATCGAAGGCCAAAAAACCCTGTGAATCAGTGTTAATCTTGTGCCATAGGTATCCATGTCAGATTAATTTTCTCTGCGTCCTCGGTGCTCTCTGTGGCAATGATTCGTTGTTCGTCGTTCGTATCCCAGCTTATTCTCGTGACTGTGCGAACGAGCCTGCGATTTGACAACCTGCCGCTCTGACATTACTCAAAAGGTCGTATCATTTTCTTTCTCCTCATTACACTATCTTATTTCATACTTTGAACAGACTCTGTTACTTCTTTTGAATGATGCATACTGAAATTGGGGGATCGGTTCAGAAGGTACATTTCTTCTTTGTCAATTCTTTCGGCAGTTATGCCGTTCGCCACCATGCCGGCATAGGTCTTATCCTTTGTATTTGGAATACATTCACATCGTTTTATCTCAACTTTAATATCAATTGTCTCTCCGTCATGAAATTGAATCTTAAGGTCCAAGATACTCTTGAGTGAAATCGGATTTGTACATTCTTGGCAGTTGTCCATACAAAGAAACTTGATCCCGTTTTCAGATATGTCGAGAATTCGATAGTTGGCATTCAGGACCTTGGGTGCAGCACTGGGCGGATAAAACAATCTGACGAATTTCCTTCTATCACCCTCTCTCCTCTTAGCCTTTCTTCTGCCGCCTACATCATTCGCATCGCTTCTTCTTTCCCCTTGCCTTCTATTGCTCCAAAAGTTCCATCGCATGGTACGCTCTTACCCATTTTGCCGTGTAACATTTGAACCGAGAAGTCAACAGATTCGTGGTTGTCTGGTCTAAGATAGAATTTACATCAACGATGAGCTTCTCGCTAAGACTATAATGTTATCGACTTCTTTGGTAAGTCTGATAAGTGAAAAATAGGAAATAGTCTGGCCTACTTGTGGTTTAAAGGTGTCAGGTACTTAGAAGCTTATGGTGGGGCAATACTGTAAGGCATCCCCAGGGGAGCCACCACGCTACAAAACCATTTCTCTGTGTGTGCTCTGTGCCCTACTTCGACTTCACTCAGAGCTTGCCGAATGGGGTGGCGTCTGCGGTTCCATTTCAAGCTTCAACGACGATTTCGACCTTCTGGATAACGTTGTGCCCTGATTTTGGGAAGGGGCGGGGCATAGGCTGGGCTATGCCGTTGGCGTCGATTGTCCGGCAGCGAAGATCGTATTTTCCAGGTTTTGTGACTCTCAGCAAGGCCGCCCAGTGGACGATTGTGTTGGGGATCGGCCAGCTTCGCGGCTTGCCGGCTTTATCGAACTGGAGGGGAATTGAGGGCAGCTTGCCCCTAAGGGGCGGACCGTCCGGAAGCCCTCCACCCCAATGCTCAGGAGGCGGCAGGATATCGGCATCTTGCCATTGCCCTTTGTCGAAATAAGGGTCGTTTTCAGAGAGCGGCTCGCTCTCTGGTACAAGCCAGTACTGAACCTTACTCAAGCCGGAAAAGCCCACTTGCGCTACGCCGGTTATCGGTGCGGCCTGGCCGGCCTTGATTTTCTTGGGCGTATGGATAAAGCGCGCACAGGTTTTCAGGTGGCTGACGGTATCGTTGTTCCAAAGGGCATACGTGTCGTTCGCTTGAGGGTTGTTCGTCAGAACGATTCGCTGGAGCCATTTCACCGACCGATTGCCATACTCCTCCGGAACCAGCATCCGAACCGGTCCGCCTCGGGTGGGCGTGAGCCACTCATTGTTGAGCTTATAGCAAAGGATGACCGGGAGGTGTCCCGGCGGGTCTTCCAGGACCCGGCCGATCGGCAGAGAACTCTGAAATCGCTGTTTGGGATCGTCGTTATGGTAGCCGTAATAAAAGACACGCCGGACATTGCCGGTCGGACGCGCCAGCCATATCACATCCCTCAAAGGCACGCCTTCCCACAGCCCCATACCGCATGGAGCACGACTATTCGTACAGGTCATCACGCTCATATAACGCACGGCTTTTGTCTTGGCCATCTCCATGAGCCGATCCCAATTGAGAGCGGTTCCTGATGCCCTGGATAGCGGCCGGTCCACCTTGGCGTTACTGTCCGGATCCGGCAGCACTTCCAGCCACCAGGTGTCGCGCGCGAGACCCACCTCGCGAAGCTTCTCAGGCGGCAGCTTGTGCGGCGGCGGCTTACCGCGGCCGTAGTTACGGAAATTCTCTTCTCGCGTAAGATATTCCAGCTTTGAAATCGCCGTGGCAAGAGAATCGGTATCGCTTTCTCTCTGACCGGCCCAGAGTCGAGCCGTTCCCAATCCTGCAACCGTCCCCGCTCCGAACCGAAGGAAATATCGCCGGGTTAGCTCGACATGCTCTTGTGCCATTCGCCCTGTCTGACCCATAAAAAACCTACCCCAATTACGAACCATCCTCATTATGGCCTTTCATAGGGTTCTTGTCAAGTTTTTTTCAGCAGCAGTGGATCTGACGAACCCAGATAATTCTTATGGCTCAAGGCGGAAAGAAAGTTCGATGAACAAATGTACCGGACATCTTTATCCTATTTTTTAAAAAAAAACAATATTTTTTATTGACAAGCTTCTGATAGTATTATTAGCATCCATCTAAGAAAGCGGATATTTAGTACTTTGAGAAAGTGAGGTATTAGTGTGTGCTCGACGTGAGTGCTTTGCTCGATATTTTCAAAGATTCAATCTCAAGGGATTTTTTCCCAATAATGCAAGGCCCAATGTGCGGGCCTACAGTGAGTCGGGGCGTGAGTTCTGTCCGGAGGACTGGCTGCGCGTGCACGGCTTTGCCACCAGGGCAATCTCGATGACAAGAATATAGGGCTATGGATGGTTTGCAACCGGCGAGCGATCTCAACCTCAAGCGCCGGTCAAGCCATTTCGAAAGGAGGTGATGCGAGTGAAAGGTACTCGAATTTTCGTCATATCTTTCAGAACACGAAAGTAAACAAGTAGGCATTTATTTTGTATGGAGGCTTAAAAATGAATCGGAAGCTACACTATTTCGCGGCTATTGTTATCGTCGTCGTCCACTTCAATAGCCAACTTGCATTCGGATGGATATATGGCCAAATGACAACAACGTGGGTCGCTGATAAAAGACACGACTCAAGCTCTGCTGTCTATGGTAAGGATGACTGGAATGGCGCGGCGGTAGTCAAGATGGTCCTTGACAGCGATCCGGTGGCGAAGGCCAGGCGCAGTTCGAGTTTTACCGGCAAGTCCTTGGCCAATATCCACCAGGACATCATGAACTTCAACGACGCGCTGCCGGGTTCCCTCAAGTGGGATCCGGAGGGGATCAGAGGCACACTGCTGAAGTACGATCCGGCTGGATACTACACAGATTACACCTCATCAACCTACGAACAGGCCTGCGACAAACTCGTTCGGGTTATGATGGATTATCAGGTTCCTCCGGCTATCATGGTCGACAAAGGAAAAGGATGGGAAAACTAGGGACCGCCACCTATTATTTTCTTGATATGATGCTTAATTAGCCCAAAGCACCTATAACGACTTTTGGATTTTGCTCGAAGACCCGAAGCAGAGCCATAGCCGGACCTCTCGGCGTTCTGCGGCCTTGCTCCCAGTTCTGCACTGTATCCACGCTGACTCCGATCATCCGTGCGAACTGCGATTGCGAAGCCTTGACAGACTTTCTGAGCTTGCGTATATCTACAGTATCGTACTTGAATGCACGAGAGGCTTTTGCCCGGTCTTTTCGGATTTTACCTGCCTCTTTGATACTCTTACTGAGGTCTTCAAATAATTCCCGGTTCATGATAGTTCCTCCATCACGAGTCTTCTTAGACTCGCGAGTTGCTTTTGTGTCAGATCGTCCTTCTTGCTCTTTTCATATGCAACCAACATGAATATCTTATCATCTGCGGTCACATAGTAGTATATCACTCGAATGCCTCCACTCTTGCCCTTGCCGGCTATTCGCCAACGAAGTTTTCGCAATCCTCCGCTGTTCTTAATCAGAACTCCAGCCAGCGGATTGATGACTAACACACCCTGAAGCTGTCGATACTCTTCAGCGCTAATCAATTGAGTAATCTGCTTGGTAAAAACACTCGTTTCGAAAATCTCCATACATATATAGTATACGTCATTGGCGTACATTTGCTCAAGAAAAATCTGTGCATTTTTCAAAAAATTTCTTCAGACTGATCGGTCACCGGTTCACCAATCACTTTATCTGCTTACAGCACTATTGACAAGGGCTGATAAAATTGCGATTATTTCATTTTTAAATGTGTAACACGCTAATAGTGTTGTTGAATAGGAATCCCAAACGCAGTAAACGGAGTTTGGGAAGGCAAGAAAGGATAATCGATTATGGCTATCGAATTTCGTCAGGATTGTTTATATTCTTTGGTTGTGCCGACGAGTATGGGGTGCCGGATTACGCCGGTGAATGGGCAGCCGGTGTATTGTTCCAACACGTTTATTTTGCAGGCTACCAGCGCCGAGTCCAACGTGGCCAGCGTCTCCAGCTATTTAGGCCTGCCTTGCAAGGTCCTGACGACCTTCGTCAAGGGCAGTCCGATCGCGCGGTTTATTAAGGACAATCTGGCAAGCCGGCATATGGACGTTGAGGCCAAAGAAATCGATCAGGGCGGACCGTGGGGCTATCGCCACCAGTTCAATATCGCCGATTGCGGGACCGGCTCGCGCGGGCCGCGAGTGCATAACGACCGTGCCGGCGAGGTCGGACGGACCCTGAACGTCAAAGATTTCGACCTGGACCGCATCTTCGGCAAGGAAGGCGTGCAAATCGTGCACCTTTCGGGGCTGATCGGGGCGCTGTCGCCCGAGACGGGGACGTTCTGCCTTGAAATAGCCCGGGCCGCCAAGAAGCACGGGACGCGGATTTCGTTCGATCTGAACCATCGCGCTTCGTTCTGGAAGGGGCGGGAAAAAGAGCTGCACGAGATTTTCTGTGAAATCGCCGGCATTGCGGACATTCTCGTTGGTAACGAGGAAGACTTCCAGCTTTGCTTAGGGACCGAAGGCCCGGAGGCGGGCGGTCAGGACCTGGGCAACAAGATCGACAGCTTTAAGGTCTTGATCAATAACGCCAAAAAGGCCTATCCCAACGCTTCGGTGTTCGCCACGACGCTCCGGCAAGTCGTCAGCGCCAATTGCCATCTCTGGGGTGCGATCATGGCCGCGGGCGACGACTGGCACGTGGTCGAACCGCGAGAGATTACGGTGCTCGACCGGATCGGGGGCGGCGACGGGTTCGTCGGCGGGCTGCTCTACGGCATCCTACGGGGCTGGGAGCCGGAGAAGTGGGTCCAGTTCGGGTGGGCCACGGGGGCGCTGGTCACGACGTTATTAACCGACTACGCCCAGCCGGCGGACGAGGACCAGATCTGGAGCATCTGGGAAGGCAACGCGCGCGTAAGGCGCTAAGAAGGTAGGGTGCGATGAATCGCACCGATCAATGGAAAATGTAAAAATGGTGCGAAATATCGCACCCTACCAGCGAATCAATAGTCAATTGTCAATATTCAATCGTCAATGTCACGAGGCTTCGCCGAGTTTGTGGCCGGGGCCGATGGTGTAGAGGCGTTGCTTCGGCTCGGTGTTCATGTGCGAGCGGACGATCTTGCCGATGAAGACGAAGTGGTCGCCGGCGGGGACCTGCGTTTCGAGCGTGCACTCGAAATTGGCGACGGCGTCGGTTAAGAGCACGGCGTCTATCTCTTTGGCCGGCGTCGTCTCACAATCGAATTCGGCGAATTTGTCGGTGTCCCTGCCCGATTTGGAGCCGAAGAACAAAGCCGCCTCGGCCATCTGCGTAGAGGGAAACGCAATCGTGAAGCATTTCGAGTGGTTGATCGCCTCGACGGAATAATGCTTCTTCGCTACGCCGATGGCCATCATGGGTGGCGAGCCCGATACGATCATGGTCCAGCCCAGGGTGACGGGATTGGCCTTACCGTCCTTGTCCTTGGCGATGGCGATGACGACTTGTTCGGGGTACTTGGTCTTAATGGCTTGCGAATATTCCACTTCTTTTTGCATTGCTTTTCTCCTGAGTTGATTCTATTATTTGGCTTTTTAAGACGCCTAACGCATTATAATGACAACCTTATTCATGACAAGGAGAAAGACGTGGAGACTATTGGCTTTATCGGATCCGGCAATATGGCCGAGGCAATGATTAACGGTGTGCTCAAGGCGGGTGTGTACCGGCCCGGCAAGGTTTTTACGAGCGACATTCGGCCGGAAAGGTTGGAATATTTGAGAGAGCATTACGGAGTTCGAACGACGGAAAGCAACGCGGAGCTGGCTTCGAAGTCCGACATCGTCGTGCTCAGCGTTAAGCCCCAGAATATGACCGATGTTCTGAATGGCATCAAGGACGCGGTGCGCGGGCATAGCCTGATCGTGTCCATCGCCGCCGGCATCACCGTATCGAATATATCCTCCATTCTGGGCGATCTGGCCATCGTTCGCGTTATGCCGAACATGCCGGCCTGGGTGGACGAGGGTGCGGCCGTGCTGTTCGCCAATACAAAGGCGGAAGAGAAGGTGGAAATGGCCCGGCTGATCTTTCTGTCGGTCGGCAAGGCTGAAGTGGTCGAAGATGAGGATTTGCTCGATGTCGCCACGGCGGTGAGCGGATCGGGGCCCGCTTATTTCTTCTTGATTATGGATGAAATGATCAAAGCCGGCGTCGAGATGGGTCTATCGGAAGAGATGGCCAGAGATTTGGTTCTGCAAACCGGCAAAGGCGCAACGCTGCTGGCGGAGAAAGAAACAGAAGAAGGCGTCACGCCCGCCGATTTGACGAAAAAGGTCGCCACGCCCAACGGCACGACCGAAGCGGCGTTTAAGGTCTTTATCGAGAAAGGCTTCGGACCGATGGTCTCGGAGGCGATGCAGCGGGCGGCGCAGCGAAGCCGGGAGCTTTCCGGCGGCTAAACGTTTCCCTTCAGAGGACCGGTTCGCATGATCAAAGCTGACAGATCACATCAGGGATAGCCTTGAGGTAGCCAGGCTGGCGCAGCGGAGCAAGCAGCATGTCTCGAAATACAGCGACGGGATGAAACGCCGGCTCAATATCATCTGCGCGCTCATGCACGATTCTGTGCTTTGTGGGTCTGATGATGCTGCGAAGACAGGAGAGCTAAGAGACTTACAGACTCACGGTACACGTGCAACAAGTCGGCGTTATCAGGAGTATTCCGCATATCTCAGCGATGCGCGCCTCGGTGATGATGAATCGTAGAAAATCCTGTCTGCGACTATTCAACGATAATGGCCTCAACGGGGCACTCGTCGGCGGCCTGCTGAGCCGCATCCTCATGCTCGGCGGGGACCTCGTCAACGATCACTTCCGCCATCTCGTCACCCATCGCAAACACTTCCGGGCAGGTATCGACGCACAGTCCGCACGCGGTGCACGTGTCTTCAATTCTGACTACCATAATCAACTCCTTTTCTGCACCAGCAACCTACGATTCGTCCTCAAAAAGTCCAAGACAACAGGTGGGTTGCCGTTATATCAGTTGTTACCGATATATCTCCCATCACAAGGAATCATTTGCGCAGAACATAGCGATTGTAACAAAATTTGTCAAATCTAAATGTTTTGGTAGAAAACTCTTTTTTTGCTGTTATACTGAAGGGGGTATCGGCTTATCCGGCCAACCGTCGAGAGCCGATCACCCTAATCGAACATCCGCCGAAAGCGGAGCCAATATTTTTGGCCGGGTCCCATGCAGACCGAGCCCGTGAACCTGGTCAGGCGGGGAACCGAGCAGCCATAAGCGTGAGCTTGGTGGTGCCGTGGGTTAACCCGGCCATCTTTTTACATTGACTATTGTCTATTGACAATTGAATATTGAGAAATGGACCCGGATGATTTAAAGAATAGGATGAAAGATTTCGCCCACCGCTGTGTTAAACTGGCCTTAGCTTTACCTCGAACAGCGTTGGGCAATCATATTAAAGGTCAACTAATCAGGTGTTCTACATCGGCGGCGGCAAATTATCGGGCAGTTTGTATCGCACAATCGAAACCGCATTTTATCTCAAAGTTAAGCATCGTAATAGAAGAATGCGATGAATCATGTTTTTGGATGGAATTCATTATTGACGAGAAGTTGCTGAAAAGCAGCGAGTTATCCCCCTATTACAGGAAGGGCGAGAATTGACATCAATACATATGTCTTCAAGAAAAACCGCTCGCGGCCTAAGAAAAAAGCCATGATGGGCGTTAGCATTATTTCAATAGTCAATTGTCAATGGTCAATAGTCAATGTCATATACCGTTTTAGCCAGAAAATACCGGTCGCAGACGTTCGATGACGTCGTCGGGCAGGATCCGATCGCCCAGACGCTGAAGAACGCCATCAAAACCGGCCGGGTCGCTCACGCGTATCTCTTCACGGGCACGCGCGGCGTCGGCAAAACCACCATGGCGCGCGTGCTGGCCAAGGCGCTCAATTGCCTGTCCGTGAAAGAGCCGACGACCGAGCCGTGCTGCCAGTGTGAGAGTTGCATCGCCGTGAACGTCGGCGAAGATATCGACGTGATCGAGATCGACGGGGCCTCCAATAACCGCGTCGATGAGATTCGCGAGCTGCGCGAGAACGCGATCTATCGGCCGGCCCGTTCCCGGTTCAAAATCTACATTATCGACGAAGTGCATATGCTGACGGTCTCCGCGTTCAACGCGCTTCTAAAGACGCTGGAGGAACCACCCAGCCATATCAAGTTTATCTTTGCCACGACCGAGCCCAACAAGGTCATCGCGACGATCCAATCGAGATGCCAGCGGTTTGATTTTAGCAACATCGGTCCGGCGGTGATCGCCGAGCAGCTCAAATCGGTCCTCAAGCAGGAGAAGATAAAATACGAGGAGGACTTGATTTTGCCGCTGGCAAAAATGGCTAACGGTTCGATGCGGGACGGCCTGAGCCTGTTAGACCGGCTCATCAGTGCGGGCGTCGAGCCGCTCAGTGCGTCGCTGCTCGAGGAGTTCCTGGGTTGTCCCAACAGCGAAAAGATTTGGGACCTGATCGAGCAAATCGGTGACAGCGACGCCGCCGGGACGCTCGCGGCGATAGAGGACCTTATCAATAGCGGAATCGTCGAGGTCCAGATTGTCGATTCGCTGATCGATTACATGCGCGATCTGATGGTCGTCAAATCCACGGGGCCTGATAGCCAACTTGTCATTCTGACCGATCAACAACGCGCGCGAGCCGCTGAATTAGCTGAGAAGTTTGATGTAGCCGCTCTGGTGTACAACATTGCGACCCTGGAGAAACTCCGCTGGGCCGTCAAGAACAGCGACACGAGCCGGGCGCTGTTAGAAGCGTCACTTCTACGATTCGCCCTCAGCGAACATTTCCTGAACGTCGATCAGCTTCTGGCACAGTTGAAACCGGGCGCCCCGGCTGCCGTTAGCTCTCCGGTAGGAGTCCCTAGGACTGCCACAGGTAAAAAAAAAGTCCCGAGCGTGGTAAGTAGCCCAACCACAAGCCAATCACACGTCACAAGCGACGAAACACAAACCGTTCGTCGTGAGCCACAAACCGCACATGACAACTCTCAGGAGCTTGCCGGATTAAGTGATATCCAATCGATCAAGACCCGTTGGAAGGATATCCTCATGTTTTTAACTTCCAAGCTCCCACCAAGCACCGCGGCGTTGTTAAGTTCGGCAAGTCCGAGCCGGTTTGAGGAGGGGGTATTGACGCTTGCATTTGGCCCGTCGGCTAAAATGCAGAAAAAGATGTGCGAGAGCAACGGCCGGCTGGAACAAATCCAGGCTGTTCTAAGCGAATATTTTTCGGCGTCGGTGAAATTGAAGTTAGAGGTGGTCAGGCACGATCAGGCTGAGACAAAAACCAGCCCGGCCCGAACGAAAACCTATAACCAAAAGAGAAACGAACTTTTGAACGATCCCGCCGTCAAGACCGTCCTCATGGGCCTCGACGCCACCATCACCGGAATCGAAGAAGATTAGTTGAACCATCCCCATCTCGATACAAGACATCGGGATGAGGCTGCCACCCATTAGAATAAAGGTCAAAGTAGATGGGTGGCAGCCACAAGCGAAGCTTGGGGATAGTGTAATGCAATGAATAAGATGTAAAATGACAGGATAAATGATGAGTAGTGCATATACGGAGAGTTTGAACAGGCTGATCGAGGAGTTTGGGAGGCTGCCGGGGGTGGGGCCTAAGACGGCCGAAAGATTGGCCTTTTATATTTTAAAGACCAAATCCGAGGAGGCCATGAAGCTTGCCGAGGCGATCCGGGACGTCAAAAACAAGATTAAACGCTGTCGGATCTGCTACAATCTCTCGGAACAGGCCACCTGTCAGATCTGCTCGGACCCGCGGCGGGATCAAAGCCTGATTTGCGTCGTCGAGCAGCCCAAAGACGTCATCAGCCTGGAAAAAACCGGCACGTGCAAGTGGGTTTATCACGTTTTGGGCGGCCATATCGCTCCACTCGAAGGCGTCGAACCGGACGATTTGACCATTAAAGAGCTTGTCGAGCGGGTGCGCGCGGGAAATATCAAAGAACTCGTTATGGCGACCAATCCGAACCTGGCCGGCGACGGCACAGCGCTGTATATCAGCTCGCTGCTCAGAACAACCGGCGTGAAGATCACCCGGCTGGCCCGGGGATTGCCCACCGGCAGCACGATCGAATACGCAAGCGGTAAAATACTCACCGACGCCATCATCGGCAGGCAGGAAATCGAATAACTTTTTTGGTCTCCATCCGTAAAGTTCTTCAACTGCCCTTCAAATCTTGACGAAATCATTTATTACATTTATGATATGGCTAACCCGGCCGTATCAGCGGGCCTATACGACGTCTTTATCTGGAGCTATAATGAAGTTGGAGATGAGAAGGCAGATGCGGATGGAGCAGAAGATGAAGCTCGCTCCGCATATGATCCAATCGATGGAGATTCTCCAGCTTCCGATTCTGGCCCTTCAGGAACGCATTGAACAGGAGCTCAACAACAATCCCGTTTTAGAGATGACGGAGCCTGAGCGCCCTGACGAGACCGACTCCGTTGAGGACGAGCCCCAGGGCGATACGGACGAAAAAGACCTGGTGCTCAGCACGGATAATAACAAGGCGGAGGATTTTGAACGTTTAGAGAGCATGGGTGACGGTTTTACGGATTATATGGCCGAAGCCGGGCCTTTCCGTCGGAGGATTCGGTCGGAAGAGCGAGACAAAAAGCTGGAGGCGCTGAAGAACACCGCCGCTCCCCCTCAATCGCTCCACGAATATTTATCAGAGCAGTGGCGTCTGGTGGATGCCGACGAGCCTGTGAAGAAGGCCGGCGGCATGATCATCGACTACCTCGACAACCGGGGATATCTCACCGTCCGATTGGAGCAATTATATAACAAGGACCGGGGCGATTTCACGGTGGACGACCTGAATGAGGCGTTATCGCTGGTTCAGAAATTGGAGCCGGCCGGAGTCGGCGCGCGCGATTTGAAAGAGTGCCTGCTGATCCAGATGGTTCAGAGCGGCGAGGATATGAGCTTCGAGTCTCGCCTGATCTCCGAGCATATGGACGAGCTGCTCGAAAATCACCTGCCGGAGATTGCCAAAAAAATGAATTGCAGTCTTGAAACGATCAATCGGGCCATCGTGCGAATGAGCAAGCTGGACACGTCGCCGGGCCTGCAAGTGGGACGGGAACAAAATCTTCCCATCACACCGGATGTGATCGTGGAAGCCGATGAGGAATCGGGCCGGTACATCGTCAAATTGGCGGACTCCGATCTGCCGCACCTGAAATTGAACGACTACTATTTAAAAATGGCCAAAGATGAGCGGGTCAGCGAAAAGACAAGAAAGTTTTTACAAAGCAATATGCGTTCCGCTCAATGGATTATGGATGCCATCGAGCAGCGAAAGAGCACGCTGCTGAGAGTTGCAAAGGCGATTGTCAAATATCAGAAGGATTTTTTCGACAGGGGGCAATTACACCTTCGGCCGCTCCCGATGTCGAAGGTGGCCGACGACGTGGGCGTTCATTTGGCGACGGTTTCGCGCGCCGTCGCCGGCAAATACATCCAGTGCCCCTGGGGGATATTGCCCTTGCGGAAATTCTTTAGCGGCGGCAGGGAAGACGTGAACGGCCAGGGACGAAGCTGGGAGGCCATTCGCGCCAAACTCCAGCAGATCATCGATGAAGAGGATAAAGCCAAACCTCTCAGCGACGATCAGATCCGCAAGAGACTTCAAAAGGAAGGCATCAATAATTTAGCTCGTCGGACCGTCGCAAAATACCGCAAGCTCCTGAACATCCCCGCCGCAAGATTCAGAAAAAAATATTGATTCTGATCACTGCCGTCAGTAACTACATTTGAAGTACCACGGGCCCTCCCTCCATCCCGCTCATGATGCCCTTGTCATCAAATCACATTTGTGACTATTTCCGCTCAGATAGTACCAGAGTCTCCGAACATTGAAAGTCAGCAGGTTCATATATTTTCTGATTCTCCTATTCGCAGGTCTGACCTGATAGAGAAAGGTTACGCTCAAATCACCGATATCTTCGTCGTTTTCCAGTATCAGCCAACAGCGGTCACCGTTAGAAATCCTGTATTCTGTGTACCGTTTATTCGATCCGCGCTGATAGCTGCGAAACTTTTGGAATTGACGTTTGTTGGCATAATGATCGAACGCATTTTCCCAATGCTTTTGTTGCTCTGAAGCCGTATGAATATGCAAACGCCAGTGTCTCAAACTGACGGGCCACCCCGAGAGCGTGCAATCAAAATGGTCACCGGGCTGAAGGTGTTGCTCCACGGGAAATGCACGAAATCCTTTCGGCATGAGAAACTGCGCTCGAATACTAAACCTGTCTTTGATTGCTGCCGATGTACTGCTTTGAATAGCCCTAATAGCGCATAGGAATCCAGAGATACTCGCTATAAAAGCAACTACCATCCATCGAGTTGTGATGGTTCGCACATTCATCGCTACACGATCGCATCCCCGCCTGTTCTCAACCGAGCGACTCTATATATTATGACGAATGACAATGTCCGAATAATATATTCCTTGTACCCGGCCGGGCATGAGGTCAGCCACAATCACTACATCGCCATCCCCTCCAAGGCGGCAAAATCCGCTCTTTCAGAGAGTGAACGGCATGACCGCCGAAAAAACACGCAGAAATTCCTAATTTTTCTTGAACTATTGACGACTATATGAGTATATTGTCACATAGTAATATAGTGTGAGGTGTCGAATGTTGAATAAGAGCAAACAACTATTGTTCGAGAAACAGGCGGAGGTCGCCAAGGCCATCGCTCATCCTCTTCGCATTGCCATCATCCATTTTCTCAAGGACGGCGAGCAATGTGTTTGTGACATTGCAGAATACGTCGGTTCCGAGCGATCCAACGTCTCGCGGCATCTTTCGGTGATGGTCAAAGCCAGCGTGCTGGAGTACCGAAAAGAAGGGCTCAAGGTGATATACAAACTCAAATGTGTATGCATCCTTGATTTCTTCTCCTGTGTGACCGACGTTCTAAAACAGCAAGCCAAAGAAAACGAAAGATTTCTAAGGGCCATTTAGAGAACAAAACCAATATACAGAATTGTTGATTCGAGTTTTGGTTCACAACTATGTGAATAAATGGCCACATACTCATATAAATTTATAGGGCATTTATGAAACGAGAGCTTAAGATTTTCGCTGCCTTGGCAACAGTCTTCGTTGTTGCGTACATCCTGCCTCTGGGCAATCCTAAGATTCAATCGGCCATCTACGAGGCGTTCCGCCTCCTGCAATGGTACGCCCGCAACCATACGCTGGCGTGTGTTGTCCCGGCGTTGTTCATCGCCGGCGCCATTATCACCTTTTTATCGAAAGACTCCGTGATGCGGTATCTGGGGCCGAAAGCAAATAAGCCTCTTGCCTACGCAGTAGCATCGGTATCAGGCTGTGTGCTTGCTGTCTGCTCCTGTAGCGTACTTCCTATGTTCGCTGGTATTTACAGCCTTGGCGCCGGTCTGGGACCTGCAACGGCCTTCTTATACTCCGGCCCGGGCATAAACGTCCTGGCTATTTTCCTGAGCGCACGTGTTCTGGGCTTCGACATCGGAGCAGGCAGATTCATCGGCGCCGTAGTCTTTTCCGTGGTAATCGGCCTGCTGATGGCCATGGTGTTCCGCAGAGGTGAGAAGGCAAAAGCACAGGCCGCCATGCAAATGCCCGAACCTGAAAAACCTCGCCGCCACATCGGCAAAACCGCCGTCTTTCTTGCCTGCATGATATTATTTCTGGTCTTCAGCGACTGGTACAATCCCGGCAATGTAGTAGTAAGAACGAGCGATGGACGCCAGTTCAAGGCCGTAGTAATCCACGAAACAAAGGATTCGGTTCGCTTCCAGCTTGAAGAGGGCCTTGGCGACAACAAGGTCGGCGACAAGATCATGCTTAACAAGAGCGAGATTGACGACATGCAGGAACAGAAGACCTGGGTCATTCGCCTGCACCATATAAGGTGGTACTTGGCCGGCCTTTGCGGCCTCGCGGTGGCAATCATGGCCTGGCGGTGGTTTGAGCGTGACGAGTTAAAAGAATGGATGCATAATACCTGGGAATTTGCAAAGCTTCTTGTTCCTCTTTTGTTTGGAGGCGTCTTTGTCGTCGGATTTGTGAGCATGCTGCTGCCTGAGAAACAGGTGGCACAATATGTCGGCGACAATTCATTACGTAGTAACCTCGTTGCCAGTGTCATTGGTGCCTTTTGGTATTTTGCCACACTGACCGAAATCCCGATCACCCAAGCCTTGATGAAGCTCGGGATGCATAAAGGACCTGTTCTGACGCTGCTTCTGGCTGGTCCGGCGCTGTCATTGCCAAGCATTCTGGTCATCCGAAAAGTGGTGGGGAATATAAAAACCATCGTATTCATCGTGTTGGTCGTTGTCATGTCAACAATTGTGGGAATGTTGTTCGGTTCTATTTGGGGATAAATAAGATGAAGAAAATACAGATTTTGGGTACCGGCTGTCCGAAGTGCAAGAAGCTGGCAGAAAATGCCGAAGCGGCTGCAAAAGAACTGGCCGTCGAGTACCAACTTGAGAAGATTACAGAAATCAACGAGATCATGAAGTTCGGCGTGATGGTGACACCGGCCCTGGCCATCGACGGACAGGTTAAGGTCACAGGAAAAGTCGCAGATGTAGGTGCTATCAAAAAGATGTTGTCGTAGCGTGTAGAAAGGAAGGTGTTTCGGTTATGAATAAGATTGGAAAAATCGCAATTGTTGCTGTTCTCGTGCTCGCAGTGGTCGTTGTGATTACCGTTAAGCAAAAGGGTAAAGAAGATTTCATGGCCGATGCGAGTCTAAGTACAGCCGGTGCTGCTCCTGAAGCAAAGGCCAGTATGAGCAAGCAAAATGAAAGTGCCGAAAAATCAAACGCCTTGCCGCGTCTGGTGGACCTCGGGGCGGGCAAATGCATTCCATGCAAGATGATGGCCCCCATACTGGAGGAACTCAAAGAAGAATACGCCGGGCGGCTGAAAGTGGAATTCATCGATGTGTGGGAAAACCCTGATGCGGGCAGTGAATATGGCATCAAGCTTATCCCAACCCAAATATTCTATGCCGCATCCGGCAAAGAACTCTTCCGCCATGAAGGCTTCTTCTCCAAAGAGGATATTCTGTCCAAGTGGAAAGAATTCGGAGTCGATCTGATGGATTCCGGCGCACAAATGCCCACCTTTGAACGGCTCACTCCGGCTCAGTCCGACAAACGTCCCAGAGATACCGTTTGTTACATGTGCGACCGGGACGTCGATCAGAGGGTTCTGGTGATGGTCCAGACGGACAAAGGGCCCGTTCGCCTATGTTCTGCGCATTGCTATTTCATCATGTATTCATGTCTGACCGAAGACAAGAGCGGCTTTGAGAAGAAGGTTTCGGTGACGGACTGGAGCACGAAGCAATCCGTTCCAGCCACCGTAGCGGTGTTTCTCTGCGGACAGGATGAAACGACCGGCAAGCCCTGGATTAAGGCTTTTGCAGACCGACAAGCAGCGGTCAAGGAACGGGCCGCGAATGGAGGGAATATCCTCGCCCTTGCAGCCCTTCAAGAAAAAGAACTATCCCACCGTTGCGGCTTCTGTGAACGGGCGTGCTATCCCCAGGATGCCGCCAAAGTCGTCGTCGAAGATGGCGTCCACACATGGGGTTGCTGCTCGCATTGTGCTTTGGGTGTCGCCGCCCGGACCGGCAAGGACATCGAGGTACACGAGAAGGACCGCCTCACGGGCCAGGAGATTGTCGTCAAAACACTCGAGGGTAAAATCGCTTCACTTGAACCGAAGACATCTATGGCGTGGTTCGGGCAGCGTAAGAGGCCGGACGGCACCTGGGGCTCGGCCGGCTGCTTTCATCAGGGCTTCTTCGTCAACGCAGAGAACCTCAAGAAATGGGTCGAGCAAAACCCTTACGAGACAGGGAGGCTGATAAGCATTAACCAGGCCCTGGCCAACAAAATGAAACTCTCGCCCGAGCAGATCAAAAAAGCCTGCAAAATCGGGGAATGTGCGCCCAAATGACATGATCCGAGCCGTCGCTTTTTCACGCGAAGACGAGGGATATGTATGGAAAAGCTATTTACGACCTTAACACATGCGGTTGAAAGCACGCCGGCCATCGCCATCGCGGCGGCCTTTGTGTGGGGCATCCTGAGCATTCTTCTTAGCCCGTGTCATCTTGCCAGTCTCCCCCTTATCGTGGGCTTCATTGACAAGCAGGGCAGGATGTCAACCCAAAGAGCCTTTTTTGTTTCCACGCTGTTTGCCGTCGGCATTCTCATCACGATTGCAGTAATCGGGGTCCTTACAGCCGCTACAGGCCGGATGATGGGCGATGTCGGACGATATGGGAACTACCTGGTCGCCGTCATCTTCTTTGTTGTCGGACTTCACCTGCTCGACGTGATTCCAATGCCGTGGTCGGGCCCGGGCCAGGTAGGAATGAAACGCAAAGGCCTGCTGGCGGCGCTGATCCTGGGCCTGGTCTTTGGGATTGCATTGGGTCCGTGCACTTTTGCCTATATGGCCCCCATGCTGGCCGTGACCTTCAAAGTCGCCTCGACCGCATTGCTTTATGGAATTGTGTTGCTATTGGCCTATGGAATAGGCCATTGCTCGGTGATTGTTCTGGCCGGAACGTGTACCGAGCTTGTTCAGCGTTATATGAACTGGAATGAGAAATCCAAAGGCGCTGTCATTGTGAAGAAGATATGCGGTGTCCTGGTTCTACTCGGAGGTTTGTACCTGATTTACGCCGCACCTTAATCAGAAGTATGAATCCTAAGTGCTTTAAAAAACAAATCAATAACAAAGTCAAATATGGAGGCAAGAAAATGGATCGAAGGAAATTTATCGCAACATCAATCGCAACGGGCGCTGCTACGGCCTTCACTTCAAGCATTGCAAGTGCAGCAAACAAGAAATCTGTGAAGATCGTCGGCGTCTCGTGCAGTCCGCGAAAAGGTAAAACGACGGCAACGTCCGTCCAGGTCGCCCTCGACGCAGCTCAAGAAGTCGATCCGCGGATCAAAGTCGAACTGATTGACTTAGGCGGTAAAAACATCGCAGGTTGGTCTGGAGGGGCCAAACCCGGTGAAGGACAAGAAGTCACGGACGACTTCCAGTTGGTCCTGTCCTCACTTAAAGCTCCTGACCTTGGAGGCATAATCATCGGCTCGCCAAGTTATTTCCGTTCCATGAGTGCCTTGTGTAAGGCGTTCCTGGAGCGTTTGGCGGTCCTTCGCAAGCCCGAGCTGCTCCTGGCGGACACTCCTGTCGGCGTGCTTTCCGTCGGGGCCTACCGAAACGGCGGCCAGGAATTAGTGATCGAGCAAATCCAGGCAGCGATGCTTTGTCACGAAGTGATGGTCGTCGGCGGCAAGCCCGGCGCGCACCAGGGCGCGACGCTCTGGAACGCCTATAACGATGATATTATGAAAGATGAGTTTGGCATTGAGTCGGCAAAGAAACTGGGCGTTCGCGTCGCCGAGGCGGCTCTGCGCCTGGCCCGGAAATAAAGATGAATGAAAATCAATTGGAAAAATGGCGAATTCTTTTTCTTTGTACGGGGAATTCTTGTCGCAGCCAAATGGCCGAAGGTTGGACGAGACATTTGAAAGGCGATATCATCGAGCCGCACTCAGCGGGTATCGAAACGCACGGCTTGAATCCACACGCCGTCCAAGTTATGGCGGAATCGGGAATCGATATCTCGCATCATCGTTCAAAGCACGTCGACGCGTTAAAGGATATCCAATTTGATTACGTCGTGACCGTTTGTGGGCACGCCAATGAGCATTGCCCTGTGTTTCCGGGCAAGACACAAGTTGTCCACGTCGGCTTCGATGATCCGCCGAAACTCGCTAAGAAGGCCAAGACGGAAAAGGAAGCATTAGATTGTTACCGCCGGGTGCGAGACGAGATCAAAGATTTCGTTGAGAAGCTTCCTGATGTTCTGAATCGAAGGAGACAATAAAATGCTTGGCGAAAAAACCAAAGAATTGATCGCCGTCGGGGCCTCCATTACAGCTAATTGCCACCCTTGTATCAAGTATCATGTTGGGAAAGCCCGCGAGATGGACATTGCAGAGGACGATATTCAACAGGCGATTGACGTTGGTAAAACAGTGCGAAAAGGTGCCGCCGGCCAGATGGACAAGTTGCTTGAAGAACTCCAATAACGGTTTCCGGATTGAGCAAAGCAAACATGGGAAACAACCATTCATCTCAAAAGCAGGGCAAAGGGCTGAGCATCTTCGAGAAGTATCTGACCGTCTGGGTCGCCCTGTGCATTGTCGGCGGGATCGTGCTTGGCAAGCTGGCACCCGGTGTTGCCAAATATCTCGATAGTCTGGCGATTCATGTCAACAAGGCCCCGGTTGTTTCTATCCCGATCGCCGTTTGTTTGTTCTTCATGATGTATCCGATTATGGTGAAGATCGACTTTGCCGAAGTGCTCAAAGCGGGCAAGAGTATCAAGCCGGTGAGCCTGACGCTTTTTGTGAACTGGGCGATCAAACCGTTCATGATGTATGCGATATCCCTGCTTTTTCTCGGCACATTATTTCATTCGTTCATCGGACCCGAGGCGGTTGATCAGGTCAAGATGCCCTTCGGTCTCGATCTTCCCGTCGGCGCTACCTACGGCGTCGGCACGGTCATCGAAGCCGGCGGCCGGAAAATGCTCGAAGTGCCGCTCTGGCGGAGTTATCTGGCCGGCTGCATTCTGCTCGGAATCGCTCCCTGCACGGCGATGGTCCTCGTTTGGGGCTACCTTGCCAAAGGCAACGACGGCCACACGCTGGTCATGGTGGCGATTAATTCCCTGACGATGCTGTTTCTTTACGGTCCCCTTGGCGGCTTTCTGCTGGGCGTCGGTCGCCTGCCGGTTCCCTGGCAGGCCCTCGTACTCTCTATCGGCATCTACGTGGCTTTGCCGCTGGTCGCAGGTTATTTATCCAGAAAATGGATCATCGCCGTCAAAGGCAAAAGCTGGTTCAAAGAAAAATTCCTCCATTTTCTGACTCCCGTGACCATCATGGCATTGCTTGCGACATTGGTCTTGCTTTTTTCGTTTAAGGGGGACGTCATTCTCTCGAATCCGCTCACCATCGTCTGGATCGCCGTACCATTGTTTATCCAAACGAATATCATCTTCTGGCTCGGCTACGGACTTGCAAGGATCCTGAAACTTACATATCGCGATGCGGCGCCGTCGGCGATGATCGGGGCGTCGAATCATTTTGAGGTGGCGATTGCGACAGCGACGATGCTCTTCGGCCTGTCCTCGGGCGCCGCTCTGGCAACGGTCGTCGGGGTGCTGATCGAGGTGCCGGTCATGCTGATGCTTGTGCGTATCTGCCTCAAAACGCAGAATAGATTTGCAAAGGAAATATGAAGGATAAAATACTGAAAATTATCATCGTCGTCGTCCTCAGAAGAATCTCCGCCGTCCTCATCCTGCTGTGTGGCCTCTAACTGATCTTCATTGCCACCTGAGTATCTTATATTGGATGTGCTCTTGACCGTGTCACCAGATAAACGAAACACATGGAGCGCAACGCTGAAAAAGACGAGAGTCTTTATTAAATAAATTGAACTAATGTCCGGCAGAGCAATGTCTCTATAAGATCGACATAAAGTCTTGGATTTCATCATTTTACGTATTATCCGATTGGATTCTTTGTCTTTAAAAATTCTGGCTCAATTGTGCATACGATTGTCTTGGACAAATCAGCCTCATCAATGTATAATCTTTGTTTTAGGAGTTTTTTTATAATGAGGTTGCTAAGGAATGAATCAGACTCAAAACTTTAGAAATATGTTTCGTGAGTACGATGTTCGCGGACGAGTGAGTGACGATGAGCTTAACGAGGATAGTGTCTCGCTGATCATCAAGGCATTTGGGACTTGGCTGCGAAAGATTAATCAGAAAAACAATACGGTTGTCATTGGCTATGACAATCGTTCTTATTCACCGCGATTTTCTGAAGTGGCTAAAGAGGCGATGGTGCAATGCGGATTTCACGTGATCGATGTCGGTCTGAGCTTGAGTCCGGTTGTCTACTTTGCACAGTATCACTGCCAATCTCCCGCTGCCATTATGATTACAGCAAGTCATAACCCGGACGGATGGTGCGGATTCAAACTCGCCCATGGCTACTCGAAGACGCTGGGGCCCCAGGAAATCAAAGAGCTTTATTCTGTCGTGGAAAGTGAAGAATTTGTGGAAACGAGCGGTGGTCGTGTCGAACAAGTTGATGTTCGGGACGATTATATCGACAACGTGGTGAGCCGGATCAATATGGAAGCATCCGGTGCCCCTCGTGTTGTCATCGAAGCCGGAAACGGTGGAGCCGGAATCTTTGCCTGGGAAGTTTTTCACAGGCTCGGATGCCCCACCTTCCAACTATATTGCGACCCAGACATGAGTTATCCGCACTACTTCCCCAATCCCTCGGATCTCAATGCACGAAAACGTCTGCGCGAGATGGTGACGCATCCCTACATTCATGCGGACGTCGGGATCGGTTTTGACGGCGACGGCGACCGAATAGGGATAATCGACGAGAACGGAGAGAACCTTTGGAGCGATAGACTCCTCATGATTCTGGCGAAACAATTGCTGGAAAAGAAGAAGGGAGCAAAAATTGTTTTTGATGTAAAGTGCAGCCAGGCCCTCCCCGAAGTGATTACCCAAAACGGCGGCGAACCCATCATGTGGAAGACCGGCCACTCTCATATTAAAGCCAAAATGCATGAGATCCATGCTGATTTGGCTGGCGAACGGAGCGGCCACATCTTCGTGGGCGGAGACGATTATTATGGTTTCGACGATGCTATATTCACCGCCGCAAAACTGGTTGAGTACTTGTCCCATGTCAAGAAACCGATCACCGAGATTCTAAGCTCTTTCCCTCAATACGTTACCTCACCCGAAATCAAGGCCCATTGTCCGGACGAAACGAAATATCAGATTGTCGATGAGTTAATCACCGATTTCAAAAAAGAATATGGCTCGCGTGTGAATGACATTAACGGAGCCAGGGTGCTCTTTGACAACGGATGGGGCCTGGTGCGCGCGTCCTCGAACCTGCCGGAGTTGGTCCTCATCTTCGAAGGTAAAACAGAAGGGGACATGGTGCACATACGTGACATATTCAAGGCGAAACTAGATACCTATGGGGAGATTGATCGTCACTGGGCAAATGATGTTACGGTAATGAATAAAGTGGGCTCTGGCGAGTAGCCCCTATGAAGGCGTATCATCGGCGGTGAGTTCAGGGAAGCGATGACTTTGATGAGCTGCCGAAACTTAAATACCAAAATACCAAAGATAAAATCCTATTGAGTAATAGGGAGAATGCAACCGTGAGTGAGCCGATTATCAGTGTTTCCGGGTTGCGTGGTATCGTAGGGGAAAGTTTGACGCCCGATATAGCGATCCATTATGTGTGCGCTTTTGCGAGCATCTTGTCGGATGGTCCTATTATCATCACGCGCGACGGGCGCAAAACGGGGCGAATGCTGGCCAATGCCTTGTTCGGCGGTTTGTGCGCGACCGGTCGCGATGTTATCGACGCCGACGTCACCGCGACGCCGACTACTGGCGTCCTGGTCCGCCAGCACGGTGCCGCCGGGGGTATCCAAATTTCCGCCAGTCATAACCCGCCGCCCTACAATGGGCTGAAATTATTCGGCAAGGAGGGCAGGATTCTTACCGCCACAGAAGGCCAGCCCGTAACCGAACGATATCGTGCCGGCGAGATAACGTGGGTCAAGCACGATCGAGTTGGTAACGTTGTACCATGCGAAGATACGATCAGCGAGCATGGCGCTCTGGTTTTAGGAACGGTGGACATCGAGAAAATTCGAAGAAAGCGGTTTAAAGTCTTCTTGGACTCGAATCACTCTTCGAGCGCGCTGCTCGGCCGGTATCTGCTCGATAAGCTGGGATGCGACCTTATCCACGTCGGCGCCGAACCCGACGGCAACTTCTCCCACGCGCTCGAACCAACGGAAGAAAACCTTCAAAACGAATGTCACCAGGTGAGCGCCGTGGGGGCCGACGCCGGCTTCTTCCCGGACCCGGACGGCGATCGACTGGCCGTCGTGGATGAAACGGGCCGCTATGTCGGCGAGGAATACACGCTTGCCCTTTGCGTCGATCACATTTTACGCCGGCGTCCCGGCGCCGTCGTGACCAACGTGGCGACGAGCCGGATGGCCGAAGACCTCGCGCAGCGATTCGGCGTGCCGTTCGTCCGCGCCCGCGTTGGAGAGGCGAACGTCGTTGAAGCGATGCTCGCCCATGATGCCGTCCTGGGTGGGGAAGGCAACGGCGGCGTGATCGATCCCCGCGTTGTCTATGTGCGAGATAGTTTTGTCGGGATGGCGCAGATTCTGAACGCCATGGCGGCACGCGAGATGACATTGAGTCAGCTCGTCGATGAGTTGCCGCGCTATTTTATTCAAAAGCGCAAACTAACGCTTGACCGGGATAAGCTGCCCGACGCCGTGGAGATTCTCAAGGCGCGTTTTGCCGACGCCCGGCTCGACGAATCAGCCGGGATCCGCTTCCATTGGGACGATAAATGGCTGCTTTTACACCCCAGCAACACCGAGCCCATCGTCCGGCTCATCGCCGAAACCCAATCCCCCGATACCACGAACGCCCTGTGCGATGAAGCCGCTCAGGCCCTCGCAGCATTGATGTAGGAACGCGGTTTATCATTGACTCGGGGATGACGGTCCACGAAGAGATCACCGGAGACGTAGACGCCGACGGTGATACATATATCATCATCAAAGCCTGGAACCAGAAGGACTACCCCAAAAACTTCCTCTACATCGAGAGCCTCATCAAGAATGACTGAATCCGCGTACACCCAAATCTTAGAGCACAATCGCTCAAATAAGCCGAAATGCTCACGACTCTTTCAAACTATAAGCTCTTAGACGATAACGATTCAGGTCATGTCGTTGGACAAGCTGAGACACACGCTCATTGCTACTATCACGACCTTATGTGTCTTTATAGAGACAAAGCTACTAAATGCACGTAATGGCCATGATCTTCAGAAGACATTTAAGATTACGCACCCGTTTCATCCATGTTGTGGCAGTGAGTT
>Ga0272442_10002969_pt1 | contig 24088 bp, 22 predicted proteins | sample SSMForm2O_FD_200262 | JGI IMG/M metagenome (GOLD analysis project Ga0272442, IMG submission 200262) | Marine sediment archaeal communities from Little Sippewissett salt marsh, Falmouth, MA, United States - SSM-Form-2O | ecosystem: Environmental > Aquatic > Marine > Wetlands > Sediment ...
CATAATGGAAAGTTTTGATATTGAACAAGTAAATATAATTACTCCTGTTTTCAAAGATTTTGAAGTGCCTGAAGGATACAAATACTTAAAAGCCCGTGTTTGGTGGCCCTGTTTTTATTTTGCATTAAATATGCCTGGATTTTTCAACGCAGTAAATGTAAGTATTCCACCAGGCGATCCAAACCTTGAGTTGTTTTGTAAATACGACAATGAGTGGATGCAAGTAGCAGCTACACTTGGTTGGAATCCTAAATCAGGAATGGATGTAGATTACACCGCTTCTTATGTTTATGAACCCGGGCCATGGCGTGTTTCAATGACAGATGTTCCAACACATGGATTAGATGAAATCGAAGAACAGAAACACAAAAACATTGGAATTTTTGCTTATGGAAGATATGGTACTTTTTTAGAAGCATTAAAAAATCTTAGAACAGTTAATTACAAAGTAGATGTAACTATTTTTCCAGGTGTTGAATTAAAACTTGAAGACAAACCGATGTATGGTTGTACAGATGCTGATTTTAAATTAACATGGGATAACCCTGACGCGAATCTTGGTTTTTCAATAATTGGCCCTGCAGGAGAAGAAATTCTTTCAGCAGCAGATGAAACAAGTACAGGAGAACAAGAAATGTATCTAGAGGGTTTAGGACAATGCCTTGAAGACGAAAACTATAGAATTTGTGTTTTTACAATGAATGATGTTTCAAGTCCTGTTGATTTCAAAATAGAATATAATTGGAGGCATAATCTTTCAGAAGATACTGGAGATTCCTTAACATCTGCAACTGAAGGTGCTGTTCTTGGAAGTGTTCTGAACGCACCATTGCTTTACACTTCTTCAGAAAAACTTGCAAGTTGTACAAAAGACGCACTTTACAAACTTGGAGTAGAACATATATACATCGTTGATGTAGGTGCACGTTTGAAAAAAGATGTAATTGATGAGATTAAGGATATTGCTGATGTAGAAAAACATTACACAGAGCTGGAGGACATATATTGTAAAATAAGAGAAGAAACAGATAGTAATGATGTAATCTTTTCAACTCTTGATCCTTGGAGTTATTGGTATGTTGATGAGAAAAAACCATATGATGAATTTCCTGGAGCACTACATATAGGACCTGCTGCTTATATTGCAGCCCATCACGGAAGTCCAGTGCTTATTGTTGATAACCATCCTGAGTTAGCTACATCGATTAGATACCATACTGAGTTTTGGAAACGTATGGCGAGTCGCCCTGCTTCCCCAAAAGGCCTGCCATCTGTAGCAGAGATGTATATAACTGGAACGAGAGTATATGATTTCTTAGATGAATATGGTTTTGATAAAGAAGGAGAAGAAATGATGATCACTGTTGCAGGCCAGTATGATATTGGAGCATCATGGGATCGTACTTTCTTTGGAAAAGCAGTTCCAGGCAGATTCATGGGATCTCCTGTTGATACTGCATATTGGATTTCACGCAGTGTATTTTATCCTGCTTTAATATTTGTTAATCCTGCAACAAATCCGGATGGAATAGAACTTATAAATGGAAGTGAAAGCGTTAGAAAATTCCCATATTGGAGCAAACTAGGATTAAGGATAACAAAGGAATCAGGGTCTGAGAGATTTGAATATCCTGTGCTTCATACATATCTTACATATAACCATAGGTTCAATGAAAGAGCCAGTGATTATTGGGGATGGAAATATACCTGTGCAGATGGACAAATACCTGGAGAGTCACCATCTTTTGAAGCAATCGATCGTGGTGTAAACGAGAAATACTATGGACAGGCAGGTGCATACTACGCTGATTTCACAGATAGTGAAACAATACCATTATATGCTGGTAGAGCCGGATATGGAAATGTATTTTCAACTAATACTAATGCTGTTTTTGAAAACATAAACAAGGGTGTTATGATATGGATGGGTACTGCTCACGGCGGCGGGGCTAAAGATGGAGGAAGCATAAAAACCTGGAATCCAGACAGCCCACTTGTTTTTGAGGAAAACCCATGGCGCGGTTATGAATGGTATCTTGGATCAACTGTTGAGCCTGATACTATGAGTATTGAAAACTATGGGATTATTCCAATGATTTTTGGAAATCCTACTGGAAAAGGACTTACAGGCAATGGATTTTTCAGAACAAATCTTGATTATGGTCTTGCTAAAAAACCAGTACTAGATGGTGTTGCAAAGCTTGCGAATTTACCACTTATTAAAATAGTTGCACCTGAATGGTTGAAAAACTCACAGGATTACTATGATGGAGTTGTGGGAAGCACACTAGTAGGTATCTTGCATCAAGGGACAATGACTGCATATGAGCTTGATGATAACTTAGAAAATGTACACTCTGCAGGATTCATCAACGGATGCTGTCTACTTGCGACAAAGTATTTCCATATGACGCTTATTAGACATGGTTTTGTTTTCCAAATATTTGACCCATGGCCAACTTCTTGGTTTACATCATGGCAGTCAGATATCCCACGTAACCTCGCTCTTGGAGATACAATAGGTGAAGCATTTGTTGAAGGAATTTCTCATGTAGGTATACTTTATTTAACTGGTCAATGGTGGGCAGATATTAAACAAAATGTATGTTACTATGGTGATCCTGCTCTTAGACCACTTGTACCTGGAACAGATTACAGTGATGCAAACTACTGGGAGAGAGACGAAACAGAATCTTTATCATTCAGCGAAGATACATCATTTGATGGACATATGCCATTTGGTGCAAAAGAATATCCAAATGAGAAAGAACCAAAGACATTATTTGAGCAATACATGATATTAATAGTGGTAATTATCTTAATTGCCATAGCAATGATTGCATTGGTCCTGACAAGGAAGAAATCGAAAAAATAATTTCTTTTCTTTTTTTCTTTTCATAAGTTTGTTATTTAAATTAAAATCTGATAACAACCGTACAGAAAAATATATATACTTAATAATATAAATTTCTCTTATGTATTTTAAAAAAGGGAAAATAATGGCTAAATTAGCTATATTAATACTAGTTTTATCAATTATTACAACTTTTAATTTAGTTGATGCTTCCTCAAAAGAAAATATTGAATTATTAAACAACGAGCCTCAACAGGAATTAGCCCTCCTTTTTGGCGAAAGTACAATCAACATGTCTATTCCAAATAATTTGTCTTTTACTTTTAATTACTCAAGAATTGTGCCACTGAATTATGGAAATCAAGCAACTATATTATTTAGTGTAAACGAAGAGGATTTACCAGAAGGTGTTGAATATCAAATACTTAATGACACTCATCCACCTAATAAAATTATAAACTTTACTATCACGCCTGAAGCAAAAGGAGAAAATATTTCCATACATCTGCAATATTGGGTTCTTGTAAAAAACAAAGATTATACAGATTTACCCCTATATGCAAAAATCCCCAAAGAAGAAGAATTACCTGAAGAAACAAAGACATGGCTTGCTTCAACAGCTAATGTACAATGTGATAATTTTCTTATAAAACTAAAAGCAAGGCAGTTAAAAGGTCTGAGCAATAATCTTATAAAGTTGTCAAATAGGATTGTTTTCTCGACATGTAGTCTTATACAAAAACCATTGATGAAAATGTCAAATATTCGACAGAATGTGATTTATCCACTTGCACATAGAATTTCTGGTTATAATGCATGGGTTCCTTTATCTGATGCTTTTTCTGCACTTTTACTAAGAGGGAATTGTGCTGCTGTTGCTCATCTTGGGGCAGCTTTATTTAGAGCAAACGAAGTGCCTGCCAGATCCATCATAATCACACCAACTCCGACTTATGGAAGAGATATCGGAGTAGAGCAACATTGGATAGCCGAATACTATTGCCCAGATTACGGGTGGATCCCAGCCGAGACAATGTTTGGATGTACACCACCATATGGCATTCCGGAATTTGTAGTTTCCAAAGCCTCAAAATCAATGGGTTTAAATTTTAATACTGTGTATGAAACAAAAAGCTACATCGTTCTTAGGATAAATCATCCTGATGATGAAAACAACGCAGGAAATGGTCTTAGTTATTACGGTGGACATGAGCCTTATGAAACTTTTAATCCAAAAGAATGCTGCTCATTTCGTGAAGAGAATTGGTCTCACACATATGGTTGGATTCAAAAAGAGTTAGACACAGATATTGGAAAAGCAAATCTTGCGTTAAATTTAACAAAAGATGTCTACGACTTACATACTAAATATATTGGAATGAATTTAACCGGGGCCGATAGTTTGCATTTTATAAATGCTACCACTGCACAGGAAAATGCAATTCAATGTTTCAAAAATTCAGATATAAATGGATATCAAAATAATATGACCCTTGCTTACCAAGAATATATGGAGATAGAATGAAGAATATTATTACATTTTTTTCAATTTTTATTATAATCTCTAATTCCTTATTTATATCGATATCAAAAAGCGAAGAATCATCTAATAAAAACAACACCGATATTTTAGGAGATGAAGTCAAAGGAACACTTAATTGGCTTATGAAAACCGCGATAAAAGACGAAGAGGGCTATAAATGGCCATATGAAGAAAATAGTGAAGAATACCATCTTGATTTTTACTTAGGCACACCGGGAATTTGCTTGTTATTTTCAAAAGCATATAATATAACAGGAAATGAAACATATTTAGAATATGCAGAAGAAGGCATCAACTGGTTAATTTCTAATAGCAAAGAAGAAAATAACGGCTATAAATGGCCATATGCAGAAGGAGAAAATAAATACTATTCTAGTTTTTATTCAGGGGCAGCAGGTATAGGTAATTCTTTTATTCAATTCTATCAACTTTTAGGAAACGAAACATATCTAAATTATGCAAAAGGATCTGCCAAATGGCTGATTAATATTGCAGAATTTGAAGAAAGCAAAAATTCTCCAGAAGAAAAAGGATGTAAATGGCCTGAGAGTCAAAATTCAAATGATTATATCTTTGATCTTTTTGACGGTGCAGCGGGCATAGGCTTGTTTTTCCTTAATTTGTTTAATGAAACTAATAATGAAACTTATCTAAATTATGCCAAATATGCTGGCAACTGGCTCATAACAAAATCGTATAAATTAGGAGATGGGTGTTTTACTTGGTCAATGTATCAAACTAAATTATTACCTTTAGATTTTTATTTTTCTCCAGGTTATGCTCATGGAACTGCAGGCGTAGGTGATTTTTTTGCAGAACTTTATAAAAATACTCATGAATTAAAATATTTAAAATATGCAGAAGGAGCAGGCAAATGGCTTATCGACTCTGCGGTTAAAGATTTTAAAAGTGGCGGTGTTAAATGGCGTTGGAGTTTTTGCAGATATGAATTTAGTTCAATATTCAAAGTTCTTATATTTGGAACAGGTTGGTGTCATGGACCCGCAGGCATTAACAAATTCTTAATTAATCTATACAGAATAACAAATAATCCCGTCTATCTATCTTATGCTGAAAAGGGAGCAAAATGGCTTATAGAGGAATCAATTTCTGATGGCGAAGGATTTAAATGGCCTAAAGTAACCGGCAGATTTGGAATATTTAGATCAGACTCTCCTCCACATATATGTTGTGGTACAGCAGGTATTGGAGAAATGTTTTTAGATTTGTACAAATCAACAAATGATAGTATCTATAAAACTTATGCTCTCGGGGCAGTTAAAAGTATTAAGAAAGATGCAGTCAATTTAGACAATAATTGTTGTAAATGGGAAACTTCCAAAAATAGCTATTATACTGGTCATCATAAAGGTTATTCTGGTATTGCTCTTTTTTTGATAGAATCAAATCAAAGCTTATGAAAGTGAGAACGTAAAAGCTAGCTTTGGGAAAAAAATTAAAAAAAAGTCTTTTTTCTAAAAATACTTATCTAGTAGATACTATATTTTGAAAAATGTTTACTATGAGTGCTAAAGAGGATAGTAGCAGTAGAAGAAGATCAAGGCCTGTTACAAAACCAAGTGTTAAAACTAAAATGAAAAGAAATAAAAATGCCATGTTTCTCTCGATATTTATTGTTTTAATGCTGGTTTTTTCAGGTATCTATGTAGTTTTTAGCAGTTTTGGAAATGATGAGTCTGTCAGCTACAAAAATGATCCGGAATATAAGGCTGCTCTTGCAGGAACAAATTATCCCGTGGCTGTTATAGAATCTAGCATGGGGGCTTTTGCAATCGAGCTTTATAACGACAAAGTACCAATTACAGCAGGAAATTTCATCAATCTTGCAAAATCCGGATATTATGACGGATTGATTTTTCATAGAGTCATCAAAGACTTTATGATCCAAGGCGGAGATCCAAAGGGAGATGGCACTGGCGGTCATGCATATGAATATCATGAAGGATTGGGCAATCCAAATATTGAGGATACATGGATGATTCCTGACGAGTTTCATGATGATTTAAGCAATGTTCGTGGGACTATTTCAATGGCAAATGCAGGAGAAAACACTGGTAGCAGCCAGTTCTTTATCAACGTAGTTGATAACTTGTATCTTGATTTTGATAACGACCCGCGTTACAAACATGCAGTATTTGGATCAGTAATATATGGCATGGATGTCGTAGATGAAATATCCAAAGTAGATACACAATCTTCAAATAATAAACCTAAAACAGATGTAGTTATGAATAAAGTAATAATAATTGAATAAAAGTGATAGATATGAGCAAAAAAATAGCATATTTTAATACAAGCATGGGAAATTTCAAGATAGAACTTTTTAATGATAAGGCACCTTTGACTGTAGGAAATTTTTTAAAACTAGTAGATGAAGGTTTTTACAATGGTCTTATTTTTCACAGAGTAATACCAGATTTTATGATACAAACAGGTTGTCCACAAGGATCTGGATACGGTGGCCCAGGATATACCATAAAAGACGAGTTTAGAAAAGATATAAGCCATGAAAAAGGAACTCTTTCAATGGCAAATACTGGTAGGCCCAACACTGGTGGCTCACAGTTTTTTATAACTGTTGCACCAACACCGTGGCTTGATGGGAAGCATACAATATTTGGCAAAGTAACAGATGGTATGAGTGTTGTTGAAAAGATATCAAAGGTTCAAAAAGATAGAAACGACAAGCCACTTCAAAAAGTAGTAATTAACAGCATAGAAATTAAACAAGAGTGATATTTTATGAGTATTCTTTCAGATATTGACATAAAGGATTGTATAGAAAATGAAGAACTTGGAATTGAGCCTTTTGTTGAAAAAAACTTAACTCCAAATGGTTATGATTTATCAATAGACGAGGTCTTCATCAAAAAAACAAATGAACACATAAAGGAAGGAATGGCCATGATTCCTGCTCAAACATGGTTTGCAATAAGTACTAAAGAGTTTGTAAAAATGGGTCCAAAAATAACATCACAACTATGGATCCGTAGCAGCTATGCAAGACGAGGTGTAATGGCTTCTTTTGGAAAGGTAGATGCTGGTTTTCATGGGACACTTACCATTAGTTGTTTTAACAGCAACGATGAACCACTTGAAATTCCAATAGGAGATAGATTCTGCCAAATCGTTTTTGAAAACATGAATAGCATTCCTTCAGAGCTTTATGATAAAAAAAGTGGGAATTATCAAAATCAACGTGGTGTTAAATTAAGATAAAAAAACCTCCAAAAAAATTTAATTGCAATGATTTTTAACAAAGGTTTTAAATACTATTTATATAGATTACATTATATAATAGATGGTTAGATGAAAATTAGATCAATTTATTTATTATTAGTATTGCTTTTGCTATTAGTCCCATATTCAATATGTACAGATAGTTCCTCAAAAATTATCCATTATAACTCAGAATATAACCTGCCCCCGCCATTAAAAATGAATGCAAGCATAGAGTATCTTTTACATCGAAGAACGTGCATTAGATCATTTTCTAGTGATCCTGTTACAGATGAACAACTATCAACTATATTATGGGCTGCATATGGATTAAGAGAGTGCGGAAAACAAACAATTTCTCCAATAAACGGAAGTCTCGCTGTAAAAATATATGTAATGAAAGAAGAAGCAGCATATTGGTATAATCCAATAAATCATTCATTAATACATCATATCGATGGGGATTATCGTGGCATGGCCCAACGTTGGGCCCCAGTTGTATTAGGTCTTGTGTGGGATAGAAGTTTAAATAAAAAAGAGGATATTGTAAGCGCACAAATAGGGCAAGTTGGTCAGAACTTATTCCTTTCATCCAGTTCACTTGGCTTGGGGTTGGTACCTACAAGCGATTATATTAGTCCTTTGTTAAACATCGATCTACCAACTAATGAAGTAGGTAAACTCGTGATACCATTAGGACATCCAACAAATCAAACAATTTGGAAATATAGACCATGGTATTTTTCAGGATTGCCCCGTATAAAAGATTCTAGTTCATGCCTAACAAACCTATTGAAAAATAAAACATCTACAGAGAGTTTTGAACAGGAAAAACTTTCCAAAAGCAATATCAGTCAACTATTGTGGGCTTGCTATGGATATTCGTATTATATTGATGTTCAAAGCTCTTCCTCAATAAAAGGGCAAAGGCATAGAACTGTTCCCAGTGGTCATGGTTATTACCCATTAGAAATATATGCTGTTACGCCACAGGGGATATATCACTATATCCATGGATTGACACATATGGATTTTTATGGTTTACCGATTTTATCTTTTTTACTTAGGATTAGAAAAGGTGATTACATTGAAAAGATAGCGGAATGCTCACAATCTTTTGTAAAAGATTCGCAATTTTTAATAATTTCAGTTTTAAATATTAAACACACTCAAGGCAGAGGGCTTAGGGGAGATGATTTCTCAGCACCAGAATATAGATTTAACTGGTTCTATGAAGCAGGGTCTTGTGCTCAAAATGTATTATTGGAAGCAACAGCATGGGGTTTATCAGGAAATATTGTTGAAATATCGAATCAAGAGGATATTTGTAGAATATTAAAACTAAATCAGGATTATATTCCACAATTTGTAATTCCAATTGGGAGGGCATCTACGTAATATGTTAAAGATATTTGGTAAAAAAACAAAAAAATTATTTTTTATATTAGTTGTTTTTACATTATTTCTTAACATTATTAGTATTTCTTCTTCAAAAGAGGTTAACTTAGAGAACACAATTACAAATAATTTACCGACTAGTTTTAATTGGCAAAATGTCGAAGGTTTGGACTTTTCAACCTCTGTAAAAAATCAAGAGTTCTGTAAAAGTGATGCATCATTTGCTTTGATTTCATGTTTGGAATCAATAATGCAATACAATGTAGGTTATCCTTTCTACTGCGATCTATCTGAAGCTCATTTGTTTTTTAAAAATAATGGAACTTGCACCAATGGTGTCAATATCAGTGTTTGTGCTGATTACCTAAAAAACTACGGTGTTCCGGATGAGGGCTGCTTTCCTTATCCTGAAAAATATAGCAATATTCCAAATTATACAAATATTTCTGAATGGGAAGAAAGATCTGTAAAAATTAGTCATTGGGGCTGGGTTAATAATGAAATTGAAAGTATCAAAGAATCATTAATCACACATGGCCCCGTAGTTGCTTTGATAAATTACTCATTACACTTTCTAAATTACAAAGGAGACATATACACTCCAAAAGGCCGGACAATAGGTTTACAATGGATTTCTATTTTTGGATATGATGATGACCCGGGTTACTGGATTTGCAAAAATAGCTGGGGTAAAAAGTGGGGAGATTACGGTTGGTTTAAACTACCATATAACTCAGGAATGATTACTAATGGGAAGTATCTTAAATCTGAAAATATACCAAAAAATTGTACTGGAATATTATTTATTAATGGATCTTTAGGTGATTTGACCAAAAATGTTCCAATCATTGAAATATTTCAACCATCACGAGGTTTTCTTTATGCAAATGAGTATCAATACACCAAAAAAATTTTGAGATCCAATTTATTTACTGAATGGGCTTTATACAAAATACAAAATAGTTTTTTAAACAAATTATCTAAAAATCGTTTTGTAGATATTAGAATTCCATGTGTAATAAATTCGTGCATGATTGAAATTTGCGCAGTTAAACACTCTGGGAATGCAAGTGTATACATTGATGATGAATTTAAATATAATTTTTCTACAACCACATTTTTTATAAGAGTGTATTTTGATAATCCTGGTTTACATAACTTAAAAGTAGTAGCCTATAACGAAAATGGCGACATGTCCTTTGACAGAAGAGAATTTTATGTAATATTATAGTAAAACTTTACGTGAGAAAGTAAGATATCCAGTATGACCAAGCATGTTAAAACTAGGACGCGTTCCATGCTTGGATACGATCATTTCTCTTTGGATGTTTTCTGTGGTTTTTACCAAAATAAAACCGTGTTTTTTAATTTCACAAACTGTCTTTTCAACTTGAGATATAAGCGGAGAATAACAACACAAATATCCACCTGATTTTAAGGCATGATAAGCATGGCCTACTGCATCCCAGGGATTAGGAATGTCAAGTATTATAGCATCAAGGTCTGTTTCATCTATCTTTCTTGTAACATCCTTATTTTTTGTTTTTACAAGTTTTTCAAAACCTGCTTGTTTAAGATTCTTTAAAGCATGTTTTATGAAATCCTCACGAGTATCATAAGATATAACTTTTCCATCTGGTGCTACAGCATTTGCAAGCCCTATTGTAAGAGACCCCGAGCCTATTCCTGATTCAAGTACAGTATGACCTGATTCAATCGAGCAATTAAGCAATATTTGTGCAATGTCTCTGGGCAGGATTATTTGCGCCTTGCGTTTCAATCCATTTAGCTTGTCATCAAGTGATGGGTAAAAAATAAAAAATGTTTTGCTCCCTATCTCTATTTTTGAGCCTATTCTTTTACCAACTAGTATTGCTGGGTCAAAAACACCTATCCCCTTGATTTTGTCTGTTTTTCCAGAGGTATTTACAAAATATCTTTTGTTTGAGTCATCTATGAGGACCACTATTTCGTTTTTATCTACTCGTTCAGTCAAAACATTCACCCATACATATTAACATGGCTTCCAAAACCAAGTTCTTCAATTTCTAATTGATCTAGCCATTTATCATAGCAGATACAGTTTAGTTTTTCAAAGATTCTTGTATCTTGTGTAAGTGAGAAATCTTCTATTAATTTTAAAAATTGTTTGTCACACTCTCTGCAGTTGTGCGCACCACGAATATTTCCACCACCAACAATATCGCATTTTATCCTTATATCTGGTGCTATTTCTTTGCTTTTTTTAAGGATTTCAACAATACTGAAAAGCCAAGGTGGTCTGTACATTTTTCTCTGCCATAAATAGTTAACAAAAGTATTTCTCTGTACATTTACAGGATTAAAAGAGACAATATCTGTTATATCTTTTATTTTTTCAGCAGCCTTTATCGCATCATCGATTGCTTGTTTTTCAGATAAAAATGGTGGTTTTATTAAAACATATGTTTTGATTTTTACATTGTTTTTTTTCATTATATCTGTTGCTTTTTTGTAATCCTTGAAAGTAAAACCTTTGTTGATGATTTTTTCTCTTATAGTATCATCTGCTGTTTCTAGTCCAACTCCTACTTCAAAGATCTTGTTTTTGTATATATCCTTGAGTTCAGATAACTTTTCTTGTGTAATATATTCTGGTCTTGATTCAACTGATACTTTATCTACGGTTTCATAGAGTTTTTTAAGTATTTCTTTCTGGACAACAGCAGGTATTTCTTCGTTGTCTAGAAAACTTCCCGAGGTAAAGATTTTTACAAAACGCTCTCCATTGTATTTCTTCATTGCATTTTCAAACTGTGATAAAAGGTCTTTTTCAGATATATCTGTAAAAGCACTGTCGTTGAAATAACCGCACATACTGCAACCTGATTCTAGTGCCCAACTGCATCCTTTTGTTTTAAAAATAATTACAAAAGTGTCAACTACTTTTTTTTCTAAAAGATCTTTTTCAGACCATACACTGACTGGTTTTGCAAAATTTGTTTTACGTGGTTTGTAGTTTTCTTTGAGTTTTTTACAAATCTCTGCGACGTCTTTCATAGTTATTTGTTTTCATCCTTTTTCTTGTGTTTGACTATTAGTACAATGGCTGCTAGTGCAATAATTAGTAATACTGCCCCAAAACCTGGTACTTGAACAACTGTTGGGTGTGGCAATAACTCGTTATTTTCAGGATTATCGTAATTAAGTAATACAGGGGCTTGTTCATTCTGAGGCAAGCTATAATTCCAAGGCATAGGTGGTATCTGATCACCTATATCTGAGTCATCTGCTGTTGTGAAATTGTATGTATCAGTATCTTCTACAATGTTGCTGTATTTCTTTAATATATTAATAAAATAGTATGAGGTTTCAACATATGTTTTCATAGTATAATTGCTTTCAGAGTCCCATCCTTCATATTCAGGTCTTGTTTCATATTCATCCTTTATCTTAATGTTTTTTCTATCCACGTTTATTTCTTCGCCACCATCTAGTGTGTAGTATACTCTAAAGTTTTGTTTGCTAACATCTTCATCTACTTCAATGTCAATATCATCATTATGAGTAGTATTTTCAGTTTCGTCTGGATCAACACTTATCACATCAGTATCATATGAAAACATACCTGTTTTTTCAGTTGTTAAACCATTCTGATCAGGCACAACTAATTTGTATTCAAAATCTCCAAGGGTTTCCTCAGCATTATCAAATACGAATTTAACTATAATATTATCAAATTCAAAACCCGTAGGAGAAAGAGATGTTATATTTCCATCTGGATCAGTTACATCTAACAATATATCCTCATAGTTTACAGCAACGTTATCTGTAATCTTTGCAACGAAGGTTATGTTTCCACCAGGTTCTTGCATTTCAGGTAATGCAACCAGTGTAACCATTGGGGATTCATCATCATAAAATGGAGGGTTTACTATTACAATCATTACCAGTAACCATGAAAAGAAATATATCATAATATTAGTAAACCAGTTCTTTTTTGTAAAGTGAGAAATATCAATTTTAAGACGATCAAAGATATATTTTAAGAAGGTTGCATTAGCAACTACCACTAATAGTATTAATGTCCATCTAAAGCCTACTTCACTGCCCATAAGAACCCAAAATCCAAAACATACAAGAGCCATTAAGCATCCAAAAAGGAATGATACAAAGGTTGCACGTATGTTTATTTTTTCTTTTTTAATAAATTCTTTTTTATCGAATTTTGGTACCTTGAAAGGCTTATCATCACTTTCTTCATCTTTCTCTTTGCGTCTTTTTGCCATCGCAGGTGGAAGAGAATTCCTATTTAAAGGTTTTTCCCAAAATTAATCTTTATTTGATTTTTTAGCTTTTTTTGCCTCAGCTTTTGCTTTTTTCTTTTCCATCTTAAGTCTTTCTTTTTCTAAATCATCAGATTGTACTTTTACTTCTACAACATTTTTTTGAACAGAAGAAAGACCTGCACGATATCTATAAGTTAAAAAAACAGAAATTAGGACGTATAAAACAAGTATCAATCCTATTACCACAATTATCCAATCATTAATTCTAACTTCTGAAAGCTCTAAAAACCCCCTAGTTGCAACTAGTACTGCTAAAAGTACTGATCCTGCCCATGCATGATGACGGGCGACATCATATTTTCTTTTGTATTCAGATAGGTCTTTGTTCATAAAAACTCTATTCCATCTGGAATTTTGTTTAAGTATTTTCTAAATTCTTTTGGCCAATTATCTGGGTCAATTCCTTTTTGTGCGAGAAATGCAGTGGTCCATCGCTCAAGGCCAATTCCTGAGCACCCACTCCAAAGCTCACTTTTTTGTGCTTTTATGTTAAATGCTTTTATGTATTTATCACCAAGAATACTTAGGTTCTGAAATTCTAGCCATTCTGATTTTTTCCTATCTCCACGATATGGCATGTATGCTTCAAAATCTATTGTTCCAGTGTCTTGTGTTCCTTTATCTCCTATTTTACCTGCTTGTTGCATGTACCATGGAGTTACCCATGCCATACGCCATTCAAGATCAAATATATTGTTGAAAACATGTTTGTAACGCTCTAATAAATCTTCACGAAGTTTTAGAAGTTGCTCGCGAGTTCCAATATAAACCGGCTCTATCCTGTGAAATTCATCCACACGCTCTATTCCATGTCTTCCACCTGATTCATATCTGTTTGACACAGCCGTATGATCATATACAAAAACAGGCAGACTTTTTTCAGATATGGTTTTTCCTTTAAAGCTCCAGTAAATCAAAGGGCATTGCGCATAGCAAATACCGCCTACCGGGTCTCCCAGGTTCTTTTTTAATTCACCAATATCTATTTCCTTTGTAATTTTTGTAAGATCAACAAAGCGCTCCCATGCTTCAGTATCTCGTGTCGCTGGCTCCGATACATAATAAAATTCTCCAGGCATTCCTTCCATATGACCTGTTTTAAGCCATACATCAAATGGCACCAGGTTGGATTCAATTATTTCTTTAAAGCCTAGCGGTTTTAGTACTTCCTCAATTGCTATTTTCTCCATTGTTTTAAGAATTGCCGCTGCCTGTGGCCTATAGAACCATTTACCCTTAGTAGGTCCTTGTTTTAGCCAGTCGAGTTTTACCATTTCTTCAGTTGGATCTTTATTCCATACTGGTTTTTTTTCCCCGGATTCCCATATTGATTTCCAGAATTCTCCTTTTCCTTCGTAGTATTGATTATCAACTTTTTCTTTTACACGGTTTATTATTCTATCAATGTAATTTCTCCTTAAGAATTCCTCATCTACATCTTTTAAAGATACTGTTGCATTTTTATCCCTAAATTTAACATCTGCAAAGGGAATTGCTAGATCTTTTAATGGTTTTTTTTCTAGTTCAAAAGTAATTTCGTACCCAAGGATTTTGATATCACGTACACCTACATGGTGTTTTTTTCCAAATTCCTTCGAAATGTTGTTTTTTATCTGAAGAAGAGCACTATGGGGCCTGAATAATCCTTCAGATGTGATTGAAAATGAAAGAGCGTTTTTACTTATTTTTATATCTTGTATTTTTACAGTTTTGTCTTTTTTTATTATCTCTTCATTAAATTTTTTGATAAAACTGTTTAAATCATCCTTGAAAGCAGATACATCACCGCTGAATGTAAACTCTGATTTTAGATCAAATTTCATAATATCTCACCTACAGCATAATGTAAATAATTATTAATCTTTATCCACAATTTTACTTGCAACTGAGACACATGATAGATAATCATCAAGTGTGTGCAGAAGGCTTGAAACCGATTTGCTGTCAACTTCTGCTACTAGTTTTTTTCCAGATATCTTTGTTTTTACAAAATCAAAATCATCGACACTTACTGATTTTACGATTTTTTTAACATCATTTTCTGATTCGAAATCAATTTCTAATTTGCATTTTGCTTTCATAAAAGATCACTTCTTCATTTGTTTTGTAATTATTTCATCAACACGTTTAAGAAATTCTTCTTCTTTTTCAAGAGCAATCGTGGCACCACTTGCAATTGCATGTCCTCCACCGTGCCCCCCTAGTTTTTTTGCTGCTTGTTTCATTGCAGCACCTAGGTCAAGACCATTGCTTACAAGATGCTGATTTCCACGACATGATACATGTATCTCATCTTTATTTCTCACAATTGATAGCAATGGTTTTTTGCGGTCAAGCATAAAGTTTGTTGCAATCCCGCATATTACTCCACCCATAGAAGAATTTTTACTGTAGAAATACCTGTAGCTTGTAAGTTCTTCAAATCCTTCTGATTCTAGTCTTAAAAGCTCGTCTAAAATACTTTGCTTGAATTCTTTTTCAAGCTCAACTGCAGTATCTAAAGCTTTTTTATCACCCATTGCAGCCGAAAGACCGATTCCTCTGTTTCCTCCTTTTCCACATGAATCTAGCAGGTCTGCAAATCTTTCGAATTCAAAAGGAATGCTTTCAGATGTAAAGCGATTTCTTATAACTGTATCTAGTATGTTTTTTTCACATCCTTTTTTAATGAGATTAAGGATTAAAAAAGAGTTGAGTTTTTTTATTTCGTCTTGGCTCAAATCATTAATCTTATCTGATTTAATACCGAGTTTTTTAATCATGTTATTTATTGCTTCTTTGTTTCCAGATATTCCTGAGAAGTAAGGATCTATTGCATAGTACAAAGATTCTGATAAAGTTTCTGCAGTAGATTTCATACTTGTTTTCTTAGTAATTAAATTATTTTTTAGTGCCTCTTCAATCAGTTTTTTGTTGTAACCTTTAAAACCACCGATATATTGTTTATCACCTGTAGCTCCCACTAGTGCAAGTGCTACAAGATCAGAATTATTTGAATCTAACGATTTTGCAACACTATATGTAAGCGTTGCACCACATGCTTCATAGTTTCCATTTATTCCACACATATTTGCATTAATCTGAAGAACATTTTCTGATGTTTTTTCTTTAGTAACTTGATGGTGATCAATTATAATTGATTTGGAATTAATTTTTTCAATTGTTTCAATCTGACCACTACCCATATCACAGAAAATAATTAGTTTGTTTTCTTCTTTTGAAACGCGCTCAAGTCCTTTGTCGAAGGGATTTCTCATAAGTGTTACATGAAAATCATAACCAGCACGGTAAAGTGCTTTACAAATTATTGCAGCAGCAGAGATTCCATCTGCATCATAATGAGAGATTACTCTAACACGAGTATCCTTTGGAAAGGATTCAATTGTTTCTGCTGCTTTTTTACAAAGCTTTTCTAGATTATTAGTCATTTAAGAAAAAGAAGAAATAAAAACTAGGTAAAAAAACTAGTGATTATTCAAATAAGAGTTTTGCTTGATTAGGGCTGTATTTCCAATCGTCTGGCAGTTTTCCCGTGCTTATATAATATTTTGCAAGACGGCGTATTTTTGATTCTGTAAGTTGTAGCCCTCTTTTGTTATCAAGGTCTTTTTTATTGGTTTCTAAGTGTTTTCTAATTGAAAGAGCAGTACTAATAAGATTTCTAAGATCCTCCGGTATCTCTGGTTTTATATTGTTTGCTTCAAGAATTTTTGTAATACTTTTTCCAGTTGCAAGTTTAACATCTGGAACTGCGTATTGATCTCTAAGAATCATCCCGATTTCACTAGTGGTTTTTCCTTCTCTTGCAAGATCTATTACATGTGACTCTACTTCTCTAGGATTAAGCGCACTCCAATCTGGATGAGCCTTTCTTTCAACTGGGTGTTTTGAACCGGATTTGCCTTTTCTTCTTGCATGCATTCGTGCCATAGTCTTTTTACTCCAAGTATACTTATAAGGTATGACCAGAATAAGCTTTTAATATATAAAATTAAAGGAAGGAAAAATAAATGTCCTAACTATACCTTTTTCACAATGGAACCGATGATTGAAGGAACTATTTTCCTTGTTACAGCTGTTGGAATTATGCTTGCTGGCTTAGCTGCATATTTTGTATATATTGGCAAAAAACAGAAGAAATATCTAGAGTTAATACACAAAGAAGCAGATAAGAGAGGTGGAGAAGTAAAAGGCGGATCAGTAATTACGGAGCCAAAATTAAAGTTTTATTTAGGATCAGACACGGTAAAGTTACATACAGTTAATGGAAGATATTCTGTTACAACCTATATTACTTTGATATTTGATAGGGAAATCAATCTAAAAATGAATATACACAAAACAATGCCCATATCAAAACTGGGAAAAGCATTAGGTTTGAAAGATATTGAATTAGGCGATCAAGATTTCGATGAAAAAATCGTTGTTAAAGGAAATGATGAGGGAAAAATAAGGCAAATATTAAGTTTTGATATAAGGCAAAAATTGTTATCTTCAATTCTAAAGTTTAACTTAAGTTTTAATCTAAGCAATAGTAAAATTTCTGTTATTTTTTATGATTATTTGAGAAGTGAAGAAGATTTTGATGAAGTAATGAGTCTGATAGAAATTTTAAAAAATAAAATAAAAAAGAGATGAAGGTTTATTTGACTTTTTTAAACCTTGTTCCAAGTTTTTTCATTACTTTTGGAAGTGTTGTATATTCCATGTCTTCCATCGGAAGCCTGTGTGGCTCAAATGGCCCATGACGTCGCATGTAGTCCATTATCTCTTGGCATTTCTTTCTGGTTATGTCAAAAGCAGGATCATCAAACAAATCAACAGGCTTTGTAAGAAGACCATTTCTTAACTGAAAACCAAGAGCTGTTACTCTAGGTGGTCCATCAAAACGAGTGCATTGTGCATCTTTTACAGATACCGGCATAAGAGGACCATTATGGCTTCCTCTCATCCACCCGCTTACAAGATGACCGAGTGAAAATGCTTCAAGTGACTCTCCAAGAGCTGGAAGACCTGATTGGCATCTAACTGCTGCTACTGGATCGTCTTTTCCAACATATTCTCCTGCTATTTGGTAAAGCTTTTCAGTAGAAATTACTGCTACTGCCTCGTCTTTTGGAAGCTTTGATGAAGGTTTTGGGAAAACACGTTTTATCACAAAACGGCTTTTTGCACCAATGAGCGCTAATAAATCATATAGCTCCTCAGGTGTTTTGAGCATTACGTTTTTGTGTTCTTTTATATCCCATACTTCAAAAACAAATCCATCATGACATGAAGGATCTATTACAAGTCCTGCAGTGTTAAAGGGATCCGCAAACATTTTAAAAATCGGAAGATTATATGCTCCTGGCTCTGTTTTATCCATCATATATGCAACAACAGGTTCACTTTTTCTTGGTGTAAACTCCATTTCTGCAACTCCGGGCCCCATACCTTTTACGTTACCTGAGAATGCATCACAAAGTAAATCTTGACCTGCACCATAAAGACCTAGATCGCGTGCTTTTTCTGTTGCTTCACAGAAAGTATCCCATGCTAGACTATGGACTTCTTTTGCATCGGTACCATTTGTGTGTGTCATAATAAGCTCTAAGTCATCTCCACAGTGTGTTACATGAAAATCAGTGATTGTTTTCTCACGCTTTGCATCAGTTAATTTTTTTCTTGCAATTTCTTCCAAATCTGGATGGACAAGTGCGTGTCCTGGCCATCCACCAACATCTGCTTTTATAATGCTAAATGTAGTTTTCATAATTTTAAGCCTCCAAAGATATGTGTGCGTTTTCATGGTATAATAAATATATATTTAAATCATTTGGAAAGATAAGCCTTATAAATTATATATCTGTTCAGCATATTTACAAATAAAGACCTTGAGGTTTATCATGAGCCTGAAAATTTATAATACACTAACGCGAAAAAAGGAAGATTTCAAGCCTGTAGAAGATGGAAAAGTAAAGATGTATGTTTGTGGCATGACAGTTTATTCTGATGCACATATCGGCCATGCCCGTACATATTTTGCTTTTGATGTTATTCGTCGTTATTTAGAGTACAAAGGATTTGATGTAAGATATGTTCAAAACATCACAGATGTAGATGACAAAATAATTGCTGCAGCGAATAGAGAAGGAGTAGACCCGCTTGAATATTCTAAAAAGTTTACAGACATTTGTCTCAATGATTTAGACGACCTTGGTATCCGTCGTGCTGATGTTTATCCAAAGGCATCTGAAACCATAGATGATATGATAAAGATGACTCAAGAAATAATAGATAATGGCTATGGTTACGAGTCAGATGGCGATGTATATTTTAGCGTTGAAAAGTTTTCAGATTATGGAAAACTTTCTGGTCAAAAACTGGATGATTTGATGGCAGGTACTAGAAAAGAACCCGACGACAAAAAACAGAATCCTTTTGATTTTGCTCTTTGGAAGGCAGTTAAACCCGGGGAGCCTTCTTGGGATAGCCCATGGGGGCCGGGTAGGCCTGGTTGGCATATAGAGTGTTCTGTTATGAGCAGTAAACTTTTGGGCCTTCCTTTTGACATTCATGGTGGAGGAATGGACCTTCGTTTTCCTCATCATGAAAATGAAATCGCTCAAGCCGAGGCTGCAACTGGTAAATCTTTTGCAAAATACTGGATGCATATAGGTTTGCTTACAGTTGAAGGAGAAAAGATGAGTAAAAGTATCGGCAACATTGTAAATGTTAAGGATTTGATTAAAAAATGGGATCCTGAAATTGTTCGTTTCTTCTTTGCTCAAGCACACTATAGAAGCCCACCTGATTTTAGCGAAAAAGGTCTTGAAAATGCAAAGAAAGGACTAGATAGAATTCATAGAGTTAAAGAAAGACTTGAATCATGGGCAAAAGAGGAAAACACAAATCCTGATGAAACAAATGAATATTTCAAAAAAACTAACAAATTTAAATCTGATTTTGAAAAGGCTATGGATGATGATTTCAATACTCCTCAAGCTATAAGCACAATATTTGATTTTGTAAATGATACAAACAAGTTTTTTGAAGAAGAATCAGACTCCAGCATATGCAAATACGCCTTGGATACATTGGTCGAAATAGGTAACATTTTGACATTATTTCAAGATAAAAAAGACGATATCTCTCAAAGTTCTGACTTATTAAAACAAATAAAAGAATTTACAAAAGATTTTGTAACAGATGTTAAGGGAAAAACTATTGAAGAGTTAATTGATATTCTCCTTGAGGCAAGAGAGAAAGCAAGGTCTGAGAAAAATTGGAGCATTGCTGACAAAATAAGAGGAAAATTAGAAGAATTAGGATTCGAAATACAAGATACAGATAGCGGCCCTACATGGAGAAAAAAATAAAGTAAAAATAGAATTAATAATTATGCAAAAAATACTTGTTGGGTTTGATGGTTCAGAGGGCTCTGAGCAAGCTTTGAACCGTGCGATTATGGTTATAAATAGTGACGGTGAACTTTTTTTGATTGCTGTAATTCCAAGTTCAAAGGATAAAACATTGGTCGACGAAAACGCTCATGTAACTCTCAAGAAAAAAGCTTGGAATCTTATAGATGGTGTTATAGCAGATCTTGGTGAACAGAGTTTTAAAATAACAGGCATAGTTGAAGAAGGTGATCCTGCAGCGGTAATAATCGATGTTTCCAATGGATTAAACGTTGATCTTATAGTTTTAGGCAGCAAAGGACAAAGCGAACTAGGTCAATATCTTATTGGAAGCGTTGCAAATAAAGTAGTTCAATATGCTGCAAAACCAGTTATGGTTGTAAGGTAATTTTTTAGTAAACCACTACAGCTTTTACCCCGTTTATTTTTCTAATTTTCGGTATAATTATTCCTGGGACTTGTTTTTCAGTAACAATAAACAATCTTGGTTCTTCTGTAAACTCAAAATCATCTACTATTGCTTGTCTTATACTTATTTTTTCATCAGAAACAATTGTTGCTACCTTTGCTAATATTCCAGGCTTACTCGGATCGGATGGTATGATTTCTATTACACCCCAATTCATTCCAGAGGCAACATCTTTCAAACTGCATGTTGGAATAAGATTTGAAAATACTTTTTTAAGTTCTTCTTTTTGATTTATTGTATCAATTGTGCTTTTTATAATTCTTCTATCTAGTTCAAATGCTCTTGCTATCTTTGAATCTGAAAGTTCTATATCTCCAGAAAATATTTTGTTGTTTTTTACTTTTAATCCGTATTCAAGAAGTTTTTGTGCAAGTTTTTTTTGTTTTGGATATTTGTTGAAATATTTTGCAATTTGTCTCCACATATTTTTTGTAAAGAAACTATAGTTAATAAAACTTACATTATTGTATATTGTTGTACAATATTGAACAATTATAGACAATATTTATATACTCTCAAAGATATAGTATTATAGGATAAAATGAAAGATACAAAAATAATCCTTGATGAAAATGACATACCAAAAAAATGGTATAACATACAAGCAGATCTAAAAACACCATTAGACCCGCCGCTAAACCCGCAGACAAAAAAACCCATAGGACCAGATGATTTGAAAGCAATTTTTCCAATGGGATTAATCGCTCAAGAAGTAAGTCAAGAAAGATACATAAACATACCTGAAGAAGTTAGAAACATATACCGTTTATGGAGGCCGAGCCCCCTCATAAGAGCAAGAAGACTGGAAGAAGCTCTTAAAACCCCAGCTAAAATATATTACAAATGGGAAGGGGTCAGCCCCCCTGGAAGCCACAAGCCGAATAGCGCAGTAGCCCAAGCATACTACAATATGAAAGAAGGAATTGAACAAATAGCAACAGAGACTGGAGCAGGACAATGGGGTTCAGCACTTGCTTTTGCAACACAATTATTCAAAATAAAATGTAGAGTTTATATGGTTAAATGCTCCTATGAACAGAAACCATACCGCCGGGTACTAATGGAAAACTGGGGTGCAGAGGTACATCCAAGCCCAACAAAACTTACACAAGCTGGTAAACAGATACTTAAAAAATATCCAGATACAACAGGAAGTCTTGGCATAGCTATAAGTGAAGCAGTAGAAGATGCAGCAACACATGATAATACCAATTATGCACTAGGATCAGTTCTTAATCATGTTGTACTTCATCAGACAATTATCGGTCTGGAGATGAAAAAACAGTTTGAATTAATTGATAAATATCCAGATATACTGATAGGATGTGTAGGAGGAGGAAGTAACTTTGCTGGAGCTGCTTTTCCATTTGTAAGAGATAAGATAATAGGCAAAAAACCCAATTTAAAAATAGTAAGTGTTGAACCACTTGCTTGCCCTACACTCACAAAAGGAGAATATTGCTATGATTTTGGAGATAGCGCAGGCCTTACACCTCTTCTTAAAATGCATACATTAGGACATAATTTTATACCTGCAGCGATACATGCCGGTGGTCTTCGTTATCATGGGGATTCTCCCCTTATATCTAAACTCACTAAAGAAGGATACATGGAGGCAGTTGCATACTATCAAAATGAAGTGTTTGAGGCAGCAACATTATTTGCAAGAACTGAAGGATTTGTTGTCGCACCTGAATCTGCTCATGCAGTAAAGGCAACTATTGATTTTGCCAAGATGTGTAAGCGTAAAAACGAGAAAAAAATAATTGTATTTGCAAATAGCGGGCATGGACATTTCGATCTTTCAGCATATGATGCATATCACAACAACAAGATTCAAGACTACAGTCATCCTGAAGAAATGATTAAAAAAACACTACAGAGTTTACCTAAAATATAAAATCAAAAAAGGTATAGTATACCTTTTTATTTTTTAAAAAAATTTATTTTCCCCTACTTTTGTTAGCACGGATACTTGGGCGGACTTTTTCAGCGCCTTTTCCTTTATGTCTGAGTCCTCTCCCTTTTTGACCTGCGCTTGTTTTTCCGCGAAGAACACGTCTTTTATTAGTAGTATCTGTTATCCAATTTATCTTCGGGTCATTCATAATTGCTGGATGAACAGGATCAACAAGTATTATTTCGTAGAAATGGTTTTTACCATCTTCTCCAACCCAGTATGAATTTAATACTTCCATATTTGGGTAGCTTTTAGCCGCTCTTTCTTCTGCAATACGCTGGGTATTTTTAGCCATTGTAATCTTTGAAATACCTTTTGCAGCAGGTTTTCTTCCACCTTTTATAGTAGGTTTCCTAAGACCACCGCGCCTTACTCTAGCTCTAACTATTATATAGCCAGGTTTTGCTTTATAGCCAAGTGATCGTGCTCTGTCTATTCTTGTTGGCCTTTCGATTCTTGTAAAGTTTTCTTCTTTTCTCCACTGTATAATTCTTTGTTGTTGTGGTGATTTAAATGAAGTATCTGGTTTTTTCCATTGTTCGCCTAGGTAATCATACACACTTTTAACCATGATTTGTACAACCTTCTTATATAACCTTTAGGAGCATGTGAAAGAAGTTCTTTATTTAAAGCTTTTTGTTTAGAGTTTTTGAAATAAATTGGAAATATTAAAAATTTGAATTCTTTTAACAAAATGTATATAAAGCAAACAATACAGAGCATATTTGTTATTATTTTAACACAATTAATATATATGCATTAAAATTAATAAATAATATTGGTAAAATAAAATAGGGGGAATAAACCTAACATGGAAAAGCAAAATAGAAAATTTTATGCAATTGTAGTTATAATTATACTTTTGATATCGGCTTTTTTTGTAGTAACCCAAT
>Ga0272442_10002970_pt1 | contig 24087 bp, 21 predicted proteins | sample SSMForm2O_FD_200262 | JGI IMG/M metagenome (GOLD analysis project Ga0272442, IMG submission 200262) | Marine sediment archaeal communities from Little Sippewissett salt marsh, Falmouth, MA, United States - SSM-Form-2O | ecosystem: Environmental > Aquatic > Marine > Wetlands > Sediment ...
GAGAAAAAAGCCATAATTCTGTCTATTAATAATCATTTTGAACTTGGGTTATCTGGCATTATAATAAGGATAGATGATGCCATTGAATCAATTGCTGTTTTTCAGGGTATGAACAAGGATACGGCACTTGTACATTATGAGAAAGGTTCACCTGATTTTGATGGGATCTACAAAGCAATAAATCAAGAAACTGCAAAGATATTACAAGATGATTTTATGTTTGTAAACAGAGAATCTGATATGGGAATCAAAGGTTTAAGAAAGGCAAAGAAATCATACAGGCCTCATCATATGATTAAACTTTATCATGTGCAAAAGGACAATATTTTGATATAATCTAGTCTACTCTTCATCACATCCTGGACAGAAGAGATCGAACTCACCACTGCTTCTGAGGAGTTTACATATCCTACAAGTTTCAGGAATTACTGAATCTCCACCTTGGTCAATTATATTTTGTGCTGATAATTTGATTTCTCCTAAAAGATTTGAATCTGATATTTCTATCCTTCCTCGCTTTTTTGAAATATACTGACAAACAGCAGCTGGAGTTATGCCTAATTTCTCTGCTGTTTCCTTTTGACTTAAGCCATAATCATTGATCATGCTTACTGCGATTTCTTTTCTTATGACTGGCAACCCATTCCACATCATATATTCACAGGTAGTGCGTCTCATAATAGTGAATATTCATTTGTATACTTATAATTAACGATTGTTTATATTTTTTACAAACGATACATTTGTACCATTTATAGTTTAGAAACTCGAATATTTTTAGTTATTACTTTTTTCGTATTCCTTTAATTTGACAAAATGTTAACTAATTTTACTGAATATCGCCATTTTCACCAAAAGATTTAAATACTCAATTGTATATTAACAATCGTTAATTTGGGGTTAATTGGTATAACAATTAGATAATAGAGGTGGTTTAAAAAAAGATTAGAATTAAGTGATTTTCAGGGGGTGCAAAATAGGGTTATCCCATCATTAAATATCCCATCCTTTCCTCCTCTCTTCAATTTTTTTAAAAAAGAGACCCATCCCTAATTTTGCCCCCTCCCATCCTTTTTTTAAAATAAAATGATTATATATTGATAAAAATATATGGTGGTTATGGAAGAGCTCATAAATAAGGTTCAAAACTTAAAAAAAACCAATATCAATAATGTTGTAAAACAAAGAATTTATGAATTTAAATCTATAGACAAAGAGTCAAATGATGAGCTTTTCAAAGAGATGTGTTTTTGTTTATTAACAGCAAACTACAATGCAGAAAAATCAATAAAAATTCAAAAAGAAATTGGTGATTGTTTTATAACAGATAACCAGGATATACTTTGTAGTAAATTAAAGGATTATGGTCACAGGTTTCCAAATGCAAGGGCTGGATATATATGCGGATCAATAAAGTTTAAGGAAGAACTTAAAAAAATTGTTAAGTTCCATGATAAAAAAGCAATAAGAGATTGGTTTGTAGACAATATTAAAGGGCTTGGTTATAAAGAGGCAAGCCATTTTTTAAGAAACATAGGTTTTGATGATTATGCAATAATTGATTTTCATATTGTTGACATTTTAGTTGATAATAAAATAATAAAAAAGCCAAAGACGCTTACTAAGGAAAAATACATTGAAATAGAGAACACACTGAAAAATATTGCAAAAAAAACTGATTTGACATTAGCTGAACTTGATCTATATCTTTGGTATATGGAAACCGGAAAAGTATTAAAATAAATATCACACCTAAAGATTTTTAGAGGGTAATTGCATCACAGGGATGGTGATTTGATTGGATTTCAATTTAACTGAAGAACATCGACTATTTCAAAAGGTCATAAGAGAATTTTGTGAAAAAGAAATTAAACCAATTGCTGCAAAAATTGATCAGGAAGAATATTTTCCCTTTGATCTTTATAAAAAAATGGGAAAAATGGGTTTAATGGGTATGACTGTTCCACAGGAATTTGGTGGAGCCGGAATAGATAGGGTCAGCTATATGATTGCACTTGAGGAAATTTCTCGTTATTGTGGTTCAACTGGTTTAACTGTTGAGGCGCATAATTCACTTGGTATTGGTCATATTTATGAACATGGCAATGAAAAACAACGTAAAAAATATCTTCCAAAACTTTGTAGTGGAGAAGGCTTTGCTGCTTGGGCTTTATCAGAACCAAATGCAGGTTCTGACGCAGCTTCTACTCAAACAACAGCTGTTCTTGAAAAAGATGAATGGGTCATAAATGGAACAAAACAGTTCATCACCTCAGGAGATATTGCTGATGTGGTGGTTTTAATGACAAAAACAGACAAGGAAAAGGGGGCTAAAGGAATTAGTGCAATTGTTGTTGAAAAGGATACAAAGGGTTTTAGTGTTGGACAATTAGAGGATAAATTAGGTTTACGTGGTAGCCATACTGCAGAACTGATTTTTGAGGATTGCAGAGTCCCAAAGGAAAATCTTTTGGGTGAAAAGAACATGGGATTCATAGGGGCGATGAATATTCTTGACCGAGGTCGCACTGCAGTTGGTGCTTTATCTGTTGGTATTGCTCGAGGCGCCTTGGAGGATTGTTTGGAATATTCAAAACAAAGGGAACAATTTGGTCGGCCTATTAGTAAATTCCAGGCTATTCAGTGGATGATATCAGATATGGCAACAAATATAGATGCTGCTCGTTTGCTTGTTTATCGGGCCGCGTTTCTAGAGGATAAAGGCCTGCCATTTAGCATTGAAGCTTCCATGGCAAAATTATTTTCATCTGAAATGGCGATGAAGGCTGCTAGAGATGCTATTCAGGTTTTTGGAGGATATGGTTATACTCGAGAGTATCCAGTTGAAAGATATTTCAGAGATGTTAAGTTATGTGAAATTGGTGAGGGGACCTCAGAGGTTCAAAGAATAGTCATAGCAAAAAGATTAGGATTATAAAAATAAAATTGGGTAATTAATATGAGTAAAACTACAACACTTCAAAAGAAGGATAGATATGACATAATGTATAAAAATTTCAAATGGCATATTCCTGAACATTATAATTTTGGTTTTGATGTTGTTGATCAATGGGGAGAGGATAGAACAAAGCTAGCTCTGATCTCAATTGATAGGACTGGAAAACATGATAGATATCATACGTTTTATGATCTCAGCGTTGCATCAAATAAATATGCAAACGTCCTATTGAAAATGGGAATCAAAAAAGGCGATAGGATATTGGTTATACTTCAGAGCATTCCTGAGTGGTACATTGCTCTAATCGGAATGTTCAAAATTGGTGTTGTCCCTATGCCTGGCACCGTTCTTTTAACTGCTAAGGATATCGAGTACAGGATTAACCGTGCAGAGGCCTGCATGGTCTTAACTGATATGGACCATGCTGATAACGTTGATGCTGTAAAGGCTAAATGCCCGACCTTAAAACATATGATGCTTGTCGATGGTAAGAGAGCAGGATGGTATAACTATGATGAGGAGATGAGTGATGTATCAAATGAATTATCCCTTGAGAAGGTCGGTAGAACTAAGTCAAAGGACCCGATGTTGATCTATTTTACCTCTGGAACCACAGGACATCCCAAGATGGTTCTCCACACCCATAGCTATCCTTTGGGCCATGAGGTCACAGCTCGTTTTGCACAAAGCCTTACAAAATGTGACTTACATTGGACAATCTCTGAGACAGGATGGGCAAAGGCTGCTTGGGGCAAACTTTTTGGACAGATGATTGTCGGAGCGGCTGTAATACAATGGGAGACACCTGGAAGATTTGATGCAGATGGCCTTTTAAAGGCAATGGAAAAATATGGAGTGACCTCCTTTTGCGCTCCGCCTACAGTGTATAGGCTGTTAATTCAGATGGATCTATCCAAGTACAATCTAAAACTCCGTCATTCCATGAGTGCTGGTGAGCCCCTCAATCCTGAGGTAATCAGAGTTTGGAAAAAGGCATTTGGTCTTGAGATATATGATTTCTATGGTCAAACAGAGACTGTTTGTGTGCTTTCAAACTATACTTTTATGCCCATTAAATATGGTTCTGTAGGCAAACCAACCCCAGGTCATGATGTAAGGATAGTTGATGATGAAGGTAATGAGCTTGCAGCCGATGAGGAGGGAAATATTGCCCTCTATGTTGGAAAAACAAGACCGCCTGGCCTTTTTAAAGAATATTGGAAAGATAATGAGATAATGAAGAAGGCTTTTAGGGGTGATTATTATTATACAGGCGATCGTGGATACAAGGACAACGATGGTTATTTCTGGTTTGTGGGAAGAGACGATGATGTGATTAAATCATCAGGCTATAGGATTGGTCCATTTGAGGTGGAATCTGCATTGATAGAGCATCCTGCAGTTGCTGAATGTGCAGTTGTCGGTGCACCAGACCCAAAAGGGGTCAGGGGAATCGTAGTAAAGGCTGTTATCACACTTACCAAGGGATATAAACCATCAGAAACTCTTACAAAAGAACTACAAGAATATGTGAAAAAGACGACTGCACCATATAAATATCCAAGAATAATTGAATATGTTGATGAGCTACCAAAGACCATATCTGGAAAAATTTTAAGAAGAAAGCTCAGAAAGGATTGAGTTTTTATTTGTAAGGTAAGAATTCCTTTCCCAGAAGCTCTCTAGAAATGATTATCCTCATGATATTCATGGTACCTTCTGCACCAATAGAATAGGACCTTATGGCTCTTATACCCATCTCAATTGGGAATTCCTTTGTATATCCCAATGCGCCAAGCCAATCTGCAACCTCGTTCATAAGTGCAAATCCATATATTGGGGCACGTAATTTTGAGATAGCTGCTGCAATAGATACATCATGATGCGTGAACCCCTTTTTGTTGTACATTTTGTCCATCATCCAAGCTGCTCTATAGGTTTGTAGTTTCACTGCATCTATATTGCAGTGGTGGTCTGCAAGTGGGAACTGAATACCCTCAAAACTTCCAAGTGGTCTGCCAAAAGCCTTTCGGGACTTGATATGTTCTATACCAAGCTCCAGTGCAGCTTCAGATGCACCTACACAGGTAGCACCAATTAATACACGAGCCGCTGTGAAACCTTCCATAGCATAATAAAAACCTCTGTTCAGTTCTCCAATAAGATGTCCCTCTGAAAGCTCAAGGTTCTTCATATTAAATCCACCTGTTGAAATCCCCATGCGTCCCATATCCTCAAACAAAGTGGTTTCAATATTTGGATTATCCTTTAGAGGAACTGCAAAAAACGAAAAGCCCTTATGACCCTTAGATGAGTCAGTGCGGGCAAGTGTAAGATGAACACCACCCCAATTGCTGGATTCTGTTACACCACTAATGTATATTTTTTCGCCGTTCAAGACCCATTTATCATTTTTTTTCTCCGCTAGGGTTTTTGATGCACCCAATATGTCAGATCCTCCTTCTGGTTCTGTTACTGCGATACCGCAAAAAGCCTTTCCAGATGTGATTTTAGGCAAATACTGCTTTTTGATATCTTCAGATCCATATTGGCTTAGAATAAATCCCCATGCAGATTCTACAAGAAACAGAACTGGAATTGCAAGACTAATATCGGCCCTCCCTAGCTCCTCAGCAGCAATTGCTGCCATGGTCCAATCAACACCTGCCCCACCATATTGTGTTGATGCCGTAGGCGCAAGTAGCCCAAGTTTGGCCATATCTTTGATTATGTCATCCGGAATCTTTTTGGATGTATCAATTTCTCTAACTCTTGGTTTGATTTTTTTTTGGGCAAAATCACGAACTGTTCTTCTCCAAATCTCTTGCTCTTCTGTCCAACTAAAATCCATTTATTCAGCCTCCACCATGATTCTATAGAAGATTTTTGGGATATATCTTGGATTCGTTATAATAAACTTGTTAAAAAATTAGAGTTGAATTAGTAGTATATATAAAAAAAAAGGGGGGATTTTGTTTTTCACTTAGAACAATTTATCTGAAGAGTAATCCAAATAGTCTGAAAATCCTTGGGAAATAATTGGAAAGGCCCTCGAATATATTGAGATCATTGCTTGTAATGTCTCTTAATCTTGGTTCATCGCCGTCAATAGCATTAATTGTTGGATCGCCGAACATGGAATATTCAACTAATGTCTTATAGTCCTCTTTTTTCAGACTGGGTGAATGCTCATTAAAGTAATCTGTTATGCAATTTGTCCAAACCTGTCCTAGATTTTTTGTTTCGTAAATCTGTTTATGGGTATGTACTTCCATCCAGCCAAAATTACGCTGAACTTCTGCAGTTCCTTGACCGCCAAATCCAATACCTGATGCACCAAATGCAATAATTGCGCCTCCGTTAGGATGTTTGAGGTCCATCCAAGATAAACAATCACTTTTCGTTATTATGTATTTATTGTTTGAGCAGGCGTTGTGGAATACTATTGGATATTTTTTGGAATTTTTAACCAAATACAAACTAAACGAGAATATATCCCAACTACCATAAGGTTGTATCAGTGTTCCTTCTGGAATCCAAACTTTGTCATTCCCTGGTGGATGAGTGGAAAAGCTTCTGGGACTGCCGTGACCTGAAAAATCCACAAAATCATATTTCATTTCAATGTAGCCATCCGCAATATTTTCAATGGTTACGGTGTCTTGGGATGCCCACAGTTTTGTACTTGTATAGCCGGGTAAAACTGATAGTACAACATCGTTTGCATACTCTCCTTCGTTTATATTTTGTGGATCGCCAGGAAATGTGTCTCCACCAATTTGAACTATCTTATTTGTCATTTTGTTGTGCTTGTCATACCAGATTACTTTGTCTATGTATGCATTAAGTTCGCTATTGGTGTTACATGGTATTTTACCAAGATGAATATCTGGAGCAATATCCATATTTGGCTTGTCCCTTGGATATTCAGCATATTTTCCATCACCATCATAGTCCCAATTGGAAAATTCCATTGTACTATTGTAAATATCTGCATAATAAAGATCACTTGGGAAATAATCCTCATAGGGCGATGATCCTATCCATGCCTTTCTCACAGGGAATTTTTCATTTCCCTCAACACCACCACCTACAAGGATTAGATAGTCAACTCCCCATGTTTCGATTGCATCCTTTATGAAATATTTTATGCTCTCTTGTGTGTCAGATCCTTGAGATGGTATCTCATTAAGAGTAACAAGTTTTGTTTTGATATTCCTTGATTCCTTATGATCTACAAATCTTTGTAAAGTTGATTTAAACTCTGTTGGTGTGATTATCAAAAGGTCATATTCCTCTGGAAAACTCATTGGATTGGCTGGTGGTGTGAATGATATTATAATATCTGCATTTCTTGCATATGATATAGTGTTCTCATTTGTATTGTATTGTACTGGATTAATCCCCACCGAACAATATATTACTCTTTCTGTTCCTTTTATTCCAGAAGCTGTGCTCCAGGTATATCTCTGGTTTGGATATATTTCCAATTTTGAGTAATCAACGATATCCGATTCTTTCTCAGTGATTTGATTATTCACTGAAGACCGAATCTCAATTTTTGGAGATGGTTCAATTAATTTTGATAATTTCTGTGTTGTAATATCTTCAAAGGTTACCTCAACATTATCAATCTTTGTTCCAAAATCAAAGGTAAATACCTTGCTTATAACAGGCAAAAAAGGTTTCCCCTCTTCCCAATAATTGGAATTTGCTTCAGTTAGATCAATTGATATGTAATCTGTTTTTTCAATTATTCTTGGCGTTGATATCTCTAGTTTTTCAAAAAGTATATTTTCCCTTTTTTCTTGAACGTTAGCAACAGCTCCAAGTCCGCTTAGGACTAAAACCCCAATAATAAAAATAGAAAATATTTTCTTCAATTTATTACCCCCAAGTTAACATGTGTTAATTTATTATATAAAACTGATATTTAAATGTTTGTAAAATCTTCTTCAAACATATATGATACAAAGATTCTATAAAATGTAAAAATCCTAACTATATCAATTTTTATTTTAATAAATAAGGCATAGGTAATATAACAGATGTTAAAAAAAAGAAAATAGCGATCTTTAATTTTTAATTGGCAGTTTTTATTATTACCTCAAAACATATTTTAAGAAGCTCTACTATCTTTGGAAACAAATGCATAAATCTGAATAAAAAATTAAATCTTATAATGGATGTAATCTAATTCTTGGATCCTTCATTTTTAACATTATTAATTATTCTACAACTTTTCGTAGATTTAAATATATTTTTGATACAATTGATGATTTTTTAGCTTTAATCAAAGAAATTAAACTTATATACCTCATACTTGTTAACAATTGTTAAATCAAGTGGTGTCATAAAATGAATAAATTAAAAAAAACTTGCATTTTGGCTATATTAATTATCCTTTCAATATTATTAATTGGGATAGTTGGAGAAGCGGGAATTATAAATAATGAACTAAAGGATAGTAAATTATTACAGCAGAATTCAGATGGTATTTTGGAAACACAATTATTTGATGCAGAAATTACATTTTATCTTTGGGAAGGTGATGGCTGTGCCTGTGAACCAATTGAAGGTGCATCATTTTTTGCAGTTGGCGGAGAAGGAAATGATTCAGGTTTTTCAAACGAAGAGGGAAAATGTGTATTAACAATGGTGATAAACAGCGAGTATAGGGTGTACATTGAAGCTGAAAAATTTCAAAGAATAATATTTGATATTGAAGTTATTGGCGATCAGACATTTAATTTTCACATGAAAGAAGATAAGTCCAATCAAGTCTTTTATCAATCATTTTTATATCAATTTTTATCGAAAATAATTAATAAACTAATTCTTTAAATAAGATTGTCAATCAAGTTTTTTTATTTACAAAATTTAAAAAAACCGCCAATCATTTGGATAAATAAAAATAATGACTTTTATTTTGAAAAATATGAAAACAGGGATTTTATTTTCAGGTGGAAAAGATTCAACGTATGCAGCCTATTTAGCAAAAAAATATGGCAATGAAATATCTTGTCTAATAACCCTTATATCTGAAAATCCAGACAGTTATATGTTTCATACCCCCTCTATATCAAAAGTTGAAAAGCAAGCAGATAATATGAATATTCCATTAATCTCAAAAAAAACTAAAGGTGTTAAAGAACAAGAATTAATAGACCTTGAATTTGCAATAAGAGAAGCAAAAAAGGATTTTGATATTCAGGGGGTTGTTACAGGGGCAGTAGAATCCATATATCAAGCATCCAGAGTTCAGAATATATGTAACAATCAAGATTTGGACTGTTTTAATCCATTGTGGCAGAAGGATCAATTTGAACTTTTAAACGATATAATAAATGTTGGTTTCAAAACAGTCATAACTGGTGTTTTTGCATATCCATTTGATGAATCTTGGTTAGGAAGGTTCATAGATACAAAATTTGTTAATGATATTAAGGAGTATTTTGAAAAATATAAAATCAGTCCTTCAGGTGAAGGAGGAGAGATTGAGACATTTGTTCTTGATTGCCCGTTGTTTGAAAATGAATTAAAAATAACAGAACGGAAAATTGAAGGTAAAAAGAACTCTTGGAGAATGGAAATTGGTTTATTATGATATTATTGATTCAGATAAATAATCTCAAGTTTCATTATCTTGAGTTTGTCAAGCCAGTTGAAGATATTTTAACTAATATTAATATAAAGTTTAAATCAGTTCATTACAAAGAAATTTCATCACAACAAATATCACAATCCAAAAAAATAATAATTCCAGGAACAAGTCTTAAAGATAATTCGTTTTTAAAAGAAATTAATAAATTTCAATGGATTTTAGAATACAACAATCCAATTCTAGGAATCTGTGGGGGTATGCATATATTGGGGTTGCTTTATGGCGGTAAATTAAAAAAACAACAGGAGATTGGTTTAAATGAGGTATATTTTCATAAACCTTTTCTCGGATTTTTTGGTGCAAGAGAAGTTTATGAGCTTCATAATTATTTTGTTGAGTCTAGTAAATATTTAATATTTGCAACTTCTAATAATTGTCCTCAGGCCATCAAACATAAAAACAAGGATTTTTTTGGTGTCTTGTTTCATCCAGAAGTTAGAAACAAGAACTTGATTGTAAATTTTGTTAATCAAAATTTTTAATAATATTTTATACGATTCACAAATTGGAAAAATTTATTTTATATTTTGTAATAATATTATTATAAAAATTTTTATAAGTTGACAATCATTTACTATTAACATAAAGGGGAGCAATATGAAAAAAAAATATATATCGATTTTGATAACAATATTACTTTTTGTTGTAAATGTATCAATAGCAACGGCAAATAATGATGAATTAAAAAGTTTTAAAACGACCAATGCAGCAATAAATGGTGTTGATAACAACTATGGAATTCAATGGGAGATGAATTTTGGCTCTGATGATGATTATGGGGGTAGATTCGAAGGTCCTCAACCCATTGGCGATTGTGACAACGATGGTAAAAATGAAATGTTGATAGCAGGCAGGGATGGAAAAATTAGGGTTTTTGAATGGAATGAAAAAAAGCAGACCTATTTGGAGATGCATACCCTTTTTTGTCCATTGTATCCAAAATATGATTCAGATGCAGGTGGATTTGCAATTGGTGATTTAACCGGTGATGGAAAAAATGAGATCGGAGCGACCTGGGGTACATCTGTTCATAAATTTATTGGAAATAAATACAGAACCATTGGATATAACTCTTATGTTTTTAAAAACGATGGGGGAAGTGCTGATTGTTATATTGGGGATTATGATAATGATGGTCAAAATGAATTATTGGTCTCAGGTGGTCCCTTTAATCCGAGCAGTCCTGTTCCTGAAATTGTTATTTTTAAGATGACTGCGTTAGGCCTTGTAAGAGAAGCAGAGTGGGATGCACCAGGCTCAGGATATACATACATTTATATGCCAAGCATTGGAGATGTTGATTATGATGGGGAAAATGAAATTGTTTGCGGGTCTTTTGGACGGGTGTATGTCCTTGATTGGAATAAAAATACTAATACATTTGATCAACAGATTATAAGAGAGGATGACAACTATCCATTTGCCTGTGTTTTGAAGGATAGTGATATGGATGGTAAGGTTGAAATCCATATCGGCTATTATTTCCCATATTTCTGCATTATGGAATGGAATGGAGCAGATTATGAGCTTAAGTTCGAGGCAGAGTGGCCAGATGAGGCTATAATAATAGAAGCTGTGGATGTTGGGGATGTAGATAACGATGGGATCAATGAGGTTTGTGTTGGAACTGATCTGGTTCATATATTACAATGGGATGGAGAAACATATGTCGAGGAGGCAGTTCTTCCAACTTTTGGAGATCTAGCAGTGGTATCTGTGGGAGATTGTGACAATGACGGTATAGATGAGATAAATGTAGGTGCTGTTTTTGTGGAACATGGTCAGGATTATATGTCATGGGTGTATAAATACAATTATAATCCAGTCAATAAGCCAATGACTGGTCAACAATTCGGGAATTTAAAAGTTCAAGTAAAAACCTCATTACTTGGTAATCCACTAGAAAATGCATCTGTTGCAGCTTGGAATCAGGATACTAAGGTTTGGTATGATATTCAACCAAGAAATAATGATTTTAGTGTGTGCAAGAGGAATTTTCTACCAGTAGGACAATATATATTAAGGGTGCATGTGGAAGGTTTTGAAAACAAGGAGACCAACATTGAAATAAAAAATGGTGAAGAAACCACACACACATTTGAACTTAGACATTCATTTGCTCGTTCTTCCTACCCTCACAATATGCCAAATCTGATAGACAGACTATTTGATGTGTTTCCAAACCTTCAAATGATATTAAAATTGCTATTTTAATCTAACAATAGCAAACATTTAATTTATTAATGTAAAAACGATACGTTTTGATAGGGGGTAATAAAATTAAGAAAAAAATAATTCTAATTATTGCTTGCGCCATTATTCTTTCAAATGTCTTTACTGTATCTAGTGAGCTTGGAAAAAACAAACAACTTTCTACGTCAAATACAATTATGATTAAAAATTTAGATCCTATAAATAGATATTGTTATGATTATCCTGTTATGGATATTCCTATGAGTTTTTTAGAACCAGATGTTTTGTCACCTAAGCCCGAGGCTAAAGAGACTCCAGATCAATTCAGCTGGTTGAACTATAATGGAAAGGATTGGACAACTCCTGCAAAACATCAAGGTAATTGTGGCAGTTGTTGGGCATTCGGGGCTATCGGTGTGTTGGAATCTGTAATAAAGATAAAAGAAGATTCTTCAGAGTTAAACCCTGATTTATCCGAACAATATATTCTTTCATGTCTACCAAAGGCAGGTAGTTGTCATGGAGGAAGTTGTTCACGTGCATTAGAATTAATAAAGGAAACGACACCAGATGGGAATAATAAAAATGGTGTTATTCCGGAATCATGTTTTCAATATTATGCTGATGATAAAATACCGTGCTCTGAAAAATGTGGGGATTGGGAAGAAAAATTGGTCCCACTTCTTGATTTTACAACCTGGAAATCTGATGGAAGTGCATCAGATATACAAAGGATAAAAACAGATATAATGGAGAAGGGGCCAGTTGCTGCGCATATTATGGCAACAGAGATCTTTAAGATTTGGGGAGGATCTGTTCACAATCCGTCTGCCTATTTCTTTAAAAAAGTATCATTTCCAATTATGAATCATATAGTTATTATTGTAGGCTGGAAGGATAGTTCTTTGATTCGAACCGGTGGATATTGGATATGTAAGAACAGCTGGGGAACAGATTGGGGCTATGACGGCTTTTTTAATATTGCTTATGGTAGTCTGAACATTGATAATTTCTATATTATTTCAGTGGATTACGATCCGGATAGTTATAATTGGAACCCTTATGTTGATACTGGTGGACCATATGGAGGATATCCTAATCAGGATGTTATTTTTGATGGAGGTAACTCCATTGGTTTCGAGGGTGAAATCATTGATTATATCTGGGATTTCGGAGACCAAACTACTGGTTCTGGAAAAACCACTGTCCATTCTTATGAAAATACTGGAATATATACAATAACATTAACAGTAACCGATAATAAAGGTAATAATGCAACTAAAACCACAAATCTATGGATACAAAAAACAAATGAAAAACCTGAAACACCCTCTGTTGATGGACCAAATCAAGGAAAGGTCTGGAAAGAATATGAATTTACTTTCTCTTCTTTAGACTCAGATGGGAATGACCTTCTTTATTACATTGATTGGGGTGATGGAAAGAAGGAGGAATGGATAGGACCTTATGCATCAGGTGAAGAATTCTCATTAGAAAAGGTCTGGGTAAAAACTTCCAATAGTGTCCTTAGAGTTAAGGTAAAAGATCCTTTTGGCGAAGAAAGTGATTGGGGAACATTAAGCGTAAATATCCCTAGGTCAAGAATCTCCATTGGGTCTCTTCTTCTGCGGCTATTTAAAAATTTCTTTTCTTTCTTTAATTAAAAGGAAATTGTAAAAAATAAATAGTTTCATTATTATTGGATATTATATGCTTAAGATTAGAAAGGCATTAATGGAGGATGTTGGGGGCATTACAGATGTTTACAATGAGGCTGTTCTAAATACAAACGCAACCTTTGATACAAAAGAAAAGAAGTTAGATGAACAAATTGTTTGGTTTAAGAGCCATGGCCCTAAAAATCCAATAATTGTTGCTGAAAGAGACGGTTTGATTTTGGGATGGGCAGCTTTGAGCAAATATGATAAAAAAAACGCCTATTCTAAAACTGCAGAGATTTCATTATATGTAAAACAGGCTTTACAAGGTCAGGGGATTGGTAAAAAATTAATGAATGAAATAATTAAACAGGGTGAGGTAGCAGGAATTCATTCAATAGTTGCTAGAATAACAGCTGGAAACAATATAAGCATTAAACTACATAAATCAGTTGGGTTTGAAATAGTTGGTGTCATGAAGGAGATTGGTTATAAATTCGAAAGATGGTTGGATGTATGTTTTATGCAAAAAATTTACAAATAAATATTGGTTTTTTTCCTTTTAAAAAAATATAAAAGGTTTTAAGTCTATTTATGTTAGTATTTAACAATTGTTAATATGGGTGGAAAATTTTATGAGTGACAAGAGAAAGGGAAAAATAGAAAAAGGAGCTGAAAAAACTGGTAAGGTTGTTGGAAAGGGAGTAAAAAAAGGCTTTGGTGCCGTGAAAGGACTTGGAAAGGGTTTAAAGAAAGGGGTTTCCAAGAAAAAATAAGATCATTGTTTTTTAAGAATAACTTGATAGAAAAAATGGAGGTATAATTTTGAATTTACAAGATATTATTGATTTTTTAGAGATGAAAATACCATTAACAAATATAACATTGATAAATTTGATTACAGCCATAATTATTTTGATTGTTGGTTATTTCGTTGCAGTAATTGTTTCCAGATATATTAATAAAGCAATGATAAGAGCAAAAATGGCGAAAATTTTAGCGGAATTTACCAGTCGAGTGGTAAAGATATTATTAATTATTTTCATAATTGCAATAGCAATAGGGTTTTTAGGTGTAGATGTTGGATCTGCAATTATAAGCATTTCAGTTGTATCAGGATTCATATTTGGTTTTGCTTTCCAAGACACATTAGGCAATCTGGCTGCTGGATTTATGATAGCAATAACAAAACCATTCAGAGTAGGAGATTATGTAGATATTGCCGGTAAATCAGGTACAATAAATAATGTTGGGGCAAGTATCACAACAATGACAACAGTTGATAATAAACGAGTGATTATTCCAAACTCAAAGATATGGGGTGAGCCAATTGTAAATTATACTGCACTTAAAATCAGAATGATAGACATGAGGGTAGGCATAGGATATGGAGACGATATGGGAAAGGCCATATCAACTACTATGGATGTGTTAAAGAAAAACAAAAACGTTCTATCTGACCCTGCACCAACAGTTGCAGTTGCTGAACTAGGTGACTCCAGTGTGAATCTACTGGTAAGACCTTGGATAAAGACAAGTGATTATTGGAAAATTAAATGGGAATTAACCCAAAAGATAAAAGAGGCATATGACAAAGAAGGTATAAGCATTCCATTCCCACAAAGTGATGTTCATCTATTCCAGGAGAAATAGAGTTGATGAATAGGAATAATACTGCAAGAAATAAAACATCTATGGCAATAGCAATTGTAGCAGGAATATTCCTACTTATCGATGGAGTGAGCGGATTTGCAACCTGGGATGCGATCAAAAGATTTGTGATAAATCAACTGAATCTTGCTGATAATGAAATGGTACAAATCATATTTGCAGTTCTTATATTCATTGCAGCACTAGGCGGAATTGCAGTTATTGCTGGTGGTTTACTCATTGGAAAGGACAAGGTCAGTTCAGGTAAATTTATTATATTGCTTGGAACTGGACTAGGCATAATAGGTTTCATTTTCTCAATTATTTTAGGCATCTACGAAGGAAATTTCACATATAACAGCCTGCTGACCTTTGGAGCAATTGGTATAATTCTGTCCATAGTTGCAAGGATGATTGCAGTGAAAAAGGCTAAAAAACAAGCTGAGCCTATGCAGAGGCCTGCTGAATAGCTATTCAATATAAAATATGTTAATATGGAAGGGAAATTATGGCGATTAGAAATTATGATGTAATTGTAATTGGCAGTGGTTCTGGAGGTGGAATAGTCGACTCTGCTCTATCTCTTGGATTAAGTGTGGTTTGGGTTGATAAGGGCCCCCTTGGTGGAACCTGTCTTAATGTTGGATGTATTCCCTCTAAGATGATAATATATCCGGCTGATAGGATTATTGAGATTAATGAAGCCCAAAAACTTGGTATTAGAGCAGAAATCAAGGAAATTGATTTTTCTAAGATCATGAGGCATATGAAAGAGCCGATCAAGGAAAGTCATGAAAATATGGAAAAAGCAGTGAATGCAAATATTGAGAATTTTTCATACTTCAAAGGAACTGGACATTTTATCTCTGATTATACAATGGAAATAAATGGGGAGCAAATAAAGGCAGAGAAAATATTTATCGGATCTGGGGCAAGACCTTTTATTCCAACTTTTAAGGGCATTGAAAAAATCGATTATTTGACAAATGAAAATGTTTTTGATCTAAAAGAGAAACCTGAGAGTTTAATAATAATAGGAGGAGGATATATATCTGTTGAATTCGCACATTTCTTTTCGGCAATAGGGACAAAGGTAACTGTTATTATAAGAAGCAACCGTCTAATAAAAAATTCTGAACCAGAGATTTCTGGATTGCTCAAAAAGGAAATGGAGAAACGTATGAACATACATTTTAATACTGACATAATTGAGATGAAAAAGCAGCAAGATAATATATCAATTATTGGAAGGGATAAGACAACTGGCAATGATATTAATTTTAAAGCTGAAAAAATATTAATTGCAACAGGTAGAACATCAAATGCTGATCTATTGAAGGTGAAAAATACTGGAATTGAAGTTGATGAGCGAGGATACATTTCTGTAAATGAGTATCTTGAAACCAGTAAAAAGAACATATGGGCATTTGGTGATGCCACTGGTAGATACATGTTCAAACATGTAGCAAATGAGGAGGCAAATATTGCATTTAATAATGCTTTTCATGAACCTAAAAGGGCGATGGATTATTCTGCAGTTCCATATGCTGTTTTCACATATCCCCAAATCGCATCTGTTGGATTGACTGAGGAGGAGGCAAAGAGGGGTCATAAAATATTAGTTGGTAAAGCAAAATATAGTGATGTTGCAAAGGGTGATGCAATGGTTGAGCTCAATGGTTTTACAAAGACAATAGTGGACAAGGAAAGTGGGAAGATACTGGGTTTTCATATAATTGGCCCTTATGCCCCAATCTTAATCCAGGAGGTCATCAATGCAATGGCCCTTGGCGGGCAAATCGGATTTATTGGCCAAGGAATGCACATACATCCAGCTCTACCAGAACTAATACTCAGGACATTTGGAAATCTAAAAGAGCCATCATAATTTCTTTTAAAAAATTCAACAAATGTTGAGTTTAGATTTTCGATAATTTTATAGAGAGTACTTGTATTTATTGTTTGTAACATCCAGGGAGCGGAGGATAGATCGCAGTACAGAAAGACATTGAGCTTAAATGTAAAAGGGAAAAATGGATTATGGAAAAAAATTATAAATTGTAACTTACAGATTTATATTAGAATTTGATATGTTAACAAGGTTTAGGATTTGATTATGGGAGAAATTATTTATAAATATGACATTCTGGTAATCGGAGGGGGTTTAACTGGCCTCAGAGCCGCTCTTGAGGCTTCAAGTAAAAAAACCAAAACTGCAGTTCTATCAAAAGTCCATCCACTAAGATCACATTCTGTGGCTGCACAAGGAGGAATTAATGCATCATTGGGTAATGCCTATGGTGGAGAAAATGATACCTGGAAGGATCATGCTTCAGATACAATAAAAGGTTCTGATTATCTAGCTGATCAAGATGTTGTAGAAATACTCTGTAAAGAAGCTCCTGACGATGTCATTGAACTTGAACATATGGGAACAGTCTTTTCAAGAAATGTTGATGGAAAGATAGCACAACGTCCATTCGGTGGAGCATACTTCCCCCGTACTTGCTATGCAGCAGACAGAACTGGTCATAATATATTAAATACCTTGTATGAACAAACATTGGATGCCGATATTGATTTTTTTGAAGAATATTTTGTTACCAGTCTAGTAGTTGCAGAAGACAAATGCATTGGATGTATTGCAATAAATATTGCAGATGGCTCAATTCATGGTTTTGTTTCTAAGACAATTCTTATTGCAACTGGTGGTTATGGTAGGGTCTTTGCCAGGTCCACAAACGCGTTGATAAATACAGGGGATGGTGCTGGGCTTGCATTAAAGGCAGGTGTCCCACTAAAGGATATGGAATTTGTTCAATTTCATCCCACTACCCTTTATGGAACAAATATTTTAATAACAGAAGGTGCGAGAGGTGAGGGAGGCCTTCTTTATAACAATGAAAACGAACGTTTTATGTCAAATTATGCACCTGAGGCAATGGAGCTAGCCCCTCGAGATATTGTCGCAAGGGCAATTCAAACTGAAATAGATGAAGGTCGTGGAATTGAGGATGAATATGTGAATCTGGATCTAACACATCTAGGTGCTGTTAAGATAAATGAGAGGTTACCTGGAATAAGACAAATATCAATGGATTTTGCTGGTATAGATCCCATTGATAAACCCGTTCCTGTTCAGCCTGGACAACATTATTGCATGGGAGGAATTGCTTCAGGTATTGATTGTGCAACTCCTATGCAGGGTCTTTATGCTGCAGGGGAGGCAGCATGTCTTAGTGTACATGGAGCAAACAGATTAGGAGGTAATTCCCTATTGGAAACCATTGTATTTGGAAAGATAGCAGGAAAAAAGATGTCAGAGGACGTGGTTGGTATCAATATGCCTCCTATAAAGATAGTTGAGGATAAATTATCAAAGGAAAATAACAGGATAGACTCTATTATGAAGAGAGAATCTGGTGAACAGATGCATACAATCAGAGATGAGCTTAAGAAAACCATGTTTGAAAATTTTGGTATATTCCGCGATGAGACTAATATGGAGTTAGGATTAAAGAAGATAATGTATTTAAAAGATAGAATTAAAAAAATCAAGATTAATACTAAAAAGAAAATATTCAATCATTCCTTGATTCATTTACTTGAATTGGAAAATATGATCCTAATTGCAGAGTCAATTGGTATTGGTGCAATTGCAAGAAAGGAAAGTCGCGGGTCGCATTATAGGATAGATTATTCAAAGAGAAATGATAAAGACTTCCTTGGTCATTCATTGATGAAATACATTGAAGGGGAGATTAAAATGGAATATATCCCAGTTACACTAGGTATATATCCTGTCAGTGAGAGGAGTTATTGATGAAATTAAAGGTTTTCAGATATAGTAAAAATTCAAAAATCTCCAAATATGATACATTTGAGGTCCCTCAAAAAAAGGGTCAGACCGTCCTTGATGCGCTATTTTATGTCCAAGATGAACTGGATGACTCACTTTCTTTTAGATATTCATGCAGGGGAGCTGTTTGTGGAAATTGTGCCATGTTGATTAACAAGGTCCCTCGGCTCGCCTGTCGAACACAAGTGGATAAGCTTCTAAATGGATTTGAGGATATTGATTTAACCCCTTATCCAGCCATTGAGATAAGAGAACCTTGGAACAAGAAGGAGGAAATATTAATTGAGCCTCTACCTCATCTTCCAATAATTGATGACCTTATTGTTGATATGGACGAGTTTTTCCAAAAATACATTGAGATTAAACCCAAGTTCATAATCAAAAATCCTCCGCCAATTTATGAACAGTTGATGTCCCCTAAAAATGCACATGAACTTGAAACTTATACAAATTGTATTCTTTGTGGGTTGTGCTACGGTGCTTGCCCAGTTAATAGTGACAATGAGAACTTTTTTGGGCCTGCAGCCCTATCAAAATTATATCGTTTTTATATAGATAGTCGTGAACCTGACCATGAAAGAAGGATGCTAAGAGGCGACACCTTAATTGGTTGGTGGGGCTGTAATTTCCATCTTAATTGTACTAAGGTTTGTCCAAAAGGTGTAACACCAAATACTGCTATTGGGAAGGTTCGATTGGCTCTTACAACAATGGGACGAAAGCAACCGAAGAAAGAAGATTTAAAATAATTTATTTATAATTAACTAATGTTAATTTTATATATCCATAAATCATATAGAGTTGTGGTGGAGGTTTAAAATGAAGAAAATATTGCCTATTGCGATTTGTATTTTATTTATAAGCTCAGGTTTATCCATTGCTTATGAGAAAAATAATTATTCTTTAGATGGTGATCAAATAATTGACACTTCCTGTTTTGTTAAAATTGAAACCCAGGATTCTGAAAATATTGCGGATCTTTTAATAGAAAATGGCTATGATGTCCTAAAACATACAATAACTAACTCAAATTTTGAACTAATAGTTAATCCTCAGGAATATAATATTTTAAAGAATCAGGGTTTTAATCCAATTGTTCTATTGAAAGGAAGGCCATTTAAAGAAATTCAACAAGAGAGATTTGATCAAGCTCTTGCAATTCCGCCAGGATACCCCGATCTCAGCGAGATCGTAGATGAAATGAACGCAACTGAAAGTGAATATCCAGAGATATGCAAGGTTTATGACCTAACAGAGAAATATGATGTTGAGCCGACCTATGAAGGTCGTCATATCTATGCAATGAAGATATCTGATAATGTTGAAGAAGATGAAGATGAACCCAATTTCTTAATGGTCAGTTGTCATCACGCAAGAGAGATAGTAACACCAGTAATCGCCCTTTACTCAATTGAACAGCTTGTATCAGAATACAATGAGGACCCAAGCATCACAAGTGCTGTTAATGAATATGAAATATGGATAGCACCGGTTTGGAACCCTGATGGTTATGAATACTGTTATTATGTTGACAATTGGTGGCGAAAGAACCGCTTTCCACCAGATGGAACTGACCTAAATCGCAATTATCCATTTGGTTGGAACTCAGGGTGTTCAGGTAGCACTGATCCATATTCAGAGACATATAAGGGTACATGTCCAGCATCTGAAGCTGAAACCCTAACCATGATGGCTTTTTCATATGACAGACACTTTGCAAAGATAATTGATTATCACTCATATGGTAGGGAGGTCCTATATGGATATGCTTGTTACTCACACCCTTTTAATTCGTTTTTGCAATCCGAGGCATTAAAGATTGCCAATGCAGCAGGATACACCAATAGCATAAGATCACCAAGTGCAGAAGGTGAACATTATGAATGGCAGTTGGCGTTCAATGGTTCTTATGCTAATTTGATGGAGACCCATACTGATTTTCAGCCGAGCTATGCAAGCGCTGAAAATGAGGCCGCCCAAGTTTGGCCCTCAACCATTTTTATCTTAGAACGGCCAATATCTGTATCGGGTCATGTTACAGACTCTATGACTGGTGTTCCGTTAATGGCTGAGTTAACATTGGAGGGTGTCAACTTTCAAAATGGTGAGTATTTCTTTAGCGAACCAGATTATGGACGTTATCATCTTTTCTTACCTGCAGGGACGTATGACATAAGATTTGAGGCAGATAATTATATAAGCGACACATTTGAGGTGACCGTAACTGAGGATTGTGCCGAGATATTGGATGTAGAGCTTGAAAGATATAACAATGCCCCTGTAAAACCAATAATTGATGGAGAAGCTGATTGCTTGGAAGGCAAGGATTATGAAGTGATTGTTCAGGGATCTGATCCTGAGAACGATGAGCTCTATTTTTTTGTTGATTGGGGAGATCAAACAAGTGGTAAATGGACTGGACCTTTTTCAACAGGGGAGCCAGCGGCATTATATCATGCTTATTCTTCCCCAGGCCAATACAATATCAAGGCAAAGGCTAAGGATATTTATGAAGAAGAAGGTCCCTGGTCTGACTCGATTACAGTTACAATCGTCGAAAATTTGGCTCCAAGTGATCCAGATATAGGGGGAAACAAGAGAGGAAGTCCGGGTGTTGATTATGAATTTAATTTCATGTCAGATGATCCTGAAGGCCATATGATCTTTTATTTCATAGATTGGGGTGATGGAACATATGATGAGTGGATTGGTCCATATTCATCTGGAGAAACTGTTGATGTAATGCATCAGTGGTCCGAGAAGGACAGATATACAGTCAGGGCAAAGGCAAAGGATGAATTTGAGTCTGAGAGTGCATGGTCAAGCTTTAATGTAAACATTCCAAGGTCTAGGGATATTACAAGAAGCATCTTTCAACTTTTAACAGAGAGGTTTATCAAGGTCCTTAGACTTTTGTTTACATATTAAATATTGAACTTATATTACCTTTTTAATTCAAAAGATATAGAGGATTTGATAATGAATAAAAAGGAAGAGGAGCTTATTGCCTATTGTGGATTATATTGTGGTAACTGTCATGGTTACACAGGTAAAATACCAGACCTTGCACGGGATCTAAGAAAGGAACTGAGAGAGAATCGATATGACCTTTTTGCCAAGTTTATATCAACATACTCTTTTGGAAAGGACTTTTCAAACTATGATGAATGTTACAAGGTTCTGGGGGCAATGGTTAAATTCAGATGCAGAAAGGGGTGCAGAGCAGGAGGAGGGTCACCTTTTTGTAAGATAAGGAAATGCTGTCAAAAAAAGGGATTCGAAGGCTGTTGGCAATGTCCTGATTTTTCTGATTGCAAGGAACTTGAATTCTTGCAAAATGTCCATGGGGATGCCCATATTAGGAACCTTAAAAAAATAAATAAAAAAGGCAAAAAAGAATTCATCTCTGGAAAACCACTCTGGTATTCAAAGAAGAAATGAAATATCCATTTTAATGTCAATTTCTGTGGAATTTTCCTTTTTTTCTTGTATTTTTTCTTTTACCAAATTGAATGGTCCCCATTTTTCTCTCTGACTTACTTGCATCGATCAATTTTCCAACCTTGCTTGTTTTCTCATTTACAACCAATAAACCTATACCATCTTCTTCAAGCTTATGCTTTGCCTTTCTTAGGACATTGTAGGACCTCATCAAGGGAACAGCAATATAAACATAGTCTGCACCTAACTGATAGTTCTTTGCCTGGATAATAGCCTTTTTCCAATCCTTTAATTTTAGTTCCACAGCAACAACGTTTTCCTTTTTGAATGCAACAATATCTGCCTTATGAAAACCAATTTTGATCTCTCTTTTCACAATATAGCCTTGATTACTGAAATAATCTACAACAGGTTTAGTTAACTCTAATTCTAGGTAAAATGGATACATTTAATCTCTCCCTGTATTTTGTCTTTTGAAGCATGTCCTGTAGTTTCTCAATAGTATAACCAAAGGGAACAAGAATACTTTCACCACATTTGGCGATCTGTCTGAGGTAATAGTCGACATCCACATTTTCATCTCCTCTGATAAGTTCTGCTATGCAAACCCGTTCCTTGTAATTGCTGGAATGCTCGTCAAGTACGATATAACGTACCGATTGGCCAGGCTCGACATTTATTCCAATATCCCTTAATTGCAACAACGCAGATTTCACTAGATTGTTCACCTTATATTCAGATATGCCTTTTGAGATGCGGTTCTTGAAGATCAAGTTGTTAACATCGGCCTTTCCTCTTATTATATCCTTTGCATAATTCTGCATTTCGTCTATTGCAGAAGGTATCATTTCATGAAACTGCTTTGCATTATCTGCCTTTGATAAGACCATCAGCATGGAATGTTGCACATCTTTTAGGAACTTGGGAGTGTTCCTTTGACGTAGCTCGATTCCCCTTACCTTAAGTTCTCCGTTATCAAATACGCCATAGTATCTGTTAAGGGCGCCAACCCCTGTTTGTTTACTTGGAAGAAAAACGATCCATCTGTAATGGCCTTCTATGTCCATCTTCACACCTGTGAGATTTCCTATCCTTCGGGTAAGGTTGAAAAGCTTCACACAATCTGTCCTAGGCTTGATCCATAAAGAGTCAATGATGCCGTGTATGACCTCATACCCTGAGGTTTCAACGACCTCAATTGCCTTTATAAGCACATCTCGGCTAAAGGCGGTGATGCTCTCATAGCACTCAATACGGCCGTAACGAGCATTGCGGTAGCCAGTATAACCGAAGCATACCAGAAGTATCCATTTCCATGCCTGCTGCAACTCCTTGTACAGCTCTTTTTCATAATTTTTGTTCTTGGACCTTGCCTTGTAACAGAAACGCCTGTGAAGCACTGGCTCCAGAACCTCTACAAGCAGTCCTTTTCTCCTTACACATATTTTATAGCCAAGTTGTGGAACCTGAATGGGTGAATCCCTGCAGCAATTACAGAGCATTGTCTCAGGACTTATGTTGAACTTGAGCATCACGTTTGGATACAAGGATGCATAATCAAGTTCGATTATATCCTCATGTATTCCTACTGCAGGGTCCAAAATAAGACCTCCCCTATCAGATACAAGCAGGTCAATTGCTGACTTCCAGCCCTCAGGCATGT
>Ga0272442_10002971_pt1 | contig 24085 bp, 19 predicted proteins | sample SSMForm2O_FD_200262 | JGI IMG/M metagenome (GOLD analysis project Ga0272442, IMG submission 200262) | Marine sediment archaeal communities from Little Sippewissett salt marsh, Falmouth, MA, United States - SSM-Form-2O | ecosystem: Environmental > Aquatic > Marine > Wetlands > Sediment ...
ATCACGCCGCATGCCATGCCGACGGCCCACAGGACCCCGATCACGGTATCGGCGCGGCTCTTGTTCTGAAAGGAGATGACCGCGATCACAAGGGCCACGGCCACGGTGAATCCGAGCGCCCCCAGGATGGGCGAAATGCCGAGAAATATGGCCAGCCCGACGCCTCCATAGGCCGCATGGGCGATCCCGCCGGAAATGAAGACGATCCGGTTCACCACCACCAGGGTCCCGATGATCCCGCAGGCAATACTGGCCAGGAGCCCGGCCATAAGGGCATTCTGCATGAATTCGTACTGGAAGGCTTCCGGCATTTACGATTCCCCTTCATGATCCCTGAGGACCCTGTGGGGAACGCCATGGGCAATGAGGTCCACGGGACACCTGTAGAGCTTATCCAGCATCTCTTCCGTAATTTCCGCCTCGTCATGGAAATGGAGGGTCTGGTTGACGCATGCAACGGATTTCACGTGGGAGGAGAGCACACCGACGTCATGGCTGACCACGACGATGGTGACGGTTTCGTTCAATTCCTTGAGGAGGTCGTAGATGCTTTCCTGCCATTCCTGATCCACACTGGCGGTGGGTTCATCCATGAAAAGGATCTCTGGTTCCGAAGCCAGGGCGCGGGCGATAAAGACCCTTTGCCTCTGTCCCCCGGAGAGTTTCTGAATGGAGCGGTTTCTGAATTTCAAAAGTCCCACGCGGCCCAAGGCTTTTTCCGCCGCTGCCCGGTCCCGGGAAGAGTATCGCCAGGAACGCCCCGCATGGCCCAGGCGACCCATTAATACCACGTCCATAACAGTAATGGGCATTTGAGGGGCGATATTGGTATTTTGCGGGACATACCCCATGTCGCGGGATGCCTGACCCGGGGGGGCTCCCAGTACGGCGATTGATCCCCTGTCCGGCTTCAGGATTCCCAGGATGAGCTTGATGAGGGTTGTTTTCCCCCCTCCGTTGGGACCGATGACAGCGAGAAATTCGCCTCTTTTAATGGACAAACCGACATCCCGCAAAACCAGCTGGCTCCCGTAGGAAAACCAGAGGTCTCTGACCACCACGACGGGTTCTGTCATGATTGTCCCCCCTGTTCGAGGGCGGCCCTGATTTTTACGGCCGCCTTTTTCAGATTGGCTCCCCAGTCCGGGGACAGGGGATCGACGGGGACCACTGTTCCCCCGATGGCCCTTGCCACGGTTTGCGCACTCCGGGGCGAAACCTGGGGTTGAACAAACACGACCTTGATGCCGCGCTTTCCGGCCAGTTCGATAACCTCCACCAGGTCCCTTGGACCGGGCGATTTTCCCTCGAGCTCGATGGGGATCTGGGTAAGGCCATAGCGGCGGGCAAAGTATCCCCAGGAGGGATGAAACACGAGGAATCCCGGTTTTTCCTCGAAGCCGGAGAAGAGTTCCTTCAATTCCTTATCCAGCTCATCGATCTCCTTTTGAAAATTTGCGAGGTTTTTCATGTACTCTTCCCTGTGAACCGGATCGATTTTGCAGAGGGCCCGGAAAATGTTTTCCGCCTGGATCCGCACCAGGGGCGGGGAAAGCCAGATGTGGGGGTCCGGGGATTTATGAACATGGGATGTTTCCCCTTTCCCGGGCTCCTCTTCACGGGATGATTCCCTTTCGTGAAGATGGGTGCTCATGGGATGCCGTTGGATCCCCTTTTCCGTATGAACGATCAGCATGTGGGGATTGGCGGAGCAAAACCTTTGAAGCCATGCCTTTTCATAAGGGACCCCGACGGCGAAAAAGGCCTTCGAACGACTCAGGGCGGCCATTTGACGGGGACCGGGTTCATAGGTTCCCGGAAAGGCCCCCGGGGGAACCATGACTTCCACGGTGAAGCGTTTCCCCCCGATTTTCTCCACGAAATATTTCTGGGGCGAGACACTCACGGTTACGGACAGGGGTTTTTCTCCCGGAGACGCGGCGGGGAGCAAACGGATGAAAAAGAGAGCAGAAAAAAGGAGAACGAACCGCCCCAATCGCGTCATGGAGTCACACCCCATTTTTTTTGAACTCCTGGGGCTGGAGCCCCAGTTTATCGAGTTTGTCATACAGGTTTCTCCTGCTGATTCCGGAGATCCGTGCAGCCTGTGAAACGCTGCCATTGGTTTTTTCCAGGAGTTCCCTTAAGTATTCCGATTCGAAACGGGTTCTGGCCTCCCTGTAATCGATCGGAATGGTTTTGAGAACCGGCTCGGTCTCCTCCGGGGTTTCCACCTCGATTCCCTCGCGAATGTCCCTGGGGATATCGGAAGGCCTGATCACTTTTCCCTCGAGCAGAACCAGCATTCTCTCGATCACGTTTTCGAGTTCCCGGACATTCCCGGGCCAGAAGTAATGGGTAAGGAGCTCCCGTGCGGCGTTGCTCATGATCACGTCGGGTTTATGGAGCCGCATACCGATTTCCTTGAGGAAATAATCCACCAGGAGGGGGATATCGCCGGTGCGTTCGATCAGGGGAGGCATCCTGATATTGATGACGTTGAGGCGGTAAAAAAGGTCCTGCCGGAACGTCCCTTCCTCGATGGCGCTGTGAAGATCCCTGTTGCTGGCGGCGAGGAGGCGGATATCGACGAAGATCTCCTTGAGACCTCCCACCCGCTGGATCTGCTGTTCCTGGAGCACCCGGAGGAGCTTGGCCTGGAGCTGGACGGGCAGTTCGCCGATCTCGTCCAGGAAGAGGGTGCCGCCGTGAGCCAGTTCGATCAGCCCGAGTTTCATCTGGGAGGCTCCTGTAAACGCGCCGCGTTCATATCCGAACAGTTCGGATTCCAGGAGGTTTTCCGGGATGCAGGCACAATTGATGGGGACAAAGCGTTTATCGCTTCGATGACTGGCTTTATGGATGAATTTGGCGGCGAGTTCCTTGCCGGTCCCGCTTGCACCTCCAATCAGTACGGCGCTGTCCGTCGGGGCGATTTTTTCGAGGATCTGCTTGACCTCGCGAATCTGGGGGCTCTCGCCGATGATGTTGATATCCTCGTAGGCCCGTTTGATCTGTTCTGAAAAACTCACCGTCTCCCTGGAGAGTTCCCGCATCTCGAGGGCCTTTTCCACATTAACCAGGAGCTCCTCGATATTGAACGGCTTGGTGACATAATGGAACGCGCCCTCCTTCATGGCCTGTATGGCGCCCTCGATGCTGGCATACGCGGTCATGATAATCACGGAAACCCCGGGGAATTTCTCCTTGACTTCCTTGAGGATGTCCATGCCGGACCGTTCGGGCATGCGTATATCGGTCAGGACCACATCGGGCTGGTATTTCTCCACGTACTCCATGGCCTTGCCCGGATCGGTGAAGGAGTTCACGTGATATCCCTCGATATTGAGGATCTTGGTGAGAATCTTGCACATGTCGGGTTCGTCGTCGATCACCACGACCATGCCGCGGTATATGGAATGTTTATACACATCAACCATGTTCAAAACCTCGCGAAGTTTTCCGCCTTAATCAAATTTCTATTAATGTTAAACATAGTTCCTCCCCGGAGCAAAGTCAAGGTACAAACCCCGGCGTTTACAATACTCGTTGACACATCATGGCAATAAACCTATTGAAAACCCACAGAAAGAGGGATGCAGAAAATGAAATCAGAAAAACGCAAACTCGTGACCATATACACGGACGGCGGATGCGTTCCCAACCCGGGCGCCGGGGGTTGGGCAGCGGTTCTTTTGTACGGAGCGAAAAGAAGGGAAATCTCCGGTTCGGAGCCGCATACCACCAACAACCGCATGGAACTCACCGCGGCCCTTCGCAGCCTGGAATCCCTCAGGCAGCCATGCCGGGTCATCCTGTTCACCGACTCGGAGTACCTGAGAAGGGGCATTACGGAGTGGATGCCGAAATGGAAAATGCGAAACTGGACCCGAAAGGGCGGCAAACTCCTGAACGTGGATCTCTGGAAGAGTCTGGACAAACTGATCCAACGTCACGATGTAGAATGGCACTGGGTAAGGGGCCACTCCGGGATCCGGGAAAACGAACGATGCGACGAGCTGGTTTCCAGGGCCATCCACTCGCTCCGGAAAAAGGGAAAAAGGCACTGATTTGTCCGGGAGGAACACGTAAGGCGATGATATCTCGATTGAAGCGAAACTCGATACCTGCGCTTTTTTTCTGCCTTCTTTTTCTTTCGAGCGGCGCATTCGTGTGGGGAGTGGAGCCGTTGTTCACCCCCATTCCGAAGATCGAGCCCGAGGGGCCCGCGGTCCGGATCATCATCTTCTCCGACGAAACCTGCGAGGAGTGCGGGGAACTGAAGGATAAGATCCTTCCCCGTCTGATGGAAAAATACCCGGGTCGAATCGCCTGCCGGATCCATGACGTCGGCATCACGGAAAACTTCAAGCTGATGGTGCGGTTCGAGAAGAAATTCGGGATCGCGAAACACGACTTTCCGGTTCTGTTCCTGGACGGCAAAATCAGAAGCGGCCTGGAAGAGGAGATTAAAGAACTCCTGGAGCCCGATATCCTCGCTTCCCTTCAAAAGGGGGGCAATCCCTGGCCCGAACCGGCCCCCCCGGAAAAAGATGAAACAGAGGACGACCCGATCAAATCAAGGCTCGAATCGATCACGCTCCTGGCCCTGATCGGCGCCGGGCTCTCGGACGGGATCAACCCCTGCGCCTTTACCACCATCATTTTCCTGATTTCCTATCTCACCATCATCGGGCGAAAGAGAAAAGAAATCCTCCTCACCGGAATCGTTTACACGATCGCGGTGTTTTTCACCTACCTGGCCCTGGGATTCGGACTCCTCACCGTGGTGAAGCGGATTGTGAACATCTCCCTGGGAAGCAGGATTCTTTACGGGATAACAGGTATGGTGAGCCTGGTTGTCGCTGCATTATGCATCAGGGACTTCGCGCTGGCCCGCAAGGAACGTTACCGGGACATGACCCTGAAACTCTCGGACGGGATGCAGAAACGCATCCACCAGTCGATCCACTCGAAAGTCAGGAATCTGGGGGTCGTATCTGCGGCTCTGGTACTCGGGGTTCTGGTGGCGATGTTCGAGCTGCCCTGTACGGGACAGATCTACCTGCCGATTGTCACGGCCCTGAGCAATCCGAGGTTTCGAAGCAGGGCGCTTTGGTATCTGGTGCTCTATAACCTGATGTTCATTGTTCCGTTGATCCTGGTATTCATTGTGGCGTGGTTCGGGGTTTCCTCGAAGAGCATCGGGGAGCGTTTCCGCCGTCACATTGCGGGGATCAAGCTGTCGATGGGACTGGTTTTTATCGTGATCTCCTGCGTGCTGTTTTACATGGCGGTTCAGTGAGGGATCAATCGGGGGTTTTCACAACGACCTTGATCCGGAAGGTGTCCGTGGCCTTTTCGGGTCCCTCCCAGGGACGGAAGTGTTTCATTTCGAGAACGGTTTCACCCGGACCGGAGGCCCGGAAATTCCATGTAAACAGGGCGCTCCCCCCGACCATGTTTCCGGGTGTCAGCGATTTTGAATCCCTCCCCGCGATCTCCAGAACGGATCTATCCATCTCCATGATTTTCCAGCTGTAACCCGCAGTGGGCACTCCCTTGAGTTCCACCCGAAAGAGGTCGCCTTCCCCGAGAGAGATTGTTTTCCCCGATTCCGCCATACCAAGGGTCGCTCTGTACCTGATTTCCTTCTCCCCGGAAGATCCGGAGGAATCCGCTTCCAGGAACCATCGGACGATATCCTCGTCGAACCGGGTCGGCCATTCGTGTCCGGAAGCCTTTGATGTGAGGAGTCGGGTTTTAGCGCCGGCCTTCCTGAGATCCGCGTGGTATTGCATCGGGACAGCCAGGGGGACCTTTTCATCATTTTCCCCGTGGATCACAAGGGTGGGGGGGTGCTGATCCGAGAATCCATGCTTCCTCATGCTTTTAAGACGGGCGTCCTGATAGGAATCGGGATTTCCAGCGGCCACCACGGCAAGGGCCCTGATTTTATCGGGGAAGACGCGGGCCAGGCGGGCGGCCATGAAGCCCCCGTTCGAGAATCCCGCCACAAACACCCGATCCGGATCCATGCGCGGATCGCGGCTCTTTTCGATCCATTCGAACAGGGTTTGAAAAAAGGCCAGGTCCTTCGATCTTTCCGGGGTTCTGAGTCGAGGGGTCCAGTCTCTCACATTTCCGGTTCCGATCCTTCCGGCATCGGGCGCCAGAACGACATGATCGATCCGGATGGGAGGGAGGAGGGGGAAATCGCCGCTTCCGTCATGGGGCGGTCCATCCTTGAAAAAACTCGAGCCATCCCCTCCCCGACCGTGGAGAAGGATGATCACGGGCCATCCCTTTTCCGGCATTTTTCCCCGGGGGACGCTCATGGAAACGCCGCGCCCGGCAATGATGATTCGAGCGGGACCGGATTTTCCGTTGTCTCTCGAAAGGGCGCCGCATCCCGGGTACAAAACCAGGGATAAAACGATCAAAACAAAATATCGAATTGCCGGTTTCATAACCATACCTCCTTCTCGGAAAAGGCCTTCTGTTCATTCGGACAAATATGAACGAGATTTGTTCCTATTATAAGAAAAGGGGATATGAGGCAAGAAATTTTCCGGGAATCTCCTGTTTTTCTTGATCTCGAATGAACGTTATGAAAAATCACAAACCATTCCCCTAGAGAAAGGAACCGGAAAAATGGCAATCGTCAGACCGTTTCGCGCGTTGCGTCCCGATCCAGGTAAGGCCCCCCTGGTCGCCTCTCCCCCCTATGACGTGGTGAACACAAAACAGGCCCGGCAGCTGGCCGCGGGCAATCCCCTCTCCTTCCTGCACGTGGTTCGGCCCGAAATCGACCTCCCGGATGGTACCGAACTTTCCTCCGAGGCGGTCTACCAGAAGGCCTCGGAAAACCTGGGCAAACTGATCGAACTCAAGGCTCTTGTGAGAGAGGAATCTCCGACCCTTTATACCTATACACAAAAGATGGGAGATCATGAACAGACCGGGCTCGTGGCCTGCTGCTCCGTGGACGATTACGATGCGGACGTGATTAAAAAACATGAAAAGACAAGGAAAGACAAGGAGGATGATCGCACCCGCCTGATCCTCGGATCATCCGCACAAACCGGACCGGTCTTCCTCATGTTCCGGGATGATGATACCGCCGCAGGTCTCATCAGAAAAGCCTCCTCGGGCGATCCCTTCCTTTCCTTCACTGCCCCGGACGGCGTGGTTCACACGGTTCACCGGATCGATGACGAATCCAAGATCCGGGCCATGGTTCAGGCGTTTGCCGGCATTTGCTGCCTGTATGTCGCTGACGGTCACCACCGGAGCGCGGCCGCCTCCCGCGCCCGTGCCGAACAGGAAAAACAGAACCCTCAACACACCGGGAACGAGGATTACAATTTCTTCCTGACGGTGATCTTCCCCGCCTCCTCCCTCCAGATCCTCCCATATAACAGGGTCGTAAAAGACGTTCGCGGGCTCTCCCGGGAGGATCTCGAGGCGAAGATCTCGGACCACTTTATCATCGAGGAGTCAACCGTGCCCGAACCGGCTCAAAAGGGAGAATTCGGCATGTTCTTCGAGGGCCGGTGGCAACGCCTGAAATACAGGCAGGAAGGGAGGGAAACAAACGATCCCTTGAAAAGCCTGGATGCCAACATCCTCCAGGACTGTTTCCTGGGACCGATTCTCGGGATCGGCGACCCGAGAACGGACAGCCGCATCGATTTCGTGGGAGGGATTCACGGGGCAAAGGAACTGGAGAGAAGGGTCTCGGAGGGCGAGGCGGAAATCGCCTTCCTCCTCTATCCGGTCAGCACGGAGGACATCATGAGGGTCTCCGACGCGAACTCGACCATGCCCCCCAAGTCCACCTGGTTCGAACCCAAACTGAGGAGCGGGCTCTTCGTTCATACGATATGAAACAGCACCCCCTGTTGAGAACGACAAGGATGGGGAAATAAACCAAGAAAAGTCGGACCAGTCAGAATAGTCCGACCGATCCGTCCGAGAGAGAACGCCGCGGATGGGTCAATATCAAACGACCCTTTCAAACGCCTATTCGTAAAATTCCCAAACAGAAGCGGCGGTCGTGAGGGAGGTGGCCGTGGGATCCACAGCGAGGCCGTATACGGCCGTTCCCCCGTCCGTTAATTCAAAAAGGCCGGTTGTGGTCAGGGTGTTATTCTCGTTCAGGGTTACGGAACCGTAACTGGAAACGAATGCGAACTCTCCGGTCGAGGGATCTCTCTTCACCAGCCGGAGTTTGCCCTCTGATCCGGGGGCGCCCTCGAGAGTGAGCACATCGGTGAGATCCGGGTCTTCATTCGGGACATACTCGACCGTGAGGTCAAAGGCTGCGTCAAAGGGGAACTCGGGGTCGGATTCGATCACGAACACGGCGCCGCTCTGATCCGGAAATTCCTCCCGTTCATCGGCCGTGGCCTGGCGGATGGTGAGGGTATATCCCCCGGAGGGGATCTCCTCGTATCCGGGGATGCAGAGTTTGTGTTTCGTGTAAATACAGTCGGTTCCCGGCGAGAGGCAAACCGACCCTGGATTCCTCATTTTCCGCTTGAACAGGCCGCCCCCGCTTTCCTCCTGTGCATTGACGCTGTTTTCTTCCACGAGGTTCCGGGCATCCACGATGATCACGTCGCCGTCGATGCCGTACTTCATGGAGGGGATCTTAGCTCCTCCGCCGTTTTCGTAAAGGTCGCCGAGGAGCGTTGTGATGGTATTATCGGTCAGATCGAGGACGAATGGCACGCTCCTCCACACGGGGACCCAGTTGCCGCCGGAGTCCTGAACCAGGAGGGCCATTCTCATATATTTCAGCATGAAACCGTTTTCCTCCCCCACGCTTTCCGGTGAAAATTCGAGCGTGATATAGGCCTCGGAGGCGCCGTATATTTTCACGGCGGTGAGGTAGGGAAGCTGGATTTGGGGGGGGAGGATCGAGAAGAGAAAGGAGGTGTTGACTACCCCGGGCGGGAGATACAGCTGGTGCTTTCGGAAAAGGGCGTCCGGATCGTCCAGGATCTGAAGGGTTCCTCCCCCGGGTCCGAAGTTCTGCGGTGGGGGGGAACGGAGCACGAACTTGATATCCAGGGGGGAAGAGGAAACCACGGGCATGCCGGTGAGAAGGGAGACGAGTTTCTCGCCTGCCTCGGGGGCGACGTCGATGCGGGAGGAATCCGCGTCACTGCCCTCAATACGAAGCGAGGGGCTGACCCCCAGGGTGATGATCAGGCTGTTTTTTTTCAGAGTGCTGATCCTGACCTCGAAGCCGATTCCGAGGGAATCGCCCGCCCTGGGGAGGTGAAAATCGGTGGCCACGAAGTCGGCGCCGGGTGTGATCGCCATGGCTTCGGGAAACTGGAGGATGAGGCGATCGCCAAAATCGACCAGGGAATTGTTATCCGCGTCTATGAAAGCGGCTGCTCTTATTTTGGGGGGCAGGGGTACCTGAAAGACCAGGACGCGGTTATTGTCGGAATCGGCCACAAAGAGATTTTTGTATGGATCGAAGGCGATTCCCCGGGGAAAGTTGAAGCTCGTGGGAGAGGGATCGCCCGAGGTTTCATAACCCCCGGTATTCATTTGGCCGTTCTGGCCGAAAACGAAATCAGCGGTGGTGTCTCCGGAGGGGGATGCGGCATCGAAGAACCCGAGGACGCGGCTGTTCATCTGATCGGTCACGGCGAGGATGTCGTTATCATATATCGCGAGACAGACTGGATTATTCAGGCCTCTGGCGCTGATGGTGCCCCCGGCGTCGGCATCATTGGTGTAGAAATCGTCCAGTTGCCCGAACACGCGGTCCGCTCCCCCGCCAGTCTGGGGGTATAGGAATTCGAGGACGCGGTTGTTGCCGGAATCGCAGACAAAAAGATTGCCCTCTTCGTTTCCCGCCACATCGGTGGGATAATTCAGGCTTTTCGGCCCGAGGGAGAAATAGTTGGGAATGGAGGTTGTCATATCCTGCTGTCCCAGCACCAGGTCGGCATCCGGTTTCATGTTATAAGGTTCGCTGAAACGGAGGGCGCGATTGTTCATGGAGTCGGCCACCCAGAGCGATCCGGACGCGTCGAAACAGATGCCCTCCGGGCTCGAGAGGGTGGCTGACGTTGGGTTGGCGAACCCCATATTGGAGTTACTGGAGGTCCAGGAGGGTTGCCCGATGAGAAAGTCGGCCTTTTGATCGTGAACAAAGGGATTTTCGAATCCGATGACCCGATTGTTCATCTCATCAGCGATCCAGACATGAGAAAGGGAATCCACGGCAATGGCCGAGGGATCGTCCAATCTTTCCTGGGAACACCCGGGGTCGTTGGAGTAGGGATCCGGCTGCCCCAGGACGATATCCGCGGGGAGACCCATGAGGGCATCGTCCAGATTGTTCCAGCAGAGGACGCGGTTGTTGGATCGATCCACGATATAAACGTGCTCCGGGGTGGATGATTTATCGATGGCCACATCCACGGGATAGGAGAGGCCGGCGCCGTCGAGGTAGTTGGGTTCCCCGGAGCTCAGATCGGGCTGTCCGCAAACCCCGATCGCCGTGGAGGAACCAAGTGGATTGTCGTACCGGAGGACCCGGTTGTTCGTAGAGTCGACGATGTAAAGGCGACCCTGGGAATCCATATCCACATCGTGTGGATACGAGAGTGTATTCGGGGTTGGGACTCCGGAGTGATTGGAATCGCCGCGGTAGAAATCGCCGTAATGCCCGAACACGAAATCCGCGGCCAAGGCCGTAGAAGTAGGATCGTCCCAACGCAAGACCCGGCTGTTGACCTGGTCCGCGATGTAAAGGCGGTCGGCGGCATCCAGGAGGATTCCGCGGGGATCATCCAGGCCTGTGGGATAGGGAGAGAAATTGGATTGCATGGTGATTCCGTCCCAGTTGTAATAGTTGGTTCCGAAACTGGGCTGTCCCCTCCACCAGTTGGCCTGTCCCCCGGTGGTGGGGAGAGGTGTGGGATATCGGAGGATACGGTAATTGAAGCTGTCGGTGAGCCAGAGGTTGCCCAGTGAATCGAAAGCGAGTCCGGCGGGAAAATAGAGGGTGTTATCGGCGGGACTTGCCGCATCGCGATTGGGGAAAAAGGATGTGAAATCGGGCTGGCCCACGACGGCGTCCGCGAATCCGTCGCCCCCGGTTTCGAAGGGATTCTGGAAGAAGAGGACCCGGTTGTTGTAATAATCGGAGACGTAGATGCCCAGGGAATCATCCACCGCCAGATAAATGGGGTGGTCAAAAACAGAGGAGGAGACGCTTCCCCCTCCGTTCGGGTCGCTTTCACCGAAGCTGTTCTGCCCGAGGAGGCCGTCAGCGGCGTTATCGTCCTGGAAGGGATCGTGAAAGAAAAGGACGCGGTTGTTTCCGAAATCGCACACATAGAGGTCGCCGGAATTGCCTACCCAAAGCCCGTGAGGTTCGTAAAGGGAGAGTGGGGAGACATTGCCGTCATGGGACCAGTTGGAGTAGAGATCGTTTTGTCCGATGACAATATCGGCCTCATTTCCCAGAAAGGCGTGATCGATGTTTCCCCACCCGAGGATCCGATTGTTATAAGAGTCCGCGATATAGAGGTGATTGGGAGTGACGCTTTTATCGATGGCGATCCCCCGTGGTTCGTCCAGTCCCCTTCCGTCGACCCTGTTGGACGTATTCTGGAAGAAACCATTCTGGCCGATGACGGCGTCGGGATAGAAATAATAATAAGGATTGAATCCCGATGAAAAAACATTCGCCCCGGAAACATCCGTCATTCCGGAGACCATAATCAGGGAGACCACCCAAAACACAATCATAATGCGTTGCATGATCAATGCTCCTTTTTTTTTGTATTATACTACCCCGGTAAGTCAAAAATCAGAGATATTCAGTGTAAAGTATATAAAGGCAACAGAAAAGTGTCAATCCTATTCTGTTTGATCCCCGAAGCGGTTTAAAGTTTACAAAAAAATCGAAAAAAATGCTTGCATAACAACGGAGGGGGAGTATAACGAACTTCAGTTGTTGTGTCATGAAGCAAGGGAGCGGCGGTTTTGAATTCCACCACCCTTAAAAAATTAAAAAAGATATTGACACACCACACAAAAAAAAGGTAAGAATGTGTATAAGTATTTTGTAGTTTCAAATCACACAGTGAAAGGAGAATCGGATGATGAGTGTGAAAGGAAAGGGTTTAGTACTGGTTTGCGGGCTCCTAGTTCTTATGTTGGGGACCGCAGTTGCCCAGGACACCACATTCAAGGTGGTTAATGCCCTCGGGCAGGACGCCATCTGGGGCGCCCCGGGCAAGGAAATGAAAGTGTACCTGAAAGGAAACGGAAGCGGACTCGACGAAAACGGCATCGCGGGCATCAACTTCACCATCAAGTATGATTCCACCATGCTGACAAATCCCGTGGTGACGGCCGGGGACCTGGCCTCCGGTTTTACCAAGGCGGATAACGTCCCTGCAGACGGCGAGCTCCGGGTGGTCATCTACCCGGCGGCCCCTCCCATTCCCACCTTCAAGGCGGAAGAGGGAACCATCGCCGAAATCACGTTTACCGTGGCCGCCACCGTCACCCCCTGTACGGACACCTCCCCCATAACAGTTGACGTCAGTGCTCCGGAAAAATTCGGCGTTTCCAACAAACTGGGCGTGAGTATCACCGACCAGGGATACGACACCAACATCCAGAACGCCACCTTCAAGGCCACTCATCGAGGCGACCTCACCTTTGACGGACACGTCAACGCCTTCGACTTCCTGGAACTCTCCAACAAGTGGAAAGCCCCGGGCGGATACAACGCCCTGGATTTCCTCGACCTCAGCAACTCTTGGAAAAACGGTTGTCTCGACTAACCTGTAACATATTTCGGAAAGGAGTATTGTTATGAAACGGACTATTCTACCCGCCCTACTTGTGCTGCTCACGTTGGCCTTTACCGGAGCCGCCCTTGCTCAGGATGGCGCCATCAGCATCCTGCCGGCCACCCAAAACGTCAATCCTGGTGATGCTACCAACATCACTATCGAACTGGACACGGGCACCGGCGCCGACGGCGTCCGCATGCTCCAGGCCTATATTGATTTCGATGATACCCTGCTCGATATCGTGAGCGCCGACGTGGCCTCCGGTATCGACACGGCCGTATGGGACCTCCAGATCGAAAAAGAGGTCTCCGGCAACAAGATCAAAATGCTGATCTCCTCCTCTGTAGCCGTGAACCCAAACGGTGTCAAGGGCACCAATGTGCTCGTGGCCACCATTAAGGTCACCGCGAAAACCGGCGTTACCGGCACGGCTGCCATTACCTTTGAAAAGCCCTCCGGTCCCCTGACCGGCACCTATGCGGTCACCCCGAGCGGCACTGACGTTCTCGGCACCATTAACGACGCCGAGATCGTTGTCGGCGGCGGACCCGCCACCGACGGCAACTGGCAGTTCGCCGCAGACTCAGAGGGATGGACGTTCAGCGGTACCATCGCTCCCTTCGTTCCCCCCACGGAAGCCTCCGATGACGGCTTCCTGAACATGACTTCCGCAAACGCCACGAATTGTTACGGCTTCTGGTACAGCCCGGCGGATGCCGTTCCCATGGTGGCCGACAACCTCTACCGGGTTCGCTACGGGGTGAAGAGCGATCAGGCGAAGAAGGACGTTCCCTCCTTCCGCATCCGCTGGAACGCCTCCAACTTCAAGCAGAGCGATTATGTTCTGGTCCGCAGCAGCGACGCGGGCGAGGCTTCCCCGGACAGCACTGTCCAGGATTACGACCTCTTTTTCCAGCCGCAGCATGAAGCGCTGGACTCGGGCGTCACCGGACAGCTCTCCTGGGATTTGATCAACATCGCGTCTGACGATGCCGCAACGGGCAAAATCTCCCTGGATTACGTGGAATGGAAGAGGATCGATCTCCCCACGGGTTTCGCATCCTCCAAGCTGTATAACTTCGAGGCGGATGTCGAGGGTTGGACCAGTTCCGGTAAGATCGGGGCCTTCGATCAGCCCATTTTCAGGCAGGGAGAAGGAACCCTTGTCATGGAGTGCGACAACAGCGTCAACGTTTTCGGCTTCTGGCAGAATCCATACGAGGGAGCCGAGGCCATCGCCATGGACAAAACCGTGCTCTACCAGCTTCGCGTCAACGCGGGGAGCGATATAGGGGGCAAGATCCTGCTAGAGGAAGCTCCTTTGATGCGTGTGAGGATGTATGACCATCCGAACAACCAGATGATCAACGTGTTCCAGTCCCCGGTGTGGACCGAATACATCAAGCCCTCCGGTCGTCAGGTGACATTCCAGGATTACTATTCCTACTTCCACAACAAGCTGGGAATCGGCCCTGTCATCTCGATCGCGGTGGATATCGTGAACCTGGGTGCTGGACAATCTGCGACCGGACTCGTGGAGATCGATGAGGTGGAGCTGTCCACCATCGATGTCTCCACACTTGGATTCTAAACCCTTTATCCTTTTGGCGCCTGACTTCTGATTTCCTTTCACGAATGATGGCGGGGGGGTTCCAAAAGCCTCCCCGCCGAATTTTTTTTCTGGGGAGATGAAATTCAGATGAAAGAAAAATATGGATTCACTTTGATCGAACTCCTGATCGTGGTGGCCATAATCGCCATCCTCGCCGCCATCGCCGTGCCCAATTTCCTCGAGGCCCAGGTGCGGGGCAAATTCGCCCGCGCCGTCAGCGACATGAGAACCCTGGCCACCGGAGTGGAATCCTATGCCGTGGACAACAATCACTACCCCCCCAATAACGCCGTCAACAACTGGAGCACCCCCTGGCAGGTCACCACCCCGGTTTCCTACCTCACCAGCGGAAGGCTCAAGGATCCCTTTGCCAACTGGAAAAGGCGGATGGGAGGCAAATTTCCTGACAGCCGTCCTGACGATGCCGAGCTGTATTCCTATCACATGATCACGGATTTCGAGGAATTCGCCAAGCTCGATGGAACCCGCTGCGAGGTCCCAGCGGAGGCGGTGGATGATCCCAGTTTCAACGAGGGGGCCCTGGAGATTTACGGAGCCTGGAAACAGATATCCCTCGGGCCGGATCGCACGTTCCTCGACGAATCGAAATCCGACGCCGAGAATATGGCTGAAAAGCTCTTCGATATCCAGTACGATCCCACCAACGGCACCAACAGCTTCGGCAATATCTTCCGGACCCAGAAGAGCACTACCGGCAGATTCCAGAATAAACCATAACCCTTTTCCCGGTGGCGGAAAGATGTCTCTCTGGAAAAAGAAAAAACTCCCCTCCGGTCCCATTACCGGTGCGGGAGGCCGTACTCCCCCACCCCAATCCCAAATCCCGACCATACCCTCCGGCGATGAGGACCGGGCCATCAAAAGCATATCCGGTTCCCGGAGCGCCCGACTGCAGGAAACCGTTACCAAGCCCCTGAAGGATATCCCTCCCGACCTGGTTCAATCGCTTCATACAGCAGCGGTGAAGATCCAGCCATCGGCGGAGAAAAACACCAACTCGGCCGATGATATGAACACCCTTCTTGATCCTCTGGGGTTTCACTGCCACAGGCTCCTGGGGAGCGGCGGCATGGGAAGCGTGTTCCTCGCCACGGATACCAAGCTGCAGCGTCGGGTGGCCATCAAGGTTCTCCTCCCCCGCCTTTCGGGGAACACCCAGTTCACCCAGCTCTTTCTCAAGGAAGCCGAGACCGTGGCGAAATTCGGCCATCCCAATATCGTCCAGGTTTATGCCATTCATGTGGTTCAGAACATCTATTTCATCGTGATGGAGTATGTCGAGGGAACCACTCTCCGGGACAAAATCCGGAGGGAGGGGGCCATCTCGGAAGAGGTGACCCTGCGGATCATCGAGCAGGTCAGCAATGCCCTTTCAGAGACCCATACCCGTGGAATCATCCATCGGGACATCAAACCGCAGAATATTCTGTTAACCCCTGACGGCATCCCCAAGGTGGCGGATTTCGGACTGGCCATCAGCATCCGGGAATCGAGGGAAGGGGCCCAGACGGCCGGAACGCCCACGTACATGGCGCCGGAGCAGGCCCGGGGGGAAACTCCAACACCCGCCTCGGATATCTATTCCCTCGGGGTGGTGATGTATTTCATGCTGACCGGTCGAATTCCATACCGCGCCAGTTCCGTGGAACAGGTGATGAGGGAGATATCGGCGGGGAATAAAATCGATATCAAGGAAGTGTCGCCCCATCTGAATCCCCATCTTATTTCCATTGTCCGGAAATCCATGGAACCCCGTCCCATGCGGCGATATTTGACCATGAAGGATTTCAACACGGCGCTCAGGAATGCATGGCTTTCCTATCAGAAACGGGGTCTCAAACCCATGCTTCCCAGAGTGAAGCGTGCGGCCTGGACCTACCTGGCCCCCCCAATCGCCCTGGTGGCGGGACTCCTTATGGGATACCTGGTTCATAATCCCACGGCGGAAAAAACCAGCGTTACCTACGAACAGTCCTTTGCTCCCCGTGTGGAACACCTGAAACGTTCCCTTTTGCGGATCATGGATGGTTCAACAGATATGCGTGTTCAGCTGGAATGCGGGAAGCTGATCAATCTTCTGGATGAAAGCGTCAAATCCGACGACCCGGTCAAGCTCACGAAATATATCGGCCAGGCGGAGTTTTTCGTGGACTGGAACGAGTTGAAGCCCCTTCTTTTAAAATTACAGGAGCACGGCGGCCTGACCGGGGCTGCCCTCACCGAGTCGGGAGCCCTGTGGGAGGCAGCCGAGAAAAAAGACCGTCAGGCCTTTTATGCCCACCGCACCCGCCTCCTCGATGCCCTCAAACCTCCCCCTGGTGGGAATTAGAGCCTTGTGTTTTGCGAACATAATAAAAACACACGAAGAGACGGAAGAGACAAAAGGGACGAAAGAGTCACAGATTAAAAGGAATTCCTGTATCCAGGCGAGACCGTCCCTTCCGTCCATTTAGTCCATCCCGTCCATTATGTCCATTATAAGGCAAACAGTATACCAGGGTTATTTCTTCTCCACTCGTCCGGTCATGGGAACGAACCGCACGGGAATGAGTGTCCGGCTGTTGATCTTGCCCTCCCCCGATTTTTTCACCAGAATAAGCCTTTGAACCTGGTAGGGACCGCCTAGGGGGATGATCATGCGTCCCCCGGGGGCGAGTTGCTTCACCAGTGGCGGGGGGACATGCCCGGCGGCCGCGGTGACGATAATGGCATCGAAGGGGGCATGTTCTTCCCACCCGAAGTAGCCGTCTCCTCTTCTGGCCCGGATGGTTTTATATCCGAGTTTCCGAAATTTTTCAGAGGCCTGAGCGGCAAGGGGTTTCAAGATCTCGATGGTATAAACATGGGGAGTGAGTTCGGAGAGAATTGCGGCCTGGTACCCGCTTCCGGTGCCGATTTCCAAAACCTTATCCCCTGGCTCGATCTTCAGGACCTGGGTCATGAGGGCCACGATGTAGGGCTGGCTGATGGTCTGGCCGTATCCGATGGGAAGGGGATTGTCCTCGTGGGCGCGTCTCTTCAGTCGTTTCGGAACGAAGAGGTGTCGGGGCACCTGTCGCATGGCCTCCAGCACTTTTGTGTTACGAATGTCCTCCCGATAATATCCCGCCATCTGGGTTCTGACCATGCGTTCCCTCTCTTTTTTCATCACCTGGAACCGGGGCCTTTCCCAGACCGGAGCGGTCCTTTCGACCGTTGGAGTGGAAGGGGCGTCGCTGGAGGCGGTAACCACGGTTGAGGGAGATCCATCCCGGAGGATCGGGGAATCATCTTTCCCTCCGAAAAGGGAGAGGAACGCTGCGATCAATACGATAAGAAGCCCCAGGAGGGCATACATGTATTTCAAGGGTCATCACATCCCTTCAGAGGGAATGAGAGGGATTACAGAGCCTTGTTTTCGAGGGCCTGGAGAACGCGGTCCGGCGTGAACGGCGTCCTCCTCAGCCGGATTCCCACGGCATCACAGATGGCGTTGGAGATAGCGGGAATGGGACCGTTTATGCTGATTTCGGAGACGCTTTTAGCTCCGTACGGCCCGGTGGGTTCATGGGTCGGCACGAGTATTGTTTTGATGTCCGGGAGATCCCGGGTGCAGAAAATCTTGTAATGGTTAAAATTCGGGTTGAGCATCCTTCCCCTGGAATCGAAGATGTATTCCTCGGTCAGGGCATAGGAAATGCCGTTGAGAACAGCGCCCTCGGTCTGTCCCTCGGCCAGGGCCGGATTTACGGCCGTGCCGCAATCCACGGCGGCTATATATTGACTCACTTGAACTTTTCCGGTCAGGGTATCCACGAGGACCTCGGCGAAATGGGCCGAAAACGGCGGGGGCGACTTGTGGGAGATATGAGAGGCGTTTGCCATCACCTGGAACTGATCCGCCTCGTAAAGGGTGTAATGGGCGATGCGGGAAATGGATGCCTTCCTTCGGCCGGAAACGGCATGGCCTTTTTCCAGTCGCAATTTCTCTTTCGATACTCCGAGCAGGCTCGCGGCCGCCTCGAGGATTTGATCTTTCACCTTTTCCGCGGCCTTTTTCACGGCCATACCGGAGAGATACGTGGTGCTCGAGGCATAGGCGCCCACGTCAAAGGGGGTCATATCCGTATCGGAGGAATAAACAATGATCTTATCGAGTGGGACGGCAAGGACCTCGGCGGCGATCTGGCCGAGAACCGTATCGCTGCCGGTTCCGAGATCCGTGGCCCCGACAAGGAGGTTGAAGGAACCGTCTTCATTCAGCTTGATGGAGGCGGCCCCCATATCGATCTCCGGGATGCTCGAGCCCTGCATCAAACAGACCATTCCGAGGCCGCGTTTGACGGGGCCTTTCCCCGGCCTGCCGCGTTTTTTCTTCCATCCGATGGCCCGGGCGCCCCGATCCAGGCATTCATCGAGGCCGCAGGATCCGATGATCATCTCGACCCCCTCCTTACCCTCTCCCAAAGCCTGGAATACGGGCGAGGTTTCCCCGGCGCGGATATGGTTCCTCCTGTAAAATTCAACGGGATCCATACCGATGGCACACGCCATTTCATCCATCTGGATGCCAGTGGCCACGTACCCTTGCGTGGCGCCGTAACCCCGGTAGGCGCCTCCAACGGGGAGATTGGTGTACACCGTATCCCCGTTAAAGGAAACATTGGGGCAATGATAGAGCGGGAGGGTTTTGCTTCCGGTGTTGCAAAGGACCGTGAGGGCGTGGGAGCCGTAAGCCCCTGTATTCATGAGGACGCGAAGATCCAGTGAGGTGATGTCGCCGTTTTTCCGCACCCCCGAGCGAAGACGGATGATCTGGGGATGCCGGGTTCGCGAGGATACGAATTCCTCCTCCCGGGTGAAGAAGATCTGAACAGGCCTCCGTGTTTTGAGGGTCAGGGCGGCACACAATCCCTCGAGGAAGACCTCCTGTTTTCCCCCGAATCCCCCGCCGATCCGCGGCTTGATCACCCTCACGCGGGAGACGGGAATGTCTAGGATCCGGGCGACGATGCGGCGGACGTGAAAGGGTACCTGGGTGCTGGTGCGGATCACGAGGCGATCATGCTCGTCCAGAAAGGAAAGGGCCACGTGAGGTTCGATTGACGTATGGGCGGCATACTGGGTTTCATAAATGTTATCGAAGATAAAATCGGCCTCTCTGAGGCCCTTTTCCACGTTTCCCACAAGGAGGGAAGCGCGGGCTGCGAGATTGCGATTGGGGTCGTAAGGAACGGGGATGACGGCATGGGCCTCTTTTTCGTCGTGAATCACGGGCGCTCCGGGTTTCATGGCCTCCCCGGGGTCGAACAGGGGTGGAAGCACTTCATAATCCACCTCGATAAGGGAGAGTGCCTTAAGGGCGAGATCAGGGGATTCCGCGGCCACCACGGCGACCCGGTCGCCAACGTAACGGACCTTGTTATCGAGGAGAAAGGAATCGTAGGGAGAGGGTTCGGGTGCGCCCTGTCCGGCTGTGGTATGAGCCTTCCGGGGAAGGTCTTTCCAGGTTAAAACGGCATGAACCCCGGGCAATTTCATTGCCTGCGAGGAATCGATATCCCTGATGCGGGCATGGGCATGGGGGCTCGAGAGGATTTTTGCATGGAGCAGGTCCCGGAGTTCGAGATCCGCGGTGAATTGTCCGCGCCCCGTGACAAGGGCCGGTCCATCGACTTTTTTCCGGCTTTTGCCCACCACCTGAAGCGATGGTTTCGATTTTGCCACAGGCGTCATTTGCGGTTTTCCCTCATCTTTTCAGCCGCCTTTTTCACGGCCTCTAGAATCTTCACGTAACCGGTGCAACGGCAGAGATTGCCGTCCAGGGCCTGCCTGATCTCCCCGTCCGTGGGATCGGGATTGTCATCCAGCAGGGCCTTGGAAGAGAGGAGCATGCCGGGGGTGCAGTATCCGCATTGCACGGCTCCCGACTCGATGAAGGCCTCCTGGAGGGGATGGAGATGATCCGGATCGCCCAGTCCCTCGGCCGTGGTGACGTTTCTTCCCTGGCATCGAGCGGCCGGAACCAGGCAGGAGTTCACGGGCCGGCCGTCGAGCAGAACCACGCAGGCCCCGCAGGTGCCCTCCCGGCATCCCTCCTTAACGCTGTTATACCCCTCCCTCCGGAGCACATCAAGAAGATGCTCGCCGGGATCGATGGTAAAGACCTTTTGCCGGTCGTTGACGAAGAGTTTCAATTCCATAAAAGTCAGATCTTGTTTTCTCCTTTTATACATCCCCCAGGCATCGATCCGAGGCCAGGGAAAGAGAGCGTTCCACCAGTGTGGGGATGATTTTTTTCTTGTAGCCCGGGGAGACGCGAAAGTCCCTCATGATCTTGACCGATTCAATGCCTTCGGCAGCGGCCTTTTCGATAATCTCTTTTGAAAGCGAGGATCCCTTCAGGATTTTTTCCGCCTTTTGAAGCCGAATCGGGAGGGGACTGACCGCACCCAGCACGATCGAAGCATCGCGACAGATACCGCCCTCTGCGCGGATCACCGCGGCCACGTTCACCAGGGCGAAATCGGTGTCGGTTTTGGAGAATTTGAGAAACGCCCCAGCAACCCCCTTTTGCCCGGGTGGAAGGAGGATCTCCCTGAGGATCTCGGCTCGATCCAGGTGGCGCCGGGGTTGTTTTGAATAAAACGACTCCGCCGGCATCGTCCTCTTTTTCTTTCCCGCGATGACGAATCGGGCCTTGAGGGCCAACAGGAGGGGCGGAAGGCTCGACCAGTAGTACACCTGGATGGCGTTCCCCCCGACCGTGATCATGTTTCGAAGGGGAGTGGTTGCGATGGTGAGGGCCGCCTCGGGAAGAACGCCGCCGCAGTATCCTGCGAGTGCTGGCGAATCCATGAGAGTCCTGATCGGTGTTGCGGCGCCGATATGAATGCCGTTCTTACGCTTTTTGACATAATCGAGTCCCGCACGGGAGAGATCCACGATGCCCCGGAGATTTTTGGGTTTGCTGAATGCGAATCCGGTGCCTCCTCCGATGGGAAAGTAGCGCCCGGATGCCTGCTCGAGGAGGCGGGTCGCTTCCCGCTCGCTTTCGGGAAGAAAATAGCGATCAATGGAAAGCCTGTGAATAACCATAGTAAAATGACGTTAAAATTTGTCTGGGATTTCTGTCAAGCAGATCTCATTAGTATTGACAAGGAAAATGGGGTTTTGTGAGTGTTAGGTTTGATTTTCGAGAGAGGGAATTTCCCGGGAGTATTTGCCTTGTTTACCGGGATTATTGAAGAAACGGGCCGCATCGTTGATAAAGCGGGAACCGCGGCATCCTTTCGCCTCACAATCGGGGCGGCCAGGATCCTGGAGGATCTCAAACCCGGGGACAGCATCGCGGTGGACGGGGTTTGCCTCACCGTGGAACGGGTGGATCGCGACCGCTTCACAGTGTATTCTTCCCCGGAAACCATCTCCAGAACCACGCTGGAAAGGTCGAAAAGGGGATCATGGGTAAACCTCGAAAGGGCCCTGACTCCCATTACGAGAATCAGCGGCCACTTTGTTCTGGGCCATGTGGATGGTGTGGGCTCGATCCGTTCGATTCACCGGGAAGCCGATTCCTGGCGCATTTCATTCGCACTGACCGGCGAGGAGCTGCGCTACTGCGTTATGAAGGGATCGATCGCCATAGACGGGATCAGTTTAACCATTGCCGGGCTCGAGGAGAGGGAAAACATCATCCAGGTTGCGGTGATTCCCTTTACTTATGAAAACACCACATTGAAGGAAAAAAGGGCGGGGGATCCGGTGAACGTGGAGACGGATATTTTCGCGCGGTACGTGGAACGATTCATGTCGCCCCGATTGGACAAGGGGAAAATCGACGAAAACCTGCTCCGGAATGCAGGTTTTATCGAATAACGAGGAATGAATATGCCGTTTTTAAGCGTTGAAGAAGCCATCGAGCTGTTCAGCCAGGGGAAAATGATCATCATGGTGGATGACGAGGATCGGGAAAACGAAGGCGACCTGGTTATTCCGGCAAAAGCGATCACCCCGGAAGTGATCAACTTCATGGCCACCCATGCCAGGGGTCTGGTCTGCCTCTCCTGCACAGATGAGCAGGCCGACCGGCTCGAGCTGGATCTCATGGTGAAGGATAATACATCGAAGCTGGGAACGAATTTTACCGTTTCCGTGGATGCCCGCAAGGGTACCACCACGGGTATCTCGGCCTCGGACCGCGCCACAACGGTAAAGGTCTTCATCGATCCGGAAACCACTCCCCGGGATCTTGCCCGTCCGGGTCATATCTTTCCAATCCTGGCCAGGGAGGGCGGTGTGTTGAAACGGGCCGGTCACACGGAAGGCTCAGTGGATCTCTGCCGCCTTGCCGGCCTTTTCCCCGCTGCTGTTCTGTGCGAGATCATGATGGAAAACGGAGAAATGGCCCGCCTTCCTGCCCTCGAGGAAATGGCGCAAAAATTCCACCTCGGGATTATCACCATCCGGGACATCATCGCGTATCGGATGCAGAAGGAAAAGCTCATCCGCCGCATCGCTGAAACGCCCCTTCCCAATGATTACGGGGATTGGAACCTCATCATGTACGAGGGAGCGATCGAGAAGGAGATCCACCTGGCCATGGTGATGGGCCGGCCGGAGACAAGGGAAAGCGCGCTGGTCCGCGTCCATTCCCAGTGTTTCACCGGGGACACCCTGGGTTCACACCGATGCGACTGCGGCCCCCAGCTCCGGGAGAGCCAGCGTCTGATCGGTGAGGAAGGGCATGGCGTAGTCCTGTATCTCCACCAGGAGGGACGCGGCATCGGGTTGAGGCATAAAATCCTGGCTTACGCCCTCCAGGACAAAGGACGCGACACTGTGGAAGCCAACGAGGAGCTGGGCTTCGGTGCGGACCTGAGGGAATACGGAATAGGGGCACAGATCCTGTGCGACCTGGGATTGTCCCGGATCCGCCTGATGACCAATAACCCGAGGAAGATTGTCGGACTCGCCGGTTACAACCTGAAAGTTGTGGACCGTGTGCCCCTGATTGTGGGAATTACCAAGCATAACAGGAGATACCTGAAAACCAAGGAGGAGAAGCTCGGACACCTCCTGAATAACCTCGAGAAACAAACGGATTCCAAGGCTGACGGGGATCAATAATCGCCGAAAGGAGAAAACCATGGTGAAAAAGATTGAAGGTCAACTGGATGCGGCAGGATTGAAGATGACCCTGATCGTAAGCCGGTTCAACGAGTTCATCGGGACCAGGCTGCTCGAGGGGGCCATGGATTGCCTGAGGCGGCACGGGATGAAAGAAGAAGATATCCGTGTCATCTGGGTTCCCGGGTCGTTCGAGATTCCCGCCGTTGCCAGGAAAATCGCCCTGAAAAAAGAGGACAACGCCGTGATCGCCCTTGGCGCCGTGATCCGGGGAAGCACGGATCATTATAACTACGTTGCCTCGGAAATGGTGAAGGGCATTGCCGCCACTTCGCTCGAGACCGGGGTGCCGGTGATCTTCGGCGTGCTGACCACGGATACGATTGAACAGGCCATCGAGCGGGCGGGCACAAAAATGGGGAACAAAGGCTTCCAGGCGGCCCTGTCCGCCATTGAAATGGCCGATATCATGAAAAAACTGGGGTAACGGATCGGGCGC
>Ga0272442_10002972_pt1 | contig 24074 bp, 17 predicted proteins | sample SSMForm2O_FD_200262 | JGI IMG/M metagenome (GOLD analysis project Ga0272442, IMG submission 200262) | Marine sediment archaeal communities from Little Sippewissett salt marsh, Falmouth, MA, United States - SSM-Form-2O | ecosystem: Environmental > Aquatic > Marine > Wetlands > Sediment ...
CGTGCGTATCAGCGTAAAACCGAATCCCTTTTGCAACCGTAATCATCCGCCACTTACAAACAAGTATCCTGCCTTCAAATCTTGTAGTGCCTAATCCAATGACCCCACAGAGGCATGAGGGTATAAACATTAACATGCCCAAAATTGCAAACGTACACCCTTTTAACAAACCTCTGCTTTTCTTTATCTTTATTAATGCCCAAATCCCGAATATAAAAGAAACGGGTAGAAAATAATATGCAGGTATGAGAACACATAAGACAATTTGCACAGAATCATCGAACTTTCTACTTCGCAATAGTAGTATATAACAAAGCCAGCCGACAAAAACTCCAATAGTTATAAAGAAAGATGCCTTGGCCAGTTTGCTTGTCTTTACTTCGTTCCCTTTTGCACTATTTTCTTCTTCGCTCATTTTCTACGCTGCCCCTGGTCTGACCCCGAATTATGTACCACACTCGATTAGAGAGTTATCCACCTGTTCTGTCGTGTATTGCTGGAGCTGAGCCGTAGGCGAAGCGGAAGCAATACACGACGCCGCGAATCCGGCAGGGGTCATATAGCCCAGGCCACTATGCGGCCGGTGATTATTGTATTCCAGCCGCCAATCCTCTACAAGAACTTTCGCCTCCTTCACTGAATAAAATACTTCACGATTCAAAACCTCATCACGCAATTTGCCGTTGAACGACTCGATGTAACCATTCTCCCACGGGCTGCCAGGCTCAATATAAAGCGTTCTAACATGCCTTTTATTTAACCATTTCTTGATCGCATCAGCAATAAACTCAGGCCCGTTATCACTGCGGATAAACTTCGGTGCTCCGCGAACCATAAACAAATACTCCAGCACTGCAGTCACATCTTTAGCTCGTATAGACCTTCCAACCTCAATCGCAGGAGACTCACGTGTAAATTCATCCAACACAGTTAAAAGCTTTAATTTCTTACCATCCTCGGTCTGGTCACTCATAAAATCATATGTCCATACGTGATTGATATGTTCTGCTTTTTTCACACAACAGCTATTCTCTGAATTACCCCTTGCCTTTTTGAATTTGCGTCTATAGGGCACTTGTAAGCCCTCCTTTTGCCAGATTCTCTGTACTCGCTTATGATTGACCATCCAACCATTCTGCCTAAGTTTGGCTGTGATCATCCGGTAGCCATATCGTTTATGCCTTCTCGCAAGCTTTTTTATCTCTGCCGTTAGAGCCTTATCCCTCTCCGGCTGCTTTGTTTTATAACGCTGCGTCATTCTCGGCTGATTGATAACTTGACATGCCCGACGCTCGGAAACATCCATCTGTTGTCTTATGTGCTTTGCTGCCTTTCGCTTCCTTGCCGGGCTCAGTAATTTCCCGATAATGCTTCTTTTAGAATCGCATTATCCAGCGATAAATCCGCCACAAGCTTTTTGAGCTGAGCATTTTCCTTTTGAACAGCCTTAAGTTGTTTGACTTGGGTGAGTTTCATCTGGCCGTATTGCTTTCGCCAGTTGTAGTAGGTAGCATCGCTGATTCCCAGCTGTCTACATACCTCATCAACTGTTTGCCCCTGGGCCAATTTAGCTTCAGCCTCACGAAGCAGTTTGACTATTTGTTCCGGCCTATGGTACTTCCTTTTCATAAGAGTATCCTTTCATAAAAAATGACTCATTTTATCGGATACCCTCTAATTTGCAATGGTACAGTTTTTGGGGGTCACGCCACCCCTATTCACGAATCACGAGTCACAAACCACAATCCATCCCGATCCCGATTCTTTCCATCGGGATTTATCGGGAAACCACGAATCACGAACTCTCACCGCATCATTTTAACAATTCCATTCAAAGACTTCGCCACCAACTGCTAACTATAAAGAATTTTCCCATGAGTTTTTTTCTCTCCTCAAAATTATAACAGCTTTCCAGACAAAATAGCTCATAATTTATCTCGAACTCTCAGTTCAAGAATACGACTTTGATAGCCAAGTATTCCAAAAGACAGATCCACCAATAAAGCGCACCCGTAGCCCCCATCGCAAACAGTTCGTCTTTGGACATCTCTGTGGCTATTTTCCAATAACCTTTAAAGAAAAAGTGAAGCGGCAGAAGCCCCCACAAAAACAGACGTCCATTAAAAGCCAGGTATCTCTTCCAACTACCGAACAACCACGAACCTATGAACAATAGCACTGGAAAATTCAAGCCTAACACTAACAAGGCCACCTTCCAATGCTGAGCAAAGGAAAATTCCGTCAGTATCTTTGCCCCCAACGGGTTCGGCATAAATCGCAGACTTAATATTATCGCCATTGAGACATAGACAATTATTTCGGTGAGTTTCAATTTTGGAGTTTTTTCTGTCTTTGCCCAATGTTTACTGTATTGGTGGAATGTCATACCCTCTGCGGCAGCGCGCTCTCTAAACACACTAATTCCCTTGTACATCACTATCATAAATGCAACCGTACCTGCCATCGTCACTAAAATAGCAAAGTAAAGCCCTCTAAATATCAAAAGCAAAATAAATAGACCGACCAACCCCGGGCTTGCGTAACCAAGGCGTATCAGAATATGTCCAAACATTGACCTTTCTTTTCCGACATTTCCCACGTGGCCCTCGTCGTAACGGCTCATTCCTCGGATGTTTTTTTTACCACCTTCGCCTGCATCCTGTTCCTTGCTGCTTGGACTTTCTTGTGTGACCGACTTTTCTTGCAGTCGAACTCTGGAAATTTCTGGCAACTGCTTCGTTTCATCCTCATTAATCCTGTGTTCCTCTGTACTTATGCGAAAAACACATCCACAGGCACACTTGACCTTTTTACCACCCCATTTGTCTTTTAATGAATATTTTTTGTCACAATTCGGGCATATAGATGTAATAGTCATTGTTTAATTGTTTCTTTGTCTTTTGCTGTATTTGCAAAAGATATTATCCAATATTAAACGCTTAGATACGCAACCAAGCCTTCCATTCTTCAAACCAAATACACAAAAGATTTTTACCATAAACAAAGAAGTTTTCCCTTCGCTATTTTTATTGCAACTTTCCGCATTCTCAATTAACATACATCCCTCTCTTACTACGAACTCTTAACTACCTACTACCAACAACCAACTGCGAACTCCCAACTGCCAACTTGCAAGCCATGCTTGCTTAAGAATTATAACCGCTTTCCAGACCTTGGCAATCCAAATCTATCCAATATATATTCTCTATCAAAAGACTTTTTACTTCTTTCCTATATTACCCATCTTACCCATTTTAACATTTCATTCAAGATCATTTTGACAGCAAATTTGCTCTCTCTAAACCATGCCGCTCAATGTCGGAGGCAGGGGGCGACAATCTTAGGGAAATGTCCGATTTTGAAAACACACCGCAAATTCTACATCTTTTTGCATCCTTTTTTTCAATTTTTCAGCTTTTGTTAACTTTTGTGTTCGAAATCTGTTCTTTTTTTCCGTTTTTTTTCCATTTTTTACCTTTGTAAAATAGTCCCGCGAAGCGGCTCCGCACTAAGTCAGCCCCCACGGTGCCTGAGCGGAGTAGTACCAAACGCGCAAGTATGGAAAAGAAAAACAGAACTTTTCTAAAATTTTTTTAGCCTTTTTCCAATAAGCACTTACAAATTTTACTTCCTTACAACTGCCTGAATTTTCGTTACAAACGCGCAAGTTCATCTAAATATAGAGAGGGTGCTTTTCAACCCTCCTGATAAAAATTTGTACCTTATATATTCGCGTTTGCTTTTCTTCGTGCTCTTTTAAAATTCAATCTCTTGTTTTCTTTGAGCCCCTGTGCCCAAGGTATTGGTATCTTAGTGGCTACGAGTCTTTTATGCAAAACAAACCCAATTTCCCAAAGTTATAAGTTAACATAAGTCAAGATATGACAAAGTATTACAGCGATTTTCATCTCCTCGAACGCAGTAAAAACAAACCCAATTCAAAGCCAATCAAAGCCAATTTCGAAGCCGTTCAAAGCCAATCAAACCCAATTTCAAGTGCCTTGTTAAGGTTCTCACGCGGAGTAGATTATGCCTTTTAACCGCCCAAATCGGAAATTTCAACCACACAACTTATCCGTTTATAAATTGCTATTTCTCAAAAGAACGGTTATGATATCAGCCGTAACTAAAGCCTGTTTTTTACAGACATATTTGAAAGCAGTTTTGAAATGAGCAGAATTAAAGCATACGATGAAAATAAAATGCCCACAGTGCTGGTTGTTGACGATAATCAGCAGAATCTCGAGTTGCTGCAGGCATATCTTGAGGATATGGACTGTCGGACTATACCCGCCAATGATGGTCCGCAGGCATTGAAAATTATAAGCAGTAATCCACCCGATTTGATTTTGCTCGATATTATGATGCCCAAAATGAGCGGCTTTGAGGTCTGCAGAAGAATAAAAAACGACCCTAAAACAAGTGCCATTCCCGTCATTATGGTAACGGCCCTCAATGAATTTGGCGACATCGAACGCGGCATTGATTCCGGCACCGACGATTTTCTAAGCAAGCCCGTAAATAAGCTCGAACTGCTCACACGGGTTAAGACCATGCTGAAGTTAAAACATCTCACCGACAAGCTCGAAAGGACATTGGCCTATTTAAGCGAAGTTGAAAAGCAGGCACAATTGTCGAAAGCAGGGGGACAGTAGTAGCATCTATGACGTTTTCGTTGTTCAATCGCCGGGCACATATGTACCTTGGGTTGTTTTTAGCTCCCTGGATGGTGATGTATGCTCTAAGTTCTCCTGTGCTCAATTATCGTGACTTCTTTAATACACCTTATCACGGCACTTAACAACAGATAAAAGAGACCAATTAACTCTAATATAAGCTTTTTTGGTCGATTTTTCGGTTTTTGCTATGCTCTTTTAGGTGTTCTCAGGTTTGTGCCTCTGGTGGAAAATCCGGTAAACACGCCTCTGGGGCTCTGTTGCGCTCGGTGGGGGAGTGATATCATTTTTAATTTTTGTCTTCCTGTTATGATGCTAATGCGTCCCTTCCAAAGTCCGGAAATCCGTCTTCAAAATCCAAACAATCCCTACATCACACACAATCGCCACATACACCGCAAAAAATAAATGCTCCCTGGATTAATTTACCCACCCTCCGATTAACACCACTATACATATTGTCGATACCTTTAGTGCGGTAAATAGCCGCAGGTGAAAGCTGGATATAGGCTGAGAAAATACACTTTTAAGACAAGATTGTTCGGTGAGGGTTGTATGAGCAGATTACTGGAGATTCTCGGCAGGGCGGTGACGCTCGATATGGCCGATTTGATATGGCACTGGTTCGCCGCCGTCAAACTTTATCAGACCGGCGAAAATTCCCCTCAGATGCAGCGGCTGGATAAAATCATTGAGCTGGCAACAAACAAAAAGACCGAAACAGCCGCTGAGCAGCTAAAATCCTATCTTTTTGATAATCCCGACTGCCCGCGGGGACGGCTGGCTGCTGCCGCAATATCGCTTAGCCAAAACCAAATACCCGATGCCATCGAGCAGTTGAACTCCGTTTATATGCGACAGCCCAACAATACTATGGCCCTTTATGCTCTTGGGCATTGTTACGAACGATTAGGCAAAGAAACTCAGGCCATCGAATTCTACCAGGATTGTCTCAAGTTCAAGAATTATTTACAGCTTCCAAGGCAGCGACTGGCCGCCGTTTATTTCAAAAACAGGCAGTTTGAAAAGACCATACAGGAATATGAACTCTTAAAAGCTGAATACCCCGATGATATATCGACACTTGTTACCCTTGGCCATTTATACATCATCAACACACAATACGCCAGGGCTATTGAAACATTTAACACAGCAATTTTAATGCACCCGGATAATTTCAATACCAGCCAGGATGACAATATAGAACATCTAATTGCCGACGGGCAACTTCAGGAAGCGCTCGAAAATGTTGACGATTTGCTGCTCGAAAATCCCGAAAGGGCGGACCTGTGCCTCAAGAGGGCTGATATCCTTGGTATGCTGGGAGCATCCTCCGAGGCTGTTTCAGCCTATGAAGAGGCGCTTAACATATGTCCGGATTTCCTCGAAGCAACCATAAAGCTCGGAACTCAGTATTTGCAGCTTCAGCAGGACAAATTCGCCGCACAGCAATTCAACAGGGCGATTGAAATAAACGACCAGATTGTCGATGCCTATATAGGTCTTGCAATTGCGCAGAAATTAGATGTCAATGAATCGGATAGTCTTTCGACATTGTCTCTGGCCGCTGCCATCGACGCCAACAGTTCGTTATTGTTTGCCGAAACTGCAACACTGCAGTTCAAAATTGGCCTTGGAGTTGACCATAACCCGCACAAAAACGATAAAGCTTCAGAACTAATAGAGGAGGTAATCGGAGCGCATCGGCGACAAATTGACTCTCAGCCGGAAAATCCGGATTTGCAGTACAGGCTCGGCATTTTGATGATGGGCGTTGGCAGGATGAGCGAAGCATCAAAATGCTTTAAAAATGCACTTCAGATTAATCCGACATACTCAAGGGCCGCAAACAAGCTGGCGATAAGCCTTTTTGAAGCAAACCATAAAAAAAACGCCCTTGAACAGTTAATTGGCCCTGAGTGCCTTGATAAAGATACTCTTCAACTGCATTATAAAATAGCCGTTCTTTATTGTGACAGAATTAAGTTCGCATCGTCTCTTATTAATCTTGAACGTTATATGGAAGAAAATTTCGCCTCTGCATCTTCCACAGTTAATATTTCTATAGTCCTTCAGAACTTGGGGATTTTGGACAGGGCAACTGCGATGTGGGACAATCTTTCATACACTGTCAGTCAGGCAACCAATGCAGGCCATTTATTCTGAGCTAATCCAGTCTGCCCGCTGTTTCTACTCGATAAAACCCAATGAAACATAACATATATTATGGGACGTAGGATATTGTCTGTTTTTCGATATGTCTTAATTTATTCAATTATTCAGGAATTTAAGAAAGTTGACTTAGCCGGCAGTATGCTCTCCTGGCCCGCGTAAAGAAACAGGCTTGCCAAGGATTTCATAATGTAGAATTGCCTTCCTTAGCATTTCAGAATCGTCAAATACGATTGATCGTTTATCCTTGATTATTTCCCTTTGCTTAGATGTATCTAAGAACATACTCTTTAATCCTTTTGGTCCTTGGACAGGCTTACTTATCATTTCTGCCTGAATCGCTGTTTCTTCGAGGGTTTCAGGAATTTTTGCTGTGATTTTTTTTACCACGGGCTGTGGACGTGAAATCTCTCTATGTACTGCTTGAGCTGGACGACGCGGCTGCACCCGGCCAACTCTGCTGACTGGATGTTGTCCTTTTTGGTTTAGTTTCTGAACAGGGCTGCGCCTTGCCTGTGGTTTGCCCTTCTGACGTTGTTCTTCAGATTTACCGGCTTTTGCTGCTTTAACAATATAGCTGATACCGTAGAAAACAGCTATAACTATGAATATCAGGATTTGCATCCAACCGCCGTCATCACTATTACGGTTGCGAGCGGACAACAATATTTCCGCAAGGTAGTAGTCCATTTATTGAATCGCTTTAATTATTAAGGCTCGTATTTATATCTATTCTTTCTTACCAGGCTTTGCTATCGAATCGCGCATTGATGTATCGGCCATAATATTTTTCATCCTGTAGTAGTCCATAACGCCGAGATTACCTTTCTGGAACGCTTCAGCCATAGCAAGCGGTATTTTAGACTCGTTTTCCACAACCAGCGCCCGCATCTCCTGCTCACGCGCAACTGCCATTGCTCTACGTTTTTCTGCTTCCGCTTTTGCTCGCCGCATATCGGCTTCGGCCTGGGCAGCCTGTAGTTGGGCGCCGACATTTTCGCCTACATCGACGTCTGCGATATCAATAGAAAGAATCTCATAAGCTGTCCCGGCATCAAGGCCCTTGGCCAGAACTGACTTGGAGATGTTGTCGGGATTTTCCAAAACACTTTTATAGCTTATTGCACTTCCGATAGTGGTTACAATTCCCTCGCCGACGCGCGCTATAATTGTCTCCTGTGTAGCCCCTCCTATCAGCCGTTCGATATTGGCGCGTACCGTCACGCGGGCCTTTGCTTTTAGCTGGATGCCGTCCTGGGCAACGGCGTCAATAGTGCCCCTGCTTTTTTCCGGGTCGGGGCAGTCTATAACCTTGGGATTGACGCTTGTTTGCACTGCCTCAAGAATATCACGACCGGCCAGGTCGATTGCGGTTGCCGTTTTTAAGGTCAACTCGATATTGGCCCTGTTGGCGGCGATTAATGCACGAACCACGTTTGGAACCCGTCCCCCTGCCAGATAATGGCTCTCCAAATCACGTGTTGTTAGACTAAGACCAGCCTGTACAGCGGTTATTTTACTCAGGACTATCGTTCGAGTATCGACTTTTCTAAGCCACATCCCGATAAGTTCGGAAAATTTTACGTCAGCCTTTGACAATTTGGCCTGAAGCCACAATCGGAAAAACTTCAAGAACAACAGGAAGAAAACTAATAATACAAGTACTAAAATAATTATAACTGCCGTCGCGATAACACCGGCCGGGTTGGCTACGGCAAAAACCATATCTCTTAGGTTATACATTTTTCTATCCTTTCATTAATTAAGCTTCTTCCATTATACGAACGGTCAATTGAGTGCTCTCCACACGGATAACTTTGACCGATTTACCTTTATCAACATAGCCGCCTTCTGCCACACATTCAACTCTTTGTCCCGAAAAATCGCATGTTCCTACCGGCCGCAGCGGTGTTATGACCACGCCGACCACACCGAGAAGTCCTTTCAGTTCACTGGTATCCGGTATTGCGTCGCCCTGCTTGCGTTCCGGCGGAGGCAGTGTAACGCTCTTACCGAACCGGCTTTTAGGAAACAACCTGTAGGCTATTATTAATACGGATGGTATCATTATAACAGCGACAACAATGCCCGCCCAACCTGCTACTGTGCTGCTGTGGAAAAATATCATTAACCCCCCTATCAGGCAGGCCAGGGAACAAATACTTATCAGCCCCCCGCTTGGAACAAACACTTCAACTACTAATAATACTGCAGAAACAAAATACAAAAACACAGCAAAAACAAGCCACCAATTCATTATTTTCTCCGTATATCGTACTTGCCTTTTTTTATTCCTTGGCTTTATTTCTCTATATGTTTTTTTACCAAAACTCTGTTACCGCGGATTTGAATTATCTCTACTTCCGTACCTTTGTCAAGAAATTCGGCCGTTGCTACAACATCAACTATTGCATCGCCGAATTTCGCTTTTCCCGTTGGCCGCAGCGTCGAGACAACTACACCAATATCGCCGAGATTCACTCCCATACTTTCACTCTCTGGAGGAGCAGTTATATTGACCTCCATTTCATCGCCCTGCTTTGCAGTCGACGGCAAAAGTATCAGGCCGCTGAGAAACTCTGCCTTAGGCATATATTTCGAAAAAAGCCATGCAAGCACGCCAAATCCGAAAAAGCCGAAGAATAATCCCCAAACTCCGCTTGTGAATAACTCCCAGTCGATTTGACTTTGAGGCCACGGAAATCTATCAGGAGGATTCTTAACAAGCATACCGAACAGGCCTGTTATTATACAGATTATCCCCAGAACACCCGCTATACCGAAACCGGGCAGTACAAGGATTTCCACCATCAGTAGGCCTATGCCCACGATAAATAGCGCCACCTCGACCCAGTTTGCAAGCCCGACAAGGTACTTGCTGCCGATTATAATTGCAATGCATATTACCGCCACCAGCCCCGGCAGCCCCACTCCCGGCGTGCTCAGCTCCATATAAACACCTATCATTGCCAGCATAACAAGAACCGCCATCACCGCCGGCGAGTTGACCCAGCGAACCATCTCTTCCGACCAGAGTGTCTCAAGAACCATCGGTTCACCCTCAAAGACTACACCGTCACGTTCTGCCAAAAAATCAAGGGCCTCTGACTGGTCTTTGACAACCGCTCTTGCTATCCCATGTTCAAAAGCTTGTAATGCGGTCAGTGTTAATAGCTTATCGTCTTCGACGATTAATTCTTTATTGTCCAGGTCATAGACGTTTGGGTCTTTAGGTAACCTCACGCTTTCAAAGTATTCATATTCGCCTGTTTCAAGGTTCTTGACCCTGAAAACCTCGATTTGCTTGCTAACCATCGCCCGAAGCAGTGCCTGCGGATACCCGTTCGCCTCTGCCGCACGGTCAAAGGCCGCTCGGATAAAGCTTTCACTTTTTTCACGCTCGACGCCTTCGAGTTTACCACCGAGCATAATCGGAGCGCAGTCGCCAATCGTGGTATTTTCCAGCATTATTATGTCCTGGCACGAAACGCTTATCATCGCCCCTGCTGATATTGCTTCGGTCGTTATATAGGCAACGGTATGTGCTTTTTTGCCAACATCGAGTATAAAGTATTTGGCTATATCATCTGCCGATGCGACAATCCCACCGTATGTCCCGATTTCATAAATCAGGTATTTGGCACCATTATCAAGAGCGATTTGAGTCCGCCGCTGGATAGATTGATATAGACCGTCGTCAATCATCCCCTTGCAGATGATTATCACTGCTTTAACCGCATAAGGACTTTCATTAACATCGTCGGGCTCGGCCGCCGTTACCTTCGTCCCAGAGAACAGTACAAACACTGATATAATCAGGAGTATAAAATGCGCGCTTTTCATATTTACAATTCTACATCTATATTATGAACTTGACAATACAAACCATAAAATATTTTTTGCCTCTTTCCGGAACTTTTATTCGGTACCGGCTTTTCCCTCTTTATACAGTTCTATTTGCCCGCGTAGCCGATTGACTAACCTGTAATTTTCTTTGGAAACTGCCAACTCAACCGCCTTTTCGGCGGTCGTTACCGCCCTTTCGAACTTCCCGTCCAAAGCATACATCCTCCCTAAAATTTCGAGAATTGCGGCTTGCTGATATTTTGTTAATGTAGCTGCCCTTTCGGCCAGTTCAACCGCCCTGCCGGTATCATGAATATCCGAATCGGGATGCGATGCCAAAGTCTCCGCCATGCCAAGCAGCGGCGGAACCAACTCCGGCGATAGACGAGCGGCTTCAAGGAAATGCTCAATCGCTTCATCGAACCGACCGGTGCCTTTTAACTCCCATCCCAGATTGCTGTGAGCTATCGCTGAATCGGGCGTAAAACTCAAAGACCGCTTGAAGTAACGAATTGCTTCTTCCCGCCTGCCCTGCATGGAAAATATATTGGCCATATTCGTTAAGACTTCGGCATAGTCTTCTTTACCTTCCAGCGCCTTATTATAATGACGCATTGCATCGTCAAGTTTACCCTGTAATTTCAACGCATTTCCAAGGTTATAGTGCGCATTGACATCGTCGGGTTTAATCTCCAGCGTTCTCTTATAGTGCTCGACTGCCCTGTCCAATTTACCCTCTTTTAACAGGGCGTTGGCAAGGTCATAATGCACCCAGGGGGAATTCTTACTAACAGGCAGCATATGTTCGTATAGACCGACTGTATTTTGCCAATACCCCGATTGTCGTCGTGTGAGTGCTGCCTCGGCGACAAACAATATCAACAGTACAATTATTATCCCTGCTCGTCGTGCTCTGGTTTTGCTGTTATCTACTTTCCCCCAGAGCAGGCCAATAAACCAGGCTAACACAATCAAAAGACCCACCGAAGGCAGATAGGCAAACTTGTCCGCCGCAATAACGTTACTGAATCGGAAAATCTGCATTGTCGGAAGTATCATTATAAAGAAAAACAGCCAGCCTGTTAGCGGTCCTTTCGACCGCCGCAGCGAAACCAGCAGCAAAACTATCAGTACGAACGTCCCGACAACACCGGCAGCAACGACAGGATTCGACACCGACATTGGTTCAGGGAAAACATAATTGGGTATCAGCATAGCCGGCCAGACCACCTTATAAAGGTAGAAAACAATGTTGTGGCACAGGGTAAGGGGAATGCGCCCTGCTTCATAAGAAACAGGAGCAACCAAATCGGCGGTACGGCTTTGCGATATAAAAGTTATGTATGCAAAAATCAAACCTGCAAAAAAAAACGGAAGCTTCTCAACAATACTTCTCCGGCTCAGCCTCCGTAAGGGCCAGTAGTCAAGTAAAAGCATCGCCGCCGGCAGTAGCAAACTCGTCGGTTTTGACATCAGCGCAAGCACATACATCAATAGACAGCCGACATAGAATTTCAAATTGTTTTTGCGGCTGTACTTTAAATAAAAAATCAGCGACCAAAGCGCAAAAAACGCCGCTAATAGTGTCTTGCGGTCGCAAAGCCAGCAAATCGACTCGACCGTCATAGGATGAAGACCAAACAGCCCCCCTACTGCTGCTGCCACCCAGATTTGTCCGAACAGCAGGTAAAGAAGCACAATTATGAGTGCGGTGTTCGCTATATGCAGACCGATGCTCGTACGGTGGAATTGCCGAAGATTCTCACATCGCCCCCCTAAAGCATAATCCACCATCAGTGAAATCATCGTCAGAGGCTGATAGTATCCCTCAACCGTGGACGGTTCCAAAACCTCGCTTAAAAAACGACTGGTCGATGCCCACCCGGGGTTTTTAACCAGAGGATTATCAACCATATACTGGTGGTCATCGAAACATAATGCCTGGGCTGATAATGCCAGCCAATGTACCGCTCCAACGACGACACAAACAATTATAATTGCCGCCGCTAAAACTGTTTTTCCACTCGGGCATTTCAAGGAAGCTTTATAATGCCTATCGATAGCTTTTTGCGCCGACCGGCTGGTTTTCTGTACTGCCTTTTGTCTAATCCTCCTGCGTTTTTTACTCATAGGAGAGTTATATTAGCACAAAACTCCTCTGAAAGCAATAAATTAGCAGGTTTTTACAAATGGAAAAACTGTTTATTGGTCATAAACTTGAGACTTTTTTCTCTTCGATTCCGTTCCATTGCAGCCCCCCTATTACCGCCTGTGCGATATTCGTCAGGTGGTCACCGATTTTCTCCACGTTGTCAACCAAATCTATGAATATCAGTCCCGCCTCCGCCGAGCAGACCCCCTCACTCATTCGCTGAACGTGACTTCGCCTGAACTCCAACTGCATCCTGTTAAGGTTGGCCTCATTGACTAAAGCCGACTGTGCCGTTGCGATATCGTTATCTTTCAAAGCTCCTATTATACAGTCGAACATCTCCTCAACTTCTTTTTTTAATTTCTCCGTCTCAGAAAGAGCCCAGTCGCTGAAAGAAACTTTCCGTTCTATTTTTCGCTCCGCGATTTCCACGATATTGACCGCATGGTCGCCTACACGCTCCAGGTCGTTGACCGTATGCAAAAGCACCGGCAGCTCCGTAGAGACTTCATCGGATAATTGCCTGCGTGATAATGCTGAAAGGTAAGACGTGATTTCATACTGCATTTCATCGATAAAATCTTCTGTTTGCCTTACGCACGCAAGTTCTCTTCTGTCGTCGTTAACAAGACCGCTGACAGACTGCTGGACTGCCTGTTTTGCAGTCTCAGCCATACGAAGAATCTCGCGTTTTGTCTGCTCGAGTGCGATTACGGGTGTATTAAGCAGGTGTTTTTCCAGTGCCACCGGCTTATAGGCCAGTTCCTCCGACGTCACCGGAAGAATCTTCATTACCATTTTTTCAAGAACACCAATGATCGGAAGAAAAACAATCGTATTAAATATATTAAATACACTGTGAGAAACAGCTATGTGCACCATTATCGTACCCTGAGAGAGCTTGAAAGGTGTTATCCATTCGACTGCGCCGACGAACCATCCCGTCCACACCAAAGGCAGCATGTAAGCTACTCCTATGGTATTGAATAACGTATGACCCATTGCCGTCCGCTTCGCATTCCGTGATGTCCGAAGAGCGGCAATCTGCGCTGTTATCGTCGTGCCGATGTTATCGCCGAGGATAAACGGTATAGCGACCCGAAAAGCCAAATGCCAGTCCGTCCCGAATGCACCCTGTAGAGCCAGCATTTGAACAATCGCTATTGAAGCAGAACTGCTTTGCAGCAGCATTGTTATGACCGCTCCCGCCAATACCGCCAGAAGTGGATTACCTCCAAGCCATATTAAAGCATCATGAACTTCCTGATTGTCCTGCAGCGGCGCAAAGCCCTCCTTCATAAAATGTATCCCAAGGAACAATATACCGAATCCGAGCATAACCTCACCGAGACTTTTTGTCTTTTGAGTTTTGCCAAGCAGGTTAATCAACAATCCGACACCGACAGTGGGAAGTGCGTAATTGGTTATCTTAAAAAGAGCGAATGCTGAGACCAGCCACGCCGTAAATGTCGTACCGACGTTTGCACCGAGAACAACGCTTAATGCCTGCCGCAAAGTCAGAAGGCCGGCGTTCACGAAACCGACCGTCATCACGGTGGTTGCTGAACTCGACTGAATCAGGCACGTCGTCAATGCCCCGATTAAAACCGCGATAACTCGACGCCTTGTCAGCGCCTCAAGCAAACTTTTCAGCTTCGCACCAGCTACCTTCTTAAGGCCGTCCGACATCATACCCATACCGAACAAAAACAGCCCCAGCCCCCCTACCGTACTGAATATCATCTCTTTCAGCAAACTGGTTCTTCCCTTCAAAGATTGCCGGATTAAAACTTTATTACAGCGCGGTAGTTTTAGCTTTTTTAAACCGTCCGGTCAAGAAGCTTTCCGTTTATTTGCCCGAAAAGGTGATTTTTAATCTGCCCTCCGCCCCAATCTCTGCAACTGCTGCTCGGCTGCATCATTTCTCGCCAGTCAGGGCCTCGGCAATGTTAAGGGCATGGTCCTTGATGCGCCTGTAGGAATTCAGCATATCGGTAAAAATAAGGCTTTTCAACGGTGATGTGTGCTCTGTACCTACCCGCTCAAGATGTTTCCCCCGGTATTCCTTCATAAAATGTGTTATCGCTCTGCTTTGTTTATTGGCCTCTCGAAGAATCCCTGTATTGTCTTCTTTGACGCTGTCGGTTATGAAATTGACGTACGTCAAAACACGGCTGTGAAGGTCAAGAATCTCTCTCCTCGCCTCATCGGTCATATGAAGTCCGGACTTGCGCATCTTCAAATTCAGTTTAAGAATATTGGTAATATAGTCGCTTATCGACTCGTATTCGTCGGCCATCCGAAGCTGTATCCGGCCGTTATTCATAACATCGTGAGGAACGTTGCCCGAAAGAAGACTGCTCAAGAATTCTGTTATTTCCTTTTGAGTAACGTCCAGTTCCTCTTCCTGCCGGAAGATTTTTTCTTCCACCGCCCTCTTGCCGGTCTCGTTTTCAATAACAACTTTTAGCTGCTCAAGCATCTCAAGAACTATCTGGCTCATTCGAAGAATTTCATTTTTTGATTGTTGGATACTTATTGCCGGTGTGTCTAACATTCGAATGTCAATAAATTTGAGGTGCGGCTCTTCCTTGCGCACTCTATCGGGCATAATACGTGGGAGAACTTGAGCTAAAACCCGTGTGAATGGCAGAAAAAGCAGAACATTTGCTACGTTAAAGCCGGTATGGGAAAGTGCTATCGCTCTCATCGCGTGAACAAATATCATTTTACCATTAACTTGTTGTGCTGTCATTATAAGGTCGGCTCCGAAAATACCTTTTACAAAACCAATATAGACAGGAAAAATTGCGGTAATCCACCCTACACCGATGACCTTTATCAGAATATGGGCGATGGCTGCACGTTTTGCTTTTGTGGAAGCTCCTAAAGAAGCTAGGCAGGCTGTTATGGTCGTGCCGATATTCTCGCCGAGAACAAGCGCAGCTCCGGTCTCGAAATTGATTACTCCGGTACCGACAAGACCCATCGTGATGCCAAGTGTCGCCGACGACGACTGCAAAACTGCGGTTACAATGGTGCCAACAAGGCAGCATCGTAAAACTCCAAAATAGCTATCGGGCTTGAATCTGGAGAAACACGCCAGAAATTCGGGCATCTCTCTCAGCGGGTAAAAACCCTCTTTCATCAGTTGAAGACCGAAAAATACCATACCAAGTCCGAGTATCATCAAAGCGCTGTAACGAATTCGCTCGCTCTTGGAGAAAAGAAAAAAGAATGCCGAAAATCCCATAATCGGAAGACCGTATTTTGCTATATGTAGCACAAGTATCCATCCCGTAATCGTTGTGCCTATATCTGCCCCGAGTATCACCCCTATCGCCTGTTTTAGACTCATCAGGCCGGCGTTTACCATTCCAACAACCATAACAGTCGTTACAGAACTTGACTGAATCAGACTGGTTATGCTTATACCGACTCCGCATGCGATAAAACGGTTATTCGTAACGGCGTTGATGAGTTTGCGCATACGCGCCCCAGCCACCGCTTGCATCCCCTCGGACATATTCTTCATACCTAAAAGAAATATGCCAAGACCCCCGATTACGCTGAATAATATTTTTATTATACAACTGGCGTTCAAAAATTGCCTCCTGCAATACCTTTCTCCGTCTGCCAGATTAAAAAACTATTTTGTAACCCTTTTTCTTCAAAAAATCAATATCAATTAAACTAATCCGCACAAAGTCTCCACACCCTGCTCTATCTTTTCATCACTGGTTGCATAGCTTATTCGAAAATGCGTATCTTTTTCGCTGAACACATTCCCCGGTATCACAAGCACATTGTTGGCAATTGCCTTTTCCACGAATTCTGTCCCGCTGCTCCCTTCCGGTGCCTTAACAAAAGCATAAAACGCCCCGCCCGGCCGCACGAGCTCGAACTTCTCACGTAACCCCTCGTAAATCAGGTTGCGTTTGTGCCGATAGGCTTCCACAAAATCACTCACATCGTAATCTAAAGCCGCTATCGCCGCCTTCTGGAAAGGAGTCGGCGCACAAACAAAAGTATATTGCTGAATCTTCGTCATTGCCTCGACGACATCCCGAAGACACTTGCTGCCAGCCACATAACCCAGCCGCCATCCCGTCATCGCATAGGCCTTGCTGAACCCACCTAACAAAAGTGTTTTCTCGTAATATTCTGCTATACTCGCACATTCTCCGTCATAGCAAAATCTCTCATATATCTCGTCGCTCATAACCAGTATATCTTTCGCACCTGCAATCTCTGCCAGCTCTTTTATCTGCTCCCGCGAATACACCACACCCGTCGGATTGCATGGCGAGTTGATTATTATCATCTTGGTTTTCTCGCTTATCGCATCTGATATCTTCTCCAATGGCAGCTCGAAATCCGGATAACAGTCGATAAATACACATTTCCCGCCTAACAGGTTGATTATATGCTTGTAAATCACAAAGTAAGGGTCCGGGATAATCACCTCATCACCGGGATTAATAACCGCCATAAATGCCAGCAGAAGCCCCCCGCTCACACCGCTCGATACAAGTATGGAAGGCTCGCCCCATCCAAGCCGCTCTTTAACCTGTGCGGCTATTTTCTCTTTCAAAATGTTGTCGCCGGCCGTCTGGGAATATTTATTCTGGCCCGTCTCAATTGCCTCTATAGCCGCCTTTTTTAGCTTTTCCGGAACATCGAAGTCCGGCTGACCTATAGAAAAATTTATCGGATCGCTAAGCGTCGCACCAAGCGCAAAGACCTTGCGTATCCCACTTGAGTCGATTCTATCAGTCCTGTCTGCAAGAATATCCTTCATTATGCCGAGTATAATAACCCAATGTTCACAATAATCAACCTAAAACTACTTTTACTGCTCTCAGCAATAAAAAAATATACACAGAAACGCAAAAAATGCTTACACCCCTTCTCAAATATATAAAATCAGGGCTGGGCGAGCGAGATAAGAGGTGAAAGACCCAACCCTGATTAAAGTAGCTGCCTGATTATACTAATTCCAGCCGTAAATATCCCTATAACAAAAATTTAATACAGATAACAGGGCTGGGCAAAAGTGTGAGAGTAGAAGCGGTATTACCCAGCCCTTACAAAATGTCTTTTGAATTCTGCTCATTTCAACTTACACCTTGAATATGTATCAGATTTTTCCGCAATTTGAGAACATCACCATATTACTGAAAACAGCCCTAACGAGTTGTTTAATCAGGTTCAGCCGTGAAAATCTCCACGTTGACGCTCTCATTGTGTCTGAAATTATACGTTTTAATGATTTTTTGCCAACACTTTTCTGGTTTTTTAAACAAAAAATCCACCCCCCACCCCCCCTGCCCCATTCAAGAACCCCTCCTTTATCCTGGCGCCTTTCTTACAACCATCACCCCTGTCACAGCCCGGCTTGATAAAGGGCTTCGATTTCACCCTCCGTCAACGCCCTGTCAAAAATCCGAACATCATCGATTCTGCCGTCAAAATAAAAACCATCGGTCTGGTCATATCCGATATAACAATTGTATTCGACACCAGTGCCGCCGGAACCTAAAAACGTATTCTTCAAATCGCCATTGATATAGATTTTCAACACACTATTATCATACGTACCGGCAATGTGGTACCATTGATGTGTACTAATAGCACTCATCGAAACTACCTCGACACCGCCAAGATACAATGCAGGCTTATTATCATCACCACGTACATAAAGATAATAACCTTCACAAAGTGAGTTGTATTGCGTAACGATAGGATTAAAGTTCCACCCGCCCGGCAGGAAATTTTCTCCATTTATCCAAGCTGCTATAGTTACACTGCTTCCCTCTAAAGCTGAAATTGAAGGAATTGAAACATAGTCCCCATCACCATCAAAATCCAGTGCATACTCTCCTGTCTTGCCGTCCACCCAATTCGGGTCGCCGTTGAGTGTTCCGTCATTGCCGTTGCCGCTTGAATCATAAGCAGTGCTGTCCTCCCCTTCCTCGAATTCCCACCAACCTGAAAGGCCTGAATTAATATCAATTGTCTTGAAACTCCACACATCGCCATTAACGGTACCAAACACATTTTCCTCATCTATCCGCCAGTAATACGTCGTTTCAATATCAAGTCCGCACGGGTCATAGCTGTTGACATCAAAATTACCCATATACTCGTCCGAACTGACGGTGGCCCCTTCTACGTCCACCCAACTGGTGCCAAGGTAAACATCATGTGAAAGGGCGCCTATACCTGCTGTCCAGCTAAGGGCTGTATTCGGGTCTACACCGCTTACCCCTTCAGCGGGGTCTGGAGTAGAAGCCATAAATTCAAGCTTCATTGTTTTAAAAGCCCACACAGTACCTTTAACAATGCCGTAAGTAGCGTTTTCTTCATCTATACGCCAGTAATAGAACGTGCCAATATCAAGGCCACAGGGGTCATAGTGGTTAACAACATAATCACCTTTGTACTCATCTGAATATATACCAGCGTCATTCACATCAGCAAAATCTGTCCCTAAATAAACATCATGGGATATCGCTCCTATACCAGCTGACCAGCTAAGAACTTTATTCGGGTCAACACCTTCTGCCCCATCAGAAGGTGTAGGATTAAAGGCCTTAAATTCCAATATATCCACTGTTGTAAAATTCCATACGTCGCCTTTAGCTGTGCCGAATGCATTTTCCTCATCTATACGCCAGTAATAAATAGCTCCAAAGTCAAGACCACATGGGTCATAACTGTTGACATCGAAATTACCCATATACTCGTCCGAAGCGACGGTCGCATTGTTAACGTCAGTTGCATTAATACCCAGATACACATCATGTGAGATAGCTCCGTATCCTGCTGTCCAGCTAAGGCTTGTATAGGGGTTTACATCTTCTCCCGCATCACTCGGTTCAGGATTAGTTGCTCTTAAATCCGACATCTCCATTGTTGTGAAACTCCATACAGCGCCTTTAACTATGCCGCGAGCAGCGTTTTCCTCATCTATCCGCCAGTAATAAGTCGTTTCAATATCAAGCTCGCAGGGGTCGTAGCTGTTGACATCGAAATTACCCATATACTCGCTGGATTCAACGGTAGCATCGTTCACGTCATCAAAACTGGTGCCTAAGTAAACATTGTGATACGACGCTCCAAACCCTGCCCACCAGTTAAGCACAACATTCGGGTCCACACCGTCTTCATTATAAGCCGGAAATGGCATCCTGGCCGGTGATAAATGACACTCCAGCCAGAAATCCACTAACACACCAAGGTCGTTCGCATCGACAATTCCATCTCTGTAATATGGTGCAATGTCCGCAGAAGGCTCACCGGGCACGTCCAGCCATTGAGACACCAAAATCGCATAGTCAACAAAATTAACGCAATAATCTCCATTAATATCTGCTTCTCGCATAGTTATATAATACCCGTAGTGATAACCCATATCTACAACGCCCTCATCAATCCTGTGGTCCGTTCGCGTTGTAAAATTATCCATATCAAGCCCCCAGGCCGTATCGCTCCCCGCATCTACGCACGGGCTGGTTGAGGCCTGCCCCGAAGCTGCCTGACTCAAGTAATAATCTCCTTCTGCACCCGTCACAAACAGTGGGTCTGAATCAATATTATTAGTACCCGCGAAACCGCCCTCAACGTCGCTGTACGAAACTATGCCGCTGCCATGTATCTGGAGTGAATTGTCAGCTGTGTTACCCCATAAGATGCAATTATTGATTTCAATATTCCCATAAACTCCACCACCGAGGCTTGTCCCATCACCACCTACACCGCCATCTCCCATCAATCCCTTGATAGCAGAATTGCCATAAATAGTACAGTTCTTGATAGTCCCTGAATCACAGTATATTCCCCCGCCCAAACCATCGCCCCCACATCCTCCCCATACCCAAAACGGAATGCCACCTGCCGAATCTTCGAAACCATCTACGCCATCTCCTCCTGTAGCTGTATTGCCGTAAAACAGGCAGTTTTTAATTGTGGGGCTGCTACCGGATTGGCAGTATATACCACCGCCATAGGCATCACCGCAGTTGCTCTGTTCATAATCAGGCTGACCTCCTAAAGCTGTATTGTTGGAAAAAGTACAGTTTATTATCATTGGGCTGCTGTCCGATGTACAATATAGACCCCCGCCATAAGCCCGGTGTGGATAATAATAGGAGCCGAGAGCACGATTATTTGTAATAACACAGTTGATAAACATAGGGTGGCTGTTTGAACCGCAATAAATTCCTCCTCCCTTGGCGTTTGCGCTGTATATACGGCCTCTTTTAATTGTAAAGCCGCAAACAACGCTGTTCGAATCTTCTCCGCTATGGAAATAAAAACCACGTCTACCGCTAGTATTTTGACAGTCAATTATACAGCTTTCCGGCCCGTTCCTGCTTTCTAACGTTATCGACTTGCCACGGAAATCAATATTACGATTCCCCGAACCCGTATATGTCCCGTCGGCTACGATTACCCTGTCGCCGGTGACAGCTGCATCTATCGCCGACTGGATTGTGCTGTATTGGGCTGGAACATGTAATTCACCCTCGGCGCCAATAAGCAAAGTAACAACCACAACTTGAGGGCTGTTTATCGCATCAGAGCCGAAAATCATCAACTCGCAATCATGGTATCCCGACGCAAGACCTGATATGTCCACACTCAAATTAACGTCATTAACATCACCCGTGGAAATTCCGTTGTTCGGCTCCGCCGACAGCCAACTGCATTCGTGGTTTATCTCCCAATTGAGTGTCCCTGTTCCGCTGTTGCTGATACTGAGTATCTGGTCATTAGGATTCCCCAGGCCAGGCATACTAAAAAATTCGAACTCCGTCGCCGATACCGATATTTCGTTCGTACTGACAACTAAGTTAACGTCGACCGTAACAGGATTGTTGAATGCGTAAGGGTCGGAAACTGTTAATTCGCAGCTATATTCACCGGCGACAAGACCTGATATGTCAACACTCAAAGTAACGTCGTCAACCTCCCCCGTGCAGGTACCCGTATTCGGCTCCGCCGTTAACCACCCGCACTCCTCGCTTATCTCCCACTGCAAATTACCTTCACCTGCGTTGCTGATGCTGAGTGTCTGCTCAACAGGATTCGAACCGCCCTCGAAACCTGAAAATTCAAAAGACGTCGAAGATACTTCAATTATGGGAACCAGCACAACTAACTCTACATCTACCACTTGCGGACTGTTATCAGCGCCGGTGCCGGTAACTGTTATCTGACTGTTGTATGTACCCCCGCCCAATCCTGATATATCTGCCGTAACGTTAACATAATCTACCTCGCCTGTGGATGTCCCGCTATTCGGGTCAACTTCCAGCCATCCGCAGTCTTCCCCAGCCTCCCATGTAAGGGTTCCAGCGCCTTCATTGCTGATTTCTAAAATCTGTGGTGCCGGATTGGAACCACCCACAGTACTTGAAAAGTCAAAAGTCATTGGTGTAACTTCGAGTTTGGGCCCCACAATCAGCTCCACATCAACTACTTGCGGACTGTTCTCAGCGCCGGCCGCTGTTACTGTCATCTGGCAGTTATATGTGCCCCCGCTTAAGCCTGATATATCTACGGAGATATCAACATAATCGAACTCACCGAAGGACGTACCGATGTTAGGATCAGCTGAAAGCCAGCCACAGCTCTCGCTAATGTTCCAGTCCAAAGTCCCTGTCCCGCAGTTCCATATCGTCAAAACCTGATTTGAAGGATTTGAACCACCTTCCTCTGCCAAAAAATTCATCTCTAAAGGTGAAACATCCAGAGCAAGATGGACATCCCCAGGATTGGTATTAGTGTAAAGGCTTTGGACATTTTCTTCAGACAGTTCCTCATCATAGATACGCACTTCATCTATCATACCGTTCCAGCCAAAATCATTGGCGGTTCTATTCGGCTCATCGCCAATAAGCAGGTCCAAATCATTTTGATACAACGAACCCCAGGTCTGTCGTGAATCCTGAAGCACACCGTTTATATAAAGGCTCGCTTTCTTATAATCTTCTCCATCAATCGTTGCTACAACGTGAGACCAGTACGTATTACTCATTACACTTACTGTACCCTTCAGTGGACTCCAGGATGCAATACCTGTGTGATAAGAAAACACGACCTGGTCCATACCGTTACCCTCTGGAGTTCCGCAGCCGAAAGCTAAGGCCGTTTCGTAACCTTTGGACATAAACATACTCCAGTCTTGCGTCGTGTCCGTATCCATTCTTACCCAGGCGGCGAAGGTGCGTGCGCCAGCTGGAGAGCCTGAGCCGATCGCACTATCATACCAGGTATCATCTCCATTGGTGATGTTCATATACTGGTGGTTTGCAAAACCCGGGTTAGTACTGTCATTGCTAAGCTTCAGCACCCACTCATAACCACGACTCGTCGTGTCGATATCTACAATCTGCGCTCCGCCCATAAGAACACCGTCGGCGGCACTGCCAGCCGTACCAAGATTGGCTGTGCTGGGAGTAGTTGTTCCGAAATTGTAGTAGGCTATCAAATCAGCTCTCCCGACACCCCCGCAAAAGACCACAAAACACAATACAAATACCCAGTTTTTAGATTTTCTCATACTCGCCATTTCTTTCATCTCCCTGAAATAAACTATCCGTTATCATGAAAAACACATCTTTTTTAGGAAAAAGCCCTCGCAGCATAAACAAAATGCCTCTCGCAGGCTGCTCCTCAATTTCAATATCAGCCTATGATACCATTTTCGACCGATTTGTCAAGGATTTTATAAGACTTTAACGGTATTTTTAAAATATTTTATTTTCCCAGCCATAATTACCCACATAATTATCGCGTTACTTTGACTTTTTAGGCTCTTTTTTCCAAAAAATTGCACTTATCCATACATTTAGTGCCATTAACCCACCAAAAAGTAGCGGCCTTTTTCCGAAAATTTTAAATTTTCATCAAAATCCGCTCAAAATCCCCCAAAACAGTACATAATCCCCATCTTGCCAAACCATTTTAAATTATTTTTCCTCAACAAAACACAACCCTTTTTCCTTTTGTTTACTTTTGACCTTTTACCTCCAATATTGACCCTGTCCTGAGCGGTCCCATTTTGACCGCGGACTTTTCTTTAGTTTCCTTTCTTTTATTGTCTTTCATCTTTTCTCTGCGCCTCCTGCGCCTTCTATGAAGCCAGGTCTGTCAAGTCTAAAATTTGTTTGATTGGTTCAACCTTCTATCCGAGTTTCCGCAGATCCTTTCTACTCCTG
>Ga0272442_10002974_pt1 | contig 24062 bp, 21 predicted proteins | sample SSMForm2O_FD_200262 | JGI IMG/M metagenome (GOLD analysis project Ga0272442, IMG submission 200262) | Marine sediment archaeal communities from Little Sippewissett salt marsh, Falmouth, MA, United States - SSM-Form-2O | ecosystem: Environmental > Aquatic > Marine > Wetlands > Sediment ...
TTACGAAATGGAAGGTGAAAAGGACCTGCATTTTACTTTGAGTATAGCCGATAACGGGAAGGGCTTTCCTGAAAATATCGATTTCAGGAATACGAGTTCCCTCGGGCTCCAGCTTGTAAACATTCTTGTGGAACAGATCGAAGGCAGTATCGAACTCAAAAGGGATAAAGGAACTGAATTCAATATTACTTTCACAAAGGAAGGAAATTGAATTAAACCTTCAAGAGCCCCGGATATTCCCCGACAATGGGAATCGCTTCCCCGCATTTGGGGCAGGTCTTTTCGGGACTTATGTTGTATTCCTGGACTTCCATAAAGCTCCTGTCAATCAGAAGGGTGCCGCATTCCGGACAATATGTATTCTCATGCGGGTGCCCGGCTACATTGCCCACGTAGACGAAACGCATTCCTTCTTTGATGGCAATCGAACGTGCAAGGTCGAGGGTTCCGACCGGGGTCTGGGGCAGGTCTTTCATCTTATAATGGGGATAGAAACGGTTGAAATGAAGCGGGGTATCTTCCCCCAGGTTTTTATAGACCCAGTGGGAGAGTTCCCGGATCTCGTCGGGGGAATCGTTGTGGGTGGGAATAATAAGGTTAACAACCTCCACATGGATGCCGAGTTTTTTTGCAAGAAGCGTTGTTTCGAGTACCGGAGCCAGTTTGGCACTGCAGATATCCCTGTAGAACTCTTCGGAAAAAGCCTTGATATCCACGCTAAAGGCGTCCAGGTACGGAGCTATTTTTTCAAGGGCTTCGGGACCGATGTAGCCGTTTGTAACGTAGCTGGTCATAAGTCCGGCTTCCTTTGCCAGCTTTGCCCCGTCGTAAGTGTACTCGTACCAGACCGTGGGTTCGTTATAGGTAAATGAAACTGACTGGCACCCTGCCATTTTTGCCTGCTGGACCAGCTGCCGTGGGCTGAGACTCGCCGTATAGGCTTCTTCCAGGGGAACCTGGGAAAGGGCCCAGTTCTGGCAGTGCTTGCAGCGGAAATTGCAGCCTATGGTCCCGACCGAGTACGCAAAAGATCCCGGGTAGAAGTGAAAAAGCGGTTTCTTTTCTATATGCTCCACCCCTTCGCTTGAAACGGTCCCGTAGACAAGGGAAAAAAGGCTGCCTTCACAGTTTTCCCGGACTCCGCAGATACCCCTTTTTCCAGGAGCTATTTTGCACCGGTGGGCGCAAAGAGAGCAGCGGACCTTATTTTCCCTGAGTTTTTCGTAAAACATCGCTTCGTGAATCATGGAAAGACCCTGTACAGATGATGGTTCCTCAAGCATTAAATAGCTAATTTCCAAGAAACGTTCGTAAACCAAATAAATCCCGAAAAAACATTCAAAAATCAAACAAATCCTGAAAAAACATTCAAAAATCAAACAAATCCCGAAAAAACATTCAAAAATCAAACAAATCCTGAAAAAAAGTTCAAGAAATTGAAATTTTGTTCAATATTCTGCTTAATAGTAAAATATTGAAGGGGGAGAAGCCCGAAAAGAACCCCATTCAAATCTCAACCAGCTCATAATCCCGGCTGCCAAGCCCGATCTTTTCTCCGTATTCGAGCTGGTGGGTCCCATCAACTTTTGGCCAGGCCCCTTTGAACTTGTCAGCCCCGGCTTCATGGTTGCACTGCAGGGAAGAGCCTTTGAATCCGGTCTGCCTGTTCACAAGGTCGTAGCTTGCCTGGTCCAGGGCAACCGGGTCCTTTGAGGCCAGTATGCCGATGTCGGGCACGATAGGGGCATCACTCCAGGGCACACAGTCGCAGTCAGGGGTGATGTTGAGCAGGAAGTTAATGTAGCCTACCCTGCCTTCCTTTCCCTTTACAGCGCCGTAGGCGTATTCGGTCAGGCACTCCAGGAATTCGGGGATGTCGTTTTCCCAGTCAAGGTCGATGGCATCTTCGGGGCAGACTTCCATACACTGCCCGCAGCTTATACAGATAGAGGGGTCAATCTTCGACGAATCCCCCTCGATCGAAGCGGCCCCTACAGGGCAGATTTCCACGCATTTCCCGCAGGCAATGCACCTTTCTTCGACCACGTGGGGGCTTGTCGGATAGTGCTGGTCCTTTTTCCCGGCAGCAGGGGCACAGCCCATTGCCAGGTTCTTGATCGCCCCTCCGAAGCCTGCCACCATATGCCCTTTGAAATGCGACATCACGACCATGGAATCGGCAGCTACGATATCTGACCCTAGTTTAACGGACTTGAAATGCTTTTGCCTGATTTCGACCTCCGCTATGTTCTGGCTCTTCAGCCCGTCGGAAATGATAAGCGGTGCCCGGACCACGGAATAATCGAACCCGTGTTCTATTGCCGTTGTCAGGTGGTCAACCGCATTGTGCCGGCTCCCCGAGTAAAGGGTATTCGTGTCCGTGACAAAAGGTTTTGCTCCGGCTGCTCTTATTTTGTCCACCACCTGCCGGACAAAAACAGGGTTGATATAGCCGTCATTTCCGTACTCCCCGAAATGGATCTTAATTGCCGTCAGGTCGTCTACCCCCAGAAGCTCGACAAACCCCGCCTCATCAAAAAGCCTCTGGATCTTACTGATTTTGTTATCATTTGGGTTCTGCGCCCTTAAGTCTGCGAAATATACCTTGCTTGCCATATGAGTCCCTCCTTATGAAAAATTAAAGCATGGCTGCCCATACAGGATCTTCTTTTTCCAGCTTTGCTTCGATTTTTTTTGCTTTTTTCAGGTATTCTCCTGCATTCTTGGAATCTCCGATGCTTTTTAGAACATTAGCATAGTTATTGAAAACCACATAAGCTCTTTTCAGGAATTCGAGTTTTCCAGGATCGGATTCCGAAAGTTGCTCATTTAAAGAAATAGCCTTTTCAAGGTACTCCCTTCCTTTTTCCTGTTCATCCATATTCGAATAAGCTACGCCGAGATTATTCAGTGCCCCAAAAAGCTGTATACCGTAGGGATAGTTTTCAGGGCAGCTTTCATACAGGACTTCGAGGCGTTTACGTGCATATTCATATTCCCGGGCAGCCTTTTCAAGCTCATCTTCTTCGTTGTATAAATCCCCGAGCTTTTCGGCAAAACTGACAAGCATTTCAAGAAATTCAATGTTTTCCGGGAAAGTCTCAGATAATTCTTCAAGGGTCCTGCGGGCAAGGTTGCAGTATTCTATTGCAACCTCCGAGTAATCTCTGAAGTATTCCATGTCCTCCATAAGGGAAAAACCAAGGAGACCTACCTTGCTTGCCATAACGAATAAGAATTCGTCATCTTCGGGGTTCCCGGCAATTATTTGTTCGAACTTTTCAAGAGCAAGCCTGTGGTATTCCACTGCCTTTTCCCGGTTTCCAAGTTTAGAGTGCATTATCGCAAGGTCGAAGTAAGTAACTTCCGTACCCAAATCACGTCCTTCTTCCGGGGGAAGCCGTTCAAGGAGCTGCTTCTGGACTTCCAGAGCCCTTTCATACTGGCGGATTGCTTTTGCGTATTCCTCCTGCATTTTGAATGCCCGGGCAAGGCATCTCAGGGTTTCGAGCAAACCTTCACCAGAATAGTCGTCCTCCGAGTCCTTTTCAAAAGCCTCTCCAAATACCTCAAGGGCTTTTTCGTAGTACGGCAGTGCAGTTTCAGGCTCGAATACGACGTAGAGGTTTCCTATCCGCTTCCATGTATCAGCCTTGTAAGCTTCCAGCCTGGGTTTTTCTTCAGGGCTAACATCGAGCCTTCCGTACATTTCGATTTCTTTTTCATAGTAAGCTTTTGCCTGCTCATCTTCGTATTCGGCTCCAAAAAGGTCTCCAAGTTTTCGGTAGACATTGGAAACTAGCAGGTCGTATGCGGAGCTTTCAAGCTCTCCTTCATGTTCCTTCAGTTTTTCATAAACTTTGATCGCATCTTTGTAACAGGCTTCCGAAGCTTCAAGGTCTCCAAATTCGGATAAATCTTCTGCAAGTCCTTCGAAAAAGAGTGCAAATTTTTCATTAATATCCCAGGACTCGGGGTATTTATCCAGCAGGCCAAGGTAAATTTCCCTTGCCCTGTCATAGCTGGCTTTTGCTTCTTCTTCGGATTCGGGGACCTCTTCAATTCCCGAATACACTTCCCCTAAAAGTCTGTACAGGTTTGCAAGAACCGTATATAACTGATAATTTTCCGGATCAGCCTGAAGAGCATTTTCCAGCAGTTCCGCTGATTTTTTATGGTGCTCCAAAGCTTTTTCTTCATCATCCATGGCTATCTGTAAATTGCCAAGATAACTCCAGGTGTAGCTCAGGTATTGTAAAGCATCGGGATTCCCTGGGTCTTCTTTGAGGATTTTTTCGTATAATCCTATTGCCTGCTCATAATAAGGTACTATTTCCTCAAAAAATCCATCCTCCAAACAGGCTCTTCCAATGTCCATTACGGAAGCATCGAGCCCGTAGAGAAGTTCGGAAGCATCTATTTCACTTTCACTGGCAAGCAGACTCTCCACTAAAGTGATTTTCTTCCCTAAAAGGGGAATTAAAGCTTCGGTTAGTTCCCCTGTTTCGAAACAAAGCTCCAGGTGGTCGATTATCTCCAGAAACTTTTCCATATATTCGGGATTATCGGGCTGCGTATTCAGCAGGTCCTCAAATGTCCGGACCGTTTTATCCAGCATCCCTTTTATCGTATTAATGTAAGCTTCTGCTTCTTCGGGGTCTTCCAGTTCAGAGAGACCTGCTGCAATTCCCCCAATCGAATTATCCATAAACCCCTGGTATTCCTCATTTTCCGGTTCCCCTGCAAAAAGTTTACTGGAGATTTCCAGCCCTTCCCTGAAGAATTCCAGCGTCTCTTCCAGTTCCCCCATTTTATATTTTGCAAAACCCTTCAAAACCAGAATGTGATATGAAATCTCAGGGTCTTTGATTTTCTCCGAGATTTTTTCGGCTTTTTCCAGATTATCAAAAGCCTTCTTAAGTTGATCCTTATCTACTTCATTAGTTGCTTTTCCTAGCAAACGAAGTACTGAGTCCCTTAACCGCCTTGACATATGGGTACATAAGCGTTTCCTTCTAATATAGTTAAAGGCTCAAAGATTGCTGGTACTTTGATTTCAATATCTTAGCCCAAAATCCAATTGTTCTTCGGATTCCGATCTAATTGAAGGTTTTTTGGTCCGGATATTGAGTCAGGGTTTTTCACCGGCTAAACCGGATAAAAAAAGGAAGCAGTCTGGAATCGCAGTACTTGTAAAGTGATTATTCATTCCTCATCCGGCTTAATTTCCTTCAAAAAATAATCGATTAGCTTTCTCGAAATGCTGATTTTTCCGGGCAGGACCGGAAGATTCTCAGCCGAGAACCATCCAGCGTCCTCGATTTCAACACCGTCTGGCAGGATTTCCCCGGATTCGTATTCCGCGGTAAACCCTATCATAAGGGAGTTTGGAAACGGCCAGGCCTGGGTCCCGAAATAGTTGATGTTTCTGACCTCAATTCCGACTTCCTCCCTTATTTCCCGGACAACGGCAGCCTCAGCCGATTCCCCGGGTTCGACGAAGCCTGCGACCAAGCCATAGAGGCCGGGAGGGAAATTCGGGGACCTTGCAAGCAGAATTTCATTTCCTTTTTTGATGAGCACGATTACGGCAGGCGAGATCCTGGGGTAGAAAAGTTCCCCGCAGTTCGGGCATTTCTTTCCCCTTTCCCCGGGCATTGGAAGGGTAGCTGTCCCGCAGCGGCTGCAGAACTGGTTGGTCCGGTCCCATTCCACGACCTGGACCGCCTTGTTTACAAGTGAAAAGCACTTTTCGCTGAGCACCGCATGTGCCTGCCTGAGGTCCAGGAATTCCGTTCCTTCCGGAGCCTCTGCACCCTCTTCAAGCTCCAAGGAATAGCAGTGGACCCCTTCAAGCGCACCCAGGTACTGTTCCCTTACAGCCGAAAGCCCGAGCTCTCCGAAGTCCTGCAGTTTCGGGACAGCTCCCGGGTTTTTCTTCACCTTGAGGAGGATTTCCCGGCCCCGGAAAGCAAACCAGAGCGCAGGCTCCTTTCGGTCTGCGGGGGGCTCGACAGCGATAAGGAATTTCGGATCCGGATTTTTCATGGTTGAGAGGGTCATGGTGCTCATACTTTTTGGGTTTTATTCTATATTACCTTACTATCCTATTTTTATATACGCTATTATTTTATTATATAGTTAATATTTTTATGCCCGGGCGTGAAATTTGTTTTTTGCAAAATCACCCATTCTGAAGATCCTTCTGGAATAATTTTAAATATTAATCTGCTTGAAAGAATAACAGTGACTAAGGGAGTCAGGGGTTTTCCGGTCCTTTCGGCTTTCCACCGCATTGAGACACAGTGAGATTCGCCTTGAGGGGAGTTTTGATTTGACTGAGAACAAAGATGACAACATAGCTATTTATCTTGATTTTGAAAACCTTGTAATTTCTTCAGAGGAAGTATATATTTCCAAGGAAAAACCCCTTTCTCTGGAGCCGATAGTGGACTTTGCGGCAAGCAGGGGTAACATCTCCATAAAGAGAGCTTATGCTAACTGGCAGCCGTACCATTTCAGCCAGTACGAAAGAGCCCTGCTTAACAACGGGTTCGAACTGGTCCACCTCCCCATCACCTCAGCCCAGGGGAAGAACGGTGTGGACGTCCGGCTGGCTGTGGACGTAATGGAGAACCTTGAACTTTTTCCTTCCATTGACACGATTGTGATAGGGTCCGGAGATACGGATTTCATCCCTCTCCTGCAAAAGATACGCGCAAGGGGCAAGAATGTAATCGTTGTTGGTTTCGAGCACTCCGTGGGAAGCCTGGTAAAGAGCAACTGCACCGAGTTTAAGTCCCTGACCGAACTCCTGGGCGAACCAGAGCCTGAAACCGAAACCGAATCAGAGATTGCAGGCCCGCAGGAACTCAGCGACGAAGGGGAAGAGGAAGAAGAAAACGGAGAAGAGGAGGAGGAAGAGGAAGAGGAGGAAGAAGGAGAAGAAGAGGAGCTCCGCGGAAAAGGAGGCAAGAGAATAGATGCCGCCGGAAGGGACGTTATGATCCGGTATATCAAGAACCGATCGGACGAAGAGCCTGTCCTGATGTCGAATCTAAAGGTTGGCCTGAAGCGCATAGACCCCTCCTTTTCGGAGAAAAAATTCGGATTTTCTTCCTTTAAAAAATACGTGGAATCCCTTGAAGGCGACCTGGTAGAGAAGATAACCCACAACGAAAAAGGCGTCTATGAAGTCCACCTTGTCGATGCCGGAGACATAATAAGCTCAAGCGTCGACGCAACCCAGAAAGTCAAGAAGTATTTGAATACCCTCAAGTACCAGAGAGCAAACAGCCGCAGGTCAGCCCTCTGCAGAAGTATCTACAAATATTACAGGGGCGACACCGAACATTCCATGCAGAGCGTAACCGACCACCTCTACTCCAAAATGGGCTCAAGCAGGAAGATCTCCAGAAAAGCAATCCAGAAGTTTGTCATAACCCTCTTTGAAGGAGGAGCCCTGGTATATTCCCGCAAAGCCGAAAAAGGCACCCTCGGAGCCCTTAAAGACAGGCCCCTGAAACTCGCAGATTCGGTCAAAGACCCCAATATGATAGAGAAAGCCTATATCAAAAGGATCAGGGAAATCCTTAACAGCGAATTCCCGGACCTGGACGAGAATATAATCAACCAGACAGTGACCCGATGATCGCGGGCTCACCAGAGGATACTTTTTTTCAAAACCCGTGGCATACAACCCTATTTTTATTTGTTTGCAGCAACCCCGGCAGACGCGGAGAACAATTGCTTTTTTAAAAAAAGATGCCATCCTGCATTATTTAGTTGATATTTTTGAGTAAAAAGAAAAATGATGGCTGGCTACGGATCTTTAGACATAAACCCCGTACAACCGGGACTAGCCTTATCGTGTCTTTTTTATACCCGGAAGCCGAAGGCTTCCGGTTTTTCCAGAATAAAAATTGAAAAAGAGTATGAAAGATAATTCCAGTAAAATGTAACGTAATGAATACTAATAAAAAAATATAAGAATATAAAAAAGAATACACGAATATAAAAAAATTAAATGAGATGAAAAAGTAAAGTTAGCCTAAAACCATCATTGACAGAAATAAAACAAAAGCAAAAACAACCTGAGTAGCAATTTTTTAACTCTCTTTTTGCATTTTTTTGGAAGAGCCGCCAGGCAAGCTGGCGGAGGCTTTTCAACCCATATCGAGAAAAACGGTTTCTCGGGTCAAGTGAAGGTTTCCTCTGGCTATGTTAAGTGTACCTGGGGCTCATGAAGGTGAGAAATAAGCATTCTTTGAGTCAACAATTTCCATAGACAGTTTTCCCGCAAGCAGTTTTCCCGAAAACAGTTTTCTATAAACAGGATTCTGTAAACAGGATTCTGTAAACAGGATTCTGAGAGACATTTCAGCACGTTTAACCTGAGAATATATCGGAGAATACGAGAAGATATGAAATATTTTTCTATATAATGAAAAGAATACTGAAAATTATAATATAACATAAATAATTAAAGAAAAAATATACCTGCAGGGGAGGGGTTATTTTGGGATATACTAAAGCTATACTGACATCACTTTTCCTGGTAATTATGGTTCTTCCAACCGCAAGCGCCGGATGTGAAGACCTTATTGATGATCTTGATAATCTTGATGATCTTGATGATCTTGATGATCTTGATGATCTTGATGATCTTGATGATCTTGATGATCTTGATGATCTTAATTATCTTGATGATGCGAGTTCTGCAGAAGAACGGGCATGTGAAGAAGGTCTTGCAGTAGACGGACGGACATCTGTAGCAAGTTATACGGTAGATGAATGCCCGGAGGAAGATAAATGCCCGGATTTTGAAGGGGATGCTTGCGAAGATCCGGAAATAGGAGCGGAATATGATAATGATGACCGCTCAGATTATGAAAACAGCGACTGGGCAAATTATGAGGATGGAATAATTGATAACTTCCATTTCAACAAAAGGCTTGGATATCCGGAATACGATAGTGGTTACTACCGGTCACAAAATTAACTACAAATCACAAAATGAAATTAACCGGGAAGTTGAGACAGGCAGGAAAGACATGCCCGAAGAAAGGGAAATGGCTGGTGGATAAAGCCGAAAGCGGATCATTAAACCGCGGACATCAGGAGAAACAGTTTCTTACAACCCGAAACCCAGAAAATAAAAAGGGGTGAATTAAGGAGATTCATTTTTATAATAAACAGATTCCTAATTTATAATATTCATTAATTTTGGATTCACTTAAAATTTTTAAACCCCACTCTCCATAAAAAATTAATATATTTAGAACCTAATCACTGAGCATGGATAATGCCCATATACTCCCCGCTGTCTTCCTCGTTACGGTAGGGACGATGTATACGGTACTCGTTGCTTTTACGGTCCCCTCGATCAGGCGCCTTGATAGAAACGGGAAAGAGATCAGAAAAGTACTCCTGCATTTTACGGCATTATCTGTTACCGCTTTTTTTGATATGGCCTATAACATTTACATTCTTTACATAATGAACGGGGGAAAGCCCGTCAGCCAGCTCCACATACTGGCAAAGCTCTTTCCTTCCTTAAGCTATTTGCACTGGGTATGGACCTTTTCCACCATATCGATTGCGTATATCCTTTTCTTTTCATGCGGGCTGCTTTACATGGCAGTGCTCACGCTGCGTTCGATAAAGGTCGAGGAGCTTGAAGCTAAATGGGAAAAAAATGAAGAAGAAATCCTTGAACTTCAGGAAAAAAAAGATCAAGAATCATCGGAACTCGAAGCGACCAATACTTTCCTGACGCAGCTGAAAGCCGGGTTCTCAGCCGAGTTCAAGGAAGCCCGCGCCGAGATCCGGGAAAAAGCAAAAATAATCATCCAGAAGGAACAGCTTACCCGGGCCGGAGCCGTAAGTGCAGAAATCAGGGAAATGCTCAATCCCGAAATCGAACTCTCGTACCTGGAAAGCCCCTTCGAAGAATACATCACAAGAGCTGAAAAAATAGAGGACGTTGAAGGTTTACCCGAAGACCTGCTCCGGACAATCAGGGAATACCGGGCCTGCCTGGAAAGCATAGATGAAAAGTTTAGGGACTTCCATCTGGAATATAATGATGCAAAAAAGGAAAAGTATGCCATTTCCGAAGCCCTGTATGAAATAGAAAATGAGCTGGAGCGTCTTGAAAAGGAAAATAAGAGCCTGGAAAAGCTGCTAAAAGGACTTGACGGAACGCTTCCGATTGCACTTTTAACCGAAAAAATAAATTACGTCCTTAAAAAGAGTCCGTTTCAGGCAGCCTGAAAACAAAAAGTTGAAAAATACCTGCTACTTCGAGCCCGGGAAAGAAAGATTACCTTCGAGCCCGGGAAAGAAAGATTACAAAGGTCGACCCCTGACAACTACCAGTTCTTCAAAAGAAACCTTTGTCTCCTTCACAATATCCACGCCAAACCCGAGCCCTTCCATCTTTTCCTGCACAGCCTCAACTCCCGTTATCGAGGAAATCAGCACCATAATTCTCCCTCCGGGCTTGAGGAAATCCTTTACCTCATCAAAAAAGCGGTCCAGGGTCTCCCTCCCGCTTGCCCCGCCGTCGAAAGCATAATTAAGCCAGCCGGGTACTTTTTCCTCTTCCGAGGTAGGGAGATACGGGGGGTTGAAAAAGACCATGTCAAAGCGGGCTTCCGGACTCCGGGGTTTAATTCCCCTGAAAAGGTCGGTGCGGATTACCTCAACCCCGTTTTTCCTGGCACAGAGGGCGGCGTGGGGGTTGATCTCCGTTGCAATCACCCTGATGTTTTTGAAGTTTGCCCGGAGCACGGCAGATACAAAACCGCTCCCTGTTCCGACTTCCAGGACGCGCATCCCGGGCTCAGCCTCATCAAGGGCGGCATCGGCAAGTAAAAAAGAGTCTTCGGCGGGTTCGTAGACGAGATCGCTTTCCCCGAGCTTTACCCGGGCATTTTTGTATTCTATTTCCACCATGCTTTCTCAAGTTCAGGGTTCAGATCCGGATTTCAGGCAGGATTTCGTATCTGGATTTTAGTCAGATTTCAGCCCGGATTTCAGATTCAGATATCAGGCAGATTCCAGCCCTGATTTCAGCTCGACTATCCTGTTCGCCACTTCCGCGAGTTCTCCGGGAGTCAGGTTCTCAGCCCTTTTGCCCGTGAATTCTTCGGGGAGCTGGTTTACGATTTCCTTGACCTCGGGGATCTTCAGGAGGTGGTTCGTGTTCAGGATGGCGTTTCGCAGTTTCTTTCGCCGCTGGCTGAAAACGGCTGCAACGAACTCAAGGAAAAAGGGCTCGTCCCGGACTTCGAAGGGAGCCGGGCGGGGGACCAGTTTGATGACCGCGGAGTCGACTTCAGGTGCGGGCTGGAAAGCGCCTTTGGGGACTTTCATGAGGATTGAGGCATCGGCAAAGTAGTAGGTGTCGACCGTGAGGCGGGAATAGTCCTTACAGTTCGGAGGAGAGACCATGCGCTTTGCAAACTCGTACTGGTACATGAGGATGCCTGTTTTGAATTCATAGCGCAGGAGTTTGAAAGTGATTTCCGAGGAGATGGAGTAGGGAAGGTTCGAGACGACCTTGTCGAATTCCGGGAAGTCCAGTTTCAGGGCGTCGCCGGGGATGATCTCGATGTTTTCCACGTCATCGAAGCGGTCGCGGAGAACTGCTACGAGGGCAGGGTCCAGTTCGATTGCGATAACTTTTTTCGCCTTCCTTGCAAGCCTTTCGGTAAGGTTCCCGATGCCTGCACCGATTTCAAGTACCGTTTCCTCGGGAGTGAGTTCGGCGGCCTCAACGATGCGGTCGAGGTAAGCGGCATCGATCAGGAAGTGCTGGTCGAAGACGCCACCTTTTATACGGTATTTCCTTAGAATAGAACGAACCAAAGTTGAAAACTCCTGAAAAGCAATACAAATGAAAAAAAATTGAAAATAGAAAGGATATTTTAAAACATTTGAAAAGCGGCTCCGAATATTTCCTTCAAGCTGACCTCTGGCGGCGCGGAGGAGTGGTAAAGAGCCTGTACTTGATAAAGTCGTCCTTGAGTTCTTCTTCGATCCTGTGGGCTATAACCTTGGCAGGGTCGTGAAGGCTCGGGATCCTTTCATGGATATTCTGGAAGCTCTTAAAATCCCCTTTCTTGCGCTCATCGATGATTGACCACATGAGCTTTTTCCCGATTCCAGGAAGGAGCTCGAGCATGTGCAGACGGGTGGTTATGGAATGAGCATCATTGAAGAACTTTACGAATCTCTCTTCCTGGTGCCGGACACAGGCTTCAAGGATATAAGGGAGTTCGAGGTCTGCGCCGTGGGTCAGGTCGGGATAGCCGACGCGCTGTTTTACATGGTCAATTACGTCCCTGTCCCCGGGACCTATGTAGACCCTTGACTGGATTTCCGGGATCACGCCGTTCTTGGGAACAAGCTCCATCAGGGTGAACTTCTTGTCACCAACCGCCTGTACCAGGGGCTTTTTCTGGGACACGGATCTTGCGTCTACCGCTTTTCCGTAAGGGAGGTAATCAAGCACCCATACGTATTCTTCCCTTTCACCGGAATTCTCCCCGCCTTTCCCTGATGGGCGGGAACCTGATGGGCGAGAGCCTGATGGGCGGGAGCCTCTTTCAGGATGAGGCCTGCCTGCCGAACGTCTATCAGAAGAAGATTTATTATTACTGTTTCTGCCCGCTTGCGGTCTACCTGATTGTGACTTTTCTCCTCTCATCAGCACCCATCCTATGTATAAATAAACCCCGAAACATAATTTGCGGCCGGGATACTCCCGACTATCCATGGGCTCAGGATATTCCCAACTTATCATAACCATGAACAGAACATTCCCATCGAGGAACATTCCCTTTGCTGAATATCCCCTTACTTCATACCGGGATATTTCCAACTATTAATGATCGTCTTCCGAATGGAGACTCTTCCGGATGGAGAATTCTCCTGCCTTCGGGCTAGCTATGTAATCCCCCGGCGATGCCGGATTCCCTGGAATTAAGAGATTACCCGAACTATGCGGATATCCTCCGGTCAGGGGGATTCCTTAACCTTCAGTACAATTCCTCAGGTCAAGATGTTCCCAGAGACTTAAATATATTTTCCCAGGTTTCCAGAACTACCCTCATCAATAACAAGATAAAAACTGCTATATAGCTTATTCTATTCTAATCAAATTCTATTTCTTTTAATTCCACTTCCCCTTATTCAGTCCATTGCCTCGGCTACTAACTCGAGTATCTGGTCCAGTTCCTCATTGCTGAGGGTGTACTTTTCTTTAGCGTAAACAGCCCTGAGTTCATCCCTGGACTGGGGCATGAGATCTGCGATCCGGACCGCGATAACAGGCTTCATTTTTTCAAGTTCAAGCAGCTTGTTGACCAGTCCCCTGGATTTTTCGGAATTGGCTTTTGCAAACAACTCCGCGTGGTGCAGGGCTTTTCGGAACTCGTATCCCACTTCCAGATCTCTCTCTCTACGCTCTTCAGCAATATCGGACAGTATTTCCTTGACCTCAGCCAGCGTCAATAACTCTTCATTCAGGACTTCCTTAACTATCATTGGAATACACTCTTTTGGGCTAGAATTTCAGGTAGTTACCGCTTCAGGGCAATCTACATCGATTTATTATCTGTCCTTCCCTTAATCGGCTGCTGTTAATTTCCACCTGTTGACCGTTCATAAGTTTCAACCTGCCGACTAATTCGACCATCCGATAACTCATCTGTATGTTTGACAAACGATATATAATTATAGATGTCTCTGAGCCCGCAACTTTTCCGGGCATCAATATCTCCGGATATGCGGTGCCTAAGAACCCGCAATTATAGACCCATCGGGATAAGCTGAAACCTGATATTTTCAAAAGCAGCTCTTGCACATTCCCTCTTTGCAAATATTCCTTTTGCACATCTCCGCTTTATACCCTGATGACTTCCTACCTGAAAAAGTTATTCAAAGATCGTGCTACTATTTTTTAAACTGCTAAGTATGGAGTGCAAACATTGAATAAAAACGTTATAGGTGGACGGTGGGGAATAAAAGTGGGTTAGGTTGTATGAAACCTAACATCTGCACTGTGCTTAATTGTATTTCTGCGGTTTCAGGTGCTGGGGCAGGGACAGGACTTCCTTCATGGCATTGCCGCTGCGGACCTGGAGCACGTATGCTCTTCCGCGCTGCCCGATAACCTTGCCAGTGGAACCCTGGAACTTGGGATTGGGCATACCCTTCTGGACACTCGGGTCAATATCGATGTGGACCATCTGCCCTTCGTCGAATTCCTGAATTGCCTTGCTTACAGGGGAAATTCCTCTCTCACGAATTGTCTTTTTCAATTTATACCTTGTGCAACGTTTCTCACCGTGGGAATTTGTCATCGCATGTTCCTCCGTTAGAATGCTCGATTAATGTCAATTCTCTCTAATAAGATCTTCTATCTAATAAGGTGAATATTATTTAAATAAACCTGCCAGACCGGGCAAATTTGACCGGATGCAGGTCATACTCGGATTAATCTGATACAGCCATTGCCTTATTCAAGCAGCAGTTGCCTTGTTCAGACAGTAATTGCCTTATTCAAACAGCAGTTGTCTTATTCAGACAGCAATTGCCTTGTTCAGACAGTAATTGCCTTATACAGGCACAGGGCCAGATTCTGACAGCAGCCGGATACAGATGTGAACTTGATTTGTGTATAGGCCGGAATTCAGATATCGACGTTGATTACGTCAAGCTCTTCCACCAGCGCAGGGGCTCCTAAAAGCTCGCTCAGGCTCGGTTTTGTCCTGCCCTCGTCCCCTGAAACCAGCTCTTTCACGTAGAGCCCGCCTTCACAGTGAACCGTGATAATGGCGTAGCCGGCATCGGTAAGCTCTTTAAGCTCCATTTCATGCACGCGCCTTTTCCGGACAAGGTCAGCCCGGCGGTGCGCCACACGCGTAGGGGTTTGCTGGGCTATTTCAGCGCCACTAAGAGTTTCAAGGCAGGATTTAAGCTTTTCCTCTGAAACAGGCTCTTTAAATGTAACTTTAAGCTTATAAGCTTTATCCGCCTTTGAGTTTTTCAGGGTTTCTATCATGCCCTTTGCAACGAATTTAAGGTCCCTGACCTCAACTTTTCCTGCTGCCTGCTCGTTGATCTCCATCATCAGCTTCTCAAGGTCGGCAGAACGTTTTTTCGGGGATTTTGCTTCCACCACAAAGGGCCTTCCGCTCCCGAGCATCAGGGCGTCGATGTCTTCCCTGCCCGAACCATGGAAAGCCGTATCCACAGCCCGGAAAGCTTCCACCACAGGGCCCTTGATCAGTTCGTCCACGGATTCGGGGTACTGCTTGCCCGTGAAATTACAGCTTTCGCAGCCTTTCCCCCGGCATTTCCGGCAAGGCCAGCGAGTCTGGGGGATGCCGCGGACCATTTTCCTGTACCTGCCGTAAATATATACTGACCTTACCTGAAGTTCCAGAGTCTCCTTTGCAAGGTCAAGAGTAATCACTATGTCCGGGTTTTCGAAATCGACGTCTTTTCCAACCTTTGCGGCGATCAGTTTCCCGACCTCCCGGTTGACCTCGGTCTTAAGCTGCTCGGCATAAGAGGTCCCGGTCTCAGCCCAGAGGATTTCTTCGTTTTCACTCAGAAGCCCGCTCACCTTCGTGCCCACAAGGAAAGTGGAATAATCGAGGCCTTCAAGCTGCCTGACCGCTTCTTCGGCCCAGGCATCCAGTTTCCGGAAGAGGTCCAGGCAGACCCAGCACTGCTCGTCCTCACCTTCGATTCCGAGAGTTTTTCTTGCGTATGCACTGCAGGGGGCAAGTTCCCTGAGAAGGCTGTCGTCCTTTTCATTTTTGTAGACGCGGTCCCCTTCCAGGGCAAGGGCAAGCTTAAGGGCCTGACCTCGCTCCATATTGCTGAGGCCTGTAGATAATTTTGCAAACTGGCGGCCCAGGCAGTGGTCACAGACAGGGCCTTCCTGAAGTATCTTTTTTGAAATTTCCAGTACATCCATTTGGTTTCACTTTCTTGAGAGCTTGTTCGGGGTAGCCGGGAAAATAAGTAGCATGATAAATGATTGACAGATAATTAATTGATAAATGATTGACAGATAATTAATTGATAAATGATTGACAGATAATTAATTGATAAATGATTGACAGATAATTAATTGATAAATGATTGGTGAATAGGTTAAATTACCGATAAAGGGTAAATGTCCGGGTAAGCGTCTATCCTGATACAGGGAACTGTGATATAACTTTTTGTATTCGGCTTGCGAAAAGACAGGCATTTAGGGAGTTCTCACCCTCCGGGACTTGCCTGCCTAAATTTCAACCTTTTAAGCTGTAACCCGGGATTCAACCCTTTAAGCTGCAACTTAATTTTCAACCTGGTCGTCTGCAGCTTCGCTTTCAGCGACAGGCCCGACTTCGGCTTCCAGCCTGTCAAGTTCGTTGTGGATAAGGGTTATGCAGTGGTTGGAATGCAGGGAAATAGGGCCAACTGAGATAATTTTCGCACCGGCCTCAAGGATTTCCCCTTCCTCTTCTTCGGTGACTCCTGTGTGGTCTCCCAGGATAAAGACAGGATCAGTAATTTCCCGGGCAACTTCCCTTATATCTGCCCCGTCTTCCCTGAGGTAGAGCAGGGTGCGCCCCTTGAACTGTTCCAGCAGGGTTTTTAGCTCACCCCTGCGGACCCAGACGCCCGGCATGGACCTGACCTCATGCTCGGAAGCTTCTTTTTTGAGGGCTTTCTGGATTAAGGAGCCGCTGCTTCGCTCGTCCGGGTTCAGGTACCTGAGGGTCATGCCGTCAAAGCGCACTATTTTTCCGGGGTCGGGTTCCCCGAGGAGGAGCAGGTGTACATTTACGTCTCTTCGCATCCCGAAAGAGAGAAAAAGGGCAGAACTCACACAGCGGCAGAGGATGTCCATCCGGCCCGCAGAACCCGGAAGGTCGTTTAAGGTAAAATCTCCGCTTGTCATTGCCTTATGCCCTATGATAACGATATCGCGCATGGAGGCTCTATATTTACGGAAGGGATATAAAAGATGTATGCATGTTCATTGCCATAACCTGGATAAGACTATATTTGAAAGAATAAGGCACATTGAAGGAATAAAGCACATTGAAGAAATAAAACACATAGGGTAATAAGTTACAATAATTAAATAATCAAGAGCAAGGAAGGGACAAGGATGAAGATACTCGCAATTTCCGACCCCCATGGGGATTATTCGAAGATAAAGGCAATCATGGAACGAGCAGGAGATTTCGACCTTGCAGTGATTGTAGGCGACCTGACCAATTTCGGCCCCGATGAAAAGGTCAAGGAACTCATGGAAATGTTTGACAAACCCGTGCTTGCGATTCCCGGGAACTGTGACCAGAAGAGCATTCTGGAAGCCCTGGACGCCTCAAAGGCGACAAACCTCCACGGGAAAGCCGAACAGATCGGGAAAATTCGCTTCATAGGGCTCGGAGGCTCAAACCCCACCCCCTTCAACACCCCCTTCGAGATTCCGGAAGAAGAAATCGAAAGCACCCTTGAAGGAATGGTCTGCTCCGCAGAAGATGAAGGCAGCTGCGGGAAAATCGTACTCCTGACCCACGCCCCACCCCAGGGAACCTGCGACGAAATCCCCTGCGGACACGTAGGCAGTACCGCCATCAAGAAGTTCCTGGACAGGGTGGACCTTATCGTCTGCGGGCATATCCACGAAGCCAGGGGCATTGAAAAGGTAGGTAAGACCACGGTGGTGAACCCGGGGGAAGCCTGTAAAGGCTCTTGCGCCCTGATAAGCATTGAGGACGAAGGGGACAAACCCATAGAAGTCGAGCTTATAGAAGCCTGAACTCCTTTCAAAGCCGGATTTTTTCAGCACCACATCCCTTAGCCCGGTTTTCCCGGAATTTCTTCCCGGCAGCCAGGGATAGCACATCTTTTAAAACATTTTATACTCTTATTTCTCTGCTGCTTTATTTTGACCGAAAATATCCGGTAAAATAGAATGTTTGAAATAAATTAAACTCCAAACTTCACCTATTGAATTTTCTGAGGTTTGATCACGGACTTTATAAAGGAATTTGGTTTTGACCCTGTTTTCATTGATTTCCTGCAGAAACTGGCCATAGCTTTCCTTATAGGAATTCTGGTAGGGATCGAAAGGGAACACCGCAGCCAGACCCATGATATCTTTGCAGGGGTAAGGACCTACAGCATAACCTGCATAACGGGGATGTTGACAGCCCTCCTGACAGCTTCCACAGGTTCGGGAATCGTGTACGTAGCTGCGCTTTTCTTCGCGGCGGTCTGCTGCATAATCACCTATACCAAAATCACCATTTACCAGAGGATAGGCGTGACCAGCCCCATCACCCTTTTCTTCATTTTCATCCAGGGAGTACTTGTGGGGTACGGGTACGGCCTCTTTGCAATCGTCTCCGCAGTCGTGGTAAGCTTCCTCCTGATACAGAAAAAACCCCTTCACGAGTTTGCAGGGAACCTGACAAAAGAGGAACTCCTGAACGCCATGCAGTTCCTGGCAGTTGCTTTTATCCTTTACCCGGTGATGCCTGAGAAAAAGCTTTTCGGACTTGTGGACCTGAAAACCGCAATCCTGATCGTCGTCCTCGTTTCCCTTATAAGTTTCCTGAGCTACGTGCTCCTGAGAAAATTCGGGGCAAGGCGCGGGCTCTGTTATTCCGGCTTTCTCGGAGGCTTCGTCAACAGTGAAGCCACCACAGGCGCCCTTGCAGGGCTCTCAAAGAAAAGTTCCGGGATGGCAGAACACATATTTATCGGGATCCTGCTCTGCAACACCTCGATGCTTATCCGAAACCTTGCAGTTGCTTTTATAGTTGACCCAAGCGGGAAGACTACCCTTTTAATGCTGCCTCCCCAGCTTGCGGTAATCCTCCTCTCGGCTCTCTTCGTGCTCAGGAAGAACAAAAAAGCCTGTCCTGTCAGGACCGAAGCCCTCGAAATAAAGTCTCCTTTTTCCCTGGGACCCGCTTTCAAATTCGGAGCCGCTTTCACCCTGATCCTTATCATAGGCAGCACCGCAAATGAAGTGGCAGGCACTGCCGGGGTCTATGCCACCGCCCTGGGAGCCTTTGTCAGCAGTTCGGGAGTCATCGTGTCAATCACCCTGCTTGCAGTAAACGGGAACATCTCCTACATGACCGCAGCAAACACGGCGGTGCTTGCAAGCCTGATCAGCACGGTAAACAAGATCCTGCTCAGCAAGATATCCGGCTCCGAGGAACTGTTATCCATTTCAAGAACGGTTTTCGGGCTGATAACCTTCACAGGAGTTGCAGCACTGTTCTTATGGAGCTACGTAAGCGGCATATGAGAAGGAAAAAGGGATGAAAATCCGGTTCCGGAGAGAAAAATCCGGTATTACGCCATGAAACATCTTTTATGTACCTAAAACATCTTTATACGTTATAGAGCATTTGAAATACACTCTACAATATAAACCAATTAATTTACTATATACACCAATTAATTTACAGTATACACCGATTAACACAGCATACATCACTCTCCGGAAAAGAAAAAGGTCGGTTGAAATACAATAATAAAACCAACCTTAAAAGCTAAAAATTCATTCAAACAAACTCAAAACAAAGAGAAAAAGAAAAGACACAAAGTTCCGGACAAAGGGCAAGCCCCCGGAATTTCCATATAAAAGAGATGTGGGGAATGTATTGATGAAAGCAAAGATCATTGTTTTGCTCCTGGTATTGAGCGCCGTGCTCCTCTCAGGGTGTGTGGGAGACGAACAGCCTTCTGAGGAAGAAGAAATCCCTGAAGAGGAAGTGGCTCCTGAAGAAGAGGCACCTGAAGAGGAAGTGACGCCGGAAGAAAACGAAACTTCTGAAGAGGAAATGGCTCCTGAAGAGGAAGTGACGCCGGAAGAAAACGAAACTTCTGAAGAGGAAATGGCTCCTGAAGAGGAAAAAGAAGAGGCTCCTGAAGAGGAAGAAACTTCCGAGGGACCTGTAGTCATAAGTCCTGAGGACGGTGGAAAAACTTACACCATAAGAATAGAGAACTTCAGAGCTTCTCCATCAAGCCTTGTGATCAAGGAAGGAGATACCGTTGCCTGGATTAATTTCCAGGACAGACTCTTCACCCTTGTCAGTGAAGAAGGGCTTTTTGAGAATAAAAACCTGGTGTACAGGCGCAGCTACCCCTATACCTTCGAAGAAGCCGGCACATATAACTTCAGCGTCCTCGGGCAGGGCAGGATGGACGTCACCATAACCGTAGAAGAGCCCTGAAAGGAAAACAGCTTCCAGAAATATTTTTCTGGTCCCGAAAAAAATTAGTTTTCAGCGGAATTACAGGAAACATATTTCAGCTACCAGACTGAAATTCGAATAGGAAGAGGAAAACCCTCTTCCAAAAAATTCTTTTTTAGATTGTCACTGAATGATTCATTAACTATTTTCAAACCTAAGATTCCCGATTCTATTGCCCTGACCCGGATCTCTTGCAATTTCCCTATTTCATTCAAAATATATTCACGAAAATGTTATTATTTATAAAAGGCTTATATTAAAAGGGAGTAAAGGAAGGAACTGCCATAGAAAGGGGGTGTGATTAAATTAGCTGATGGGATCAAAACAACTTGATCCGGATTTAGAAATTGATGTACATTCCTTTCAGGACCTCCAGTGAGAACACTTCAGAATATCAAACTTACAAGCTTTCAGGTCCCTGCTTGGGTTAAGATCCCTGCTCGAGTTCAGGACCCTGCACGGGTCCAGGTCCCATAACCGGGAATTCTTCGAATTCCCTGCCCAAAAGAGCCGGAAAAAAGAGACAGGATGCTCTAATTCCGGTTTTTCCGGGCAGCTACGGATAAAAATGACCACTACTGTAAAATACGATATCAAAGAATAGCATTGCAGATGACCCTTAAAACCATAATGGAAGGCACGACAGAGGTTTCGGTCCCTGTCCCGCCCCGGGATGCGGCCTTCCCTCCCTCCGCGGCTCCGGTATTTTATAACCCGGAGATGGAACTCAACCGCGACATCAATGTTGCAGCAACTTCAGCTTTCGTGGAAAGGCTGCTCGGGAAAAGGGATATGCAAAGGGAAGAGGTCCGTTACGTGGATGCCTTTTCCGCATCGGGAATCCGGGGGCTCCGGGTTGCAGGGGAAGTAGGGATCCACGCCACCCTGAACGACTGGAGCCAGGAGGCATTCGAGCTCATTCGGCAGAACATCAAAATCAGCGGGCTGGAGGGAAAAGCGGAAGGCAGCCGTAAGAACGCAAACGTGCTGCTCCACGAGCAGAAATTCCACATCGTGGACATCGACCCCTTCGGGACGCCCTCCCCCTTCCTGGACGCGGCTTCCTCATCGGTCATGAGCCTGCTTTCGGTTACGGCAACGGATACCGCACCCCTTTGCGGAGCCCACCTGAATTCGGGGATCAGGAAGTATGCGGCCGTGCCCCTTAACACGGAATTCCATAGTGAGATGGGAATGCGTGTCCTGCTGGGGGCCTGCGCCCGGGAACTTGCGAAACATGAAAAATCAATGGTCCCCCTGCTCTCCCATGCAACCCGGCACTACGTCCGCAGCTACCTTGCAGTCCGCCAGGGAGCAAAACAGGCTGACAGGACCCTTAAATCCATGGGTTTCCTCGTCCACTGCCCGAAATGCGGTTTCAGGGAGCCTGTAGAAGGGCTGGCCGTACACATCGACCGGAAATGCCCTGTCTGCGGGGCTGGCACGGACATCGCGGGCCCTCTCTGGCTCGGTCCCCTGAGGGAGGTTGCATTTTGCAACGAGGTGCTTGCCGAAATGGAAAAGCGCCCGCTCAGGACAAAGGAAAAAGCCATGAAGATAATCAGCTTCTGCAGGGACGAACTCGATATTCCCATGTTCTACGACCAGCATGTAATCTGTAAGGAACTGGGAGTTTCGGCTACAGGCATCGAAGGACTTCTCGAAGCCCTGAGAGCAAACGGGTTTGAAGCCTCACGCACCCACTTCAGCGGGACTTCATTCAAGACGGACGCCCCGATTCCGGAAATTAAGGAAATAATCCGTTCCCTGTAAAAAATCTCAAAAGTATCAGGAGAGCTCAAAAATATTAAAAGGTTCAGGAAAGCTAAAACCCAGAGAAAAATAAGAAAAATAAAACCAAAACAAAGCTTTAAGAATAAACTGTTGAAATATTATGCAAAAATTATTAAATGATAAAAAATATTTGGGTCTGTAAGATCCAGAGGCAACCCGCCATAAGGCACCCAATGTGATATTATGTCCGACGATGATGCAGAAAAATTGTTTTTGCAGGAAAAACCCACTCTTGCACTGCTTTTTATAGGCTCGATGGAAAAGACCTACGCCTCCGTTATTTCAAAAGAGATAGATTCCACTTTTGCCCATACCACGCGGATTCTCACCAAAATGGAACAGTGCGGACTTATTAGATTCACATTCGAGGGGCGGATCAAATTTGTCGAACTTACTGAATACGGAAGGGAAGTCGAAAAAGCCCTCAAGGAATTCCGGGATATAATCCGAAACGCAGCTCCCCTGGAAGAGAAAGCCGAAGCTTCCGGAGAAGAGGCAGCCGCAGGAATCATTAGAGAAGAAGGTGCTGAGTATGCGGCCGGAAAAGCGGCAGGAGAATCCGGGGAAACAGAAGCTGAAAAAATAAAGAAGCTTGACCCTGCAAATAAGGAAATCTTTGAAAAAATCAAGAACCTCCGGGGAAAAATCGAGAGCATCCACAGGGAAGCTCTGGAACGGGGAGACAGCAAGGATATGATTTCCCGAAAGCTGGGCCCCTACAGCCGGGACATCAAAAAGCTCAGGAACATGATCGAAACGGCTGAAAGCCCCATCGATGAGATGGTTACGGAGTCCCTTGAAGAAAGTTCCGGCCTCCTTGAATCTTACCTTAAACGTTGAGCACTTAAAACGTTGAGAAGTTAAAACGTTGAGCACCTCAACTGTTGGTATCCAAACTTAAATATTGATATCCAAACCATAAATTAATAGAAACCGGGAAAGTTTAAATTCAACTTTACAACCGACATCCGGCTTTAACGTTCATATACCTTACACTTTTGGTTCCCGCCTTATACGTTTATATACGGCTTCAGCGTTTAGTCCAGCCCTGGTATTCATACTCTCCTTAAATCGGGAACCATTGGAATCTGAATCAAGGAATTTAAAATTCAAAGTTGATACGGCAGGAAGAACATGAAAAAAGTAGTCATACTGCAACCCATATACGGAAACCGGGAAAGGGCAGTTAACTCCCTTAAAGCCCTTGTTGAAAATGAATTGAAAGAACTCGAAGTTAAGTTTGAAATTTCAGTTACCCCTGACCAGTGGGCTGAGATAAGCCTGGAAGGGGAAGACGAAGAGGTTTCCGGAAACTTCCTGCTTTCAAAATACGGGACCCCTGCCGACAAAGCCGAACCCGGAAAAACATACAGGGGTTTTATCCATGCCGTCGAAGACGAGGTCCTCATAGTCAACATCGGCATCCCTGTGCGGGTTGAGGCTGAGGGGCTAAAAGCCCTGGGCAGCGGGAAAGCAAAACAGCTTGCGGCAAGGTTCGGGCTGATTCCCCACCTTCCGGCAGAAATCGAAATCATTGAAAGCAAAGGCCGCCGTCCGAAGGCAAAGTTCAGCAAGGAGCAGCTTGACCTCTGGTGGGAGTGGAAAAAAGCCGCAACTGACAGGGTTACCGTAAATGCCGCCACCCGTTCGGAGATAAAAAGCGCAATCAAAAAGACCGGGCACGGCAGGGACATTTACGAGATAGAACGCCTGGGGCTCCTGGAACACGCAATCGTATGCCGGGAAAAGACCGACGGTCCCGGGATCGTCGCCGCAATAGGCCCGCGCCTGAAATCGGAAATTGGAGTCGTAATCGGAAGCGCCAGTTGATTGAGACCCGGATGATCAATATCCGGATGATCAATATCCAGTTGATCAATGTAAAACAGTTCAGCAAGCTGTATCAAAACGTCTTTGCATTCTACAATTGGGTAATATCCCATTTCAATTTTCTTTTTACTATCGGAA
>Ga0272442_10002975_pt1 | contig 24059 bp, 22 predicted proteins | sample SSMForm2O_FD_200262 | JGI IMG/M metagenome (GOLD analysis project Ga0272442, IMG submission 200262) | Marine sediment archaeal communities from Little Sippewissett salt marsh, Falmouth, MA, United States - SSM-Form-2O | ecosystem: Environmental > Aquatic > Marine > Wetlands > Sediment ...
AAAAGATACCCTCTTTTCGATAACTCTCGGTAAAAACTTTGATGCATTAACACTTTCTTTAGCTAAGAAGGGCATTGTTCGTTCTCTTGGTTCTGCATCCCTTGAGATGTGTATGGTTGCTATGGGGGCATTGGATTTTTATGTTATTGGTAAAGAATATCTTCGTGTGACAGATATTGCTGCTTCTACTCTCATAATGCGGGAGGCAGGTGGTATTGTAACAGATATTCATGGTGAAGAACTTGATATGTCTATAGGTTTGGATGATAGGGCTAGTGTCATAGCTGCTTGCAGTGAGGAATTGATTCACAAGATCATTTCTTAATGTAAATATTCAGTATGGTTGAATTTTTTAAATTGGGAATTAATTCCCCATGCTATTGAGATAAAAGAACCCTGGCAGAGTTACCATTTCAACTAAATCTAAAAGTAATGTCTATTTATTAAATTGTTATGCTTTGAATTATTAGAGGAGCTTTCGCAGTAAAAGTTATATTTGGATGTTTAATATATTATTGTAATATCAGGAGGAACAAAAGAAATGAAAAAAAATATAATTATATTAACGGCTATTGCTGTTGCATTGCTTATGACATCCACAGTTACGACCGTACCACAGGTACATAGCACACCTGTAATGAAAATTATAAACGAGGTTGAACAAAAGAAAACACTTTTTGAAGGTGGAACAGAGATTTTTTCAGGAAGAATCGCAGGTAAGTTTTCAAATATGGAACCTGGCGGAATAATCGAGGACATAATTGCTCTAATCCAATTTCTTATTGATTTAATCATGGGGATAGTTCAATTCATAACTAATCTAATGCAAATTGGAAACATTATAATGGCTCTTATCGATGCAATAAACGCTCTTTTCGATATAATAACTCAATTTATCGAATGGATACAGGGAATTTTGAATCCTGAAGGCTTCCCGCTAATAAATGCATGATGTAGTGGCGATATTTGTATAGCTAATAGGTATGTTTCTGATTGTTTTCCAGTATATGCCGTTATCTTACATTACATTTTCCAAGACATGTGGTCATAACTCAAGACAGTGATTGTCCCATAATCGATGTTATATTTACCAACCCAAAAAGAAAAGTATAGCCTACTATTGTTGATATCGACTTTGCTAGAAAAAATATAATTTTCCAATCATTCTTTTGTGTATTTTATCTGACTTTATACGACTTAAAAAAATAATCTACATTTCCAACAAGTTTAATATGGTTAAATTTATTTTCAGCTTTGATGACTATAGCAAGGGATATTATTGAAAAGACTAAAAAAAAAGCGCTGCATTTTTCCTTGTTAGATCCAGATAAACAGAAACCCAAAGTTGCAGGATCAATAGCAAAAATATCGGAGGAGTCCGGTAGTAGTGCCATTATGGTTGGAGGTTCTACGCTCATTTCGCCAACGCAGGTAGATGAAACAGTTAAAGCAATTAAAGATGATTCTAATCTTCCAGTTATTTTGTTTCCTTCTGGTGCTAAATTCTTGAGTAAATATGCTGATGCAATGTTCTTTATGAGTTTACTCAATTCCCATAATTTGAATTATGTGATCCGAGAACATATTAAGGGAGCTCCTTTTGTAAAACGTTTGGGATTAGAACCGATATCTATGGGATATGTAATTATTGAACCAGGTATGACTGCTGGCAGAATTGGTGAGGTTGATTTGATTAAAAGAAACGATGTCGATACGGCTGTTGGTTATGCACTTGCATCTCAGTATCTTGGTATGAATTTTTTCTATCTTGAAGCTGGGTCTGGTGCACCCAATCCTGTTTCTAATGATATGATTTCGTCTGTTAAAAAGAATCTTGACATTCCTCTTATTGTAGGTGGGGGAATACGAGATGCAAAAATTGCACAGGAAAAAACGCACGCTGGGGCTGACATTATAATAACTGGTACAACACTTGAAAAAGAAAAGAACCTAAAGCAGGCCTTAACAGATATAATAAGTGCTATAGAGGAATAGAATTTTTATGAGGATTTTGTTGAGTATTTGTGGAGCATCAGGAAGTATTTATGGTGTAAGATTATTTGAGGAATTGATTAAGTCAGATGTTGAAGTATACTTAGTTATCTCTGATGGTGCAAAAAAAATTTTGGAATATGAAACAGATTACACCTATATTGATTTAAAGAAAAAAGCGAATATTTGTTATGAAAATGAAGATTTATTTGCAGCTCCGGCCAGCGGTTCTTTTCATTTGGATGGTATGATAGTTGCCCCCTGTAGCATGAAAACATTATCTTCTATCTCTAACGGATATGGTTATACGCTTACATCTCGGGCTGCTAGTTGCTGTCTTAAAGAGGGGAGAAAACTGGTTCTTGTTATACGTGAGACTCCATTGGATTTACCAAGCATCAAAAATATGTTGACGGCGAAACAGAGTGGAGCAGTTATACTACCAGCTATGCCAGGATTTTATCACAAACCAAAAACGATAACGGATTTGGTGGATTTTATTGTTGGCAAGATATTTGATCAGTTTAACATAGAACATTCTCTTTTTAAAAGATGGGATTAAACCACCTGTATTTTTTTTTAACGTTCAAGTTTCTATCTGGTATATAGTCTTTAGAACAGTATATTTTCAATAGACTAGCTACAAAAAATAAATCTCCAGCATTTATACAAAAATCTTTTAGTGAAATCCACCTCTTTATTTAATCCTGTCATTTTGATTATCCCTAATCGTATTGGTTTTTTCAAATTATTAAGAACTTGTTGTACAATTCTTGCCTGTTTCATTTCTGATACTCGCAAGACTATATTACTTAGTTTTAATATCATACAAATCTACTCAGCAATCCTTCCACTATCTGAACGACTGTAGGTATGATGCAAAGCAAAAAAAATCTAAAACCATTAGAGTATTATCATTTACAGTATTTACTTCCACTAAACTCTCCCATTTTTATAACCAATTAACATTGAACAATTAAGATTGAGAGGGATTTGATTAGACTATTATCTCAGCAAAGAAATTCTTAGAAATAGTATTTAGATATTTTCTCATCGGTTTCCCTCTTGTAAACCTCCAGTTGATCTTCTTTTCATGGTCATTCCTTTTCTTGGTACCTTCTCTTACTTCATATGGGCAAATGTCACCTATCCGTCTGCTAGTTCATTCGATATCCATCATATTGATCTCTATTTCAGCGGCATTGATCCAACTTGCATGGCTTTGATCTGTAATGGAATTCTATTTGATCTGGGACCCTTTCTGCCTCATCTTTACTGAACATCTCGTAGAATGCCTTTTCCATTCATATGAGTATTTTCCAGATAATTACTCAAACAGAAACCTATATAAAACAGGGGTTATTATGAGGTTCATGCGAAGGAGAGGAAACGAAGGTTTTCAAGGTTAAATTTTATACTTTTGAAACTTTTTTGTTTTTTAATCTTTGCTATAGTAAAGGCTCCAAAGTCTAAGGAGATGGAAAAATGAAAGGAACTGTAAAGTGGTATAATTCAAGAAAAGGGTATGGGTTTATAGAGGGTGAAGACGGAAAAGATGTCTTTGTCCATCGTACAGCCTTACCAGAGGGAATCTTCCTTGATGAGGGAGATAAAGTCGAATATGAAACTGAAGAGACAGATAAAGGACCTAACGCAAAAGACATAAAAAAACTCTAAAAAATTTCAATCGCCAAATTTCCGTATCATTTCATTCAACTTACTTCTGTCCCTTAACTCAACTTTATTGTTAGTTGCTAAACTCATTGCAGAGCGGTTAAAAAAAATTTGTATTAATAACAAATGTCTTGATATAATTGTAGTGATTATTTGCAGTCCATCTAATGTTTTGTTGGTTTCTATTTTACCTTCTGAAGTGTAAACAAATAATATCCCTTATGCAGTTGCTTCGTATCATTGTAAGGTAAAAATACTTAAATAAATGTCAGATAAATTGGTTTAGAGAGTACTATGAATATGAAAGTTTTTGTAACCGGCGGTGCGGGATTTATTGGAAGCCATATTGTTGATAGACTCATGGATAACGGGAACTCTGTCACTGTATATGATAATCTTAGTTCCGGTAAAAAGGAGTTTATAAAGCATCATTCGGAGAACAACAAATTTACTTTTATTGAAGCAGATTTAATAGATATTGAAAAAATTACAGAATCAATAGATGGACATGATGTTGTTTTTCATATTGCTGCAAATCCTGATGTTAGAATGGGTGCTCAGCAACCAAACATTGCCAAAAAAGATATACTGGGCACATACAATCTTCTTGATGCAATGCGAGAAAATGATATAAAAAAGATCTTATTTTCTTCAAGTAGCGTTATTTATGGTGAAACACCACCGTTTCCACTATCCGAGGATTATGGCCCACTTCTCCCAATCTCTGTGTATGGGGCAGCTAAACTTGCGGCTGAAGGTCTAATAAGCTCATTTTGCCATACATTTGACATGAATTGCTGGGTATACAGATTTGCAAACGTTGTTGGCGAACGTGGAACACATGGTGTAATTGTTGATTTTATTAACAAATTAAGAAAAAATCCAAATGAGATTGAAATTCTGGGCGATGGCAAACAGAAAAAACCCTATCTTGATGTTAAAGATACTGTTGACGGAATGTTTTTTGGTTTTGAACATTCAAACGAACAGATAAATTTATTTAATCTTGGTTGTGATACTACAACAGAAGTAACACGAATTGCCGAGTTAGTCGTTGAGGAAATGGGTTTACAAAACGTTACTTTTAAATACACCGGCGGGAAACGTGGATGGAAAGGCGATGTTCCGCAATTTCAGTTTAATGTAGAAAAGATAGGAAAACTTGGTTGGAAAGCAAAATATAGTTCTGATGAAGTAATAAAAAAAGCCATACGAGACGTCTTAGACGCCAACATTTAAATCGCCTTTTTTAATACTTCCAATACAATGGAAATATCAATCATTGGAACTGGTTATGTGGGGCTTGTGAGTGGTGCTTGTTTTGCAAAGTTTGGAAATAATGTCATATGTGTGGATATAGATAAGGAAAAAATTAAAAAGATAAACAACAGCATATCGCCAATATATGAAGACGGGTTAGAAGATATTTTGTTAAAATATAAAAAGAATATTAAAGCAACAGATGATTATAATTATGCAATAAATAATACTGAAATAACTTTTATTTGTGTAGGTACCCCATCAGAAAGTGATGGTGGAATAGATCTATCTTATGTAAAAGAAGCTACGATTAAAATAGCGGAGATGTTAAAGGGAAAAAATGACTGGCATCTTGTTGTAGTGAAAAGTACAGTTCTTCCTGGAACTACAAGAGATATTGTCTTGCCATTATTAGAAAAACATTCTGGGAAAAAAGTGGGAAAAGACTTTGGTCTTGCAATGAATCCTGAATTTCTAAGAGAGGGGATTGCAGTAAATGATTTTCTAAGACCAGATAGAATTGTAATTGGGGCATATAGTGACAAAAGCAAAGAAATTTTGAGGGAAGTATACAAGAATTTTTTATGTCCTCTTTTTGAAACATCACTTTCTGCAGCCGAGATGATCAAATATGCAAGTAATTGTTTTTTGGCAACTAAGATTTCTTTTATGAATGAAATTGGAAATTTCTGCAAGAAATTAGATATTGACTCATATGAAGTTGCTGATGGAATGGGCCTCGACAATAGAATAGGCAGGGCTTTTCTTGATTCTGGTATCGGCTGGGGCGGCTCGTGTTTCCCAAAGGACCTGCATGCTCTTCTTGCATGGACTAAGAAAGAAAAAGAAGAAGCAAAGATAATAGAAAGTGTCATTGAATTAAATGATTCACAGCCTCTAATGCTTATCAAACTGTTGAAGAAACATATACCAAGTCTAAAAGGGAAAACAATTGGATTACTTGGTCTGGCATTCAAACCAAACACCGACGACATAAGAGATAGCAGAGCAATCCCTATAGTTAAAGAATTACTCAGAAAAGAAGCTTTCGTGAAAGCATATGACCCGAAAGCGGCGGAGAACTTTAAAAAAATTTATCCGCAAATAGAATACTGTTATTCTGCAAAAGAAATTTTAAATTCTGATGCAATTCTCATTACTACAAAATGGGATGAATTTAAAAAATTGAATTATAACGGAAAAATTGTTATAGACGGGAGAAGATTGAAGGAAGCTAAATCTGCAAAAATATACGAGGGAGTATGCTGGTAAATGAAAGTTAAAAAAGCAGTAATTCCGGCGGCGGGTCTAGGAACAAGATTTCTACCGGTAACAAAATCTATGCCAAAAGAAATGCTTCCGCTAATAGATATACCTGCAATCCACTATGTTGTAAAGGAAGCTGTTGCTTCAGGCATAGATGACATAATTATAATCACCGGTAGAGGTAAAAGAGCAGTTGAAGATTATTTTGATGAATCGCCCGAATTGGAAATGCGTTTAAAAAAAGACAAAAAAAATAATTTGTTAAAGATCATCAAGGATATTTCATCTCTTGTTGATGTACACTACATACGGCAAAGAGAACCAAAGGGTTTACCAGACGCTGTGTTAAGAGCTGAAAAACATGTCGGTGATGAACCTTTCGCTGTGTTATTGGGTGATGATATAATAAAAGGTGAAAAACCATGCATAAAACAGCTAGTGGAAGTATTCAAAAAATATGAATCTTCTGTAATAGCTGTTCAAGAGGTTCCGATAGAAAAAATAAGCAGATATGGTTCAATAAAAGGAAGAAAGCTGGAGACAAAACTTGACGATTATCTCTATCTCATAGAAGAGATAGTTGAAAAACCAAAGATCGAAGATGCTCCATCAAATATTGCTGCTGTTGGAAGATATGTTTTCACTCCAGAAATTTTTGGTTGTATAAAAAAAACTCCTACTGGTGTTAACAACGAACTTCAAATAGCAGATTCGATTAAAATTCTAAAACAATCCCAAGAGGTTTATGCATCAGGGTTCAGTGGAAAGAGATATGACATAGGTGATAAACTAGGCTATATTCAAGCAATTATTGATTTTTCATTAGAAAACGAAGAGATTGGAAGAAATGTCAGAGAGTATGTAAAAAAAATTGCGAGTATGTGATATCCTTAATTACAGAGATATAAAATCTGATAATTCAAGGCATATCAAATATCCGTTCATTTCTTGGATGGTTTGTTGAAAAACCGATTGATATTATCCACAATATATGCACGTTGATCTGTGGTAAGTTCTGGATATATAGGTATTGACAGAATCTCCTTTGATAGTGTTTCAGATACAGGAAAACTACCCTGCTTAAATCCTAGATTAACATAGGCAGGTTGTAAATGAAGAGGTATTGGATAATGGATGCCGCAGCTTATTCCTTTTCCCTTTAGGAATTGCATAAGTTCATCACGTTTTTTCGTTCTAATCTCATACATATAGTAGACGTGTTTAGCTCCCTTTTCTTCAATAGGTGCTTGCACATTTTCAGGAAGAGTGTTATCATAAAATATCGCATGTTTACGTCGCATATCTGTCCATTTGAGAAGGTGTGGAAGTTTGGCATTTAAAACAGCCGCCTGAATTGGATCAAGTCTGTAATTATATCCCTCTATTATATGTTCATATTTGGTTGTTCTACCATGATTAACAAGCAATCTAAGTTTCTCTCCCAATTCATCATTATTTGTAACGACACAGCCACCATCACCAAAACACCCTAAATTTTTTGCAGGGAAAAAACTAAAACTTGCGATATCCCCATAATATCCAGGTTGATGTCCAGTCCATTCTGCTGCATGTGCTTGTGCTGCATCCTCTATTAGGAAAAGATTATGATCATCAGCGATTTCCCTGATTCTTTTCATATCAGGCATCTGACCATAGAGGTGGACAATGATAATGGCCTTCGTCTTTGGAGTAATGGATTTTTCGAGTTTGTCAATATTTATGAGAGCGGTATCTGAGTCTACATCGACAAATTTAATTTTTCCACCAACATATGAAATGCATTCAGTAGTTGCAATAAAAGTGTTTGGAACAGTTATAACTCCATCACCTTTGTTCAATCCCGCTACAATTAACGCCAAATGCACTGCAGTGGTTCCACTTGAGCAACCTATTGCATGTTTCACTTTGCAAAACTTTGCATAATTTTCTTCAAAATTCTTAAGATACTTGCCCATAATAAATGAGGTATTATCGATGACTTCATGAATAGCACTATCAATTTCATCTTTTATTGAAAGATAATTTGCCTTTAAATCTACTAGTGGTACCTTCATCATTTCTCACCGCCGTATGCTTCTTCCCCATTTTGGTGTTTAACGTTTCGGGTATTCCCAATGATCTTTGCGGGATTACCTACTATTATCATATCACGGGGAGTGCTTTTTGTCACAACACTTCCTGCGCCAACCAATGTGTTGTCACCAATTACAACACCTGGAAGAATAGTAGTATTTGCCCCAATCTTTGCATTCGTCCCGATGGTGACTCCTTCAAGAAATTCTTTTGCTTTTATTGATTTTGGATATTTCGCATTTGTCAACACAACATTTGGCCCTATCCAACAACCTTTCTTAAGTTTAGAATATTCAGGAATAAATGTCTGAGAGTGTAATCGGACATTATCCTCTATCTTTGTTTTGAACTCGATAACAGACTTAGTGCCAACACTTACATTGTTACCGATTGAGTTTTCTTCTCGAATGTTTACGTTATTACCTGTTTGAAAATTATCTCCAATTATATTACCAGCGTAAATGACACTATGAGATCTGATGATAGCATTGTCTCCGATGATTGTTTTTAATTCTCCTTCTTTTTTTTTCATGGGAGGGGTACCGATGACTACATAATCCTCAATAGTTGCATTTTCTCCAAATTGTACATTTTTAAAAATTTTTGCAGTTTCGGCTATTTTGTTCATATCATAATTCCCCTTCCAGTCTCAGCGGATTTCAAACTGAGTTCGCACGCTCTTGTGGTATAATATTCTTCCTTTGCTGTGTTTTCGTCATCCCAAATTTCCTTTTTGCCTTTTTCTTTGATAAGTTTAACAAAGTATGTGAGCTCGTCCTTTAAAGGTTCATTTATAGATATATTTTCCTCGAAAGGTTCCTCTCTTTCTACCTTTTCATACGTTACCTTAAGTGGATATCTTATTATCTTTTGATTGAAATAATCCACATAAATTTTCTCTTTCTCAGATATAATCCACATATCCCGCTTTTTTTCAGGGTGCGTGCAACTGACTTCAATCGTTGCAAAAAAATTATCATAATCAAACATAATTACAGCTGAATCTTCGAACTGTTCTGATAGGAGATTTTTCTTCTTTGCAAAGACTTTAATAGGCCTTTTATTTGTAATGAAATTCAGGATGTCCATTGGATGTATTCCGAGGTTTATTATCGCCCCTGAATCTCTCCTTGGAGGTTTTGTAGAATGAATATATCTACATATTATGTACTGTATCTCCCCAATCTCCTTTACTAATTCTCTAACTCGCTTTATTGAGTTGTTGAATCGGAATAGATAACCTACAGACAAAATGAGATTTTTTGAATTTGCCAGATCTGTAAGTTTTTTACTTTGTTTGGAAGTTGTAGCTATGGGTTTTTCAACAAGTACATGTTTGCCTGCATTTAAACAGTCAGTTACTACTTCATAATGCAAATCAGTAGGTGTAGCAACAGTAACTGCATCAACTTTTTCTAAAAGTTTGTTGTAGTCTTCAAAGAATTCAATTCCATTCTCTTCTGACAGTTTTTTCTTTTTTATATCTACGTCTGAAATTCCAACAAGATCACAATCTATTTCTGATAATGACCTCAGATGGTTTTTCCCCCATTTCCCAATTCCAATAACGCCAATTTTTACCATAATATTTGCTGCGTATATAGAAGCAATTAATAAAACTATAGTTTTCCATAAAAAATCCCCCTAATAAACCCTAGTCCGTAGCCCACGTGAACTAAAAGATAAAAAAGAACGCTCGATAGAACTAAACTCGGATTCATAGTAACCTGAAAAGAACTAATGATGGAGAGAAAGATATATGACAACGCAAGGATGGAAATAAACCATACGGGTAATATATTAAAAATTGTAAGTATAAAAAAAAGAATTATTCCTGTGATAAAACCAGGTCCTAAGAGGTGAGATAACTTAAGCGTCTTTGGATGTTTTTTTACCATTTTTGCCCTTGCTATTCCATATCGATACATTTGACGAAAGAGTGACTTAACATTACTTCTCTTAAAATGATGAACCTTTGTCTCTGGAGTGTATAAAATTTTATAACCTGCATTTAGTAACCTTAAATCCAATTCGGCATCTTGACCACACCAAAACTCCGGATCGAAATTACCTGCATCCTCTACAGGTTTTCGCCTATAGCATGCAAAAGACACGTGATCGGAATATCGCTCCTCTTCAAATTCTGCATTTTGTACAAAGAGATTTTTACCCCCCATGAAACTAGAGAAAACAACACCTGAAAGTTTTCCCACAAAATTTTGTTTTTCAGGGGAAAAATTAGAACATCCAACCGCAACTATTTCGTTAGGAAGTTCAGATAATTTTAACGCAAGAATTTTTAGTAGATTTTTCTCCGCTATTACATGCCCAGAGTAGTTCATTAGCATATCTCCAGTGGCATGCTCGATACAGATGTTTCTACCTATCGATGTGTTTCCGGTTGGATTTTTTAAAAGTATGATGTTTTTGTACTTTTTAACATACTCTTTAAGGATTTTATGAGTGTTATCTTTTGAATTCCCTTCTGCTACTAAAATCTCGATTTTATCTTTAGGATAATCCAAATCCAATAAGGAATCAAAACACTGTCTGATTGTATTCTCTTCATCTAAAACGGGCATTATGAATGACACCATTGGAAATTTTGTTTCTTCCATCTCGTTGAAGATATAAAAGTACAATATTTAATGGTAATTGTAGAGTCTATTAATTTTGGTAAAAGATTTTAATGGTGAAAGGTATTGTGTCTCCAGTCGAATTAACTGATAGGTGAAAAAATGAAGATACTGATGATTCTTTCAAATCCATTCATGGTCGATCCGAGGGTTTCCAAAGAAGCAAGATCATTGGTCAATAATGGGCATAAAGTCACAGTAATAGTGTGGGACAGAAAAAATGATTATTCAGAGAGTGAGGGCGTTGAAGGCATTAACCTTTTAAGAATCCATAATACTGGATTGATGAGATTATTGCCAAATGATCTATCTAGAAATCCGATATGGTGGAGAAAGGCGTATAAGAAAGGATTAGAACTGTACAAAGATGATTTTAAATTTGACGTTGTGCATTGCCATGACTTAGATACCTTACAAGTGGGTGTATGGTTGAAGAAGAAATTGGATGTAAAATTAATTTATGATGCTCACGAGATTTTTGGATATATGATTGCTAGAAATAGGTCGAAATCTGTGGTAAAGATAGCATTTTGGATGGAACAAAAATTAGTTAAAAATGTTGACCATATTATAACTGTTAACGAGCCGCTAGAAGATTACTTTAAATCGATTACAGACAAGCCAATAACCATAGTCATGAATTGTAAGGATTTGATTGGCAAAGAATATCAACCAACAAATAACAATATTTTCACATTATGCTATATTGGTGTTTTACATAAGAATAGAATGTTTCCAGAATTGGTGGATATCCTTGGAAAGATGAAAGATGTAAAATTTGTAATTGCTGGAAAAAAAGAAAATTTATATGAGGAAGTAAAGAAAAGAAGTGGAAAATATGACAATATTGAATTCCTAGGCACCTTACCATTCAATGATGTCATTCCCAAAACGATTGAGTCAGATGTTGTTATCTGTATGATCAATCCGGATGATGCTAACAATAAAATCGGCCTTGCAAATAAACAGTTCGAAGCAATGGTTTGTGGTAAACCCATAATTTGTACTAATGGCACTTTTTCAGGAAAAATGACGGAAAATCTAAATTGTGGTATTGCTGTTGATTATAATGCAGACTCACTAAGAGAGGGAATATTCAAGTTAAAAAACAACAAAAACCTGTGCGAACAAATCGGTAAAAATGCATTAAAATTATCAAAAGAAAAATACAACTGGGATAAAGAAAGGGAAAAACTTGTAAATTTATATGAAAATTTGATTAAAACGGACAAAAACTCATAAATAAGGCGGTTATATTCCAGGAGTCATGTTGAAAATTGGTGTTATTGGCCTTGGTTCAATGGGAAAGAATCATGCTAGAGTGTGTTCAGAAATAGAGAATGTAGATTTAGTTGGAGTTGCAGACGTTAATAAAGAAACCGCTAAAAACATCGCTAAAAGATTTGACACAAAGGCATTTTTTGATTATAGGGAGTTACTGCCCAAAATAGATGTTGCAATTGTTTCCACTCCAACGGCTACACACTACAATATAGCAATTGATCTGTTAAATGAAGGAAAACACATCCTGGTAGAAAAACCAATTTGCGATAGTGTTAAAAGAGCGGGTTCATTAGTGAAAAAAGCAGAACAAGAAGATATTGTATTGTCAGTCGGTCATATTGAGAGACATAATCCTGCTGTGAAATTTGTAAAGGAAGGAATGAGCAATAAAAGATTTGGTGAACTGATTACTATTGCTTCAAAACGTGTTAGTAATTTTCCTGGAAGGATAAAAGATGTAGGCGTTATTTTTGATTTTGGGGTACATGATATTGATATAATGAGATATCTTGCAGGTAAGATAAAATCTGTTTACGCAAAAGCTGGAAAATTCAACAAAAACATAGATCATGAAGATTATGCAAACATTATGCTAAACTTTGAAAATGGAATATGTGGAATTGTTGAAGTGAACTGGCTTACACCGATGAAAATAAGAAAATTATTTTTAACATGTTCAGAAAATTTTGTTGAGGCTGATTATATGAACCAATCTGTTACTATATCCTCATCATCATTCAAACAGATTAATGAAATGGATTTGTATCATGTACCTATACAGTGCAACATAAATCAAGTTGCATTGGAGAGAAAAGAACCATTAAGAAATGAAATAGAGGATTTTATAAACGCTGTTGAAAACAATAAAAATCCTTTAACCACTGGTAAAGATGGTTTAATGGCGTTAAAGATCGTCGAGGCCGCAACAAAGTCTTACAAAAATGGGGAAGAGGTAAAGATCATATGATTCACGAATCTGCTTATGTGGAAGAAGGGGCTAAAATCGGCGATGGAACTAATATTTGGCATTTTGTCCATATACGCAAAAACGCAACAATTGGCAAAAACTGCAATATTGGAAAAGATGTATTCATTGATATAGGGGTAAAAGTTGGAGATAACTGTAAAATTCAGAACTTCGCAACATTATATCATGGATTGACTGTTAAAAATGATGTATTTATCGGACCGCATGTTTGTTTTACAAATGATCTTTATCCAAGAGCCAAGATATGGTACGATGAAAAAGTTGCAAAGACACTGGTAAAAGACGGGGCATCAATAGGTGCAAATTCAACAATTGTGGCAGGAATAACTATTGGAAAAAATGCACTTATTGGAGCGGGATCTGTAGTGACAAAAGACGTACCAGATAGTACACTTGTATATGGAAACCCTGCAACAATAAAAGGGTTTTTTTGCAAATGCGGGGAGAGGTTAAAAAGTGGCGTAAAAAAAGGAGCAGTTGCTATCTTTAAATGCAGCAAATGTGGAACTGAAATAGAAGTCGATTCCAAGATTTCTGAGGAGATTAGTTTATGATTTCAATTGCAAAACCATTGATTGGAGAGGAGGAAAAAAAGGCAGTTTTAGAAGTACTTGATTCTGGAATGATAGCATCGGGGCCAAAAACAAAAGAATTTGAAGAAGAATTTGCTAAATACGTTGACACTAAATATGCAGTTGCAACAGCATCTGGAACTACGGCACTTCATTTAGGTCTTCTTTCACTTGGAATTGGGGAGGGTGACGAAGTTATAATCCCTTCATTTTCGTTTATTGCATCAGCAAATTCAATTCTATTTTGTAATGCAACACCTATTTTTTGTGATGTTGACTCTAAAACATTTAACATTGGTCCTGAAAAATTTGAGAGGCTGATTACCCCAAAAACAAAGGCAATAATGCCGGTTCACCTGTACGGACTGCCTGCAAATATGAGAGAGATACGAAAAATTGCAGATAATCATGATATTTTAGTTATAGGGGATGCGGCCCAAGCACATGGTGCCGCACTTGACGGAAAAATGGTTGGATCATTTGGAAATCTCGAATGTTTTTCATTTTATCCAACAAAAAATATGACGACCGGTGAAGGCGGAATGATAACGACAAACGATGACGAATTATTTGAAATAGCGAATTCAATCAGAAATCATGGTCGCGAGAAGACAAAATGGGGATATGAACATGGAAGAATTGGATATAACTATAGAATGACAGACATTAGTGCAGCAATTGGCCTTGAGCAACTTAGAAAACTACCAAGATTTCTTAAGAAGAGGAGAGAAAATGCAAAGTTCTATGACAAAAATTTAGAAAATGTTGAAACACCACATATTCTTGAGGGTGCCAAACATGCATATCATCAATATACAATTAAATGCAAAAACCGTGATAAATTACTCGAAGAGTTAAAGAAAAACGAAATTGGATTTGGAATATATTATCCAAAACCGCTTCACAAGTATATACACTTAGAAAAGTTTGGACATAATGATTTAAAGGTCTCAGAAAGACTTGTAAATGAAGTAGTGTCTCTACCAGTTCATCCAGCGCTTACAAAAGAGGAACTAGAAAAGGTTGTTGATGTTATCAATAAGGTTTACCAACACCACGATAAATAAAACCTAACTTCTCACATTCTTCTTTGTTATATACATTTCTTCCATCAATTATTACTGGCGTTTTCATTTTCTTTTTGACTTCTGTTAAATCCAAGTTCAGATATTCCTTGTGCTTTACAAGAATAACTATTGAATCTGAATCTTTTATTGCTTCATCAAAATCAGATGTAAATGGATATTCAAAATCTCTTACATATGGATCGTGAAGAACAGGATTTGCACCCTTTTTCTTTGCAATTTCATAGAACGGTTTTGTAGGAGTGTTTCTTGTATCATCAGAGTTTTCTAAAAATGCCACACCCAACACTGCAATTTTCGCTCCTTTCAAGTCTTTTCCAATTTGCTTAAGTCCATCTTCTAGAAGATTAACTGTGTGTTCTGGCATGTACATATTAAGATGTCTACTTTTAATGATTACATTTGGCTCGACTTTGAATTTTCCATAAGTGTCAACACCATATTTGAAAAGCCAAGGATCCTTAGGAAGGCAATGGCCGCCAACACCTGCTCCTGGAAAATGCATGTTTCTTATAGGGTTTGCAGCAGGATTTGAAGGATCGTTTGGTAATGTATTTACAAGTTCTCTAACCTTGTAAACATCAATTCCCAAACTTTCACACATCAGAGCTACCTCGTTTGCAAAAGCAATATTGACATCACGATAAGTATTTTCAACAACTTTTGATACCTCTGCTGTTAAGCTATCTGTTGGATGAAGCGGTGCATCAACAATATTCTTGTAAATCTCCATTGCTCGTTTGGTGCTTATTTCGTCTATCCCTCCAATTATTCTTGGAAGTTTTGTAATGTTATATATTAGCCGTCCAACCATAACGCGTTCATATGAAAATGCAAGGGAGAAATCACTTCCTGCCCTCATGCCAGATTCTTTTTCTAAAATTGGCTTTACGATATTTTTTGTAGTGCCTGGCGCAACAGTTGATTCGATTACAATTAAAACATTCTTGGACATTAATTGACCAATTTTATGACTGACTTCTTTTAAAGACTCATAATATGGTATTCCTTTTTCGTTAGTAGGCGTTTGCACATCAATCAGAATTACATCAGCATTTTTACATTCTGAAAAATCATCAGTAACCTTAAAAGTCCCCTTTTTAACCACTTTCTCTATTAATTCTGGTAGTCTCGGTTCATCTCCACCTATTGGATTTTTGCCTTCGTTTAACCAGTCAATTTTCCAACCAGAACGTTTTGATCTGCGTTGAATTCCAACAACACTATAATCATCAACATCTGCAAGTAAAGCTGCAGCGGGAATTCCGACATAACCCATACCTACAACAACAATTTTTTTTGACATTATTTAGGAGGAATGTCGATTCGTTATTAAATTTTTACTCGCTCATTCCGACATCATCATGTTTAAATATTTATAAAAAATGCATGGAAAGTGAAATAGGGGCTGAATCCTTTAAAGCTATCCATACTTGTTGATTACTGATTATAAGAAAAATATAAGTGAAAGTTATGATAGAACTACTTAAAAAAAATAATGAGTTATGGGATTTATTTACCAGGACAGAAGAATACAATCCTGAGATTTTAGATAAACATAAAAGATTCCTCTATCATTATAGTAAATATCAACATATCTTTGAGCCGAAGGTATCTGAATTTTTAGTAAAAAATGGTTTTAAGTTTCAATGGCCAGATAACCACAAATTTGCAGTATGTCTAACCCACGATATAGATAATATTTACCCTTCTTGGAAATACAGATATTTTACCTCATTAAAGTTTGCTACAAAATTTCAATGGCAAAAATCTTTAGATAGAGTTTCTAAAAAGGAAAATCCTTACTGGAATTTTAGAAGAATCATGTCATTAGAAAAAAAATATGATGCAAAATCATCTTTTTATATTATGCTAGATAAAAGTAATTATGATGCAGTTGAACTGAAAGATGAATTGATAAATATAATTGATAAATCATATGAAGTTGGATTGCACGGAGGACACCAGACATATAATAATTTAAATTTGATGATAAGGGAAAAAGAAAAACTTGAGGAGATTACCGGTAAGAAAATTATTGGTTATAGAAATCATTATCTCAAATTTAAAATTCCAGATACATGGACATTGTTGCACAAAGCAGGATTCAAATATGATACAACACTTGGATATGCTGACTCGGTAGGATTCAGAAATGGAATGTGCCATCCTTTCAAACCTTTTGATTTGAATTCTGGTAAACAGAGTAGTATATTAGAAATTCCGTTAACAATCATGGATAGTACATTACTTCAATACATGCATCTAAACATTGAAAAAAGTTGGCAAATCTGTAAAAAATTGATTGATACTGTAAGAGATTTAGGTGGAGTCGTTACTATCCTTTGGCATAATAGTTATTTTGATGAAATTTATCGTAGAGGATGGGAAAAGCTCTATGAAAAAATTTTGAAGTATTGTTATGGAAAAAATGCTTGGATGACAACCGGACAAAATATATGGAAATTGATAAATTAAAAAATCATTTATACATATTTGAGGGAAAATATATGGAATGGATAGAAAATGTTAAGTTGATTTTTACTTCCACTACGGGCCGAAGTGGAACTGGATATCTAGCGAATTTGTTCAATTCTAATGCTTTAAATGCCACCGCCGAACACGATCCTCTTCCTACAGGATACGGAGAAGCTATTGGCTGGTACGATAACAGTCAAGAAAAAAAATTAGATGATCTTGTTAGAAAAAAACTCAAGCGGTTGGAACTGGGGAGAAAACTAGGTAAGGATTTTTATAATATGCCTTTTTGGAAACAAATTACAAGATATAAAATGAAGAACCCAAAATCTCCAATTTCTTATGGCATCCAAATTCCAATAGGGCATATTGTTCCTTTTGTTCCAATCTTGGATTTTTATCTTGAATCTACTCACAGTTTTATAAAATCATTTGCAGAGTCTATGTATAAGTATGTTCCTGATTTTTCAATTATTCATATCACTAGAAATCCACTGGAAGTGGCGAAGAGTTTCTTAAATAGAAATTCAATACCTAGCAAAAGTAATCCTCATTTGCTTGATCCTGAATTTAAAAGGAATAAACTTAAAGTTGATATTAAGATGACAGATTTCCAAAAATGTTTATGGTATTGGTTTGAGACGGAATTGAGACACAAGAATTTTATTGAAAATCACGATATTAAAAAAATATATGACATAGATATGTATGAATTAAACAACAAAGAAAAAGTTGTTGAAATGTTTGATTATTTTGGAATTAAACACAAGAAAATTAGTTTGAGTCTGAAAAAAAATAAAAATCCTAGTAAAACCAAAATCATTCCAGAAAACATGATAGAAACTAGGGAACTATTGGAATTGATTCCTGATTGGGTTTTTGATAAGGTAGGAAAGAAAATTAACGAAATAGAAAAATAATAGGAGATTTCTTTGAAAGTTAAAACAAAACCTGAAAAAAAAATATTTGAAAATACTTACAATTCTTTAGAAAATTGGATAGAAAATAATGGTATGAAAGGATATGATGTCTGCGATATTAATGCTGAACCATTTTTCCTTTTGCTTAGTAATTTTAAAGAGAAAGTAAAATTTGGAAGATATATATATGCACCATTTTATTTATTACAAAGAAATCATGCTACCTCTCTTAGAAAACTATTAAGAGTAAAGAAAAATATTTTTCCGCAGGCCATTGGATTAATAGCTAGAGCATATATGTCTAATTACAGTACAACAAAAAATATAAATTCTTTAAAACAAGCATTAAATCTTTTAAATTGGTTAGAACAGAATAAATCTGAAGGATATTCCAAAATGTGTTGGGGACAACCGTATAACTGGTCCTCAAGAAAAATTATTCCAAAAAATACCCCAAGAGCAACAGTTACATCAATAATAACTAATTCTTTTTTGGATGCTTATGAACTTACAAAGAAAGAAAAATATTTGGTTATTGCAAAAAGTTCTTGTGATTTTTTTATAAATGATTTAAATTTGGAAGAAGATAATGATGGAGATATTTGTTTTAGCTATACATCTAATGATACTTTTACAGTACACAATGCTAATATGGTCACTGCTGCTACTTTAATAAGAACATGGAAGCATTGTAGAAAATACGAATATAAAAATTTGGCAATTAAAGCCCTTAACTTTACTACAAAATATCAAAATAAAGATGGATCTTGGTATTACTGGGCACCACCAGAGAAAATTATTGGTAAAATAGATAACTATCACACTGGTTTCATATTGGAAGCTATGGAAATAATTAAAAAAATTATCAATGATGATTTCAAATATGATGATAAGTTGGAATTGGGAATTAAATATTATGTAAATAATTTCTTTAACAATAAAGAAATTCCTAAAATGTATCCAAGTAATATTTATCCAATTGACATTCAAAGTTGCGCTCAAAGTATAATTACTTTTCTAGAATTGTCAGTTAGATGTCCACATTTAAAAAGAAATGCAATAAATATTGCACTTTGGACAATAAAGAACATGTTTAATTCAAATGGATACTTCTATTATAGGTTTTATGAAAATGGAAAGATTGATAAAACACCTTATATACGATGGTCAGAATCTTGGATGCTTAGGGCCTTGTCATTTTTAATTTTAACCCTTGATCAAAATGATGTAATTTGTAATAAAAATCATAAAATGTAGGAGATATTATTAAGTATGATATTTACACGGATAGTCAAAAAAATAATTTGGGAAAAACAGATTCGGAGAATATTAAAAAAGATACAGTTTTTGCGAATAATAAAAGGGGATATTTCTGAGGATAATACACCTTTCGTGAAACTATCTAATGGTTTAGTATTCTATGGCCCCCCCACTCAAAAAAAATATGAAAAATATTATAATTTACTTAATTACGATATTAAGAAATTGGTTAAAAGAGAATGCTTAGGTATATTATTAGATATCATTATTAGATATCAAGAAGGAGGTTTAAAATTAGGAGGACCGAAAAAAGAGGAATTATATAGAGTTCATAAGGACAATGTAGTAGTGGAAATGGGTGCATATCTTGGATATTATATTATGTACTTATCAAAAAAGGTAGGATCTAAGGGTATTGTTATTGCAATAGAACCAATACCTAAAAACTTGAAATTCTTAGAGAAGAACATCAATGAGAATGGCTTAGACAATGTTATATTAGTTAAAAAAGGAGTTTGGAATGAGCATAGTCAGCAAACAACATATTTAAATAAAGGAGATATGCAATCTGCTAGTATACAATTGATTGGTAAAAATAAGGAAAAAATGAAGATTGAAGTTGATAAGCTTGATAATATCCTTGATGAAATTGGTGTGAAAAATGTTGATTTAATGATAATCCAATTAAACGGAGTTGAATATGAAGCTCTCGAAGGATTAACAAAAATCAAGCCTAAAAATCTTTCAATTGCTTCAAGATATAAAAAGGATGACAAACCTTCGGTTCCTTTGATCTCTGAAATCTTAAAAAAAAGGGGATATGCTGTCAGAATAATTGATAAAGAATTCGTTTATGCTGAATGGAAAAAATAGATAAAAGAGATAATATGGCATATATTAAAAATAAAATTCTAAAAAATCTTTTTTTGATTTATAATTTTCTCCCATCTTTTATACGTTCGATTCCATCCGTTATATATCTTTATTGGTTTTCCGGAATAAGCGTTAAAGGAATGGGAGATATATTAGCTTTCCATATATGTCATGGAAAGATAAGAAGTAGAATAAATGGTAAAGGATCCGTGATAGGTAAAGGAGCGATAATTAGGGCTTCGTTAAATTTAGAAGAGGATGTTTTAATTGATAATGAATGTTTAATTATTCAAGGTCCTGTATCTATTGGAAGAGGGACAAATTTCATGTTCAGATCAGAAATCATTGGGCCAGTAAATATTGGACGTTATTGTGCAATAGCAAGAAAAACAACTTTTCAGGCTCAAAATCATGTTACTTCTAGAGTTTCTATTCAAAGAGCTTTGTATTCAAAATTTTTTAAAGATAAACTTCCATCTATTGAGAAAGGAGGAATACAAGTAGGAAACGATGTTTGGATAGGGACACAAGCAATAATTCTTCCAGGGGTTAGTATTGGTGACGGAGCCGTTATCGGAGCAGGTTCTATCGTTACCAAAGATGTTAAACCATATTCTATAGTTGTTGGTATACCAGCAATTCATAAGAAATACAGATTTCCAGAGTCGATAAGAAAACAACTATTGGAAATAAAATGGTGGGATTGGAATTCAGAAAAAATAAGAAGAAATAAATTTTTTTTCCTAACTGATTTAACTAAAGAGCAAGATTTATCCAAATTAATAACATAGATAAACTTATTTTAATTATTTTATTATTTATATTATATAATATCCAACTGTTTGATAAAAAGATAATTTATAACTTTCGCAAATATGCGAAATAGAAATCATAGGGAAAAATAGCCAGAACTATCTCAAAGAAGTGCGAAATCTCGGTTATAATGTGAGCTGTTTTAAAAAACCATATTCAACAATCTAATAATTTTTTAAAATTAAAAAGCAATTAAAAAATTGAATTATTTATTCTTAATTTCATTCTTAATATAAACAATCATCCTTTTAACGTTAAGAGTATCAACAACAAATTGAAAATCTTCTTTAGTAAATTCTCTAAAAAAATAAAGAATAATAATATATATAGAAAGACCCAGCAAAGAAAAACCTAATAAATAATACCATCGAGAAATAAAAAAGAAATTATTAATCCAGTATAGTACAATTGCCATAATTATTGCTGATAATAGGTGCAATAAAATACGTGGATTTCCTTTTACACTATTAAGTTTCAACGCCACATATCTAATGTATAATAAACCTACCCCATATGCAATCACAGTTGCTATAGCAGCACCAATAGCACCCAATCCAGCTAAATTCAATCCAAAACTTTTAATATCTTTTGGTATTAATATCAAATTTAGAATGACATTTAAGATAACCATAATTAAAATACAATTTCTTGCGATATCAGGTCGATTCATACCCACAAGTTGAGATCGATATGGAACCTCTAATGCAGCAAATAGTACAAAAAAAGGGAGAATTTGCAATATGGGAACTGCCGGCATCCAACTAGATAATAGTATCCTGGTTGTTGGTTCTGCAAGAATAACCATACCAAATACCATTGGGAAAACAATCATACTTAGATAACGTTCTGATTTAAATGTCAATTTGCGAATTTCTTTCATATTGTTTTTCTCGTGTAAATCAGAAAAAGTGGGAAAAAGAAGCGTCCACAATGAAGTAGCGAACATATTAATAAACATTGATAGTCTGAAGGCAGCAAAATAATAGCCAACATCTGCTGCACCCCAAAAGAGTTGAATCAAAACTTTGTCAATATTTGTCATGATTAAACTTGAAGCAACAACAATACTAAGAGGCAATGCAAATTTAGAATAATCCTTAAAATAATCTAGAGAAGGCTTCCCTATTGGATACCCTTTCATAAAATAGAGTGAGGCAAAGAGGAAAAACACATCACCAACAATATAAGTCAAAACAAGAGCTACCGGTCCAAATCCTGCAAGTGCAACATATATAATTGCAGAAGCTCGGACAAGTGTTTCAAAAAATGGGGGAAGTTGGGCTTTTGCAATTTCTTTTCTCCCCTTAAATGTAGCAGTAAAGGATTGAGCAAACATCTGGATAATCCAGTAAACAAGCATTATGTACACTGCAAGTTCATGTATAGGCGATTCGAATCCTTTCCCAATAATAAATTTCCAGAAAAAAATTGCACCAATTGTTAAAATAGCCATTAAACCAGTAAGTCCAGTTTTGGTGACGATAAACGTACCAAAACATTTGCCAAGATTTTTTCCCCCAGATATTTTTTTGATATGTGCCTGATCAAATCCTAGCTTTGCAAATATTGTAAACAATGCTACAAAACTGTATGCAAAAGCCATTACACCATAAGCTTCTGGACTCATATACCGAGTAATGAAATATAATGACACATAACCAAGAAGGCCATTGGCAATTTGTGTGGAAATGATCAATGCTGATTTACGAGCGATCATGGATGTATCACTTGAGTGTGGTAATTAAGTCGTTGTTTTTAAAACCATACTGTTGAAAACATATTACTGATTTAAAACCCTAAGATGCAGATTCTGCTAAAATATTCATCTTCAACCAGTCTAAATCCTCTACCTCCTCTTACTCTAAAGATAATGACACACCTACACTTCCCAAGCTTTCTTAACGTGAATCCAAGGCGAAAAATTCCCAAACTTTTAAGTTGTGGGCTGTGAATCGCATGAGAGTGGACTCCATGTTATCACACATTTGTACCTAGCTCGTATGCTACCTCTACAACATCCGTCAGATATCAGCCGACTTTCGCAAGCGAAACCCGTCAGTTCAAACACCTTTAACTAGACGTATTTTACACATAATTCCATCAGTTGGCAACCATTCATTCGAAATATTGTGCACAAATTATTTTAGCAGTTACATATTATCTTTGCAGACGAATTGAACTCCAATGAACTGCCTCCACCGCAATTCAGACAAACATACTAACAAAGCTGGACTTCGGCATGCCTACCAAGGCACCATACAGAAATATTACTGCAAACAATGAGAACAAATCGGTATAATTATTGTAAACCATTAAAAAATATTTATTAGTTTTGATGATTTAAATATGCTTAGGTAAACATCAAGGTGTATCTTGCCTATATCTACAACGAAGAAAGTAATAAGTCCCTACTCATTGTATTGCGGTAGTTCTGATCTTCCCAAATGGGAATATAGTAAAAGAATTTATAAGGGAAAATGGGAGATTAGAAAGATTTTTAAAATTTTTACAGCATTTTCGCAAACGGTTTAATTTCACCTTTTGCCATTGCATCAGGGCCGAAAAATACTTTATTACCGATAATAGTACCTACATCTATTGATGAATTTATCCCTGTTTGAACATCATCACCCATGATTACTCCAAGTTTCCTTCTTTTTGTATCAAGTTTTTTACCGTTCAAAATAGTGTTGATATTCTTCTTATCAAGCCGCAGATTAGCTATTTTAGTACCTGCTCCTAAATTACAATTTTGCCCTATAACCGAATCACCAACATAATTCTGATGTGGAACATTGCTACTGTCCATTATTATTGAATTTTTAATTTCGCATGCATTACCTACATGACAACTGTTGCCTATAGATGTGTATGGTCTTATGTAG
>Ga0272442_10002976_pt1 | contig 24054 bp, 20 predicted proteins | sample SSMForm2O_FD_200262 | JGI IMG/M metagenome (GOLD analysis project Ga0272442, IMG submission 200262) | Marine sediment archaeal communities from Little Sippewissett salt marsh, Falmouth, MA, United States - SSM-Form-2O | ecosystem: Environmental > Aquatic > Marine > Wetlands > Sediment ...
AATCTGGTCTTAACCACTTTACAATAATTACAATAAATCCAAGAATTATCGGAAAAACAATTATATAATAAATTATATCAATTTTTTTTAGTAAAGAAATTATGTCAAAACCATAGTTATAAGATAATAGTAAAAAAAGTAATATTATTGGAATGAAAATTACAATAATAATTGGTAAAGATTGTCTATTCATTTATTTCCTCACACTATCTTATTAATAAAACGTGATTGATATTTAAACTAAATTATTTATATATATAAAAAAATACATTTTTGTATTTCTTTATATATGCTATGACTTAATAGTAGATATTTTTTTGATAAAATAAATATCATATCAAGTTGTTTTTAATGTACCAAGGACTGGTTCATATATCAAACCTTTATCCATTAGTGAATTAAGAGCCTCTTCTATGGTATCTTTGTCTAAACCATCTTTTTCACATTTTGTTGTAATTGAATCCCAAGGTGCGCCCTCTTCACCTTCATCCTTTTTAATTGTATCAAGAACCTTTTTTTCAATATCTTCTGAGTCTTTATCTTTCTCTTCTGAGTCTTTATCTTCTTTTATCGCTGATTTTTTCTCTTTACTTTTTTTACTAACTGGTTCATCTTGTAATTTTTCATTTCCAGGTGTAAGATATTGAAGAGATTCATGAATTAATGATACATATTTATCTAAATCTATGTTTTCATACTTATCAAGTGCAGTTATTATGCCTTCAGAAAGCTCTTGGCTATATCCTAGATTTTTTAGATCTTTAATATTTTTATCAGACATTTTCATGGCTTCAAGTAAAGCTTCAACACGATCTTTTGTGTTTTGGCAAGTTTCTAGAATCCATCTGTCTCTAACATTTGCATCGACTTCGATGATTCTTTCTGGGCGAATTGATACAAAAAAAGTCCCCTCTTCAGGGGTATATGTTCTTGTTTTTCCAATAATTGCTATAAAAGCTGGAACTTCAATATCTAAAAGTGCATCTGTTGCATCTTGCTGGTATTGACCTGAATATATTGTGAAAACACCTGTTGGATCTGATATGTGTGCTCTTATGAGTTCTCCTTGTTCTGAGATATTTTCAACATCTGTTAAAACACCAATGACAAAAAGACGGTTAATCTTAGCACCTAATGGAGTTACAACATATGACGGTGACATTTCTCCCTCTCCTTTTATTTCAACATTTGAATCATTGTATTCTCCAGCAAAAACTCTCCATGCTACTTCTCGATTCATTTTAAATCCTCCATTTCTTGAGCTATTTTTTCAGCTTCTTCTTCAAGCTTTATTGTTAATATTTCTGCATCCTTTGCAATAAAAGTAGTACCATAATTATCACTAAGAGCATTTCCATTTAGTTTAATTTTTTGATTAAAAAGTTTCTTGTTTATCTCAGATATTAAATCTTCCTTTTTACTTTTTTTACATTCTTGCATTGTTTTATTTAATATTTTCTCTGTTAATTTCTGATTTATTATGCAGTTAACTGAACCAGTTCCATCATCAACTATTAATTTTAATCTAAGATCGGGTTTTCCTTTAACTTTTCCATGTATATTACATTCATCATTCTGAAGTGTTCTATTACATTCAGGACATCTTAAAATAAAACCTGAACCTTGACGTATTTCAATAATTGTCCCATGAGTTTCAACGTCAAGTGCCCCACGTTTCTCAACGATTTTGTGAAGTGGCATTTTATTTGATTTAATCTCATCTTTTGGTATCTTACTTTTATCAATTTTCTTAACTGTAGCATTTTGATCAAAGGTTAATTGAGGTATCCCTTTCCATGATTTAATATATCCACCTGTTAACTTTATTACATCTCCTTCTTTTATATTAAAATCATGCCATGATGTAAATTGACTTTTTCCTGTTTCATCTGCTATTATCCCTGAAAAAACCTTCTTTTTTTCACCATTTACTTCTGTTTCTCTTTCCTCAAGATTAGTAATTCTTGCAGTAACTTCAACTCTACCTAAACCTGATTTTAAATCTTTAATCTTATATTCTTTTGGTTCGAAAGCGCTCTTAGGCAGTTTATCTGCATCTGTTTTTGTAATATTTACTCTATCTCCGAAATTTAATTGAGGTTCTCCCCCCCATTCTCTTGTATACGCATTTGAAATTTGGACTACATCGCCTTTTTGAACTTCAAGATCTTTCCATGCTGTAAATTGAATTGTACCGCTTTCATCACCAATGATGCCATAAAAAATTTGACGATTTTCTCCTTTAACACTAATTTCTTTAGGGTTAATTGCGATTATGTGACCCAATAAATTTACACTTCTTTCATTTGCTTTGAGTTCTGCTATTAATCTTCTTTCTGAAGAACTCTCTGATGAATTGAATTGTACACTTCCACCATATTTCTTTATTATTGTTTGTTTTGCTTGATTTATTGGAACACCATATTCCATGAATTTTTTTAGTTCTTGTTCAAGTTCGTCTTTATCTATTTTTTTATCTAAATTTTTAAGAGTATTTATCATATCCTCTATATGTGATTTAAGATCATCATCGTTCATAAATGAAACCTCCCATTAAAATACATATAATATTTGATATTTCAATGTATCCTTATTTTTTTTTTTTAATAAAGCCCATATATATTTCCTTTATCATCAATATCAATTTTTTCAGATATAGGATTATCAGGTAAACCGGGCATAGTAGTAATTTTACCTGTCATTGGAACTAAAAAACCTGCACCAGATGAAAAACTTATTTGTCTAACTGTTATTTTAAAGTTCTTTGGTCTTCCTAATAGCTTGGAATCATCAGATAAAGAATATTGTGTTTTTGCAATACATATCGGTAATTTATTTAGCCCAATTTTTGAACATAATTTTATATCTTGTTCCGCTTCAACAGTATATACTACTCTCTCAGCACCATATATTTTTTTTGCAATAATCTCAATTTTCTCTTTTACTGGTAGATTAAGTTTGTATAAAAACTTGAAGTTTGATTTATTATTATGTATTAGATTTATTAGTTTACCAGCAAGTTCAATTCCGCCTTCTCCGCCTTGTGACCAGATATCTGCTACTGCAAAAGTTATATTTTTTTTGTTACAAAAATCTTCAACTGTTTTTATTTCTTCTTCTTTGTCGTTTCTGTAATGATTTAATGTAACAAGAACTGGTACTCCAAAATAATTTATATTTTCAAGATGTTTTTCTAGGTTTTCCAGTCCTTTATTTACAGCCTCAAGGTTAGTACCATTACCATTTTTCTTTAATGCTTTTATACTGACAAGCATTACAACTGCATCTGGTTTTAATTTTCCTGTTCTACATACAATATTGAAAAATTTTTCAGCTCCTAACTCAGATCCAAATCCTGCTTCTGTAACAACGTAATCTGCTAGTTTTAAGGCTAGTTTTGTTGAAATCAGGCTGTTTGTACCATGTGCAATATTTGCAAAAGGGCCACCATGAACAAATGCAGGCACACCTTCCAGGGTTTGAACGAGGTTTGGTTTTAAAACATCTTTTAGAAGAACAGTCATTGCTCCAACTGCTTTTAGGTCTTTTGCAAAAACTGGTTTATTATCATAAGTATAGGCTACAATGATTTTGCTTAATCTTTTTTTCAAATCATTTATATCTTTTGCAAGACAAATAATAGCCATTATCTCTGATGCTGGTGTTATTGCAAATTCTTCCTCGTGAGGAACTCCATGTTTTGGTCCTCCTAAACCTACTACTACATGCCTTAATGATCTGTCACTAATATCTAATACTCTTGGCCAGGTAATATATCTTGGGTCTATATGAAAATTATCGCCATGATGAATATGATTATCTAAAAGACTTGCTAGAAGATTATGAGCACTTGTTATTGCGTGCATATCACCTGTAAAATGTAGATTAATATCTTCCATAGGAATAACCTGAGAGTAGCCTCCTCCTGCTCCGCCACCTTTAATCCCCATTGTGGGGCCAAGTGAAGGTTCACGAATACATAACATTGTTTTTTTATTTAGTTTTGAAAGAGCTTGAGCAAGACCTATAGTCATAGTTGTTTTTCCTTCCCCACTTGAAGTTGGATTAATTGTAGTTACAAGAATTAGTTTTCCATCTTTGTTTTTACTTATGCGTTTGAAGATATCAAGATTTACTTTTCCTTTAAAATCACCACAGGGGATTATTTCTTTTTTGTTAATCCCTGCTTTTTCTGCAATTAAATAAATATCTTCTGGTTTTGCATCTCTTGCGATTTGAATGTCAGATTTCATAACAACAAGAAGAAAGTATAAAAATTGAACTTAAATATTTTAAGTGTTACATTTTTTTCTGAACAATTTCCAATATTTCTAATAATTTTTTATCTGTTTTTTCATCAATATTTCTCAGTTCAATTGATATTTTTTTTACAAAATCATCATCTTTAATTGATCCTAGATTTATTTTGACATTTAAATTAGCTGATTTAACACCTGACTGTATCATAAGAGCAGATACAGCTGCATCTGTTATTGAATTTACATTTCCTTTTTCTGCAACAATTTTTACTAAATCAAATATTTCAAAACATGTTTTACTTGTTTTAAGTGGAACCTGTGCTGCTTTTTTGTAACCTTTTTGAATAGCAATACTTCTTTTTTTCTTATCATTATCTGTTTTTTTTGGCATTTTAAATGCTTTTATAACATCATTAAATGCTTTCGTGTCTTCATCTATTAGATTTGTTAGTTTTTTTCTTATTTTTTCGTTTTTCTTTAAAATTCCTTTTATTTCATCTTCGTTTTCTACATATTTTTCTTTTCCGATTGTTAAATTGCATACCATTGAACTAAGTGCTGATCCTAACGCACCTGATAGTGCAGCGACACTTCCACCACCTGGAGCCGGTGATGAAGAGGCTAATTCATCAAGAAATTTATATAATGGCATTGATGCAAGTTTACCTTTTTCTTCTATCATATATTCTATTACTTTTTCTTCTGGTTTAAATGGGTATAAATCAGATAAACCAAGTTTTTCGATAGCAATATTTACAAGATCGTCTTCAGATAATTTTTTATTTTTTTCATAAAATTCTCCTGCAAATGTTAAAGCTTTTTTTGGAACAAGGCCAACAATTTCACTACCGGTAACTTTAGTATTATATTGTTTTGCTTGTTTTTTTACTTCTTCATAAACATGATGAAGGTTTACATCTTTAAAATTTAATAAATTCATTGAGACCTGAGCAATGTCTTCGTTATACATCATACCTCCAGCTTGAACGCCTTTAAATATGCCGGGTATTCTCTCAGGTTTACCGTTTGGACCTATTATTTTATTTCCATCTTTATCTTTCTTAATTACTCCACTTGTTCTAATTTTTCCAGCAATTTTTGATGCTATACTTTTATCATTTGTATCTAAGTTGATATTATATGCTAAAAGAATATCTCTACAACCAGTTGCTGTTACACCACTTTTTGGTACAAATTTTGCTTCTCCAAAATCTGGTTTAAAAGATGAATCTTTAAATTTTTCTTCAAGTGCTTCATATTCTCCTTTTCTGATACTTGGTAGACGGATTCTATCTGTTTTTTTTGCAGATTTAGCATATAAAAATACAGGAATCTTTTGTTCTTTTGATAATTTTTTTCCAAATTCTTCTGATATTTTTATACAGTCTTTATCAGTTACTCCTTTTATTGGTATAAATGGACATACATCAAGTGCTCCCATTCGAGCGTGTTCGCCTTTATGTTTAGACATATCAATTAATGCAAGACCAACTTTTGCTGCCTTTAAAGCCCCTTGGATAATTGAATCAGGGTCTCCAACAAAAGTGTAAACGGTTCTATTAAAGTCTTCTCCTGGATCTACGTCTAACAATCTAACTCCATCAACTGACTCAATAGCAGCAGAAATTGCTTTTATTATTGATTTGTCTCTTCCTTCACTAAAGTTTGGAACGCATTCAACAATTTTGTCCATTTAATACACCGGAAACCTTAATCTAGGGAATTCATTTAACGTTTTTGGGTCAAAGACATATGGAAACTGTTGATTTAATCATAAAAAACGCAAATGAAATTGTTACATTAAAAGGTCCTAATAAACCTAGAATAAAAAAAGAAATGAGTGAGCTTTCGATAATTAAAAATGGTTCTATAGCAATAAAAAATGGTAAAATATTTGATATTGGAAAAAATTTAAGATATAAAGCAGATCAAAAAATTAATGCTTCAGGGAAGATTGTATTACCTGGTTTTGTAGATCCGCATACTCATGTTGTCTTTGGTGGATCTAGAGAATTTGAACTAAATATGAAACTAAAAGGTTTTTCTTATAAAGGTATCCTTGATGAAGGTGGAGGTATATATTACACGGTTAATAGAACTAGGAATGCCTCAACAACTGATTTAATAAATGAAAGTCAAAAACGTCTTGATTTAATGTTAAGATATGGGACTACAACTTGTGAAGCAAAAAGTGGATATGGACTTGATACAGACAGTGAAATTAAGATTTTAAAAATACAAGAAAAACTAAATAATTCTCATAAGATGGATATTGTTTCAACTTTTTTAGGTGCTCATGCTATTCCAAAAGGTATTCAGATTGAAGACTATGTAGATACCATTGTAAAAGAAATGATACCAAAAGTAAAAGACCTAGCAATTTTTTGTGATGTTTTTTGTGAGGAAGGATTTTTTAACTTTGAACAATCTAAAAGAATCTTAGAAGTTGGAAGTAACTATGGTTTAAAACCAAAGATACATGCTGATGAGATAGTAGATACCAATGGGGCTAAGTTAGCTTCAGAAGTAGGGGCTATTAGTGCTGATCATCTACTTATGGCTTCAGATGAAGGTTTAAAAGACATGGCAAAAAAAGGTGTAATTGGTGTTTTATTACCTGGCACTCCTTTTTCACTTATGATTGATAAATATGCTCCTGCTCGTAAAATGATTGAGTTTGGTGTACCAGTTGCTCTCGCTACAGATCTTAATCCTAATTGTTGGACGGAAAATATGCAGTTTATGATGCAACTTGGATGTTTTAAAATGAAACTAACTCCAGCAGAGGCAATAACTGCCGCTACTTTCAATGCTGCATGTGCTATTGATAAAAATGATAATATTGGTAGCCTTGAGAAAGGAAAACAAGCTGATATTGTTGTTCTGGATTGTCCTAATCATCAATTTATACCTTATCATTTTGGAGTGAATCTAGCAGAAATTGTAATTAAAAAAGGAGAGATTGTTTAGAATATTTATTATGGGAAATTTACATATAGCTGATATTTTATATTGATAAATGAGATGGGTAAAAAGGAGCAATGCAGAGGTCTTAGAAAAGAGCTTGGGCTCCTTGAAGTTTTTTGTATAGCATCAGGTGCTATGATTAGTTCAGGTTTATTTGTTTTGCCTGGTCTTGCTTACGCAAAAACTGGTGCATCAGTAGTGGTTTCATATTTTTTAGCTAGTGTTTTAATGATTCCTACTCTTCTTTCTAAGGCTGAGCTTACAACAGCTATGCCAAAATGTGGTGGAGATTATTTTTTTATTGATCGAAGTATGGGTCCCGCAGTTGGAACTATTGGTGGTTTTGCGTCATGGTTTTCTTTAGCCGCAAAAACCGCCTTTGCTTTAATTGGAATAGGTGCTTTTGTCCAATTATTCAACCCGGGTCTAACTGATTTTAATATGAAATTAATTGCTATAGGTTTTTGTGTTATTTTTACAATTATTAATTTATTTGGTGTAAAACATGCTGGTAAAACCCAAGTAATTTTAGTAACTGGTTTAATTAGCATACTTATTCTATACATTTTGATAGGGATTTTTTATGTTAAACCCTCACAATTTGTGCCATTTACTACAAATGGTTTTGGATCAATTTTTGCAACAGCAGGTTTTGTTTTCGTATCATATATGGGTCTAACTAAGGTTTGTAGTGTCGCAGAAGAAATAAAAAAACCTAAAAGAAATATTCCTCTAGGGATATTCCTTGCTTGGGGTATTATTTCAGTATTATATGTCTTAGTTGTTTTAGTTACTATAGGATTGTTAGAACATAAAACACTAACAAGTTCTTTAATGCCTGTATCTTTAGGTGCAGAAGTTTTCATGGGTGAAATTGGTCTTATTATTTTAGGTGTTGCAGCTGTTCTTGCTTTTATTACTACTGCAAATGCAGGTTTACTATCTTCTTCTCGTTATCCAATTGCTCTCTCGAAAGATCATTTATTACCAGGTTTTTTTTCAAAAATTTCAAAAAAAGGGACACCTGTTATATCAATTTTATTTACTTCTACTTTTATGATATGCATTATAATATTTTTAGATCTTGAGGGATTAGTTAAAACTGCATCAACACTTGTACTTTTGTTGTTTATTTTTGTAAATCTTTCAATTATAATGATGAGAGAAAGTGGTATTAGAAATTATCGTCCAAGTTTTCGTGCACCTTTTTATCCTTGGATTCAAATTGCTGGAATAATAAGCTATATTTTTTTGATTATTGAGATGGGATTAACACCGTTGGTCTTTGTTGGATGTTTTATCATCTTTGGTTTTGGATGGTATTGGTTTTTTGCACGTGATAAAATATGGAGAGAATATTCACTTTTACATGTTGTTGAGAGAATAACTGGAGAAAAATCTACTGGTTATTTAGTTGATGAAGAGTTGCGGGAAATATTAATCGATAGAGATGAAATAACAGAGAAAAGATTTGAAAATATTTTAAATAAATGTGAAATTTTAGATGTTTTTAAATATGAACGCCCTGACAAATTTGCATGGTTGATTGCAAATAAATTATCAAAAAGATTAAATATCGATAAAGATGAGTTACATACTCTTCTTAAAAACCGTGAAAAAGATTCAAATATTATGATACATCCTGGTTTAGCAATTTTTTCACATATTATCAAAGGAAGAGATAAATTTGGAATTCTTTTAGTAAGAAGTAAAAAGGGTATTATTTTATCTGAGAAGCTGGATCCTGTTCATGCTTTTTTTGTAGTTGTATCAACTCCTGAACAAGAAAATTTTTATTTTCATTCACTAATGTGGATTGTTCAAATATCTGAAGAAGCTGATTTTGAAAAAGAATGGGTAAACGCTGAGGATATTGGTGAATTAAGAAATATTATTTTAAAATCATGGAAAAAAATCAAAGAAAAATAAGTAAGCTAATTCATTAGATAGTATCTACTTTTAAATGGCATATTTTTTCATAAATTAAAGCCTTATATTTTTTATATTCAGGGTGATTATTAATAAACTCTTTTAATAAATCATCAACATTTTTCTCTTTATTCTTATCAATAAATTTATTTAGTTTGTTATTTAATGTTTCATCCCATTCTTCTTCTTTATGCGTTTCTAGTATCTGACAAGTTATATGATATATCTTATTTCGATATTTTTCAAATTTTGGGTTTTGTTTTAAAAAATCTGCGATAATCTTTTTAACATTTTTTTCTTTTTTTTGTAATATAAAATCATCCAATTTAATAGTTAAAATTCTTTCAAAAGTGTTTTTTTGATAATGTTCATGTATTTCAGATGAAACAAATAAGATTTCGATTATTGAAATTACTAACAAAACTGTTGTTAATTCAACTACCATTATATCTGGAACATCTATTGTTAAAGCATGTGCTAGTAATATCAGTTCAAGAATAAGAATTAAAAATGGTGGGATAAAAGATAATTTCTCAAATTTTGGTGATTCTCTGTATTCTCTTATGAAACTTCTAAGTCTGCCTGATCGTGGCATAATATTCTTTGATAAAAGAAGTTAGGTTTAAAATTATTTTGCTTTTTTTTTGTAAAAAACCAATATTTATTTCTTTTTTTTCTTTTTTGGTTTTAAAACATCTCCAAAAGCTTTTCCACTCTGAGAAATTGCTTCTGTCATATCTTTATGAAGCATTATATCTCTTTCCATCTTATTTTTCCAAGGTTTTTTCTTTGCTTTTGCGCCGTCTAATCCTTTCGTCATATTATCAAAAAAAATATTGAGTTTTTTATTATAAATAATTTACTGGAATTCCGATGGTCAGATTATAAACTATAATAATATTCTCCATCTTTTCTTTGTTTTCTATCCATAAATGAATCAGGCTTATTTACTCTTGGTCTCTTTGTATCTTCGTCTCTTCTGAATGTTATATCAACATCTTTTAAAAAACGATTCATTCCTTCATGTAGACTAAATGGCCCTTTTGCGTTGCCTGAACATCCAGGTTTTCCATCAAATACGATTAAAGCATCACTTATCATATCAATAAAATATACATCATGATCAACTATCATTGCTGATTTACCAGATTTTTCTATAACACGTCTTACTGTTCTAGATGTAATCATTCTTTGTTCACTATCTAAATAAGCTGATGGTTCATCGATCAAATAAATATCGGATTCTTGAACGAGACAATTGGCAGTTGCAACTCTCTGAAGTTCTCCACCTGATAAATTATTTATCTCTTTATCTAGAAGATATTTGAGATTCATAGGCTCAAATATTTCAGATTTAAAAAAAGATGAAGTAAATAATTGCTGTGCTTTTAATTCAAAAAAATCCCTTACAGTACCTTTAAAATCAGGTGTTATATATTGTGGTTTATAGCTAATTTTTATGTCATATTCAATTTTTCCCTCAGTTGGTTCTATTGCCCCAGCAAGCATTTTAACAAAAGTTGTTTTTCCGATAGCATTAGGTCCTACTATTCCAATTATTTCTCCTTTTCTAATTACTCCTCTTTGAATAGATAAATTAAAACCCGAAAAAGATTTTTTTAAATCATCATAAGTTATGAGAATATTCATCTCCTGTCTTTGTTTTGGTGGATGAGCAAAAAACTCAATTTTTTCACCAAATCTAATGTTTTCCTCCTTAAGATAACCAGAAAGATAAGTATTAATTGAATGTCTTACACCTCTTGGATGTGTAACAATTCCATAAGCGCCCTCATCACCATACATCAAATGTACACTCTCACATAGAAAATCAAGAACTGCAAGATCATGTTCAATAACAATTACTTTTTTTTCCTCGGCTAATTCTTTAATTATCCTTGCAACTTTTAATCTCTGATGAATATCTAAATATGATGAAGGTTCATCAAAAAAATATAAAACCTTATCTTTGAGAAGAGCAGCAGCAATTGACACTAGTTGCAATTCTCCACCAGAAATCTCTTTTTTTTCAATATATTTATCCAAAATACTTGTTAAACCAAGTTTTTCTACAATTTCATCGAATCTACCTAAATCATCTGTATTTGACAAAACGTCTCTAATTTTTCCTTTCATAATTTTTGGTAACTTATCTACATATTGAGGTTTTACAACACTAATATTTTCATTATCTAAAATACTCTTAAAATGATCAAAAAGCTCAGTTCCAGCATAGTAATCTAAAACATTTTCAATTGAAGCTTTTTCTTCTAAATTGCCTAAATTAGGTGTAATTTGTCCAGACAATATTTTTATTGCAGTTGTCTTGCCAATACCATTTTGCCCAAGAATACCTATGCATACACCTTTTTTTGGAATAGGTAGTCTAAATAATCTAAAACCATTTTTTCCAAATTGATGAATAAGATCAGTTTCTAATTCTTCGGCAAGACCAATTATTTTTATTGCATCAAAAGGACATTTATGTACACAAATACCACAACCTACACATAAATCTTCAGAAATAACAGGTTTTCCGTTTTCCCCTAAAACAATTGTCTCATCTCCAGCACGAACTCTAGGGCAAAACTTTATGCATTCTTTTGAGCAATTTTTTGGTTTACATCGATCTTTTATTAAAACAGCTATTCTCATATTAACGAAAAAAGGAAAATAACAATGATATTTAAAGCCTTTTTATTAATACTCAATTATTTCGTTAACTATATTTATCCATAAAAAAACTAAGTTAATATTTATTCAAAAAAGAAAAAGTATAAGTCCTATGAAATTATTCACCTAAATATACTGGTGGTTGAGGAAAGCATGGAGAAAAATGAAAATATTCATATAAAGCTTGAAATTGGAAGAGATCCAAATAGTGGCCAATTAAACATTTTAACAAAGTTTGATCCAAGCGCTCCAAATTTTACAAAAGATGAAACAGGGTACAGCTGGTCTCCAACAAAAGAAGAACGTGAATTTCTCAATGAAGCTTTTGAAATGATTATACAAAAAAGTTAAACCATTTTTTTTATGTTTTGTCCTGGTTTAACTTTTTAATTATTTAGTCTAAAATCTTTATTTAAGTTTTATATCACAATAATCTCTATAAGAGCAATTAATACATCTATATAAATCATTATGATTTCGTGATATTTTTTTATTTTTAATTAAATATCTCATTTTTTTAATAGTGTTTTCTAATTCAAATCTTAACTCAGGTTTATAATTTATTACGAATTGTTTTTTGTTATCATAAACAAGTATACCATAAGGCACAAAAACATTGTAATTATCTTCAATTAACTGGCAATAAGTCGCAAGTTGAAAAATATGATTTTTTTTAGGTAAATTACTATTACTTGTTTTTAATTCGACAGGTATTATTTTATCATTTCTTCTAATGATGTAATCGGGTTTACCTGTAATCCTATATTTCTTTGAAAAAAATGGTTTTTCAGGAGTATTTAAATCAGAATATGTAATTTTTCCCTTTGGAATTTTATATTGTTTTTTTTGTCTATTTACATTTATTCTTAAGTAAATAGAGATTAATAATAAAAAAATAGATAAACCAAATAATATTATAAACAATACAAAGAATTTAGCTATAAAATCACCTCTAGAATTAATATAATGATAGAAATAATTAAGATTAAATAAGCCATTTTTAAAATAATATTTGATTTTCTTAAATCTTTATTAGTATTTTCAATTATGTTTCCAATTTCTCTGTGTTTTTCTACTCCTTTTTCCAAATATTTTGATTTTGGTTTAAAACCCTTTTTTTGTAAATACCAAGCTTTTGAACAAAAATAAAACTGACCAATTTCAGATGCACTAATAACATCACTATTTTCGTTTTTTTTCATTATTACAAAACTGTTATCTGAAAATTATTTTATATTACTTTTTTAGGGGTAATAGAAAGTAAAATTTTTTTTAATATTTTTTAGAAAAAAAATTAATACTTAAAAGAATTTCATATATTTGATTGATTATGACTGAAAAACTAAATGATTTTATTCGTGAATTGTCTGAAATATATGATAAAGATAGTGAAGATACATTTGTAAGTATTTATTTAAACAAAAATTTTAATGAAAAATTTATTCAACGAAGAGTTAAAGATATTGAATCAATTTTAAATAAAAATTTATTAAAAAATTTTCAAAATTCTATGATTGATATTCAAAAAATAATCAAACAAAAAAATAAGACTAGTATAGCGATTTTTTGTTCGCATAAAAATAATTTTTTAAAATATTTTTTGTTAGATCTAGATATAAAAAATCAGATAATTGTTGATTCATCACCGTATCTAAGGCCTCTTGCTAGAATAAATGATGAATGGGAGTCATTCACGCTATTATTGGTAAACACAAATTATGCAAAGTTTTTTTCAGTTTCTTTAGGTAAAATTGAGAAAACCAAAAGATTATCAGCTGATATTATGAATAAACATAAAAAAGGTGGTTTTTCACAAGCAAGATTTAATCGGCTTAGAAAAGGTGCAATAAACAATTTTTTCTCAGAAGTAATTGAGTCATTACAAAAAAGAGTTGATGAAAGAATTATAATTGCTGGACCGGGTCAAGCAAAAATTCAATTAAAAAAAATGTTACCAAGACATATTGAAGAAAAAGTAATTGAAATTATTGATATTGATATCGATGATGAAAACGAGTTATTGAAAGACTCAATAAGTTTGATTTCTCAAAAGGAAAAAGAAAAGAGTGATGAAGCTGTGAAACTATTAAAACAGGAAATTCTACAGGATGGTTTAGCTGTTTTTGGTTTAGAAGAAACCTTAAAAGCAGTTAAAAATGGTCAAGTAGAATTATTAATTATTGAAAAAAATAAAAAAATACCTGGTTGGATATGTGAAAATTGTCAAGTAGTAAAAAAAGGATTTAAAAATAAATGTCCATATTGTAAAAATAAAACTTCAAAAGTTGATGTCATTGAAGAGATATTAGAGTTTGCAGAAAGAACAGATTCAGAAATTGAGTTCACAGAAAATGAAGAGATAGCTAACCTTGGTCATATTGGTGCGTTACTAAGATATAAATAGTTTTTATTTTGGCCTATTTTCAAAATTTTCATTATCTACTTTTTCATAGTTATTATTGACTATGTTTTTATCGTTTGGTTTATTGTCATAACTTTTATCAATAATAATTCTCTTTTTTTCTTGTTTTGGAATTGTTTTATCTGATATTGCTGATAAACCAATTTTACATAGAAAATAACCAGCAAAAAGTAAAATAAATGATAAAGATAACCATATCATTAAATTATACATTGGATAAATATCACTCATATAATCATTCATATCAAAATTAATAGAAGGTGTCCCATTTTCTATTTGTCCAAGCATATCATTATATTGTTCATTACAGTATTCACTACAATCTTTTTCTTTCTCAAAAAAATTTACAGGAACATTGCCATAACCTGAAAAAACCAGTAAAACAGAACCTACAGTATATGCAATAATAATTATTCCAATAATGAATAGTACATAACCAATTTTTTTCTTAAGGTCTGATTGTGCATCCATCCTTAAATCAATAATTAGTATAATATTAAAATATTTGAAAGTTACCCTTAATTTTTTTTATTGATTCACATAACTTATTTATAATGATATAAGATGAAGGATACAAGGAATTTAATTATGATCAAGACAATTGGCATTAGAAGGGAAGATAAAAACAAATGGGAAAGGAGAGCACCAATAACTCCACAACATGTTAAAAAATTAAAAGAAGAATACAATATTCAAACAAAAGTTCAACCCTCTAAAATAAGAATATTTGAAGACAATGAATATGAGAAAAATGGTGGAATAATCCAGGAGGATTTATCTGATTGTCCTGTTGTTTTTGCAATTAAAGAAATACCAATTAATTTTTTTAAAGAAAATAAAACATATGTTTTTTTTTCACATACTATCAAAGGTCAAAAATATAATATGCCAATGTTAAAAAAAATGATGCAATTAAATTGTAATTTAATTGACTATGAAAAAATTACTGATGAGGCAGGAAAAAGACTTGTTTTTTTTGGAAAATATGCAGGTATCTCCGGTATGATAGATAGCCTATGGGCTTTTGGAAAACGAATGAGCTGGAAGGGTGTATCAAATCCTTTTGAAGAAATTAAGCAAACAATTTATTATGATGATATAAATGAAATAAAACAACATTTGAAAATAATTGGAAAAAAAATAAAACAAAATGGTTTACCCGAGATATTAACACCAATGATAATTGGAATAACAGGTTATGGAAATGTATCTAAAGGCGCTCAAGAAATACTTGATTTTTTACCAATTAAAGAAATTAGACCAAATCAAATACAGGCTATAAATGAAAATTTTTCTGATAAAATTATTTATAAAGTTGTTTTTAAAGAAAAAGACATTGTAGAACCAATATCATCAGAAATGAATTTTAATTTACAAGATTATTATAACAACCCTCATTTTTATCGTTCAATTTTTGAAAAATATCTAAGAAGTCTATCAATCCTTATGAACTGTATATATTGGGATGAAAGATATCCGAGACTAATAACAAAAGATTTTCTAGAAGAAAATTTTACAGGTCAAATGAAACTACAGCTTATTGGAGATATAAGTGTAGATGTAAATGGAGCTATTGAATTTACGGAAAAAACTACAACACCAGATGAACCAGTTTTTATATACAACCCCATTCGAGAAGACATAATAGAAGGATTTAAAGGAAATGGAGTAGCAATAATGGCAATAGATAACCTACCATCAGAATTACCAAAAGAATCATCAACTAATTTTAGTAAATCAATTATAGACATTATTCCAGATATAGTAAATGCAGATTACACAGTAAATTTTAATCAACTAAATCTGCAATCTAAAATTAAGAGAGCAATAATATTATATCAGGGAAAACTTACACCAAATTATCAATATATGAATAATTTCTTATAGTTAATTTAACTTTCAGGCAATGAAAAATTTTAATAAAATTACGGACAAAATAAATATGTCAAAAAAAATTTTGATTCTTGGAGCAGGTTTAGTATCAAAACCTATAGTTCAATACCTACTAAAACAACCAGATTTTACAGTTACCATGGCTAGTAGAACAGTAAGTAAAGCAGAAAAAATTATTAATAATCATCCTCAAGGAAAATCTGTAGAATTCAATATTAAAAATAATGATTTATTAGAAGAATTAATTAAAAAATCAGATATGGTAGTTAGTCTATTGCCATACAAATATCATGTAAAAGTAGCAAATTTTTGTATAAAATATAAAAAGGATATGGTTACAACTTCTTATGTTTCAAAAGATATGAAAAAACTAGATGAAAAAGCAAAAAAAGCAGATATATTAATATTAAATGAATCAGGGTTAGATCCAGGCATAGACCATATGTCAGCAATGAGAATTATTCATAAAGTACAAAAAAATAATGGCAAAATAATTAGTTTTAAATCAACAACTGGGGCTCTCCCCTCTTTCGAGTCAAATAACAACCCTTTTGGATACAAATTTTCATGGTCACCAAAAGGAGTTCTTCTTGCATCAAAAAACCCTTCTAGATGGCTTGAAAATGGTGAAATTAAAAAATACCCAGGTGAAAAACTTTTTGAAAACTATATAATTCAAGATGTAAATGACATCGGTTCCTTTGAAAATTATCCAAATAGAGATTCCATCCCATATAAAGAAATATATGGTTTAAAAAATGCAAAAACAGTGTACAGAGGAACTTTCCGTCTAACCGGATGGTGTGAAACCATGAAAAAAATAGTTGAACTAGGATGGTTAAAAGATGAACCTATAAAAGATTTTAAAGGTCAAACATATGCAGATATTACAAGTTTTTTAATAGGTGCTAAATCAAATGATAATTTAATAAAAAAAACAGCTGAATTTCTTGAACTAAAAAGTTACTCAACAGTTATAAAAAGATTAAAATGGCTAGGTATTTTTGACGATAAAAGACTACCGAAAGAGGGAAAAACTCCTTTAGATTATTTTAATATTTTAACATTAGAAAAAATGTCTCTAAAAGAAAATGAAAGAGACATGATACTAATGCATCATGAATTTATTATAAAATATCCTGAAAAAAAAGAATACATCACATCAACTCTTCTTGATTATGGTGAACCAAAAAAAGATTCAGCTGTAGCAAAAACTGTAGCCTTACCAGCAGCAATAGCCGTAAAAATGATATTACATAAAAAAATTGATGTTAAAGGAGTTCAAATTCCTATTAAACCTGAAATATACAATCCAATATTAAAAGAATTAGAAAATATTGGAATAAAATTTAAAGAAAATAAAAAAATAATCTAATTTTTTTTGTTTGGTATTTACCAAACATTTTACTACTATATTTATACAATAAGAAATATAATCTATTTAGTGTTAGGTCGAATGTTTAGAAAAAAATTAGAATATAAAAGTTGTTAGAGAGGGTAAAAAGCATCCATAATAATTTTCTTCCGTATTATTTTAACTCCTCTCCTCGCCCTCTCTAATAAATAAATTTTTTCTAATTCAACCGATACAATTTTATAACTATGACAGATACCGCTGTAACAGTTGTAATAAAAAAAATTTTAATTAGAGTTGATTTAAGATGACATTAAAACCAGCAGATGTTCATAAAACAATAGGAAAATACATGATTGTAGATGGTTTTGATATTGTTTTAGATTTGGAAAAAAGTAAGGGTTCTCAGATATATGACTCAAGAAATAATAAATATTTACTAGATTGTTTTTCTTTTTTTGCTTCTGCACCAATTGGGACAAATCACCCAAAATTAACAACACCAGAATATATTAGTAAAATAGGTAAAGTAGCAATTAACAATCCAACTAACTCGGATGTGTACACCAAAGAAATGGCTGAGTTTGTTGATACTTTTGGAAAATATGCAGTTCCAACACATTTTAAACATTTATTTTTTATCAGCGGAGGGGCATTAGCAGTAGAAAACGGATTAAAAGCTGCGTTTGACTGGAAAGTAAGAAAAAATATAAAAGATGGTAAAAGCAAAAAGCTTGGAACCAAAATAATACATTTTGAAGAGGCTTTTCATGGCAGAACAGGTTACACTCTTTCAATGACTAATACTTTTAATTTAGATAAAATCAAATATTTTACAAAATTTAACTGGCCTAGAATAGTTAATCCAAAAATAACATTTCCATTAAATAAAAATAATTTAACGAAAGTTAAAAAATTAGAAGAAAAAGCAATCTCTGATATTCAAAAAGCAATATCAGATAATCCTGATGATATTGCTGCTTTAATTATCGAACCTATTCAGGGAGAAGGCGGTGATAATCATTTCAGAAAAGAGTTTTTTTTAAAACTTAGAAAAATATGTGATGAAAATGAAATAATGTTCATATTGGATGAAATACAATCAGGTGTAGGTTTAACTGGTAAAATGTGGGCTTATGAACATTTTAATTTTAAACCAGATATACTTGCATTTGGAAAAAAAACCCAAGTTTGCGGAATAATGGCAAGTAATAGAATTGATGAAATCAAAGATAATGTATTTAACGTATCAAGTAGGATAAACTCTACATGGGGGGGCAACCTAGTTGATATGGTACGATGTCAAAAATATTTAGAAGTGATTCATGAAGAAAAATTAATTAAAAATTCAGAAAAAATGGGTAAAATCCTATTAAAAGGTATTCAGGATATATCTAAAGACTATCCTAAAAAAATATTAAATGCTAGAGGCCGAGGTCTAATGTGTGCATTTGATTTACCAACTCCAGAAGAAAGAAATGAATTTAACAAGATTTTATTTTCAAATGGTTTAATTGTTTTAGGATGTGGAGCATCAACTATTCGTTTTAGACCACCATTAAATATTAATAGGGAAGAAATAGAAAAAGCAATTGAAATATTAGATATAACTGCAAAATCTTTTAAATAAATCTTTTGTAGATGATATAAAAAATTTTAAAATAAATTATAACATTTATCTCTAAAGAATTTATTTATCTCAGAGATTTTTAATCTTTTTTGTTTTGTTGTGTCTCTATCTCTAATAGTAACACTTTTATCTTTTAACGTATCATGGTCAACTGTAATACAAAATGGAGTTCCAATTTCATCCATCCTTGCGTATCTCCTACCAATTGTCCCTGTATCATCATAATAAGAATTTATACCTTTTGTTCTAATTTCTTTATCTAATTTCTTTGCTATGTCGATTAATTTTTTATCTTTAATAAGAGGGAAAACACCAGTTTTTATAGGAGCAATCTTAGAATTTAATTTTAACAATCTATATTTTTCATCTTTTTTAATTTTTTCAGAGAAATTATGTTCTAAAATACAATATAATATTCTATCAATTCCAAATGATGGTTCTATTACATGTGGAACGAATTTTTCACCAGTTTTTTTCTCCTTTATTTCAATTATATCGTAGGATTTTTTTGGAATTTCTATTTGCTCCCCGTCAATTTCCAATACAATATTTTTTTTATTATCTTTTACATCTAAATTTTCAAGTATATTTTTTATTTTACCTGCTTTGTTTTTAAAAATTGGCCCTAGGATATCCATTTTTGGAACAATTTTTTTTATTTTAATCTCTTTTGCTTTATCATATTTTTTTGTTGCATACATATCTTTGCCAGTAGACTTTAAATGAGAACTAAGGTCATATGCTGATCTATCTGCGATTCCAACGCATTCAATCCATCCAAATCTTTCACTAAATAATTCTGCGTCCCAACATTCTTTTGCATAATGTGCTAATTCATTTTCAGCATGTTTTCTGAAACGAAATTTTCCAGGATCTACACCTGCTTTTAATAAAAAATCTTGAGTAATATACATATAATATGCTAGAGCTTGGTTATTTATCAAATTCTTCTTAATGGCATCTATTAATGAAATTTTGATTTCTTTTTTATTATCATAGAGGTATAACTTTTTATTCTTTACTTCATTAAAGTATGGATGATTTTTATTGGAAGGATCAAAAAATATTTCAGCTTCTGCCATATTAAACTCTCTTAATCTTATTATTCCTTGACGAGGTGAAACTTCGTTTCTGTATCCTTTTCCAATTTGAATAACTCCAAATGGTAGTTTTTCTCTTGCGTAGCGATATAGCATATGAAAATTTGTAAAAATCCCTTGGGCTGTTTCAGGTCTTAAAAATGCTTTCCGAGTTTTTCCAATTCCAATTTTTGTTGAAAACATTAGATTCATTGCATAAGCATCTTTTAAAATTTTTTTACATTTAGGACATTTAACTTTTCCTTTTTTTAATTCTTCTTCAATGTTTGTATATTCTTCCTCTATTAAATCTTCTAATTTGTATGATTGTTTACATTTTTTGCAATCAACTGTTAAATCCGTGAATTCATCAACATGTCCTGATGCCTCTAAAACTTCGTATAGTGTTATTGTTGGTGTGTTTATTTCAATACATTTGTCATTTAATAAAAAATATTCTCTCCATAAATTTTCTATATTGTTTTTTAATCTCGTCCCAAGTGGGCCATAATCATAAAAACCTGCTATTCCCCCATATATTTCAGATGAAGGATATATAAATCCTCTTCTTTTTCCAAGAGTCATAATTTTTTCATAGATATCATTAGGCATTACTGGTAATCACCCTACTATTAAATTTTATTATGTTTTAAAATGATTTAAATCATACAGGCTAAAAGATCAATATCTGTTACCATACCAACTAAGTGATCATCTGAGTTTACAACGGGCATATGGCTTATATCATGTTTTATTAGTTTATCTGCGACTTCATATACCGGTGTATTTCTTAGAGATTTAATAATATCTGTAATCATTACTTCTTTTACAGGTACATCTGGTAAAGAAACTTGGGAAGTTGAAAAATATAGCCTAACTGTATCTCTAATTCCTTCCCATGTCCATTGATCTTCATCAGATCCCATTCCCATATCTGAATGGGAAACACTTTCTTGAATATGACTTAATTTAAAAAGATCGCCATCAGATACAATACCTATTAATTTACATTCATCATTTAAAACGGGTAAAGCATTTTCATGTGTTATATTAATGATTTCCATAACTATATTTATTGGTGTATCCTGATAAACAGGTACTGCAAGATTAGTATAATATTCATCTATTGTTGCATCTTTTTTTTCAGAAAAAGTTTTAATAATATCTGTTGGACTAATAATTCCAACTATGTTTTTTCGATTGTTTAAAACAGGTAAACCATGTATTCTATTCTCATGTAGAATCTTTGCTGCCTCTTTAATATCTTCATCTTTATCGATTGAATGGAATTCTTCACTCATTAATAAAGCAAGTTGATCTTCGTCAGGATTTTTAAAAATATCTGATCTAGTTAATACACCTACAACATTTCTAGTATTTTTTTTTAGAATTGGCATCCCTGAAACGTTATGTTTTGCAAGAATACTTAAAGCATCTTTTACAGTTCCAGGTACATATCCGACAATTAAATCTGTTGACATTACTTCTTCTACTCTCACTTTTATCCCTCTTATTTGCTTAATGAAATATACAAAGTACTTAGGTTTTTTTTATCCAACACAATAAAATCTGCTGGTGAGTTTGGACCAAGAATAAAGGGCCTTAGATTTAAAACTTTCCTTGGTTTATAAGTTAACATGTTTAATAACTCTTCCATTGATAAATCAGAGTAATTTTTTTTCAAAAATTTTAATTCATCTAAAATATTTGGATAATTTATCATAGCATTATCTGTTCCTAATATTAGATCAAGCCCAATTTTTTTCATTAGATGAATTTTTGGTTTTAATCCAAAAAAATTATTTGATCTGGGGCATAATACAATTGCTATTCCATTTTCTTTAACTCTTATTAAATCTGATCTATTTGCTTTTGTCATGTGTATTAAAAAATTTGGTTTTAAATCAAGAATTAGATCAATATCTTCTCTTATCCTTTCTGATGCATGAATAGAAAATATTTTTTTTTCTTTTATCGTATGTATTGATATTTTTTTTAATTCAGAATAATCCCAATCTGTAATACTACTTATTCCTATTCCTTGAGAATTTTTTAATAATAATTCTATTTCTTTTTTGTTATAATGAAGATTTTTAGGTCTTGATAAAATAATTGGCTTAATATTTTGATTTCTAAGAGATGATTTTATTAGATTTAAACCTAATAACCCGTTTTCCCTAAAATCACAAAAAATTTTTGTACCATTTTTTAACATTAAATCTATAGAAGATTTCATACCTTGTATTATTTTTTTATTTGATGTTTCTTTTAATAATCTATGTTTTAAACCATCTGGTGGAGCTACTAATTTATTTATATCTCTTGGCAATTTAATTTTTTTATTTTTTATGAATGAATCTCCAATATGAGTGTGAGAATTTATAGTTAGAGGAATTATTAGGCCTTTTGCTATAGGTTTTTCTTTTACAGATAATTTATTTCCTTTTTCAATAATTTTTTTTTCATTAAAACTAATAAATCCTTTTTCAAATCCGTTTTCAGTAAATAATTTACCAGATACATATTTCATTTTTTAAAATTGTTATTAAACGATTATGTTTAAACTTTCTTGACTTACTTTTTTTTGACTATTATAAAATATAAAGAAAAAATTTATTTAAGTTGTTTTTATTACGTCATTTGACGTCATTAATAATATTTAGAAAATTAATATGCGTTTTAAATTTTATTAATTCGGGGAATGTTTATGATTAATAAGACAATTGGCGAAGTATTGGATGAAACTGTTAGAAAATATCCTGATAATGATGCTTTAGTTTATATTGAAAAAAATTATAGGTTAACATATTCAGAATTTAAAGATGAATGCGAAAAAATTGCTAAGGGTTTAATGGCACTTGGAGTTAAACGCGGTGATCATATTGCTGTTTGGGCATATAATGTCCCAGAGTGGGTTTTACTCCAATTTGCATCAGCAAAAGTTGGAGCAGTATTGGTAACTGTTAATACTTATTATAAATCTCATGAACTGAATTATCTTTTAAAACAATCTGACTCAACAACATTATTCCTTGTTAAAGGATTCAAGGATGTTGATTATATAAAAAATTTAAAATCAGTTATACCAAAACTTGAAAAAACAGAAAAAGGGCATATTAATTCACAGGATTTACCGTATCTTAAAAATATTATTTTTATTGGTAAACAAAAGATACCAGGGATGTTTAATTTTGAAGAAATAATAAAATTAGGAGAGAAAATTTCAGATGAAGAACTCACTAATAGACAGAATTCTTTGGACTCAAATGATGTTATAAATATGCAATATACATCTGGAACAACTGGTTTTCCAAAAGGTGTTATGTTAACCCATTATAATATTGTTAATAATGCTTTTTATGTTGGAGATGTTATGGGTATGACAGAAAAAGATAGACTTTGTATACCTGTTCCATTTTTTCATTGTTTTGGTTGTGTTTTATCAACTCTTAACTGTGTAGTTCATGGCTCAACAATGGTACCTATAGAAATGTTTGATGCCGAAAATGTTTTAAAGGCAGTAGAAAAAGAAAAATGTACAGCCCTTCAAGGTGTACCAACTATGTTTATTGCAGAATTACAAAATCCAAATTTTTTAAAATATAATCTATCAAGCCTTAGAACAGGTATAATGGCTGGTTCCTCATGTCCCATTGAAGTCATGGTAAATGTGATGAGTAAAATGAATATGCAAGAGATAACTATATGCTATGGTTTAACAGAAGCAGCACCTGTTCTTACACAAACCAGGCGAAATGATCCAGTTCAAAAAAGAGTTGAAACAGTTGGAAAACCACTTCCAAATGTCGAGGTAAAAATTGTTAATCCTGAAACAAATAAAGAACTAC
>Ga0272442_10002977_pt1 | contig 24045 bp, 22 predicted proteins | sample SSMForm2O_FD_200262 | JGI IMG/M metagenome (GOLD analysis project Ga0272442, IMG submission 200262) | Marine sediment archaeal communities from Little Sippewissett salt marsh, Falmouth, MA, United States - SSM-Form-2O | ecosystem: Environmental > Aquatic > Marine > Wetlands > Sediment ...
GCGAAAATTTGGAGTAAAATTCTTAGGCCATCCTTGGCTGACGGAAACCTGCTGCGCCGAAAAAATCTGCCCCCCGAGGTCCGCTGAAGAAGTCGCAGTACGCTTGTTTTGGGTCTAGTACGATACCATGAAAGTTTCTTAAATTTTCGCTGAGTGTATCATGGAGTCCCCATGCACTCAAATCCGCTCTCATATCAATAACATCACCGTACAGGTTCAAACTTTTGTTATGACAACCGACGAAGATTCCGTAAATCTCCGGTTCGCGTGGTTCTGGTGATTCCTCGAACACATCCGCTGTCCAGATGTGTCCGCCGCCAATGGTTCCATCCGACGAGCCAAATACAAGCTTACTCCCATCTGGTGAAATGTCGGCCCAATCGATTGTCTTGTCGGGGACGGAAAGTAAGAGTTCATCCATACCGCTCGCAAAGTCATAGCGATATAAGTCGCCACCCAGCACATAACCAAGATAAGAATCGTCAGGACCCCAGAACATCGGCGCCTCCGACCCAATGCCGGAGGTAATCTGGTACTTGCTCCCATCGCTTTCCCTTAACCATATGTCAAAACCAGAACTGCTCGTGGCTTGGCTGCCGTATGCCAGGGTGCCCCCAGAGGTTGACCAGACAGGATAATCCTGATTTGCGCCATCGACTGTATGGTCTGTGAGTTTTGCTGTGTATGTGCCGTCCGCGCTGGCTGCCCAGATTTCGCCTGAGTTTACGGTGTATTCACTCTTGTACGCCAGCTTCGATCCACTGGGATTCCAATCGGCATTCGATTGCCGTAGAGACCCACCAATGAATGAATAAGGATCCGAACCATCCGCATCAACCATCCAGAGATCGTAGTTATTGCTCCCGAATTCCTTCGTATACGTAATTTGGCCGTCCGGTGTGAAGCTTGGATTGAATTCACCTCTCCAATCGGAAGTCACACGCGTCTGCGCGGATCCATCGTTGTTCATAGTCCAGATGTCGCAATTATCCCACGAATAGGGGCTATGAAGGTTCCGGTAAACAATGCTCGTCCCATCAAAGCTAAATCGCGGCTCCGATTCCTGAATGCTCCCAAACGTAAGTTGCTCAAGATTCGTTACAAGGACCGCGTTCACCGGTGAAACCAGCACGTGACAGAACAACGCTGCCATTATCAAGTGTCTGATGCTCTTCCTCACTGCACTACCCTCCGAAAATAGATTTTCCGTTCCCATTTCTGTTTCTCTCATATGCGAGCCCATGCTATTATATGATTTTCACAGTAGGTCCAAAGTGTCCTCCAAACTGAAGATTCACCCTTCGCCTATAAAAACCTGCTATTGAGCACACTCCTCACGTGCCCCAACGCCTTCCCGCATATCAACAAATTGCACAGATGCTAAAATCAAAGATGCACTATCATAAGATGATTATTTTCATTGTACTCAGTCTTGACCGAAAAACGCAAGAAAAAAATCGTGTTAAGACAAAAAAAATTCGTAATGTGTAGATGTTTTATTTAGGGTTTCTGGAACAAATCCTGATTTTGAGAGTGAAAAGGGGTCAGGTTTATCTTTTTGCGTTTTGATGTTCATGCCACGCTATTTTTACCGCTTGAGATACCACGTGTGCCACTCGCCCCTCAGGGGCGAGTTGCACACCCTACTGACTGACTGATATTGAATGGAAGTGGTGCGAGACTTCGCACCCTATTTTCTGAAAAACAATGGTGTCAATGATAGGGTTCGTCCCTATTATTTAGAATAATGCGTCAATCATCTGTGATTCATATTCTTTCCAGGCTTCCAAGAGTGCCTGGTACTTCTGATGATTGGCCGACCTCAGATTCTTTGACTCAGTTAGATCATTGCTGAGGTCATAGAGTTCCCACGGGCCGGCCTTCTTTGGCGAACCGTGGCGCACAAGCTTCCAATCGCCAACCCGCACCGCGGACTTCCTGGCTTGGCGCCAATACATCTTCTCGTGCGGTCGATCCTTGTTTTGGCCAAGTAGATAGGGCATAAGGTTAACACCATCTGTTTCTGGCATTGATTGGACGCCGGCCAATGCCAGTGATGTCGCAACGATATCGGTGGATACGACCATCTTGTCATAGACTTTACCTGCGGGTAATGTGCCTTTCCACTGCACCATAAACGGTATGCGAATCCCGCCTTCGTACAGTTGCCCCTTACCGCCCCTAAGGGGGAGATTGCTTGATGTCAGTTCTCGTGTCGGACCACCATTATCACTCAGGAAGAAGACAATTGTCTTTCTTTCATTTCCGGTATCCCGTATGGCAGCCATCACTTGGCCAACACTGTCATCAAGATTGGCGAGCATGGCGGCAAAGATACGTCGATGCATATCCTCGATGTGGGCAAATCGCTGCATGTATTTGTTTGTCCCCTGAAGAGGGCTGTGTACTGCATTATGCGCCAGGTACAAAAGAAAGGGCTTATCACGATGACGATTAACAAACGACACAGCTTCACGTGTCCAGGCATCTGTCAGATATTCCGTTTCATTGATTGGCTGACTACCGCGTACGATTGGATTATTCGCATCGTAGTCAGGCTCTGTATTTCCCATGTGCGTTGAGAAAGTCACATGGCCAAAAGTCTTGCGACCTTTGCCGCCTCCCGGTAAGACTCTTCTTCGCAACATCGTCGAAACGTTTTCCCACGGCTGAGGCACGTAATAATGCCCCTCATGCGTAAAGCCGAAGAATTCGTCAAAACCTCGACGGTAGGGATGAAATTCTGCGGCACCCCCGAGATGCCATTTGCCTATTATCGCACTGACATATCCCGCCTGCAACATATGATCGGCGATTGTCTTTTCCGTCAACGGCAAGCCATACCCTGGGAGTTCATTGCGAGCCCCAATGGGATTGTGCTCATGCCCAAATCGGGTTTGAATGCGTCCCGTAAGCAACCCTGCACGTGAAGGACTGCAATTGGGAGCAGTGACATATCCGCTGGTAAAACGAATCCCTGCGGTGGCAATCGCGTCGATATGAGGTGTGGGAATCTGAGGATTGCCCTGACAACCCAGCTCGCCGTAACCCAGATCATCTGCCAGAATAACAACAATATTGGGTCTGCTTATATCCTGGCCAACAAGACAACTGCTCATTGCAGCTACGATTAAAGACAGGGTCGATAACATCGATAGTTTCATCATTTCTCAATCCAATAAGAGGGTCCGTCCCTATTATCCTGAGACAGACACTTTATTCTTTTCTGCTACCTTTAACGCTCAAAGTATATTATTGACTGTAACATCAATGCTCGTCAAATAAATTTATAATCAATCTGTAGGGCAAGGGCAAAGGGGTCAGGTTTATCTTTTTGCGTTTTGATGTTTATGCCACGCTATTTTTACCGCTTGAGATACCACGTGTGCCACTCGCCCCTCAGGGGCAAGTTGCACACCCTACTGACTGGCTGATATTGAATGGAAATGGTGCGAGACTTCACACCCTACGTTGTGCAGGCGTAGGATTTATTATCTCAACGCCATTCTGAAGGCGACGTTGGTCAGGGCGGCGAGGGCTCAGGCGACGGCGAGGAGAGCGGCGGGGGAGCTAATCCATGAACTTTCGCATCCAGACGGGCCAGTCGATGCCATTAGTACTGCCGGCGCAGGTCTGGGAACGCCTTATTTATTTCTCCCTTTCCTTGGATCGGTTGTCGTGATTGGCTGATGTTGGATTGAGGGAGTGGCTTTGAGATCAGTCTTTCGTTGTGCTTTCTTAGTCGTTGTCGGACTTGGCGTAGTCCTGGCTGCTGAGGATGGTGACCTTGCCGGTGGCGTCGTCGATCTGGAACTGCGATTTGGAGACTGAGCCGTCCGGCTGCTCACTGACGTACCATTGCTGGCCCTCTGCGGTGATATAGATAATCCCTCTATTTGGCGATTTTGCTTTTTGCTTTGTATTTCGTATACTTTAATTAACAGAAGAAGTGATTACATATCTATTCAATCGACTGGGCCTATCTGCCGGAGGGGGGAACAATGACGCCCAGGAGAAAAGGTGCATCTCGCAGAGACCGCGCCCGCGTGCTTGTCATCGCTATGGTCTTTATGCTCGTATTCTCGGCGCTGGCCGTCAGCCTAGCGGCAATGTCGGGAACGAATGTCCAACTCACCTCGAATCATCATAAGATCAACGCGGCTTTGGCCTCGGCCCAATCCGGTCAGGATGTGATGAGATTCTGGTTTAGCGGCATGCCCTCGGTGAGGGCTTGTCCGACGCAAGCCCTGTATGAGGCGGTTCTTATTATCCCTTGCGAATGGAGTATGAACCTATGCCCATAAGACTCGTGATTGCGGACGACTACGATGGGATACGCGAGAACCTCAAAGCCTTTCTGAGCAAGTGGCCGGAGATTGACGTCGTCGGTGAAGCGAAAGATGGTGAAGCTGCCGTGGAAATCGTCAAGAGGCTTTCGCCGGACGTTGTCCTCCTGGATATCAGCATGCCTCGACGGAATGGCATTGAAGCCGCCCGGAGTATTGCTCAAAACAATCCTCAAACACGCGTTATCATATTATCTGCACATCCCGACAAAATCTACTTAATGGACGGACTCAAAGCGGGCATTTCAGGATATGTACTCAAATCTTTCATTTCAGATGACTTGATTCCGGCTCTTCGCGCGGTGACGGCAAATGAACTTTTCCTGAGCCCTCAAATTGCCGACGCTCTGAATTTGAGACGCCCACGACAACGACCCCAATCCTAACCCGGACGAGCCGGAATCGAAGAGGGTGCTATACAGCACCGCATTTCCAAAAACATGTGGAAATCCGGGGACATTACGTCTTTCTTCTTTTTCTTAAGCCGGTTGTGGTGATTTGCTAATGGTGAATGAAGGAGGTGCGAGAATTCACACCCTACGTTGTGCGTGCTTAGAGTTTATTATCCCAAGGTCATCCTGAGGGCTCTTCCATTCTCTACTCTCCGCCGACTTTGATCGGCGTTTTCGATGTGACCCTATTTCCCTCCGATAAGATGCGACCCCAGATTTTCCCTTGCTTATTTTCTATGTCTTTTTAGAATAGAGGTATAATCATCCGTGATCTCTGTTTTCTACGCCGGATTGGTATTGTCCGAGGACAGAAAGGAAAATGGCAAAATGAAATGGTTGGATTCGCTTAAGATTTGTTTCGTGTTACTCGGATTTTTCGCGGGCCATGCAATGGGCGGCGATTCGAATTCTGCGACAGAGGCCTTCACATTTGTGCAGGTCTGCGACCCGCAACTGGGCTGGGGTTACGGCTATGCGAACGACCTCAACTCGTTTAAGCAGGCCGTAAGTCACATTAACGGCCTGAAGCCGGATCTTGTGGTCATCTGCGGCGACATGGTCGATAGCTTCAACGCCAGCTCCGTGGCCGATTTCCAGCAAGCCCGAGAGGGGCTGACCATGCCCTCGTACTGCGCCCCGGGAAATCACGATGTCGGCAATACACCGACAGTCTCACGCCTGGAGAGTTATCGCCAGGCCTTCGGTGACGACTATTTCTCTATCGAGCACAAAGGATACACCTTCGTCATTGTCAATACCTGTCTCTGGAAAGCACCGCTCGCAGGGGAATCGGAAAAACAGGATGAATGGCTCAAACAGACTCTGACCGCTGCCCATGACAAGCACAGTCCCGTCTTTGTGGTGGGACACCATCCTTTGTATTTGACAAGTCCCGGCGAGGCTGAGGAATACTACAACCTGCCTCCGGCCAAGAGGAACGAGCTGTTGGCCCTGTTTGTGGATTCCGGAGTTGTCGCGGTCCTTGGCGGTCACAGACACCTGTTATTGATTAATGAATACCAGGGCATTCAATTGGTCAATGGGGAAACAACATGCAGACATTTCGATAACAGTCCACTGGGTTTTCGGCTTTGGCATGTGGAGTCACCAACATCAATACGCCATGAATTTCGTCCTTTGGTGCCTGAGATACCAACCGTGGACTTCAACGATGACGGTGTGGTTGATTGTGCCGATATATGCATCATGACGGATCATTGGCAGGAGAACTACCCTTTGTGCGACGTTGCTCCGCCGCCCTTCGGTGATGATATCGTCGATGCCCAGGATCTGCTCTATCTTTCCGAGCATTTGTTCGAGGACTATCGCTTGCTGGCGCACTGGAAACTGGATGAAACAGAGGGCAATATTGCTTACGACAGTATCGTGAATCAAGCCGATGGGACACTCAACGGAAACCCGGTATGGCGGCCTACGGGGGGCCAGGTGGATGGCGCGCTTCAATTCGATGGGATCGATGATTATATTCGCACACCTTTTGTCCTGGACCCGGCGGAGGTCCCCTTCAGTGTCTTTGCCTGGATCAAAGGCGGAGCTCCCGGACAGGTTATTGTCTCTCAAGCCGGCGGGGCGTGCTGGTTAATGGCCGATACGGTTGATGGCGTCTTGAGAACAGATCTCAAAACACCAGGAACGACTGGCCGGAATCGCAAGCCGGCCGGACCTCCTTTGGTTTGTTCGGCCGTAGTGACCGACGGCGATTGGCACCGGGTGGGCTTCGTCTGGGACGGGGGCAACAGGATTCTCTATGTGGATGACATTGAGGTGGCCCGTGACACGGCGGATCATCTGGAGGCGGCCGGTGGAGGTCTGTACATCGGCGCAGAAAGCAGCCTCGAACTCGGCACCTTCTTCTCCGGCCTGATCGATGATGTTCGTCTCTATAACCAAGCGGTGACGCCGTAGAGCGATACTATGATGAAACGCAAAGACGAAGGGCTGATAGCTTAATAGGGTTATCCGCCCTTCCTTTTTTCTTAGACGTTATCCGGGACGACATAAGGAAAGCGGTAAACGCGTGTCAGCATTTTATCGGCTTCAGGATCATTGGCAAACTTTTCGTAATCGCCCATAAACTTCAACATCCGGCCAACGCGGTACGAGATATTGGCCAGGTGCGGAAGCGTCGTCGAATAAAAGCCTTCCCTGATATCGCAGTGAAGGTCCCCGTTCTTACCCGAGCGTACGGCATCAATAAAATTGGCCCAATGATTGCCCTCTCTGTCTCTTCGGCCTTCTTTCGAGCCGGCAAAAGGTTTTCTTTCCCGCCCACGGAATGCTTTCCAAGTCGATCCGCTGATTTCGAGCCATCCTTCCGTGCCGTAGAAAAGATTTCCGACTGCCTGGCCTTCGCTTCCTTCGTGATTGGTGTATCGGCCCCTGCATTCAAACTCCAGCATTTTCCCGTCACTGTATTTAAATGCGGCGGTTAGCGTATTCGGCGTTTCCTGCGTCGTCTTATCCCGGCCATAGGTTTCGACTGCGCCATAGACCATTTTCCCGGGAGTCCGTGGACCTTCCTCCTGATGGAGTCCATAAATCCCGCCGGCGGAATAGACGGAAACCGGGTGTTCGTTTTTATTCATGCCCCAACGGGCAAGATCAAGCTGGTGAGGTCCCGTGTTTCCCGTATCCCCATTGCCGGTATCCCAATACCAGTGCCAGCAATAATGACTGCGTTTGACGTTATACGGGCGATACGGAGCGGGTCCTAACCATTGGTCATAATGGAAGGTGGCAGGGGGCTGACTATCTTTGGCCATGCCGTAGGAATCGCGCGCTTTGAAGCAAAGGGCACGGGCCATGAAAACGTCGCCGATACCGCCCTCATGCAGAAATTTCATCGCTTCTATCACGTTTTTAGACGAACGGTTATTCATTCCTACCTGAACTCTTAAACGATACTTGCGGGCCGCCTCAACCATTTTTCGTCCTTCCCAAATATTATGGGAAGCCGGTTTTTCAACATAAACATGTTTACCCGCCTGACAAGCCCAAACGGTAGCCAGGGCGTGCCAATGATTCGGTGTCACGATTGACACGGCGTGGATATCCTTGTCGTCATATACTTTACGTAGATCCCATTCGGTCAATGGCTTCACGCCGGTCTTTTGAGTGACGATTTTCGAAGCGGGTTCAAAGAGCAGCTCATCCGGGTCGCAGAGGGTCTTGACAACGACATTATGGCTGTCTTTCAGGTCACAAAAGCTTTTGATGTGCACGGTACCCTGGTTACGGATACCAATCACCGCCAAATTGATGCGTTCATTTGCACCAATAATTGAAGCGTATGATTTGGCCGTGAATCCCATGCCCCCTATGGCTATTCCGGCGGTCCCAATGGCGCTTTTCTTAATAAATTCTCTTCTTTCTATAAGTTCTCTTCTTTTTGTCATTTTATTCGCCTCTCGAAATTAACTGTTGGGAAATTTGTTTTCCAGCGACAGGAGTGATTATACCGCCTGCGTGGATATTCATTCAAGCAGGAAAAAGCTATCCTACTCAGGAATAAATATGAACAGTGCAACTTCCTTTCGCGGGCGGCTAATCCTTGAATCTTCGCATCCACTCAGGCCAGTCGATACCATTGGGGCTGCCGGCGCGGGTCCATGGGCCGTGCGTGTCAAAGCCGGGGTACCATTCGAGGGTCCAAAGCGCCTTGATCCCCACCTTGCGGATCGACCAATCCATAAAGAGGCAGTTGACGAAGCCCCCGTGTCGGGGGATGCAGAACGGCCGGATACTGTTGCTGCCGATCGTCGGGTTCGTGGCGGCCTGCGCCTCGGTCGGCGGAGGATCGTCGGTGGGCATGGGATCCCCGGCCCACAGGGCGCCGTCCAGCATGAGCGGGGCGTTGGCGTGTCCCTTCATATAGATACTCGTCCAGCGCTCCTCGATACGCAGCTCCCGACCCAGGCGCTCGCCGCCGTCGTAGGCCGGGGTGTAGGCGTTGAAACTATAGCTGCCCGCACGGTAGGCGTGGCGGGGACAGTACTAGGCCAGGAACGTACCGCCGGCCCCGGTGGAGCTGGTCTTGCGCGTGGCCATCGGACAGAATTCCTCGAAATCGAAGTGGTCGAGGTAGTAGGCGAACTGCTGGGTCCGGCAGCGGTCCCAGGAATCCCGGTCGCGGAGCCGGCCCTCGTTGCTCTGCGCAAGGGTATTGAACAGGAGGCCCCACTGGTGCAGGTTCGCCTGACAAACGCCGGCCTTCGCCTGGGAGCGAACCCTCTGTAGCGTTGGCAATAGGATCGCCAAGAGCAAAGCAATGACTGCAATCACCACCAGAAGCTCAATCAAAGTGAACGCGCGTAGCTTAGCCACAAGTTGTCTGCTCATCGATTGGATCCCATGAACGAAGCACGATTCGACCCATTCCATACTATCTGCGGTGGGTCTCAGTGTCAAGGATTCCTTCTGTATTCGTTCCTCTGTGTATGATGCGGCGCACTTCGGGCGTCTCCCCAGCTCGTGAGTCGGAAGCGTTGACTTTCGTGGATTTGGAGGGTACCGTAGGAAAATGAAATAAAGGAATAGTGTGCATAGAACACCGTCTTATTCGAAAGAATTTGAAGATGAAGCTTTTGAAATTCATCGCTGAGTTTTCCCTGATATCGGTCAAGCAGCTTTCTTTGTTGTTGAAGATTATCCTCGTTGTTTCTGTATGTCTTTTTGTTGCCATTATTCTTTTGGGCGCCAACGTGGCGCCGATTTATTATTGGGGCCTTGTGCTTCTGCTCCCGTTAATGGTCCTCTGTATCAGAATCTGTCAGAAAAATACTTTTGAAAGGTTACTTACTCAATTGAGAGACGATTGGGGAAAAGAGAAGGAAAAGGATCAAAATTTTTCGGAGATCGAAAGCTTCTACAGATATTCAACCGTCAACCAGGATGTCAACGACATTTCGATTGATGACCAAACCTGGTTGGATTTGAACATGGACGATCTTTATTCCAGAATGGAACGAACCCTAACCAATCCGGGAGAATGTGTCCTGTACCAAATCCTCCGAACACCATTGTTATCCGATGAAATATTGAAGCAAAGGAATAAAATCATACGGCTTTTTCAGACGAATCAGGAGATTCGGGAAAAGATACAAATCGGGCTTTTGCGTATAGGAAGGCAAAAGGGAAATGGAATCACCGCCCTCGTCTGCGAAGATTTACCTCCTTCAACCTCATTCAAATTTCTCTTTTCGTTTTTAGCTTTGTTGGCGCTCATTTCAATCATTGTCGTCCCACTTTTATGGGGCCCGGCCGGAATAATCGTCGTCATCCTTCCTGTTTACATTGTTAACATGTTGGCGACAAGCCGGGTGAGAGCACGGCTGCTTTTTCAATTGGGCGCTATTCGTTATCTGGGTGCAATGATCCGTTTGGGCGAAAAAATCGCAGCCATCCAATGCCCGGAATTAGCAGACTACTGTTCGGAATTGGAAAAAGCGACGACAGCAACAAAGAGAATTGCGAGAAAAACGTTCCTATTATTTCCAGAAGCTTTTGTTAGCTCTGATCTTGCGACGCTGGTGTATGCTCACATCGATATCTATTTTCTAAGAGAGGTCCGGATTTTCTATTCTGTTTTGGATGCGATTCATGCTCACCATAAGGAGCTTAGGCTGGTCTATCGTTTGATTGGAGAATTAGACGCTTTGCAGTCGGTCGCCTCCTATCGCAAAGGATTACCGGGATATAGTGAACCTGATTTTTCAGATAAAGAGTTGTTACTTGAGATTAAAGATGTAAGGCATCCCCTGTTGGCGGATCCGGTGCCGAATTCTATTACCATCCGGGAGAAAGGGATCACCATAACGGGTTCAAATATGGCTGGCAAGACAACGTTTTTAAGAACGTTAGGCGTCAATGCTGTTTTGGCCCAGACCATCTATACGTGCCTCGCCGCTTCCTATACGGCAAATTATTTCAGAATCATCTCATTAATAAGCGAAACAGACAGCCTGACGGAAGGGAAAAGTTTTTATCTTGTCCAAGCCGAACAGTTGTTGCGAATGATAAGGTCTTCTGAAAAAGATGTTCTGACCTTATGCCTCATCGATGAGCCATTAGCTGGAACGAACTCATCGGAACGTATTCTCGCATCATTTGAGATTCTTCGTTATTTGTTCGATCACAAGGCCTTGGTAGTGATTGCAACCCATGATTTGGAACTCGCCCGAAAGCTTGAATTTGGCTTCAAAAGCTACCACTTTACGGATAAAGTTGGTCAAGAGGGATTGAGTTTCGATTTCAAGCTCAGGGAAGGCATGACGTCAACGAGCAATGCCATTAGGTTATTGGAACATTTGGGCTATCCTGAAGGCATTATCAAACGAGCGATGAAATTGGAATTGTAAGTTGGTGGGGTGTGATGAATCGCACCAATTCCGGCTTTTATACATTGTACAGTTTATTATCTCAAGGCCATCGTAAGTGCAATGTTGGCCAGGGCGGCGAGGCCCCAGGCGACGACGACGATGAGGGCGGCGTCCGGCCAAATTTCCGCCGAGGTGAACTTGGAGATCAGGACCAAAAGCACAATCAGGGACACAATCCAGCCGACATACGGGATGGGCAACAAATTCACCAGCGACGAAGCAAAGGCCGCGACGAAAAGGCCCCAAAATGGGCCGTCCTCTTTCGTCAGCTTCATTGCCAGCCACAATGCGACGGTCGAAACCACCAGTTGAACCGCAAATGCGATGATCACCTCATGCATGCGATTGCCCGATCTATGCTCAATAGGCCGGCGTCGCCATTTCGCATTCCAAAAGCATCATGACCAGGAGCAGAATGATGAAAAGCAACACCATCCATAGCACATGCAGATATCTGGCCCTTATTGTATTCTTTTCGCTTAACATCTTTTTCTCCCTGTTTATATATTATTATAATGCATCGTTCTCTTAAAGTTCAAGGAAAATGAAATTCGTCGGGCGAAATGGGAGTCAAAGAGGTGCAAAAACGAGCCCCGCAACAGAAGGTGCGAGGCTTCGTATGAAAGGGCCTTCATGATAGCGCGAGCAATGGGGGGATGCGTTCGTCTCCCGGCATTATCTTTTTTTGAGGGTTAAGCTCACGCCGCTGCGGGCGACGGGGCGCTTCTCGACCGTTCTCCCCCCCTGATGGCTTAATCCCACCCGAATTTCTTCTTATTTTCGAGGAGTTCCCTGGTCCGTTGTTTAATATTCTCTTGCTTGGTCTGGGGATCCTGGTAAGTTCGGATATCGGCCCGGCTTTCTTTGATTCGATTTTGCAGCTCCTCAAGCCATTTGAGCAGCCGTTCGTACGCCATCTGCTTTCGCCTGAGGATTACATCGTATCGCAAGCCGATCACCTCTTCCAGTTTGGCAGTAAGCCTTTCCCTGTCTTTTCGGCTTTTCGTGGTCTTGATTTTATGGATCAGCTCATTTCGCCGATCTTTTAATTTTACGTCCTCCAAAAGAACTCCGGCGAGTTCAGGATTTCGTCTATTCTCTTCAAAGATGTGACGGTATTTCCTCCAAATGAGCTCGTACTTCTTCCAGTAGTGGTCGGGGCTTCTTTCCTTCAATCGGGCTAATTCCTTAGCCTGGTCCGGTACGTTTTCTTCAAACCACTGAAGAAATTCGGTCCTCCTCTGCTCGCGATATTTTTCTATTCGCTCCCTGACAACTTCGCCGAATTCCTCCCGGGCGTGTCGTTCGAGCTCACTCCTGAACTTTTCCGGGTCCTTCTTTCGCAGTTCTGAAAGCTCTTTTGCCTTTTTAGGGTTGCGTTTCTTAAAATCCTCCATGATGCGGTTGATTTCCTCCTCCGTCAGCTCCCACCGTCTTCGTCCCGACCGCTCTCTGCGCTCCTCCTCAGTCCAGATGCTCTGTTCATCCTGTTCGTTTGTGTTCTTCGCGCCGGTCGGGTAGGGCAGGATGGTTGAGATGATGGCCGTGGCGATCGCCAAAGTCAAAATGATTCCGCGATGTTTCTCCATCGGGTTTATCCCTTCCAGAATTCGTCGTTGATCTCTTCCAGCTCCATTTCTAATTCGGTGACTGGGCCTTCACTGTCGATGAGTTCTTCACCTGATTGCAAGGTGTGAATTTCATATTCGATCTGCTCGACCTCCGCGGTGAAAATAGCCAGATCCGCATCGTCAGCGGCGATATCATCGCTTTCCCAAATAACCGTTGGTAAAAGCGAGGCGGTATAGACGTCATTTTCGGGTGGAAGGTCTGATTTTTCAAGCAGTTGCACGCTCGCGATGGCCAGGATGACGATGGCCGCCGCAATGCCGGCTACTTCATAAAGCCTTCGCCTGAAACGTTTTACTCTCCGGCTGTCCAGAGAGATCGCGATGTTCGCTTTCAAGTTGGCGATGAGCATCGCATCAGGCTCGGGTGCGGGATGCTCGTGAAAAATCCGCTCGGCCTGGTGAACATCCTCGACGTAGCTTTCCGCCTGCTCGGCGTCGAAGAACCTCGCGAATAATTCCTTTAGATTTTCCTGGTGGTGATCATCCATAGTACTCATCCCTCCATTAACTGCCGTAATTTATGGAGTCCCCGGTGCGTTTTGGCCAGGGTGGTGCCGATGGGTTCGGATCGTATCCGGGCAATTTCCTTGAAACTGAGTTGTGAAAAGTAACGTAGCACAATAAGCTCTTTGGTATCCGAATCCAGTTTTTTCAGTTGTTTTTGCAGTTTATCGACCTGTTCGTCGTCGGATCGTTTGGGCTCGATGATCTGAGCTTCAACCTGTTCCCGGTGGGCCTCATGTAGTTTTTTTCGCCGTTGTTTGCCCCTTAAATAGTCGTGAAAAAGGTTCGCGGCGATTTTAAACAACCAGCTTTCAAACGATCCCCCTTTGTACGACTTGATCTTCTCCACTAACTTGACAAATAGCTCGCTCAGCAACTCATCGCTGATGTCATGATTGCCGGTTAATCTGTAAAAGTAGCCATAGCAACGACTTGCGTATATGTCGATGATCTGCGAGAAACATTCGCCCCTGCCTTTCTTGCAGCCGATGAGTATTCGGTCTAAGTCATCGTCTTGTGCCATGTTACAGCAATTTTTTCAAAATGTACAGACGGTGTTCGTCTCTATTTTATTGCAACAATTCGGGAAATCGACTCGTTGGATACCATCCGTGATCGCTCAACATCTCTCTCATATGAATCAAACGGGAAAACACCGGATTCGCCTACTGGCCAACCACGTCGTTATCGGTTCGCCAGGCGGGCACATAACCGCCGTTTCTTCGGCAAGCTCCGGGAGACCCGACGAGATCAGAAGTCGCCGTCCTCCTCCGGCTCATCCTCATCGACATCCAGCTTCCATCGCTCCGTTTCGTCAAGCTCGTCGATTTCCCTCTGCATATAGCGAATAATCTTGTCCTGGAGCGGTGCCAGCTTCCCGTACCAGTTGAGCATGCCCTGATAGCTGGCCACCAGCATATCCAGCCGGATAAGCTGCCATTTGGTAATACACTCCGGCTCCTTGATATTCGCGAACGGATCGCATTTGAAACTGCGCTTACCATCCGGTTCGATCTGACAAAACTCGCAATCTTTGCATTGAATCATTTTAAGCCCCGATCTGCATAGGCAAAAACCCTGCATCACCAAGTCAAACTCAAATAATGCGTCTTAACGTGTATTCGTAAATGAACGGAGTACTTTTTACCCTGATTCACAAATTTTTGTTTGCTTTTCTACCGCTTTATCATATCATACATTCAGAATGTCCAAAAGTTCTTTACGATAAAGTTTTTCGACGGTTTTGGAGACATTAATGGCAAAAGCGCGACGCAGACGCAAAGTGGGCAGCAAGAAAAGACGCGCCCGCTGGAAAATTCGGCACAAGATCAGCTAATCGCTACTGGGCGTTTATCGGCACTTGAGGGGGTGTGAAGGCGAATGATTTCGGCTTCGCACAAGCTTAAGGTGCGGCATAATCAATGGATCACTTCACGATTACTTTCAAGCCAGACGGCAAACACATCTCGATACATTCCGGCGCCACCCTGATCGAAGCCGCGGGCCTGGCCGGCATCATTCTCAACACGGTCTGTGGCGAAAGAGGAACGTGCGGGAAATGCCGGGTTATTCTTGAACCGGATGCCCGTGAGGTTCTGGCTTGCCAGTACCGTATCGAGAGTGACTTGACCGTGACCGTACCCACCAGCTCCAGATTCTTCGCCCAGCGCATTCTCGCCGATGGAATCGAAGCCGCGCAGATGTTCCAGCCCGACATTGTCGAAGATTATGTTTCGACGGATCCAGCCCGTGAAATATTCGGCCTCGCGATTGATATCGGAACGACCACCGTTGTGGCCAGGCTGATTGATATGAGGGATGGGACGTGCTTGGCTACCGAAGCCGCCCTCAATCCGCAAACCCGGTTCGGTGACGACGTGGTCAGCCGGATCGCATACGCCCAGACCGATGAAAAACTTGCCGAGCTTCGTGACGCCATCCTCGACGGCATCAATACACTCATTGAAAAGCTGTGCCGGAAGGCGGCTATCGAGACAGACGGGATTTACGAAGTGTGTGCCGTAGGGAATACAACCATGAGCCATATTTTCCTTCAATTCCCTATCACGCAACTCGGCCAGGCGCCGTATCAGGCTTATTCGCTCGACGCCCACGATCAGACCGGCGGTGATGTGGGTTTACACATGAATCCTGCGGGCAGGATTCATACCGTCGAGAATATTGCCGGCTTCGTCGGCGCCGATACGACCGCCGTAGCGTTGGCGGCGGATATGGGCTCCGCCGAGGAGATGACGCTGATCGTCGATATCGGCACCAACGGCGAGATTGTGCTTGGGACCCAAGACGAGCTTTACGCGGCAAGCTGCGCTGCCGGGCCGGCGCTCGAGGGCGCGCGCATCACCTGCGGCAGCAGGGCGGCGGAAGGGGCCATTGAAGCGGTTGTCATCAACAAAGATGACATCGATCTGGATATCATTGGAAACACTCCGCCTCGCTCGATATGCGGCTCGGGCCTGATTGATGCGGTGGCCGTTATGCTGGAATTGGGCATCATCGATCGCACGGGACGGTTCGCAGAGCCGGCAAAACTCAAGAAGGAACTCCCGCCGGCCATTTTCTCGCGGATGGTCGAGGAGGATGGGCAGTGGAGTTTTGTCCTTGCCCCGCCCGCGAACGCGGGAGAGCGGCCGGTCTTTTTAAATCAGCAGGATATTCGCCAGATGCAATTGGCCAAAGGCGCGATTCGCGCCGGCATCCAACTCTTGCAGCGACGCATCGGACTTGAAGACGCCGGCATCGAGCGGATCCTTTTAGCGGGTGCGTTCGGTAATTATATTCGGCCGGAAAGTGCCCTGCGAATCGGCCTTTTACCCGTCGTCGGCGTTGAGCGGATACATTCCATTGGCAACGCCGCCGCGTCCGGCGCCCAGATGATTCTCCTGAGCCGGCGCTACCGCCAGCAGGCCGGCGAGCTGGCTCGCAAGATCGAATATATCGAAATCGCACACGAGCCCGACTTCCAGATGGTCTTTGCCGAATCGATGTGGTTCGGCCTTTAGACTTCTTGAAAAAATGCGAAGGACCCTTAGAATCATCCTGGGTGTCGTCTTGATTGTCCTCGGGGTGCTGGCCGCCGTGACACCGCTTTCCCCCGGCTCGTGGCTGGCCCTCATTGGCCTGGAGCTGCTCGGCTTGCGAATTCTCGTCGAGCGGAAGTTTCTCTCCCTGCTCCCACAGAAATACCGCCGCAAAGCCAGAAACCTTCTCAAGAGAAAGGCTAAAAAACCGCCGTGTGAGGCTGAAAAATAATCCGATTTATCCATTTAAGAAGCCGGAACGGCTTTTTAGTAGTGTCAGGATTTCCTGAATGCATACGTGATCCGGCGTAAGCGGAACCGCCAAAAAGTCCTTGAACAAAGTATTCCAATTCTGTAGAAGAATGGCGTATGAAGACACCCCCCACAAAAAAGTTACTTGTTTATTTAGTGCTGGTTTTTGGGATGAGTTGGGTCTCCTGGGGGCTTCTGGTAACTCTTGCGGCCAGGAAAATCCTCACGTACGGTCAGCCGGGCTATATGGTTCTGCTGGTGGCAGGGGGGATCGCTCCGGCGATAGCGGCCTACCTGAGTACGCTGGTGACGGAGCATAGAGACGGGATCAAGGCATACAATCGCCTCGTCTTCAAATGGCGGCTGAGCGTGCTCTGGTATGCGATGCCATTGATCGTGCTTTTGGGAACGGCGTTCGTTGCCGGGGGGCTGGCTGGGATTCTTGGCAGGGGCATGCTGAGCTTAAAGCAGCCGTGGTACATGTTCTTCCCGACCTTCGCGATGATGATCATTGGTGGGGGGCTCGAAGAATTAGGATGGAGGGGGCTGGCCCTGCCTGAGCTGCAAAAGAAATTCGGCCCGGTTCCGGCCACCGTCATCCTGGGCTTTATCTGGGTGGTGTGGCACGTGCCACTGTTCTTCGCCGAGGGCGTAGCCCAGCAAGAGCTTAACTTCTTCTGGTTCACCGGCTCGGTCATGGGGCACGCATTCGTTCTGACGTGGTTGTTCAACAAGACCCGAAGCGTACCGCTTTGCGTCGCCTATCACGCCGCGGCGAACACTCTGGCGGCATTGATATCCCTTCCGGCGGGCATGGATTATCTTGAGAACGCCATCCGGCTTCTTCTCGGCATCGTTCTCGTTGTACTCTGCCGATATAGAAATCGTACATGCTGTGCATAACCACTGAGCGAGATTGTCACCGCCGGCACGTCTCCATAAATTTTGCATTTGTTAAATTGGTGTATATTATCGGACGTAATTTGGCGAGGAAGTCCATGAAAGTAGAAATTTTCCCGATCCAAAGGATCAAAAGAGAGATTGCATGTTCGATTGCAGATAAGGCGTTTCCAGCGACGTAGAGATTCTTTTTAACGTTTTTTTCAGTTTGCCTGCATTATCCGGTCGGTTATGATATTGACCTATGAGAAAGATCATTGCAGATAGAGCAGGCAAGATTGATGCCAGTGGAATTCGGAAAGTCTTTGCGTTAGCCGCATCGCTTGAAGATCCGGTGAACTTTTCGATCGGCCAGCCGGACTTCGATGTGCCCGAAGCGCTCAAAGAAGAAGCGATCCAAGCCATCAAAGCAGGGCAGAACAAATATTCACAGACGGTCGGCGACGCGACTCTCAAGGCGAAAATCACCGAACGGACGAGAAATGAGTTCGGCTGGGACGATCCGGCCGTTCTGATCGTCAGCGGTGTCAGCGGGGGGCTACTGCTGGCCTTCATGGCGCTGGTCGATCCGGACGATGAAGTCATTATTGTCGATCCCTACTTCGTTATGTATAAGCATCTGGTGAATATGCTGGGCGGAAAGTGCGTCTTCGTTGACAGCTACCCGGATTTCGATCTGCCGGTTGAGAAAATCGCCGGCGCCATCACGAACAAGACCAAGATGATCGTTCTCAATTCACCCTCGAATCCAACGGGCGTGGTTTATACCGAGCAACGAATCCGGGCGCTGGCCGAGATGGCCGCCGAGAAAGATATCCTCGTTCTAACCGATGAGATCTACGAAACGTTCTGTTATGACGGCCCGTGCCCCAGCATCGCCGGTATCTATGACAAGAGCCTCGTGCTGAGAGGTTTTAGCAAGTCGCACGCGATGACCGGCTGGCGCCTGGGGTATGTGGCCGCGAGTGCAGCGCTACGAGATGTCGTGGAGGAGATGGCCAAGATCCAACAATACACGTTCGTCTGTGCGCCGACGCCTTTCCAAAAAGCGGCCATCGCCGCGTTGGACTATGACGTCAGCGATCTGGTCGATGTCTATCGAAAGAAAAGAGACTTGCTTGTTGACGGTTTGAAAGAGGCATTCGAGCTGGTCAGGCCGGGCGGAGCGTTCTATGCCTTCGTGAAAGCACCCGGCGAGATGGGGGCGACGGCATTCGTAGAGAAGGCCATCAAGAATAACCTGCTCATTATTCCGGGCAATGTGTTCAGCGAGAAGGACTCGCACTTCAGGATCAGCTATGCGACAAGCGACGAGAAAATCCGGCAGGGGGTGGAGATTCTCCGAAACCTGGCATTGCAAACGGAGTAACCTGGGGGTATAATACACAATATGGAGCGTGCATTTCGGATAGTTACGGTCTGGATACTATGCCTGCTATGGCCTGCGGGATTGCGTGCGGGGACCGAGCCAAACGAGAGCGGGACCAATGCGCCGACAACAAAAGCCGCCGTCATCGTTTGCAAGGGGGATATTGATTACGGCCTGTATAAATCCATTCGCCGCAGAACGCAAATGGCCCTGGATGCCGGGGTGGAATATCTCATCTACGAAATCGGCACATACGGCGGATTGCTCAACTCGGCGGATGATATCTCCAAGTACTTCATCCTCGACGTCGGCAAGCGGGCCCATACGGTGGCCTACGTGACGACCGAGGCGATCTCGGCCGGTGCGATGATCAGCGTCTCCTGCGAAGATATTATCATGCTCGAAAATACCACCATCGGCGATTGCGCGCCGATCGTGATCGGCGGGAAGCTCGAAGGCGTTGAGCGGGAGAAAATCGAGAGCTTTACCCGCGCCGCCTTTATGCGGGCGGCGGAGGCCAACGGTTATCCGGAGGCGCTGCTCAAGGCCATGGTCACGATGCAGACCAAGGTCTATAAAGTCAAGAATCTGCAAACCGGCGCCGATGAGTTCTTCGAAGATCAACAATTGCCCGACGATCCGAATCAATACGATCTGGACAATAAGGAGCTTGTAGTCGACGAGGACCAGTTGCTCACCCTGACCGCCTCCCAGGCGTTCGAGTACGGGATCGCCAGGGCCGTGGTCGAAGACCGGGCGGGAATTCTTGAATTTCTGGCCGAGCGCGACAACGTGAGCTTTGCCTCCGAGCTGATAGTGCTTGAAACCCTCTGGTCCGAAGAGATGGTTCGATGGTTGAACTCACCGGCCGCGATGGCCGTGCTCGTCATGATGGCCTTGCTGGGGGTGTATATCGAGTTCAACACGCCCGGTCTCGGGCTGCCCGGCCTTGTCGCGGTCATCTGCTTCGCCATCATTGTGGGAAGTAAATACCTGGTGGGGCTGGCCAACTGGGTGGAGGTCATTTTATTCCTCCTGGGGATCCTCCTGCTCCTTGTCGAGATTTTCGTCATTCCGGGCTTCGGGATCGCCGGTATTTCGGGGATCCTTTGCATGTTGGCCGGCTTGTTCGGTATGCTCGTCAAGAATCCTCCGGACCGGCTGCCGTGGCCTCAGGATGCAATCGCCTGGAGCGATTTTACCTGGGGCATTGTCGGATTATCGCTCGGCTTCGGGGGATTTATCGTCTTGGCGTGGTTATTTTCAAAATATTTGCCGCGCGTTCAGTTCCTCAGCGGTTTGATTCTCGTGCCCACACCCGTCAGGCAGGGCGGTACCATGCAGATTAATATGACCACACCGCCGGAGAGCCGGGACCAGAGAGTGAACGTCGGCGATTTTGGTGAGGTGATTTCAACGTTACGCCCCACCGGTAAAGCAAGGTTCGGCGAGGCCATCGTCGATGTCGTGGCCGAGGGTGAGTTTATTGACAAAGGCGACAAGGTAGAGATAATTGAAATTTATGGTAATAAGGTTATTGTCAAACGAACGACAGATGACGGAGGTCGGAAGACAGAGGACGGATGACAGACTTCTGTCTTCGGACTTCGCTTTTCGTAAGGTAAAGTAATGGGCTGGTGGCTAATTTTTGCTGTTTTTTTGTTTTTCATCTGTGCGGTCCTTATCGTCGCAGAGGTCTTTGTGCCCAGTGGCGGGCTGCTCAGTGTTCTCGCACTGGCCTGTCTGGGTGGCGGGATCGCGATGTTTTTTCAGCACAGCATCCTTGCCGGCTGGATCGGCGTCGGACTCGCGGTGGTTATGATCCCCACCGTTCTGATTTTTGCTTACAGGCTCTTTCCCAAAACCCGATTCGGCAGAAGCGTCATCCTGAGGCCTCCGGAGCGTCAGCAGGGCGACGCCGTCCCGGATACGGAAACATTGAAGAAGCTGCTGGGCGCCGTCGGTGTGGTTCTGACGCCGCTACGCCCCGTGGGAATGTGTGATTTCGAAGGGCGTCGGGTTGAGTGCGTGGCCGAGAGCGGATTTGTTGATAAGGGGAAAAAGGTCAAGGTCATCGACGTGGAGAGCACACAGTTGACCGTTCGTACAATCGAAGAGAGTAATGAAAAGTTAATGAAAGGATAATCACATGGTTCACTCGATAAACAAGATATTAGCAGCGGCCGAGCCTTTTGAAATGGGCCCTCTCAGGATGGTCGGCGTGGCGCTGCTGGTCATTATCGTATTAGTAGCAGTCGTTTTTTTCCTGCTTTTCTTAAAGTTCTTTCGTTTGTGGCTGCAAGCCCGGCTGTCCCGCGCCGATGTCAAATTCTCCGAGCTGATTGGTATGTGGCTGCGCAGGGTCGATACGCGGACCATCGTCCTCAGTAAAATCACCGCGATTCAGGCGGGTTTGATGTTGACGACAACAGACCTGGAGAGCCATTTCCTGGCTGGCGGCCGGGTCCCGAACGTCGTGCGGGCTTTAATCGCGGCGAATAGGGCGAATATCGAATTGTCGCTTCAGACGGCCACGGCGATCGACCTGGCCGGTCGCGACATTCTCGATGCGGTGCAGACGAGCGTTAATCCCAAGGTCATCGACTGTCCCGATCCCGAGAAGAGCAGGGGGACCATAGACGCCGTTGCCCAGGATGGGATTCAGTTGAAGGCAAAGGCACGTGTAACCGTTCGCGCCAATATTGAAAGACTGATAGGAGGCGCCACGCAGGAGACCATTATCGCACGTGTCGGCGAAGGCATTGTGACCACAATCGGCAGCGCCATAACGTACAAGAGCGTTCTCGAGAATCCGGACAATATTTCCAAGTCGGTCTTAGCCAAGGGACTGGATGCCGGAACGGCGTTTGAGATCCTGTCTATTGATATTGCGGACGTCGATGTCGGTGAAAATGTCGGCGCTCAGCTCCAGAAAGCCCAAGCCTATGCCGATTTGGAAAGAGCAAAGGCCGAAGCGGAGAAACGCCGTGCGATGGCCGTCGCACGCGAGCAGGAGATGCGGGCGCTCGTCGTCGAAAACGAGTCCAAAGTACCATTAGCTATGGCAGAGGCCTTCAGGAAAGGTAATCTCGGCGTCATGGACTACTATCGAATGAAAAACGTCATGGCTGATACCGGGATGCGAGACTCCATCGCAAAACGAAAGAAGAAGGAGTAAATAGGGGATCAGGACGGACAGGCGCGACACCATGTGATTAATCTGGTATCCGGATGACCTGATACCCTGATAACAACAAGGCTTTTATGAAGTTCCTTTTGGCACAATTGATTCCGGCGGGTCCGGGGGGTGACGGTGAGGGCTGGATGAACATTTTGTTCGTTGTGGTACTGGCCGTCTTTTGGGTCGTTGGCGGCATTATTAAGGCCACCTCTAAAAAACCTCAAGACAGACGGTCACAACCTCCACCCCGAAAGCCGGCCGGCAAGATCCCGTCACCCGCCGGGACACGCGAATCCTCTGATCGCCCGACGAGGACCACCCAGCCACGCGTACAACCGCGCCCGCGCCAGGCAGCTCAGGCCGCCCATCTCGACAAAACGCTTCGTTCCAAAATCGTTGAGGCGGCACGAACGTCGGAATCATCGCTCGTAAAACCACAGGAAGGATCCATTCTCAAAGATTTTCCAGAATTCACGAGTAAGCCGCTCACCGAGCTTGGACCTATGCACCTGGATACTCCCCAACGAACCCGCGAAGTGGAAGATCTACCCGACCTTGTGCTGGATTACTCCGATCCCGACGAATTGAGCAAGGCGATTCTGCAGTATGAGATTCTTGGGCCACCGGTTTCATTGCGTCCGTCTCATCAGATCACCGGCTTTTAGTCTCTGTCATTTACTGGAATGGCGGTCGAATTCGGGGTAAAAAAACCGGGATTTTTGTCCCATACGTGGAAATTCATTCCCTGGGAAAAAATCTCCTAACGCCCTGGATTTGCTCTTCTTAGACCCACCTGAAAAGTAGTATAATCATAAAAACCGGGGGCAGCGGATCCCCGGCTAAAGGCGCCTTCATCTTAACGTTCGGCACGTGAGGAGACAGGACATGGGTTCAATCAAGTTGGGATACAACATACTATTTAACCCCAAAAGGGTATTTAAACGTCATCCTATCACGTGACGACTTCACCTCGTTCGACACGTCCGTACTCGACATTGGCGACATGTCTGAGGATGCAGAAGTTATAAATGCACTGGCAGCAGTATTCGATCTAGAGGGCTTCACGTCGTTTTGTGGCCAACCTGATCCACAACTGGTGATCCCGGAGTTTCTGGACAACTTCTGCAACTGGCTCTTCTCTGCTATTCGCGACGTATTCACCAAGAAGAAAACTAAAAAAGAAATTCATCTCTGGGCTAGTCTTCCATTTTTTGCGAAATTCATGGGGGATGGAGTCATGTTCCTCTGGAACACAGACAGAATCCGCCTACCCATAATTGGCAATGTGGTCGTCAACCTCAACAAGATCTGCAAACTTTATGTCGAACAGTTTCAGGCACAAGTAGACCACTCGTATTCGAGAATCCCTCACAGGCTTCGCGTGGGAATCGCACGTGGACAGGTCTTCTCTGTCGGAAAAGGAAGAGACTACGTCGGTCCATGCATCAATATTGCATCGAGGCTCCAGAAGATCGGATCATTGGGTTTTGCCATCTCCCGTCGCGGTTTTGATCCACAAAGAGCTTTCCACAAGATTACCAAAAAGGCGTCTGTGGTTGTCAAAACTTCACTTCGTGGCGTTGGCGAAGACGAAACAATCATTGTCTTGAAGGAAGAATTTGACGCGTTAGGAAGTGAGGAGAAGAAGCTGTTCTCACGAAGCGAACTGCCCCGACGCTCTTGATTCTCGTCGTTCCGTTAACAGAACAAACCGTTCAAATGTCGCAAAGAATTTTTCCCTGCCCTGGATTTTTTTCTTGATCCTGTTCGATCCATTCCGTTTGTTGGGAGGGGAGTTGAATCCGAATGAGAAACACAATTCGTGAATACCCAACCCCCCTGCAACGTCTCATAATATATGTTATGTTTCATTCAGCTTTCGATCCGGCTTAAGCCCCAAGTATCTCGTTTTTTGCCTTTTAGCGTGATTTTGTGGTGTTAGAGCGTAAATGGGTGGTTGGCATCCACCGCCAG
>Ga0272442_10002978_pt1 | contig 24040 bp, 25 predicted proteins | sample SSMForm2O_FD_200262 | JGI IMG/M metagenome (GOLD analysis project Ga0272442, IMG submission 200262) | Marine sediment archaeal communities from Little Sippewissett salt marsh, Falmouth, MA, United States - SSM-Form-2O | ecosystem: Environmental > Aquatic > Marine > Wetlands > Sediment ...
CCGGCCCCCGCAACCAGCAGGGCGGCGTAGCTCAACCGGCTAGAGCGCTCGGCTCATATCCGAGAGGTTCGGGGTTCGAGTCCCTGCGCCGCTAGAAGCACTTTTTTCTTTAGGGGGTGTAGCTCTAATCGGGAGAGCGCTGCGTTCGCAACGCAGAGGTTGGCGGTTCGAATCCGCTCGCCTCCACAGACTATGATACGGGGTCGCCGGGCGTACGCCCGGCGAATCCAATTCTACGAAGAACACGCAGGTCCGTCTTCACCAAGCGGTGTGCCGCTCTACGGAAAATCCCCGATGCAGTTCTGGACTACTGCTCTACCATGAAACGGCGAACCCGATCGTCCAGTCAGTGAATCCCGTCGTGTCAATCGTCATCGAGCTGGACAGTTCAACGGAGGCACCCAACTCCAGCGAGACCTCCATCGTGCTTCGAGTCCACTCGAACAGGAGACCGGTCGACTCGCTGAAGAAAGTATCAACACTGAATCCGAACCCCGATCCCACCGGCGGTACGTCGACATCCAGCGACAGAATCTCCCAGATGTCACTGGCGTAGTACAGGTGCCCTGCGTCGATTGCGTCATCGATCGGCTCGACAATCGAACCGAACGCCGGGGTGCTGATCACGTACTGCGTTGTGTCGAGGTTCGACACGCTACGCAGTGTGGCACCGGCGAGCGATAGCTCAAACTTGATTCCGTAGATATCAAGCCCGGTGATGTGACCGCCCGTCCCAAGAACCGACGTGTAAATCGATAGACATCCGAAGTCGGACTCAAGGTACGGGGTGAACGTATGGCTCTTGCTCTGCAGCGTATACGTGAAATCGAGCCCGATGTTTAGCGGAATTCCGAAGACATGCAGGAACGTCAGATCGACCTCCTGACTCTCGAATCCGTAGATCCCGAACGTCGTGGTCGCTTCAAGCTCCATGCAACAGAACGCTTCGCCCGCAATAATCAGCTTCTGCCCGGAGAACGTGACCGGTGGCAGAGCGATCGTCGGGTCCGTGAGAAATGTCTTCGATAGGAACACGGAATCCGACTGCGTACTCGGGGACGTAAACGTGATTCCACTGAGGTCGGCGCTGAAAAAGGTCTGCGCCGTAATCGACATAGCCCCTCCGAGGAGATCGGCGGTGATCTCGAACACGCTTCCGTAGTTCACGGCCTCCGATTGTGTCGCTCCGGTCATCGCACCGTAGATGCTGGTCGTTACCGGAGCCGTAATCAGCGAGACACAGCCCTGTGCGTACACGTACGTAGCGCCCTGCGGCTCAAACAGCAATTGCCCGGAAAACGAGAGGAGGCCGAGGTTTACGTCGAGGTCGAATTCCTGCCAGACCCAGCCGCCAAAGTCGAAGTCGGAAATGCTGGATACCACGACGTAGTCAATGCAGAACCCAACATCCAACGTTGATTGGAATGCGGTGAACGGACTGGCCTCTAGGGGAGAGATCGTGATATCAGCCGTCCAGCTTCCGGTGAATCCCTCGCTTGCAAGTCCACCGACGGCGCCAAGCAGCAGGAAAGCGACTCCTATCAGAAGCGTTCGTCTCTTCACGTTGTTTCCCCCTCGACAATATGCACGCGTTCTCGCACGCAGTACCCCGTTTCTTCCATGGTCACAACCTCACTCGACCGTACCGCTGACCCGGAATCAACTCCAACCTGTTCGACCAGTCGCGGGGGGAAACGCATCACCTTGCGGGTCAGCGAACGTCCCCAGCGTGCTGAACACCAGCACGGCGTACTGAACACCAGCACGGTGCGCTGAACATCAGCCCAACACGCTGAACGCCGGCCCGGCCGGCTCGACGTCAGCCCAGCGGGTTCGGCACCAGCCGCGTCCCACCTGTCGATGAAGCCGGAAACACAGTAGACTCTGTGCATGAGACGCTTTCTGGTTCTCGCCCACACCGCACCGCTCTCGGGAGGTTTCACGTTGAACGACCTACCGGGAGCCGCCGGCCGTATCGACGTTCTCTGTCGTGCCGTTGGAGCCTCTCTACTGATATCCCACGGAATCCGACGAGACGTTGAGACGCTGCTACTGATTCGGAATCGGTTCCTGATTCGGATTGTAGGGGAGTACGTCCGCTACCTGAACCCCGACGAACGGTCGACGGCCGCTCTCCTCGGAAAAGCCATCGATGCGCTCCCTGCGGACGCCGATGCGGACGAAAGACGCAGCACTCCCGGCATCAACGTTTCCCATTCGTCGCTCCCGGAGACCGTGGATCGCATGTTCGCTCTCGGGGCGACACCAATCGTCCTCCACGAAGCGGGACAACCGGTGGACTCGTTCTCATTCCCCGATGACCCGGTCTTCATTCTTTCCGATCATCAGGATTTCTCGGACGATGACATAATCCCACTACACGGGATGCCAACGATTTCACTCGGCAAGAGAGCGCTCCACACCAGCCAATGCATCACGATTCTTCACTACCTTCTCGACCGTCAGGAGGCCGACCATGCATGATGACGACCTGGTTCTCGTTCACAAGGCCATCGGAGAACCGAAGGCGCAATTGATCAAGACGCTCCTTGAGGACTTCGGAATCCCTGTGAGTCTCGAATCCCAGGTTCCGCCGTCGATTCTGCCGATTACGTTCGACGGCCTGAGCGAAATCCGCATCCTTGTCCTGCCGAAGGACAAGCAACAGGCGCAGGAGATCATTCGCGACTACTTCGAGGAGCCGATCACCGACTGACCCTAGTACGTATCTCCCGTTGCGCCAGGAGATGATCGACATGCATTCACGGGGTACTCCGCCCGAGCACGAAACGGCTCGCAAGCAAATGGTCGCGCGTCAGCTTCGACCCCGCGGTATACGAGATCATCGCGTCCTTGAAGCAATGGCAACAATTCCACGCCACCGGTTCGTTCCGAAATCGCACCAACACGCCGCGTACGAAGACGGTCCGTTGCCCATCGGAGACGGTCAGACAATCTCGCAACCGTACATCGTAGCGCGGATGACCGCGGCACTGTCACTGGCGGGTGGCTGCCGAGTGCTGGAGATCGGAACCGGTTCTGGGTACCAGACCGCCATCCTCGCACACCTGGCCGAGAGGGTGTGGACGGTCGAGCGATCGCCCGTGCTTCACAAGCGCGCCCGATCGATCGTCACGTCACTCGGGTACGGAAACGTTCAATTCGTACTCGGAGACGGAACCGTCGGCTTGCCTCGTTGTGGTCCGTTCGATCGGATCATCGCCACCGGCAGCCTGCCGTCGGTGCCGGATCGACTCCTTGAGCAGTTGGTGCCGACCGGCGTTTTCGTCGGCCCCGTAGGATCGCGTTTTGAGCAGCGGCTTGTCCGCATGTCGTATGATGGCAACACCGAAGCGTGGACACAGGAACTACTCTGCTGGTGCCGGTTCGTGCCGCTGGTTGGCAGAAACGGGTGGGCCGAAGGCTGACCAACGGCGCAGATACAGAAGGAGACGAACTAGACATGGTGATCGACCTACGAAGCGATACGGTGACGCGTCCGACCGACGGAATGCGCCGGGCGATGGCTGCCGCCCCGGTGGGAGACGACGTGTTCGGCGAGGATCCGACCGTCAACGAATTAGAGGAACGCACGGCGGAGCTTCTCGGAAAGGAAGCGGGGCTGTTCGTTGCCAGTGGGACGATGGGTAATCTCGTGTCCATTCTTGCGCACGCCGGTCGGGGAGACGAACTGATCGCCGGTCATCTTGCACATACCTTCCTTTACGAGGCGGGGGGGAGCGCGGCGCTCGGCGGCATACATCCTCATACCTTGCCCAACGCCGAGGACGGAACGCTCGCGGTCCCAGCAATCGAAGAGGCGATCCGTAATCCACAGGATCCGCACCATCCGCCCACGCGGCTGATCTGCATCGAGAACACACACAATCGCTGTGGTGGTATCGCGGTCTCCATCGAGTACGGACGAGCAGTCTCCGATCTGGCTCGACAGCATGGCCTGTCCGTTCACCTCGATGGTGCGCGACTGTTCAACGCCGCCGTCGCCCTGAGTGTTGCGGCGGATGCGTTGGCAGCCTGTGCCGATTCCGTGTCCATCTGTCTTTCCAAGGGGCTCGGAGCGCCGGTCGGCGCAGTCGTATGCGGAAGCCGCAGTTTTATCGCCCGAGCACGCCGAATGCGCAAGATCGTCGGGGGAGGCATGCGGCAGGCAGGCATTCTCGCCGCCGCCGGGATCCACGCGTTCGAACATCACATCGATCGTCTCGCCGACGACCACCGCCGTGCGCAGCAGCTCGCTTGCGGCATCGAAAGGATCGCCGGCCTGTCTTCTCCACAGGCACACCCGGTTCCCACTGCGTGGACAAACCTGGTGTACGTCCACGTCGACCCGGAGCGTGCAGGCAATACAGCGACTGCGTTGGCACAGAAGCTCGCCGAACGGGACGTGCTCTGCCTTCCACTGGCTCGAGACCAAATCCGGATGGTTACACATCTCGACGTAAGCGATGAAGACATCGGGACCGCTCTCGACGCCCTCCGGTCCATCGCGAACGAGACGTAGGTCCTCCTCGTCACTGAAGCACGTCGTCTCCTCGATTCGTCGATGCGCTTTCTGCATCGGACGAGAGCTTCTATGCTCAGACATACCGGGTGGTATGTGCGGTTCTCGCACGCGGGAACCCCTATCCCCAAGTCATCGTGAACGAAGGGGGAACGATGAAGGGGCTAACGGTCTGTCTGTGCGTTACCCTACTCATGAGCGTCGCAGGGCTCGCCAGCACGCTGGAGATGTCATTCAGCGCGGGGCCGTCGGCTGTGTCGCTCTCACAAGTAAACAACGCGATCAGTGCTTTCAACGTACTCATCGAGCACCTCAACGAAACATTCGAAGCGCATCCTGACGTGGACGGCTCGGTGGAACCGCTCGATCTCATGCGAAGCGGGCTTACGTTTCGAGCAAGCGAGGCATTCCGACTCGTCGATTGGCTCGCTGTCGGCGCACACTTCGAACTGATTCGTGCGTCCAGCGCGACGACCGGCGTGTACACCGGAGCCAGCAACTCGAACATTGATGTTGATCTTCGTTTCAGCACGATCGGTCTCGGACTCGACGCACAGATCCGATTCCTCGACATCGGGCTCCAGCTTGCACTGGATCTCGGCGCATCGTACTACCGTTCGACGTTCGATCGATCCGTGTTGTTCGAGATCCCCGAAGAGTATCCCGACACCCTGTCGAGCGTTCCGCCGGACGGCGAAGGCCGCTACACCGCGAGCACGTTCGGCCTTGAACTCGGTCTGTCGATCGCGTACCCGGCGGCATCTTGGTTAACTCTACACTCAGCGATTTCGTACCGACTGGCCCCGGCACAAGAGGCGCTCGACTCCACCGGAACGCCTCTCGACCTTGACGGCAATGGGCAATCTGAATCCCTCGCCCTGGGCGGACTCTCCGTCCGGCTTGGCGTTTCCATCAACATCGATCTCTCGCTGGGCGAGAGAAAGGAGTGACATGATGAGGTATGGTCGGTTCTGTCTTGTCTGCGGCGGGGTCCTCCTCGTCATTGCATCTCTCACAGGGTGTCTTCAGATAACCCAATCGGAGCCGCTGGCGATGTTCACCGCCTCGTTGACAACGCAGGAAGTCCCATTCACAACGAACTTTGACGGCACGCTATCACACGAGGACGGCGCGGACATCGTTCAGTACTTGTGGACGTTCGGCGACGGAGGAGCGGAAACCGGTCCGATCGTAAGCCATACGTATGTGGAAGACGGAACGTATGAGGTCCAGCTCACCGTGATTGACAGCTCCGGTGTCTCGTCCATCGCAACGATGCAGGTCAACGCACTGAATCCCGCCCCAACCGCCGGGTTCACCTACTCCCCGCGAAGCAGCATGGGCGGTGCATACTACTTCATCTGCTGCAGCGAGACCGTCACGTTCGACGCGTCCGAAATGTGTAGCGACGATGGAAGCATCGTTTCCTACGACTGGTACTTCGGGTATCGCAACTCCGACAACGACCCGGTGACCGCAGCCGGCGAGGTTGTCACGCACGAGTTTCTCTACGCGGGCACATACACCGTAATCCTGACCGTTACCGACAACGACGGTGGCGAGACGGAGTACTCGGAAGAGGTCATCGTGGAAGGCAGTCAGCCCTGCTATCCCGACACGCAAGAGGGCGGCGGATGCACCTCATGGACGTGTGGTGGGTGATGCGAATGAAACGACTCGCAATGCTTCTCCTGCTGCTTTTCCCGCTGGCGTTGTCCGGATGCTTGCTGGACACGATGCTCGATGACTTCGTCAATCAGCCGCCACGCGCGGTGATTGACGCCGACCCGCGTGAGGGAGATGCCGCGCTCACTGTCACGTTCGATGCGGGATACTCGCACGACGACGACGGGGCAATCGTTCAGTACTTCTGGGATTTCGGCGACCCGACCGACGGGACCGCCGCGTCATCGGAGAGCTGCCAGCACACATATTCGTACGCCGGAACGTATATTGCCAAACTAACGGTACTGGATGACGAAGGAGAGCTTGACTCGCAGCAGATCGCCATCGTCGTCAGCAATCCTCCGCCGGTCGGCCAGATCAGCGTGAGCAACGAAGAGCCATACACCGGCGACGAAATCACGTTCGACGCATCGGCGTCGTACGATGCAAACGGTGATATTGTCAGGTACGAGTGGGAGTTCGGTGACGATGTAACCGCCTCCGGAAAAACCGTCACGCACACCTACTTCGAGAGCGGCTACTATGTCGTGACCCTAACGATCACGGATGACGACGGCCAGCAGACCATCGTTCATGTGGGATGCAATGTGGAGTCCGGCGGGACGTCGAGTGGCTGCAGTGGCGGCACGTGCGGCGACGGGGAACAGCCGTATGCGGTGATCATCGGGAACTGGTCGTGCGGCGCAGGCATGGAAGTCGGCGAAACCGTCCGGCTCGACGGATCGTCGTCACGGGCACACGTCGATAGCGAGATCAACGGATACATCGCCAGATACGAATGGGATTTCGGCGACGGAGATACGGCCACGGGAGCAATCGTAACTCACGTGTACAGCGTATCCGGCCGGTACACGATCACGCTCAAGGTAACGAACGAAGACGGCGCCACCAGCACGGCGATCGGCGTGCTGTCCATCGGGAATGTAACCTGCTATTAGAAACCGGCGCGCCAGCCACGCTCCGGATCCATGAATCGACCATGAAGCGCGGACTCTCCGGGGTCCGCGCTTTCTCCGTGTTCTACTCCTCGATGAAGAAGAACTTCGTGGTCATGTCGATGTCGATCAGAGTCGACGCATCGTCCCGATACTCCGCCACCAACAGAACCGGCGCCGTCGCCCGAACGACCACGGATCCCCACAGCATTGAATCGGTCCCCAGCCCCCCGGACAGGTCGTAGAACCCGGATGCGTGCCCGTCCAGATTCAGGCCGAAGTGTGCCGCGATCGCGCCGCTCGCGTCGTGTACCTCCATCTCTGCGCTCACCGGCTCGCTCCACGGATTGACAACCCCTACTTGGCTCTTACGACTGCCCGTACTCGCGTAGTCGACGGTGTACCAGTACGCAGAGTATGGAAGGTCGGTCGGATCGAGCAACGCGGTCGCCACGTTCTCGACACAACGCCACGCCCCATCCACCGCAATCCAAACTCCGAAGGCGACGTGGCCTTCGGTTTCCGCCGACACGAGCCCCCACGTCGTGCCGACGACCGCTTCGATCATCCCGTCGATGAACAACGCCTCGGAGGCCTGCGCGTCCAGCACGATCTCACTCCTGCTCTGCAGCGCCCCGTAGGCATCGTAAACGGAAAACGCAACGCTCGTAACAACCGAATCGAGATTGGTCACCACAACTGCCGTGGAATGCTCGGGCATGCTCTCGTGGTACAGCGCGAACGAGCGCCCCGTCGTTAGCAAGAACGCCCCACACACCAACAGGAAACAAGCGGCTGCCACGCGTCCTCGTGTCACCAGTACTCCTCCTTGCGCCACGCCATCCGTTCCGGAGCTCAGCCGCCCTCCACTACGCCGGTAACACGCAGCGCATCGGACGCAGACAAGATTCCCGACAGAAACCGGCCGGTGTATGAGTTCTCGTCGTCTGCAATCTGCTCGGGCGTTCCCGTTGCCACAACCGTCCCGCCCCCGTCTCCCCCTTCCGGACCAAGATCGATGATCCAGTCGGCCGTCTTGACCACATCGAGGTTGTGCTCAATGACGATCACCGTGTTGCCCGCGTCGACAAGGCGATGCAAGACCTCGAGCAGATTGCTCACGTCCGCTGCGTGCAGACCGGTCGTCGGTTCATCGAGGAGGTACAGCGTTTGCCCCGTCGACCGCTTCGACAACTCACGCGCCAGCTTGATTCGTTGTGCCTCGCCGCCGGACAGCTCGGTCGCCGGCTGGCCGAGTTCGATGTACGACAGGCCTACATCGTACAAGGTTTGAAGCTTCTGCCGAATCGATGGAACGTTCTCGAAGAACTCCAGAGCCTCCTCCACGGACATCTCGAGTACATCGGCAATCGACTTCGCCTTGTACCTGACTTGCAGTGTTTCTCGGTTGTACCGCGTTCCCTTGCAGATGTCGCACGGCACGTAGATGTCGGGAAGGAAGTGCATCTCGATCTTCTCCTGTCCCTGTCCCTGACACGCTTCGCATCGACCGCCCTTCACGTTGAAGCTGAAGCGGCCCGCCGCGTACCCACGGAGCTTCGCATCGGGCGTCCGCGCGAACAGCTTCCGGATTTCGTCAAACGCCTTCGTGTACGTCACCGGATTCGAACGGGGCGTACGTCCGATCGGCGACTGATCAATCTCAATCACCTTATCGATGTGCTCCACGCCGGTCAGACTGCGATGCGCTCCCGGCCGCTTCGTAGCTAGCTGCAGCTCGTGCGCCACGGCTCGAAACAGTGTCTCCTCGACCAGAGTGCTCTTCCCCGAACCCGATACACCGGTGACACACACGAACGCCCCGAGCGGGAAGCGCACATCGATATCCTGCAAGTTGTGGGCCGACGCTCCGTGCAACATGAGTGCACTACCGTTCCCTCGCCGCCGTTTCCGCGGCGTCGGGATCTCCAGCGTGCCCGCCAGATACTGCCCGGTCAGCGATCGCGGCTCGCCGATCACCTGCTCAGGCGTCCCAGCGACGACCACGTTCCCCCCGTGCCCGCCGGCTCCCGGACCCAGGTCGAGGATGAAATCGCTCTCGCGCATCGTTTCCTCATCGTGTTCCACCACAATGACGGTGTTCCCCAGGTTACGCAGCCCCTTCAGCGTGTTGAGCAGTCGCCGGTTGTCCCGTTGGTGCAAGCCGATCGACGGCTCGTCGAGCACGTAGAGAACGCCGGTCAGTTGGCTGCCGATCTGGGTAGCAAGCCGGATCCGCTGCGCTTCTCCGCCGGCCAACGTTCCCGCCTGCCGATCGAGCGTCAGATAGTCTAAGCCAACCGACACCATGAACCCGAGCCGGGCGTTGATTTCCTTGAGGATCTGCTCGGCGATCAGCCGTTCGCGCTCGACAACCTCAAGCGTCTCGAAGAAGGTCAACGCGTTGCAGATCGACAAGGTTGTCACTTCGTGGATGTTGAGGTCGCCGACCGTCACCGCAAGGACCTCCGGCTTTAGCCGGGCGCCGTGGCACACCGGACAAGGAAGCGTCGCCATGTACTGCTCGATCTCCTGCCGCCAGTGATCCGATGTCGACTCCTTGTACCACCGTTCGAGCGACGCGACGATCCCTCGATACGGCCTCCTAATCGTCCGCGTGTACCCAGACGTGGAGGTGTACTCGAACGTGATCTCCTGCTCGCCCGTCCCGTAGAGGATCTTGTCCAGCTTCTTCTGCGGGATCTTACCGAGCGCAGCGTGCGGATCGATATCGAGCGCCTCGGCAAGTCCGAGCATCTGCCCTTCGAGCCAACGGCTCTTCGATGTGGCAAACGGAATCAGGCCCCCGTCGATCAACCCGAGCTTCGGGTTGATCACTAGCTCCGGGTCAACTTCCTTCCGTTGTCCTAGACCGCTGCATTCCGGACAGGCTCCGTACGGATTGTTGAACGAGAACATCCGTGGTGTCAGCTCCTCGTAGCTCACGCCGCATTGGATACACGCGTAGTGCTCGCTGTACAGCTGTTCGTTCTCCTGCTCGTCGAGAATGCTGACCAAGCCGCCCCCGTGCTTGAGCGCGGTTTCCACCGAATCGGCGATCCGTCCCCGTTTCTCCGGTTCAACGGCCACGCGGTCCACCACGATCTCGATCGTGTGCTTCTGCTGCTTGACCAGCTCGATCTCTTCGTACAACGTTCGCGTAACACCGTCCACACGGACGCGGGTGAACCCCTCCTGTCGGATCTCCTCGAACGTCTTCTTGTACTCACCTTTCCGGCCGCGGACGATCGGCGCTAAGATGGAGATCCTCGCTCCTTGAGGCATCGAAAGAATCGTGTCGATGATCTGCTCCGCGCTTTGTTGGCTGATCGGGTCGCCGCATGTCGGACAGTGCGGATGGCCGATGCGCGCGTACAGCAGTCGGAGGTAGTCGTAGATCTCCGTGACCGTGCCGACCGTTGACCGCGGATTGTGGCTGCGCGTCTTCTGATCGATCGAGATGGCTGGAGACAAACCCTCGATGAAGTCAACGTCCGGCTTCTCCATCTGACCGAGAAACTGCCGTGCGTACGCGGACAACGATTCGACATACCGGCGGCGTCCTTCCGCGTAGATCGTGTCGAACGCAAGCGAGCTTTTCCCGGATCCGGAGATCCCGGTGATCACGATGAGCTTGTTGCGCGGGAGGACGACCTCGATGTTCTTCAGGTTGTGTTCGCGGGCGCCCTTCACGTGAATGACGTCGTTCATAGCCCCTTCTTCAGTTCCCGGATCTCGTCACGTAGGCTCGCCGCCAACTCGAACTCCAGCCGGTCGGCCGCCTCCAGCATCTCCTCCTCCAAGTCGCGAATCCGCGCCACTCGATCATCCCGCGTCGATGGCCTCGGCTGCTCGCGAACCGCGGTTGCCGGTGTCCTCTCGCTGGAACGCATCGACTGCACGATATCCGTCACCGCTCGCTGGATCGATTGCGGCGTGATGTCGTGCGCCTCGTTGTGCGCAATCTGGATCTCTCGGCGGCGGTTCGTCTCGTCGATTGCATGGCGGATCGAGTCCGTGATCCGATCCGCGTACAGCAGCACGCGGCCGCGCACGTTGCGCGCCGCTCGTCCGATCGTCTGGACAAGCGATGTCCCCGAGCGAAGAAACCCCTCCTTATCGGCGTCGAGCACGGCAACGAGCGCCACTTCCGGGAGATCCAACCCCTCACGTAGCAGGTTGATTCCGACCAGTACGTCGAACCTCCCAAGGCGAAGCTCGCGAAGGATCTCGATTCGATCCAGCGTGTCGACTTCCGAGTGCAGGTAGCGCGCCCGAATGCCAAGATCCACTAGGTACTCAGTGAGGTCCTCGGCCATCCGCTTCGTCAGTGTGGTCACCAACACGCGCTCCGACCGGTCGACAACCTCGCCGATCTCCTTGACCAGATCGTCAATCTGTCCTTTGATCGGTCTCATTACGACTTCCGGATCGATCAGCCCTGTCGGTCGAATGATCTGCTCGACGACCTTTCGGCTTCGCTGCCCCTCGTACGGACCCGGCGTGGCCGACGTAAAGATCACCTGATTCACCCGTGTCTCGAACTCGGAGAACGTCAACGGACGGTTGTCGAGGGCCGACGGCAAGCGGAACCCGAAGTCGACCAGCGTCGACTTGCGCGACCGATCGCCGTGATACATCGCACGGATCTGCGGCACCGTCTGATGCGACTCGTCAATCACCAACAGGAAGTCGCTCGGGAAGTAGTCGATCAGCACGTTCGGCGGCTGCCCGGGCCGACGTCCGTCCAGGTGGCGCGAGTAGTTCTCGATCCCCGTGCAGTACCCCATCTCCTGCATCATCTCCAGGTCGTACTTCGTTCGTTGTTCGAGTCGCTGCGCTTCCAGCAATCGATCTTGCTCGCGAAGGCGGGCGAGGTGCTCCTCGAGCTCGCCCTCGATCGACTCCACCGCTCGCTTCATCTGCTCTTCTGGAGTAATGAAGTGGGATGCGGGGAAGATCGTTATGTCCTCCACTTCCCTGAGCGGATGGCCGGTAACCGGATCCAGGATCGCCAGTCGTTCGATTTCATCGCCGAAGAACTCCAATCGAACGATGCGCTCCTCGTACGCCGGGATGATCTCCACCGTGTCCCCCCGGGCGCGGAACGTTCCTCGCTCGAACCCGATCTCGTTTCGCGTGTACTGCAGACCGATCATCCGGCGCATCACGTCGTCGCGGTCCCACGAGTCCCCTTGGCGTAGCCGAAGCGACATGTCCAGGTAGCTCGAAGGCGAACCGAGTCCGTAGATGCACGATACTGAAGCAACGATGATCACATCACGCCGCTCGAACAGCGCCGCCGTCGCCGCGTGGCGCAGCCTGTCGATCTCGTCGTTGATCGAAGAATCCTTCTCGATGTATGTGTCGGTCTGCGGGATGTATGCTTCCGGTTGGTAGTAGTCGTAGTACGACACAAAGTAGTGCACCGCGTTGTCGGGGAACAGCTCGCGAAACTCGTTGCACAGTTGCGCAGTCAGCGTCTTGTTGTGTGCGATGACCAACGTCGGTCGCTGGACCCGCTGGATCACGTTAGCAATTGCGAACGTCTTCCCGGTTCCCGTAGCTCCGAGAAGCGTCTGGAATGCCAATCCTTCCTCGATCCCCGCGACCAACGAGTCAATCGCCTTCGGCTGGTCGCCGTGAGGTTGCAGCGTATCGGAAATGTGAAAGCCGGCCTTCCCGCCGACGCGTGGCAGTTCCATCCCAGGTTAGCATCCTATCGCGAGCTCAGGCACCGGTCAACCGGACAACCGACCGGGAGAAGCGGTGGACTTCGAGGTTCTGCATCAACGCAACCGAACCACGACATCTTCAATCCTTATTCACAACACAAAGCGATGATCTGACGATCAAGGCTAAGTGCGAGTGTCCTTTCGCCGCACGTGCGCGAGGGGAGAAGCAAGAAGCTTCTCCCCTAGTGCTTCTTCGGAGGGAGTAGTCCGCAACCTATAATCCAAGCATGGACGCCAATGCGATGCACGATCCCGTTTGCCTTCTTCAGCGACTCATTCAGTTTGACACAACGAACCCGCCGGGGAATGAGCGGGAACTGATCGAGTTCGTCCAAGCTGTCTGCCACGGCGCCGGACTCGAAACGGACCTGCTCGCCAAAGTTCCGGAGCGCCCGAATCTCATCGCGCGCCTACCGGGTCGCGGCCTTGCCCCACCGCTCCTGTTGTACGGACACGCCGACGTCGTGACCACGCACGGGCAAACGTGGGCCCACCCTCCGTTTGCCGCACAGATCGCGGACGACTGCGTGTGGGGGCGCGGCGCGATCGACATGAAGGGCGGACTGGCGATGATGATTGCCGCGATTCTTCGCCTACGGCAGCAGTCCTGGCAGCCCGCGGGCGATCTCCTGCTCGCCGTCGTATCGGACGAGGAAGCCGGCGGCAATGTCGGAGCGCGCTTCCTCGTTGAAGAACACGCCGACCGATTCGCCGGGGTACAGTACGCGCTGGGCGAGTTCGGCGGGTTCCCTCTCAGGATTGCGGGCAAGACGTTCTACATGGTCCAGGTCGCGGAGAAGGAGTCCCTCTGTCTGCGCGCTCGCGTGACCGGTCCGGGAGGGCACGGTGCATTCCCGATGCGAGGAGGAGCGATGGCGCGTGCCGGCCGTCTTCTCACTCGCCTGGATCGAGCAGCTCTGCCCATTCACGTCATCCCCGTCGTGGAGCAAATGATCGCCTCCGTCGCCGACGAGTTGCCGCTTCTTCACCGTACGGTTCTTCGGCAGTTGCTTCACCGGCGGCGTGCGCCGACGGTCCTACGACTTCTCGGCTCGACAGGCAAGACGTTCGAGCCCCTGTTGCGCAATACGGCAAACGCAACAACGATCCACGGAGGGAGGAAACACAACGTCATCCCGAGCCGGATCGACATCGGGCTCGACGCCCGCATCCTCCCTGGATTCACACCCGACGATCTCATCGACGAGATGAAGTCGATTCTCGGAGATGATGCCAAGTATCAGACGATGCTGCACGATCCCGGACCGGCGGAGGTCGATCTCGGGCTGTTTGGCCACCTTTCCGAAGCGCTTCGCACCCAAGACCCCGAAGCCCTTGTCGTCCCGCTATTGCTTCCCGCGACAACCGATGCCCGTTTCTTCTCCCGGATTGGAATCCAGTCGTACGGGTTCACTCCGATGAATAGCGTGCCGGGAGGCAGTTTCTTCGACATCGTGCACGCCGCAAACGAGCGGATCCCGGTGGACGCCCTCAGGTTCGGCACTGCGGTGATGACCACAGCGTTAGCGGAGTACGGACGTTAGATTACACTAGAGAACGGATTGAGCAAATGAACGATGCGCTGGAGCGGCTCGATGTCCGATGCGCTGAACTGCTCAACCTTCTGCGAATCGATGTCCAATACTGCAACCACAGCGCCGTCGGAAGTCACTGGAATCACGATCTCGGATCGCGAACGCGGGTCGCACGCGATGTGCCCGGCGAACTCAGTGACGTTCGGCACGACAACCGCCGCTTCGGTCTTCACGGCGTGAAGGCATACGCCCTTGTCACGCAACACCTGGCACGCCACTGGCCCCTGGTACGGACCGACGTGTAGTTCGTTCTCCCCCGCAACGATGTAGAACCCAGTCCACGAGTGATGAGGCATTTTCGCGTGCAACACGGCGCAGATCGTGGCCATCGCCGCGGTACGCGACGGAGAACCACCGACGATCAGTTTGCTCAGTTGATCGTAGATCCTACGATACCGTGCGTCACGTCGTTCATCCACGATTGACCTCCGAGGTCGGGTGTGCGCAGTATACTGCGCCCGGCACCAGTCGCGCGGCAACAGCAGTCGCCGCATACAAGGGAGGCTCAATGAAAGATACCGTTCTTGATGGATTCACGATCCGGCGGTCGATCCGCTCGTACACCGGCGAGCCGGTGAATCGGGAGAAGTTGGCTGTCGCGCTGAAGGCGGCAATGGCTGCACCCTCTGCGAATAACGGGAAGCCGTGGTCGTTCGTCGTTGTGACGAAACGGGAGCGGATCAGGGCAGTTTGCACGGCGCATCCGTACGCGGCATTCGGCGCCAACGCCGGAGCGGTGGTGATCCCGTTCGGTACGCCGACCCGGCCGTTCTTCGATCAGGACATGGGAGCGGCAACGGAGAACCTCCTCCTTGCCCTTGCCCAACAGGGGCTTGGGGCAACATGGTGCGGATTGGATGACGAACTGCAGTCAGTGATCCGACCTCTCATCGGTCTGCCCGCCGATGCGCGGGCGTTTGCCGTAATTCCAGTCGGTGTGCCTGCCGAAAAGAAGGAACCACGGACGCAGTACGAGGAAGCACGCGTTCACTGGGAACGATTCAGCGGCTGAGAGGACTATCCGACCACGGCATATCCGGAGTGCACGGCTCCGCAATGTTCGATCAGCATCGCCGCGTATCGCTCGGCCCATCCACATACGGCGTCCCGGGGCTCGTCCGCCGGGGCGTAGAGTACTGCGACTACGTCACGCGTTTCCGGCTGAATCTTCGTCGCCATGGAGTCCTTCACCGGATTTCCGCAAGGCTCCCACATGTCTTGCCGCAAACGGCAGACGAGAAGGAGGTCCTGCAGGTCGATCGATTGGCCGGCGGAATTGAATGTGTATTCCTCTCCTTCCGCTCCGCGCCGCATAAGGAGACGACATCCGGAAAGGCCCACGTCGAAGATCGATCCCGGAAGGCCCGATTCCAAGCTGACCGCGTTGTTCACGTCAACCGGCGGGCAGACCAGCGGAAACTCATCGTGAAGTGCTGCGCGAAGCAGGAACTCGCTCGCGGGCTTTCCCCGCCCACTGGGTTTGTACTTCCCGTAGCGGAGAGTCCCGCGGACCCGACGACGCATGTCCTCAGAGATCCACGACTCCCCCACCGCACGAACCCGGCCTACCACTTCGGTAAGGTACTCGGGAGCGCGATCCGTTGCTCGAGGCGGGTCAATCGATTCAGCCCAGATCAGCGCAGCGATAACAGGACGCGGGGAGAGAGACGGATCCAGCGTCAATTCGTAGGCCGGAGGGGCGGGCACACTCATATCATCTCCTTCGGGTCCCGGACTTTCACGACATTGTCCTCCGCAAGCCGGAAGATCTCGCTTACTCCCCCCACCGACACGGAATAGACACCCGCCTCCAGCCCCAACACCGCCAGCGGAATGCTCGCTTCAAACGGCGTAACGGCGAGCACACAGACCTCATCCACAGGACGACGCGTCGTAAGGGAAACTGCAAACATCCGATTCTCCAGTTCCTGCGACACCGAGTCGATGATCGTACATGCATCCGGCAGTTCTCCGCAGACGATCGCAACAACCTGGACCGGGAATGAGTCAGTGATTACGATCTCCAGCGAGGTCACGGTGGCCTCTCCGTAGACGTATCGGGGCGAGTCATCCGTAGACGTACAGCCCGAAAGGAGAAGCACAGTGCCAAAGAAAAGCGCAACCCATGCGCCACCGCGTTTCATCTTCAATATGCTTCTCGCTCCTCTTCGTATCCGCCTGGAGCACATCGTACACGACAAGGGGGAACGAGGAAAGACGAACAGGACACAGTAGGGGACACCATCGACGCAATCGAACCCCTACAGGGATACCCTACTCAGGCGACGATACTGCCACCGGCACGACGGCATCGACGGTCAGCGAAGCCGTCTGCCCACACAGCCGGATCACCGCCGACACCAACCCCATTTCGGACGGACTCTCTACCACAAGTACGAACGTCTCACTTGCTCCTTGCTGTGGACTGGTCTGCCCATTCGTCCAGCCCCACAGCAATCCGTCGTGTTCCGGAGAGCGGCTTTCCCACGCCCAGCCTGCAGGCGCACTGGTTCGAACGAGGATCGTGTCAATCGCTTGAACCGGGGCGAACAGACTCTCCGCGCGCCCGTCCCCGGCGACGTACGTAAGGGTATACGCATACTTGTCGGTGTTCTGCGACCGGCACACCACTGTGCGTACGCGAATCGATCCATCCTCAGTCTGCGAGATCACGTCAGCCAGCACGACCTCGTCGTACGTATCGTCGCACGCGTCACCGATTCCGTCACCGTCCCCATCTTCCTGGTCTGGGTTCGCTTCCAGAACACAGTTGTCCAGCAAGTCGGCAATCCCATCTCCGTCGGTATCCGTCTCGAAAAACGCAGCCACCTTGGCAGCAATTGAGTCGACGAGCTGCTCGTCCCACGACTCATCCATCGGTCCGTCGGCGTTCTCCTCGACGGCCTCCGTGTCCGTCAAGACCGCAATCCGCGCACCGGTAATTGACATGCTCCCAGTCGCACTCATGTGCATGCTCGCCGGCGCCTCCGGAAGTGTTGGAAGATATCCAACCGTCAGTGTGCCGACGATCTCCCCGTCTACCCTGAAGAGATGTCCCAAGTATGTAATGTAGAGCGTCACCGGGCCGGTCGCCGAACCGCTACCCGCTGATCCTCCAAGCAGATACGATGCATCGTCGCTTTGCATGCTGAACGCACCGGTAATTCCGATTGGCTCTCCAGTCGAAGTCGTTCCGGCGAGATCGATCCCACTGTGTAGTTCTCCATACAGCGTGTTCAGCTCTCCCCACACCTCTCCCTCGAATCCTCCGTCCACAGTGAATTCCACGGGAATTCCTTCCACGTGGAGCGCGCCCGAGCACTGAGCCGTTCCATCGAACGCCCCCCTGACGTAAGTTGGGCTGAAGTCAAGCAGCGTGCTGCCGGAGATCGGGCCGTGGAGTATGAGCGTATCGCCTCCGTACGATGCAAACGGTACGAGACAGAGTAGAAGTATGAGTGCGTATCGAGTCATCGTTCTCCTTGTGACCATTCAAGCCGTCCGCGGTCGGGGCCGCTTCGAGTCAGTTCCACTCTCCGTGACGTGCTAGCGCGGCACGCGGGGCATGATGCACGTGTTCCCCATGCCGAAGCAAGTCGGCCAACGGTTGTCGATCCAGAAGCTCCGCACCCGTCACGGCACCGCATGCATATGCTTCGGCCATTCGCGACTGATAGTCGATGACCCGAGCCGCATGATGGTCGAGAATCGTGATTTCCGCATCGGCCTCACGAACCACGCTAAGGCAGTTGCACATCGCCCGAGTAGCCGTTTCCTGTGTCTGGAAGCGTCCCTGTGTGCCCATCGCCGGCCCATCGAGAATCAGCATGTCGGGACGTTCGTCGATGATCCATTGGGCGTACGCCTCGATCACCGGCCCCTGTACATCGGAGCTGTACACAAGCTTTCGCTCGCCGTGGGTGACGACGACGCCAACCACCCAGCCTGCCTGTGTTCCCTCCTCGCCGTGGAACATCGGTTGCGTGAATCGAACGGTCGTCCTCCCGTTTCGGAAGAAGCGACCGTCCGCAAATGAGATACGGCTGCCTAGCGAGGCTTCATCAACCCAGGGCTCCGTTGTCCACAGGTGTCGCAGCTGATCGAAGTTCCTGCCCCACGCTCTCTTCCGTCGCGTACTCGAGCGAGCGTCCCCATCGAACCGATACTCGGTCAACGGATTCTCGTACGGCACGCCTGCCGGCAACTTCGATGGAAACCGACGGTCTCCGCAGAACCCCGACAGGAACCGTCGCGCTTGCTGCCATTGTGACGCATTGATCCACTGATTCGGATCCTTCACCCACAGCGTCTTGTCTCGATACACGGGCAGGAACGCAGGCTGATAGTGATCGAGGTGATAGTGCGTAATCGCGATATGCGTCGCTTCTTTGAGCGCGATGTACACCTCGCCTAACGCTGCCTGCCAGCACATCTCCTTAAGTGGGTCTGATGCGGGATACGTACGGTGCATGATCGCCGCGCCCGGATCGATCAGCAACGAGAGATCCGGTGTTCGTACGAGAACGCACGACGATTTCGCACCAAGCGAATCAAACCATATTGGGCGTACTTCCACAGTATCGCTCCTCCTGCAGATGGAGCCATCATAGAGGAAGCAGAGAGCCTTTGTCTGTATCCTATCTCACTTTCGTCGGCAGCCACTCTACAGCCCGGATCACGCAGCGGCACATATCATCCGCCTCTTCCTCACGATCGAGCGATCGCCCAATTAACCAGAAGAGCACACAGGAACAGGAACACGAGGCTTCCCATTGCTTCATGGCTGATCTGCGACGACGCTTCATGAAACTCCCGAACATTACGAATGATGGCGGGAAGCAATACAACATCCATCACGCCGAACACATCTCGGTCTCCTAGAGCAACCCACGCCTTGCCGCCTACATCCGCGTCGGACCAGACAACAATGTAGTACCGTTGGGCCTCCGGCAAGTCGATACTCGTGTCCAGCAAGATCCATGAATCGGTCCCGGTGACCGGCTCGCTGAACACGTCCGGCTCTTCCGCTACGGTGTACTCGATCCGAAGACCTTCCTCGGACACGCCGGCGGCAAGTGCGAGATCCGTCGTTCCCAAACCCGGACCGAGCACGGCAACGTTCGGGCGGTATGCTGCAAGTCGTTCCAGGACGGGAACACCGAGTGAGATGGAGAGCGATGTCGGTTCCACCACGTCGAGAACGACCCAGTACTCAGTCCCTGCCGGAAGCGTTACGTAGGCCACTTGGGACACGTCGGGCGCTTCGATCCGTAGGGCGTCATCCACCGTCTGCCGCACGCCGTCGATCTCGAGAAGTCGATGGGCAAAGCCAATTCCGTACAGAGACACGACAAGGAAGCAGGAGAGGAGAATCGCTTTCCGCAGGGCTCTCACAGGTGTCGCCTCTCTATTGTCTTCAGCTTGTTCCAACGAGACCGCCGGCGCGTCTACGAAGGACGGTCGAATGAGACGCTTGGGACGGCTCGCTCTGCCTCGCTCGCCAGTTCGAAGAACTCCGCCTTCTCGAATCGGAACATCGATGCGATCAGGTTCGATGGGAAGACCTCGATCCGTGTATTGAACTCGCGCACGTTGGCGTTGTAGAACCTCCTCGCGCCCTGAATCCGATCTTCTGTTTCGGTCAACTGGCGTTGAAGGTCGATGAAATTCTGATTCGCCTTCAAATCGGGATATGCCTCGGCCACGGCAAACAACCGGCCCAGCGCCTGAACGAATGGGATCTCATCCTTGGCTTGTTGCCCCGGAGACCCGGTGGACGCCACCGCCCGCGTTCGCGCTTGAATCACAGCATCGAGCGTGTCACGTTCATGCGACGCGTATCCTCTGACCGTCTCCACGAGATTCGGGATCAGGTCGTAGCGCCGCTTGAGCTCGGTGTCAATCGCAGACCAACTCTCGCGAACGTGTTGCCGAAGCCGGATAAACGAGTTGTACGCACCGATCAAGTACAGGAGAACCACCGCCACGATTCCCACAACGACGTATACGCCAATCATGTTACTCCTTCCTGCTGCCGAAGAACGTAGTTCGGAAGACGATCGAGGACTCCGGCGGCCACCGCGATCGCCTGATCGAACAGCTGCGGACTCAGTTTCCTGTTCTGCCAGACAAGCACGGACCGCCGACCGAACTGTATTGAGAATACAGGCATCGACAGGAGAAATGCCATCGTTCGCTGATGGATCACGTCGTACGCCCATCGCTTGTCTGGCCCCTTCACGTGAAATGCGCGACTGAACGCCGCCGACTCGAAGTCGATGTCATCCACACCGAAGAACTCGCTGACCTTATCAAAGAAGTTCTCCGGGCGGATGTAGAGCGGCTTGAGTAGCACATGGCTGCCAAGCAACACCCCGGAGAACCGGTAATCATGTCTATGCTTCCCGCTTCCGGTCGCGTAGTGGTAGTCGAACGCAACAACTGTCCGTCCGCCCTCCGTGCCTTTGGACACGTTGTACGCATATCGGCTGTGGCCGCGTCGAAGACATGGGAACTCGCCATGCTCGTCGTCGAAGTGCCGGATCCGTGTCGACGCGAAACTCCATCCCTTGGCCGCCGCCCAGCTTGACAGATCCTTGCGCCGCTTTGCGTTGAACCACACAGCGACACCGACGACCACGAAAGCAAGCAGAAAAAGGAAGACGTACACTGCCGACAACCGAGCACCGCCTCCTTTAGCGTCTTGTGCTAGTGCCCCGCGAGCCCCGCCACACGACTCGGCGGCGTACCCCGCGTTGTAGCACCACAGATCGCGCTCGATCCCGTCACGCAACCGACGGACTTCCACGGAGATTCGCCAAGCGCTACGTTCTCATCGAGCGCACTACGTTCCAGAAACCAACAAGTACGACGGCGCTGATCGCCACGATCACCAACTGACACACGATCCACACCACGCCGACAACGACCAGCGGCGCCAGGATCAGAGCGAGCAGAACGTACTGTAGCTGCCTCATGTCACTCCTCCACGATCCGCATTAGACGCACGCATTTCGACTGGTCGGTTTCGTTGGTGGTTACCCCCACTGCCACATTCTACGAGCCAACTCCACGTTGCTGCAGCGCGTCCATCACCTGAGCGGCCTTCCGCCGGCCGAGCGCACGAAAGACAATCCGATTCCCGCCGTCCCACGACAAGCGAACGTACGACACAAGTCCCCACGTTCCCCACCAGTCAATGCGATGCTCCACGTGTACCTCATCCAGTGGGCTGATCGCTTCGCCCTCACGCGTCTGCAGCTCACCGCTGACCGCGTTCACCACCAGGACCTCGGCCGGGGTCTCTGCACCCTTCGCACGCTTCGGAGAGAGAAGAATTCTCACGACAATGGAGTAGACAGCAAGCCCTGCAGCGAATGAAAACAGAAACGACGCCGATACCGCAGCCCGTGTAATGACCCCCTCACTAACCAGGAGACCCAGGATCCCGAGGAGAGCAGCACAGCATAGGAAAATAGCCGCCTGGTAGTTGCGACTCCAGGTGAATCGATTGACAAACCGAAGTGTCCCATCCTCCGGAACAACCTCGTATCCCATAGCGCTAAGCTGGCGCGTCATTCGGTTCCTCCTCTCGATCGGCCTCGCTCGTAGCCCTCAACTCCCGTTCTGACAAGGAACACGGCACCTTCCCCGGGTTTCACCCGAAACATGCGCCAGAAACGAATGTAATGTGCATCACACAAGTCTATGCATATAAGGTCTTGCGTTTCAGCAGCACCTCGGCTTCTCCTTCATTGGCCCGCTTTTCACCTTCCCTTCGCACGCGATTCGCTCCAAGAAGCGAGATCCATGCTACGGGATTGAATCCAGCTGGATCTCCCCGCTTCCCCGCTGCGTATGCCGCACGTTGAAACTGTCATTCGCCGCGTTGTAGGCGACAATAATCGTGTAGGTTCCTCCGGGTTCAAGCAACTTGTCGTAGGTATCTCCTGAGTCAAGCGGAATGGAGAACTCGAAGATCGTATACCCGTTATGCTCGCGCCCGGCCGCGGCGATCACGTCGTCGGTACCGCCACGGCTGACATCATCCGTGTGACTCAACGCCCCAATACCGTAATCATCCCGCCAGACTGCCTCACCGTCGACAACTGCACCAAGAATCATGTTCGCCCCCTTCATCCGAGACTCCGGATCGAACCCCACGGCCGCGTATCCCGTTCCCGGGCTGACCATAGCAACCCACAGGACCTCGGCGTCGTTTCTCCAGTGTACCTGAAACCCCTCGGCATCTACGTTGTGGGCATACTCCCCGGCCGCAATCACCCCGTCAATCGCGACTGCGGTCTCATCATTCGACAGGGCGGAGAAGACATTTGCATCCGATGTGTCACTCGGCCCCGCATCGCTCGTCTCAGCATTCCGTGCATCGCTCGACGCCGCAACGTCTACGGCGTCACCGTCCCCTTGCGTTCCCGGAATCAGCAGAATCGCGGCCAGCAGTACCGCCGCCGCTCCGATCGCAATGAGCCACATGTTGTTCATCCGACTCCCTCCGTTCGACCTGCGTTACCAGCAAGCCACCTACAGTTCTCTCGGCGCCACTACGGGTCCAGTACTTCCGGTTCCTACGCCTCCTACTTCAACCTACAAGACCCGCCTCCCGAGGATGTCATATGCTTTAACCGCTGCCGCACGCGCCGGACTACGCTCGTACTCGTCTGCAAGGAGTGTCCAGATCATCTCGTCTCGCAACGTTCCATCTCGACGCCGCATCCGCTGTCTGAGGACGCCCTCCTGAACGAAGCCCAGTCTCCGAGCAATCGCCGCACTCGGAGCATTGGCGACATCGCAGTGGATGCCCACTCGGCACGCGAGGTTCACTTCAAACGCGACCTTTGTCAGCGCCGCAGCAACCTCGGTACCCAGACCATGTCCGACAAGATCCTTCCGAATCCAGTACCCCACCTCGAGAGATTTGTCTCCGCCACGCCGGTGAAGACCCGAGCTTCCGCACACCTCTTGCTCCGTCGTATCGAAGATGCCGTATACGTAGTCTTTGTCGAGATCGAAATTCGCGCGGAACCGTCGCATACGCTGCACGACGTCGTCAAGAGGCTCCATCTCATCCTTCACCCAAGGCATCCACGGTCGAAGATGATCGCGGCTGTCGGCGACGGCATGTCGAAGCGCGTCCGCTTCGTTCGGGTCCCAGCACCGCAGCACAAACCGCGTAGCGCAGATCCGATATGCAACGACTTGTTCCATCTCCACCTTGCCGCTCCTCGCTCTCTGGTTGAACCGCCCCGCAAGCTCGCTCGGTCCACCGACCTTCTATCATACCATCGGCACCCGGCCTACGACTTGACGAACGATGCCGTACGCGGATGATGAAGCAATGCGTTACGAGGGGGGAGAGCATGGCACGAGAAACACCGCTTGACCGAATCCGCAACGTCGGAGTCATGGCGCACATCGACGCAGGGAAAACGACAGTGACGGAGAGGGTTCTCTTCTTCACCGGGCGGCGCCACAAGCTCGGCGAAGTCCACGATGGCGAAGCCAAGATGGACTGGATGGTGCAAGAGCAGGAACGGGGAATCACGATTA
>Ga0272442_10002979_pt1 | contig 24035 bp, 23 predicted proteins | sample SSMForm2O_FD_200262 | JGI IMG/M metagenome (GOLD analysis project Ga0272442, IMG submission 200262) | Marine sediment archaeal communities from Little Sippewissett salt marsh, Falmouth, MA, United States - SSM-Form-2O | ecosystem: Environmental > Aquatic > Marine > Wetlands > Sediment ...
CCTCGCTTTACTGTATCGTAATCCGCAGCAGAATACACGATCACCCGGCCGCTGACAACAGGAACGCGGCGGATTACACGGAAATCATGTCTCTGGTAGCTACGTTGCTGCTGCGGATGGCGGAACGCTTCTGCTCAGACCGGTATCGGATTGTACTCGCTGAATCCCGAGGGCTTCCAGCGCACCCGAGTGGGGGTCACTTCCACATGCACCAGCCGGGGGTCGTGCTCGTCGGAGAACAGGCCCCGCATGCCCGGGTGGAGCTCGAAGAGGCGGCGCTTCTTCTCCGTTCCGCCCGTGGCGTTCAGCAGCCCTTCCACCCGCAGCTGGTTGCCCTGCTTGTCCACCCAGAGGATCTCCACCCGGGGATTGGCGGCGAACTCCTGCATCTTGCCGCTGACGTTCACGGTGGAGCACCAGAACTTGAAGTCCCCGGTGACCACGAACTTCATGGGCCGGAGGCGGGGCTGGCCCTCCACGCAGGTGGCGAGCACGGCATAACCCGCATCCGCGATGATTTCACGCGCTTTTTCTTGTGACATGAGTCCAGTATAGACCGGAAAAAAGGGCTTATGAAAGTGGCCGACGCTGCAGACGCCCGGCCGCTGATTTTCCTGGCAGGCTGGACCAGTCGGGCTTATACTTTACACTATGCTGGTACAGAGCTTTAAAAGCGGGCTCCTGGGCTGGCAGGTCGGCGGCTTTATCTTCCTGGTCGCCGGGGGGTCCCTGCTGCATTTTGTCTTCACCTGGAGCGGCTACGCCACGGCGGTGGGCCTGATCAGCCCCGTAAACGAGAGTGTCTGGGAGCACCTCAAGCTGGGCTTCTGGGCTGTGGTGCTCTGGTCCCTGCTGGAGTTCTGGTTCATCCGGGGAACGGTGAACAACTACCTGCTCGCCAAGGCGGTGGGAATAGTCTGCCTGCAGGGCTTCATCCTGGCGTTCTTCTATTCCTACACCGCCCTGACGGGTCACTCCATCCTCTTCCTGGACATCGGCAGTTATGTAGGGGGTTGCCTGCTCTGCCAGTTGGTGAGCTTCCGGTTGCTGCGGGCAGCGCCGGCGGTTCGCCCCCTCGCAGGCGCGGCTCTGCTGGTCATCGGCCTTCACGCCCTGAGCCTGCTCGTCTTCACCTTCCGTCCGCCCCGGCTGCCCCTGTTCCGGGACGGCCCCACGGGGCGCTACGGCCTGGAGGTGCACGCCGCCGACCACCGCGGGTCATCCGCTCCCTGACATATTGCGGCCCGGCCTCATTACCGCTACCCTTTAGCCTATGAACTCCATACGCTATGTCCACACCAACATCATCGCCCGTGACTGGCGGAAGCTGGCCCGCTTCTACCGGGAGGTCTTCGCCTGCGAGCCGGTACCGCCGGAACGGGACATCCGGGGAGAATGGCTCTCCCGGGGTACCGGCGTGGCCGGTGCCCGTATCCGGGGCCAGCACCTGCGCCTGCCCGGCTACGGCGAGAACGGTCCCACCCTGGAGATCTTCTCCTACGACCGGATGGAAGCCAGGCCGGAGGCCGCCGCCAACCGCCTGGGGCTGGGTCACCTGGCCTTCGAGGCCGGGGATTGCCGGGAGCTGCGCAAACGGGTGCTCGCCGCCGGCGGCGCGGACCTGGGCGAGCTGGTCACCCACGAGATCCCGGGGGTGGGTATGCTGACCTTTATCTACATGACGGACCCGGAAGGGAATATCCTGGAGATCCAGAGCCACGATTGATTGAAATATCCGCCGGCAGGCGGACCTGCAGGGGTGCGGCGTTCAGTCCCCCGGGCCGCTACTCCAGCAGGGCGGCCAGGGTGTTGAGGAAGCTCCGCAAGAGCCGCCTGCCCGCCGGAGTTGAATAGCGCTCCCACACTTTTCGCAGATCCGCCGTTTCTCCCTCATTCAACAGGGCCCGGGTCACGGCGTTAACGTCCCGCAGGGCCTGCTGCTGCCCTTCCTGCCGGGATTCAAGGGCAAAGGCTTCATAGAAACGCTCCATGGTCTCATAGAGGGTGGGATGCTCGGAGCGCACGGGATCGGAGGCCAGAAGCTCCTTGACCTGCAGCTTGGCCTGGAGCAGCTCCCGCATCTCCGCGGGATCCAGGCTCGTTTCCTCGCCCCGCCTTTCCCGGAAGGTGATGAACTGGGCGTCGATTCCGGACAGGCGCTCCTGGAGGGCCTGCCGCGGGCCGGCGTCCGCTGTTGCCGCCGTTGCTTCGGCCTGTGCGGCAGCCGTCCGGGCCGCTTCCTCCGCCCTTGTTTCCGCTTCCCGGGCGGCTTCCCGGGCCTCCGCCGCTGTGCGGGCCGCCGCCTGGGCCTTCCGCCGCTCGCTCTGCAGGTCCCGCTCCAAATCGGCGATGCGGGCGGCGGCGGCTTGTCGTTCCTCCAGGCCGGTTGTGTCTTCCAGGCCCTCCAGGTAGGCGTAGCTGACGGCTACCGCCGGGATCCTCTCCAGGACCCGGGTATAGAGCTCCGCCGCGCCCGTGCTGTCCCCGGCCGCGTCCAGGCGGCCGGCTTCCTCCACCCGGGCGGACAACGAGTTGAGCAGCTCCGCGGATGCCACCAGGGAGGCGGTATCCGTCTGCTGCGCGCTCTGCTCCCGCCTGATCAGTCCACGAAGTGAGTCGATGAGAAAAAGGTCCACCGGCTTGCGTTCGGCCATAGCCGGCTGGGTTTGCACGCTCTCCTGGTCGAGAAACTGCTCCAGCTTTTCCAGCCCTGCCAAGGCATCATCATAGCGGGAGGCTCGCAGCTCGTCCCTCACGCCGGCATAGAAGCTCAAAATCTGGTCGGAAAGCAGATTCTCCTGCTCGGCCTGCTCCCGGAGGCGGCGCAGCCTGTCTTCCGCCGCAGCCTGGCCGCCGCTCAGCGCCTGCCGCTGCTCCTCGAGCCGGGCTTCCAGGCGCGCCTCCTGGTCGGCCAGGGCCGTCTCCAGAGCGCTCCGCTCTTCCCGGGCGCGGCTCAGGATACGGTCCTGCTCCGTTAGCAGGCCGGTGATGGTCGCCTCCCGGGCGGCGATGTCCGCCTCTCGCTGCTGCTGCAGAAGCTCGAGCTCTTTCCGGTTCTGTTCCCGGGCGCCAGCCTCCAGCTCGGCCAGCCTGGTCTCGATGCTCCTCTCTGAGAAGCCTGCCTCCTGCAGCTTTTGCCGCTCCGCTTTTAGCTGGGCGGCAAGCCCGGCCTGGAGCTCCTGCTCCCGCCGGGCGATCTCTTCATCCATACTGTCCCGGAGGCGGTTCCGCTCATCATTGAGCTCCCCGACGCGGGCGCGGATGGAGGAGATCTCCTGGTCCTTGGCCGCCAGGCGCCGCTGGGCGTCCCGCTTGAGGGTCTCGATCACCTTGCCCTCCGTGCTTTCCACGGTCACCCGGCTGGTGGTCAGGCTCTCCTCGGTCTGCTCGAAAAGATGGACCAGGAAGTAGACCCCCGCTGCCAGCAGAACGGCCACCAGCAGGTTCATGAGCAAGGGCAGAGCGGCGCCGCTTTTCCGGGGCTTGTATTTGAAGGTATTCGGCTGTATGTCTATCTTGTTGCGGGCAATAATGGCGTTGATCTGGCCGGAAACCTCCGCCCGGTCGTCCGCCGAGATATCGCCGCCGCCTTCGATCTGGAAGCCGAATCCCGCCTCTTCGGCGGCGGCGTCCTTTAGAAGGTGCGCCCTATGGTACAGCCCGCTGTCACTGCTCACGCTTTAGACCTTTCCTACTTCACCTTTCGACCACCGGGACCATTCTATTTAAAAAAGATAGGCAATTATTCTACGCAAATCCGCACCTGGGTCCGAAAATTAAAGCGAAAACCTATGAAAATACGACTGAAAATCGTGCTCATTGTCCTGCCCTTGATGATTGCTTCCCTGCTCCTGGTAGGCTTCGCCGCCTCACTCTCGGCACGCAACGGCATCACCGCCGTGGCCACCGAATTCCTGCGCTTCAAAGCGGAAGAGCTAGTCAATTACGCCCAGACTCAGTGGACCCTGCTGGAGCAGAACAACTTGAATACCCAGGAGGAGTTCGTCGCCGCTTCCAAGAGCTCGGTGGCTTCCTTTGCCCGCAGCCTGATCCGCAGCAAAACCGAGCTGATTCTTGCCCTGGATGAGGCCGGGCGGGTGGTAATGCAGACCGGGGAGATCACCCTGCTGGAGCCGGAGCGGGAACGTCTTTTGGAGCTGATCGCTGAAAATGAGCTGGGCTGGCGTCAGCTCGACCTGGGCGGCGAGCCCCGGGTGGTCCAGCTGACGGCTTTCTCCCCCTTTAACTGGACTTTCCTGGTCAGCGAGCGGGAGGACACCTTCTACCAGGCGGTCACCGACATCTACATGCGCAGCGGGATGATCCTGGCCGCCACTCTCCTCTTGACGCTGATTTTGCTTCTGATCTTTATCAACGCCATCACCCGCCCCCTGGGGAATGTGGTGGCCCGCATGAAGAAGATCATCATGACCAATGATCTCTCCCAGAAAGTCAACATCCTCTACAAGGACGAGATCGGTGACCTGGGCCACACCTTCAACCTGATGACCGGCGAGCTGGGCCGCGCCTACGCCCAGATAAAAAGCTACGCATTCCAGGCGGTGATCGCCCAGAAGCGGGAGCAGAAGATCCGCAATATTTTCCAGAAATACGTGCCCAAGGACGTGATCGACCAGTTCTTCGCCAACCCGGAATCCATGCTGGTGGGCGACACCCGCACCCTGACGGTGCTGTTCTCGGACATCCGCAGGTTCACCTCCATCTCGGAGAAAATGCCCCCCGACCAGATCGTGGAGTCTTTGAACGCCTACTTCTCCAGCATGGTGGACATTATCACCACCCGCCGGGGCATCGTGGACAAGTATATCGGCGACGCCATCATGGCCTTCTACGGCGCTCCGGTGGCCCACCGGGACGACGTCTACCAGGCCGTGATGTCCAGCTTAGAGATGGTCGCCGCCCTCAAAAAGTTCAACGCCCGCCAGGCGGAAAAGGGACTTCCCGCCTTCCAGACCGGCATCGGCCTCAACTACGGCGCCGTCACGGTGGGAAACATCGGCTCCGAGAAGAAGATGGACTATACGGTTATCGGGGACATGGTCAATTTGGCTTCCCGCCTGGAGGGGCTCACCAAATACTACCCCGCCGCCATCATCATCTCAGAATCGGTGCAGCGCAAGGTCAAAGACAAGATCCCCTGCCGCCAGCTCGACCGGGTGGCGGTCAAGGGCAAGAAGCAGGGGGTACGGATCTACGCTCCCCAGGCGCGGCTCACGGAGGCGGAGAAAAAGGGCTGGAAGATCTACCACAGCGGCCTGACCCTCTACTACCAGCGCCGCTTCAGCGAGGCGGCCCGCTATTTCCGGGAAACCATGAAGCTTCTGCCCGGGGACAAAACGGCGGAGATGTTCCTGGAGCGCTGCGCAGAGCTCACCCGCACCGCTCCCCCGGCCGACTGGGCCGGGGTGGTCGCCCTGGACGAGAAGTAGCTTCTCCGTGACTTCCGCCGGCGGTCATCCACTCCTGCCTAAAAGCAGGCGATGGTCACCAGGTAGGGGTCGTTGTTCCCCGGGGAGTCGTTCCAGAAAATCGGTGGCAGTGTGCTGTTGCCCACGGTCAGGCAGAGGTCCGCCCCGGCGTAGCCCTGTCCGACGATGTCGAAGGGAAAACTCTCATAGCCGTCGATAACCTGCCCTCCCTCCAACTCCAGCCCGGGCGTACCGTCATGCAAGTAGCCATCGATTTTATCCGTACCTGTCCAGGTAACGGTGATCACCATGCTTGAAGCGGTGCCGGTGTTGAAGCGGAATAGGTCGGCGCCGTCGGTCTCCATATTGCCGCTGATCTTGTAAGTCGCTCCCGGGGCCAGCACGAAGCCGGTGTCGTTCGCCCCGGCGATTGCCAGCTGTCCGAAATCGAGGACGGTGGGATCCCAGAATCCATTGGGCTCCATCTCGACGTACAGATCGTTGTCGATAACCTGTATAGCTCCCGGACTGATCAGCAGGTTGTTGCCGTTGTTGATGTCGTCGTCCGCGCTGGCTGCCACGATAAGGCGGTAATCCCCGGGCTGGGACGGCCAGACGCCGGCAAAGGGCACCGGCGCGCTTTCACCCTTGGTGAGGGTGAGCCCCCCGCCGGAGGCCACGATATGGTCTCCCCCGCCGATCACGGGATCCACCGAGGCATAGACCACCCAACTGACCGGCAAACCCCCGTCCATGTTGCCGGTATTCTGGAGGAGGAAGCTGCCGTTGCAGGGGCCGAGCACCACTCCGGGAACGGGCCAGGCATCCTCCAGCAGTGTGTAGTCCACCGCCTCCGCCGTCAGGGGGTAATCGGAAGGTGAGACCAGGGTGTTGTTGCCGGGCACGCCTTCATCTGAAGAGGCGATTACTACGATCACGTAGTGGTTCGAAGCTTCCATGGGCCACGTACCGGAGTAGCCGATGTCCACCCAACCTCCCACTGCCAGCGGACCGGTGGAGCTGGAATCTATGACCGCGTCGCCCCCTCCCAGGCTCGCGTCCATGGAGGCGTAGACGGTCCACATGATGTCGTAGCTTCCCATTGCGCTGCCCGAATTTTCGATGCGGAAACCGCCCGCACAGGTGCCCCCGGCCACGCCGGGACCCGGCCAGAGAGCATAGCTGCCGGGCAGAGTGTAGTCCACGCTGGAGCTGTAGGGCACGATGGTGATGTCGGAGCTGTCGGCTACCATGAAGGCGTCCGTGACCTCGACTGTCGCCGCGCCGGTGGAGCCGAAGGCGTCGAACCGGGCTTCCCTGGATCCGGTGGGACTGACGCTGCCGAAGGCGGCACCGGAAGTGACATTGAAATTCAGGGGCTCGCTGCCCCCGATGACCGTGAAGGTCACGCTGGTGTCGGGCAGCATGGTCACCGAGGCGGGGCTGAGCACGATGGGATCCACCGCCGCGGTGATCTGGATGACGGCTTCCCGCGTGGCGCCCACGGCATCCGTCACCTGGATGGTGGCCGCTCCAGGGGAAGCCCCGGCCGTATAGGTGGCTGTGGGTCCATCGAAGGTCCCGCTGCCGGATATCTTGCTGAAGATATAGGGCGGTATGCCCCCGCCGGCGGTGAACACGTAAGGAGTCGAATCCCCCACGTAGAGCTTCAATGCCGAGGGGCTGATGCTCAAGGTTTGCTCGCCTGTCTGCCCCAGCTCCTGGTAAAAGGAAAAATCGTCGCAGCCTGCCAGGACGAGGAGAAGAACAATCAGCAGGGAGAGCAGCCTGGGGGCAACCCGGTGTCTTCTGCAGTCCAATCCATACGCGTTCATTGTCTACTCCTCCTCAGGGACGGATATACACACCCGCAGCCGGGGCCAGGCCCCTGATCGGCTCTTCCTGGTCCTCTAAAAAGATCGAATAGCCGGCTTCGAGAATAAACCCAAAGGCGGGACCCAATGGCAGGGTCACGCCGATTCCCGCCTGGCCGTAGTAGGTAAGCTTGATCAGCCTGCCGGTATCATTGGGATCGATGGAAAAGAGGGCCGGGCCGCCGGCCAGGCGCAGGTAGAGCCCCACCGGCCTGCTGTCCACCCCGTAGCGGATCTCAAGACCCGCAGGCAGCAAAGCGGTGTCGGAAAAGGCCAGGGGCCCCTCCGAGCGAAAGACGTTCAGACCGGCGCTGAGCCCCGCGCCGAAATAGGATTTCGCGAAGGACCAGCGGTACCACAGGCTGATGGTGGGGAACAGCCCGTAGCCCGATGGCAGGTAATCCCTGGCCAGGCCGTCCGCCAGGAAGGGCGCGGCGGTAAAGGAAAAGGTCAGGGGGCGCCGCCTGCCCGCCGGCTGGGCCGCGGGCTCCGTCTCAGGGGGCGAAACAGGTACGGCCGGCCCGGTTGCAGGCTGTTCGCGCGGCCTGGCTTTCGGCTTTGCTTCCGGCCGCTCTACGGGCTGTACATCAGGTTGTACTTCCGGCTGCGCTTCCGGCTGTGTTTCCGGTTGAGCGACAGGTGGCCCGGCAGGCTGTGCTTCCGGCTGCGATTCCGGTGCAACAGCAGGCTGCCCGGCGGGTTGCGCTTCCTGCGGCGCCTCAGGCCGCGCCTCAGGCGGCTGGGCCGCAGCCAAAAGCGTTTCGGCCGGCCCGCCCGCTTCGACCACTTCCTCCTCAGCCGCTCCCCCCTTCTCCACGGCTTCCGCCGACAGGGGGATTTTCAGCCGCGGTTGGGCGGCGGCGATCACTTCCCGTGTTACCCGGGAAAGGACGGCGTCCAGGCTCAGCCCCACACGCATCTGCTCGCTCAAGAAAGCGGCTTCCCTGTTGTCCTCCACGTCTATCCAGCGCAGCCCGAGCTCCAGAAGCTCGTCCCGGGAAGTATATTCACAGGTCAGCAGGTAATCCGCCTGCCGGCTGTCCGCCTGGGAGAGAAGCTCCGCGTCTTCGCCGCCCGCTTCCCCCTGGAAGCGGATCACTGTCAGGCCAGCGTATTCCAGCGTTGTCTCGATGGCCGACCAAATTACCGGCTCGAAAGCGGAGGTCTCCTCCCCGGGACCGGCCCTTCCGGCGAGCAAAACCGCGGCCTGCCGGCTCTGTTCCGCACACAGGGAAAAGGGAGCCAGTAAAACCAGCAGCCCGACAAGCAATCGCCTGCCCGGGCCTGAAAGCGAGTGTTTCCTTCCGTCCTTGCCTTTAGCCATAGCGAATTTATCCCATCCTGCGAAACAACATGCGCTGTGCTCGCACGATCTATAATGCAGAATATAGCACGCACCGCCCGCTGTTTCAGATAGAAATTGAGGCTGCGGCCGGGCCCGGCAAACCTCAGGCCGGACCGCCGCCCTTTCTTTTTCCATCGACGGCAGCCGGCATTAAATGAAGACATTGCCGGGCTGCGGGAATTCCATCATCGCTTTGGCCGCCGGCCAGGTCCCGAAGTTTAGACCCGCCAGTATTCCCTGCCGCCGGTGCTGCGCCCCAGGAAACCGTAGTCAATCAGGTAGCGGCGCAGGGTTACATAGTCGGCATAGACCTCCGCCAGGGTGGCATTGATCTCTTTTTCACTGTAGGTTCTTTGCCGCTCGAAGAGCTCCGCGATCTTCTGCAGAATGACCATCTTCTTCTTTTCCTTGCGGGGAAAGCGTAAAAGCTTTAAAACCTCCCCCTCGGCGAAATGGGCCCGCAGGATGGTCTCTTTTTCCGCCCGGGTGATCATGATGCGTCCGTCCTGGACTGGAAAATCCGGGGGGAAATCCACGAAATCGCTGCCGTCGCCGCGGCTTCCCAACAGCTCCATCACCGCAATCAAGGCCTTCGCTTCCCGGTATTTCTGGCGCAAAACAAAGCGATGGTTTCGGATCGTAGACTTGGAGCGGTTGCCGAGCCTGGCGGCGATCCGCTCATCCGTAAGTCCTTGGCGGATCAATATCAGGATCTCCTTCTGCAGCTCGCTCAGACCGTGGGCACGCTTATCCAGCGAGAGCAGGTAGTCGAACATGGAACCGTGCCGGGCCTGCAGGTGCCGTCGCACCGCGAAAGCGGCGGTTACCAGCTGCTCGCCGCTGGGATAGACGACGCCCTCCTGATAGGTCTGCCCGCAGATCAGGCAGAGGTAGGAGCCCGTTTCGGGCTCGTAGGTATAGCCGTTTTTCAGATCCTCCAGGGACGCGTTCCAGAAGAGATTCACACCTTCTTTCATGGCGATCCTCCAATCATTGTAAGTGACGATGATCAACATAGCACCGTCGGTCAATATAATCAAGTAATATCTTGATTTGTTTGCTAATTTTCTGATTATTATAGTTTTTGTTTGTTATTATATTTGATCAGCGGTCGCGGCGCACGACTTGGCATGGGTGAGAGTAAGCTGTATCCTGAACGCGGAGGTACCTTCATGCCCTACAGCGAGGAACTGGACGCCCGGATCGGTGAGATGATCTCCGGGTGGCACACCGAGCGCAAAAAGATGTTCGGCGGCACCTGCCGTCTGCTCCGGGGCAACATGATGTGCGGGGTTTACAAGGACTTCCTGATCCTGCGCCTGGGCAAGGAGCAGGCGCGGCGGGCCCTGAAAGACCCCCGCTTCCGTCCCTTCGATATCACCGGCCGGCCGATGGAGGGCTGGGTCATGGTGCCTGAGGAAAGCCTCAGCGACCGGGCCCTGGGGGAATGGCTGGAGGCGGCGCGCAAATTCGCGGCAGCCCTGCCGCCCAAGTAAATCAGGGGCGGCCTGCCCTGGACCAGATCGTTTCCCGCCGCTATAGTAGAGCTTTCCCGTAAGGAGCAACAAAAACAGATGATCAACACCCTGCTGTTCGCCAGTGCCGCCCTTATCTGGGGCTCCACCTGGCTGGCCATTAAATTCCAACTGGGCGCCACCGACCCCCTGGTTTCCATCCTGTTCCGCTTCGCCCTGTCCTCCCTGCTGCTGTTCGCATATGCGTTTCTGAGAAGGAAAAACCTCCGCTACGGCCTCAGAGACCATCTCTTCCTGGCCCTGCAGGGTATGTTTCTCTTCGGCATCAACTACTTTCTGGTCTACATGGCGGAACAGCATCTGACCAGCGGCCTGGTGGCGGTAGTTTTCTCCACCATGGTGATCTGGAATATTCTACTGGCGGCCCTTTTCCTGAACAAGCCGATCCGCGCCCATATGATAGCCGGTGCAGCGGCGGGACTAACGGGGATCGTCCTGATCTTCCATCAGGAAATTCTGGCCTTCACCCTGACCAGCTCCAGCTCCCTTGCCGTCCTGATGTCTCTGCTGGCCACCTTATCGGCATCCCTGGGCAACCTCATCGCCGCCCTGAACCAGCGGCGGGGATTGCCGGTGCTGCAGACCAATGCTTTCGGCATGCTCTACAGCACATTGGCCATGACCCTCCTTGCCCTGCTTCTGGGCAAGTCCTTTCGCCCGGAGTGGAACTTCCCCTATGTCGGCTCCCTGATCTATCTCGCCGTTTTCGGCTCCATCCTCGTTTTCGGCATTTACCTGCGCCTGTTGGGCAACATCGGTGTGGACAAAGCGGCCTATGTCCTGCTGGTGACGCCCGTTATCGCGCTGCTGTTCTCCACGCTGTTCGAAGGCTACAGCTGGCATCTGCCCGCCTTTGTCGGTCTGGCCTGCATCCTCCTGGGAAATCTGTTGATCATGAAAAAAGCTCCCGTCCCGCAACGGAAGCGCAGGGCGTGGGAGACCGCCTGACATGGACGGCAAACTGCGCGCAGACATCAAACGCGGGCTGCATGTCGCCATTGTCCTCAAGCGCGACCAGCCAAGCGGTCGGCTCACCGAGGGGGTAGTCAAAGATATTCTGACCAACTCCGCCCGGCATCCCCACGGCATCAAGGTCCGCCTGGAAAGCGGTGCAGTCGGCAGGGTGAAAAAGATATTCGATTCCTGACCCAACCGGCGTTGCCATGATCGCGCGGATTGGGTATCTTATCCAATCGTACACGGAGGTCCTGGCCCTCTTATGCTCAAAGCGCTGTTCATAATTCTGGGTACCCTGTTCCTGGCCCTGGGGGCCGTGGGCATCGTGGTTCCCGGGCTGCCCACCACCCCCTTTCTGCTCCTGGCCGCCGCCCTTTATGTGCGCAGCTCGAAGCGCCTCTATGCCTGGCTTATCGGGCACCGCCTTTTCGGGCCCTTTATCCGTCGCTACCGGGAAACACGGACCATCTCCCGGCGCAGCAAGATCATTTCCCTGATCCTCATGTGGGCGATGATTTCCCTGTCTCTGCTTTTATTCATCGAATCGCTGCCGGTAAAGCTCCTGATCCTGGGCCTCGGCGCCGCGGGCACGGTGGCTTTGCTGCTGATACGCACGGCGAATTGACTGGAGGTAGTAACTCATGAACGAAACCCTGCGGCTGATTCACAACCGTAAATCGACCCGCAGCTACCGGGACGAAATGATCTCGGCGGAAAACCGCGAGCACATTCTCCAGGCCGCCATGCGGGCGCCCACGGCAGGAAACCAGATGCTTTATTCCATCGTACAGGTCAGCGACCAGCGCATCAAGGAAAAGCTGGCCGAGACCTGCGACCATCAACCCTTTATCGCCCGGGCCCCTCTGGTTCTCCTCTTCCTGGCCGATTACCAGCGGCTCTTCGACCTCTATGTAGCCTCGGGAGCCCCCGCTCTGGCAAAAGCCCGCGGCCTGGCCTGGCGGAAGCCCGGGGTCGGCGACCTGTTCATCGCCCTCTGCGACGCCCTGATCGCGGCTCATTCCTCGGTGCTGGCCGCCGAGTCGCTGGGGATCGCCTCCTGCTACATCGGTGACATCATCGAAAACTACGAGATACACCGCAAGCTGTTTTCCCTGCCCGATTTTGTTTTTCCCATCACCCTGGTCTGCTACGGCTACCCTGCCGGGGATTACCACAGCAAACAGCCGACCCCGCGCCTGGATCCCGAGTATGTGTGCTTCGAAAACAGCTATCGCCGTTTCGACAAGGAGGAGCTGCTTAAAATGATGAAACCCCTGGAGGAGCGCTATTTCAAGGATAAAAGCTTCACCCAAGGCGCCGCGGACATGGGACAGCACCTGTTTCTCAAGAAATTCTCCAGCGACTTCGCTTTGGAGATGAACCGCTCGGTGCAGGCCGCCCTGCGCTGCTGGACAGCGGACGAAAGCGGCCCGCCGTTCGCCGGGAGCCCTGAGGGCGACGGCTGACCGCGGTTGGTTCCCGCCTGCCGGCGCCCGTTTATTCCGGGCCCTGCAGCAGCGACTGCAGACGGCGGATAGTCAGAGGCGCCGAGCCCTCATAGTGGTTGTTCACATTGACGAAGCTCACCACCCTGTCGCGCCGCAGGCTCCGGATCATGCCCGCCACCTGTTTCAGTTCGTCATCCATGGGCCTGACCACACGGTTCCAGCTCTTCCCGGCCTTTTCCTCGATACCTTCGCGGTCGCTTCCCAGCAGGCGGAGAACCGCCCTCTCCCTGATCAGGTGGCGGAACCGCTGGTAGACCGGTACCGGTGGGGGCATATAGTAGCCGGAGATGAACACCGGGACGAGCCCGGCATTTGCCAGGAAGCGGAAATATTCTTCGGTCAGGTAATTCTTGTTGCGGATCTCCACGGCGCAGCTCAAGCCCTCGGGAAGGCCGGCGGTAAAAGCCTCGAAACGCTCGATGAACTCCTGGGGCCCGGACATCTTCCGGCGGTTCAGGTACTCGAACTGGAAGATCAGAGGTCCCAGCTTCCCGCCGAAGGGAACGAGGCGCTCCAGGAAATCGGCGAAAACCTCCACTGAGAGGAAATGGGGGTTCGCCTGCAGGGGGGCGCCGCCTGCGCCTTTGTAGTGGTGGGTTAAAGTAATGCTGTTGGGCACCTTGACGCTGAACCTGAAATCCTCCGGCACCACCCGGCTGTAAGCCTCCACCAGCGCCGGATCGGGAAGCTTGACCTGGTCACCCCGGAACAAAGACCAGAACCACTGGTCGATCTCCACGCTGTTGTAGTGCCGGGCGTATTCCTCCAGGTAGTCGATGCCCCTGGGCCGGGAATAGACCAGGCCCTCCCAGGAAGGATATTTCCAGCTGCAAGTCCCTATATAGAGGCCGTCCATAATTGTAAGATACCCACTGTCGCAGCACCCGGCAACAGCGGCGGTTTGTAGTACGCTCAGAGCAAGCGCTGTCGCCGCCGGACACGCTGCCCGGCCATTGCGCCCTACCCCGGGCGGTTCAGATCCAGGGCCTTGAGCAGGGCGTGAACCGTACGCGTGCAGGGAAAATCCTCATCGCTGCGGGCATAGCCAAGCACGCCGCCGGAAATGGCGTCCGTCTCGGTCTGCCTGCCCGCCTCTATGTCCTGGAGCATGGAGGGCCGGTTCGCCGCCGTACGCTCCAGATTCTCCGCGTGCAAAGCCCAGAGCTCCTCGAAATCGAGGTTGACCCCGGCCCGGCCGGCTGCGGCCACGGTTTCTTTCCCCAGCTTCTTCATCAGTTCCAGAACCGGCGGGCTGGCTAACAGCTCGCCGTTGCCCATGCGGGTCAGGGCCGCGCAGGTATTGACCATGGCGTTGATGCCCAGTTTCTTCCAGATCGCCGGCCGCGGGTCTTCCTGATAGTCGGCGTTTAGGCCGGCGGCCCGCAGGTACTCGCCGATCCAGGCCATATCCCGGCCGCGTTGATAAGGGCCGAAGACAATGAAGCCGTCCCCGCCCCAATGAATCGTCCCGGGGGCGGTGCGGTAGGCGCCGTAGGTGGACACCCCGGCGGCCACCCGCTCCTCCCCGAACAACCCGGCCAGAGTCTCGGCATTGCCCAGGCCGTTCTGCAGTGACAGCACCACTCCGTCCGATGTCAGCAGGTCACGGACCGGCAGGATATCCCCGGTATGGTAGGATTTTACCAGCACGATGATCAGGCGGGAGGGCTCGAGGTCCCGTGTGTCACAGGAAGCCGCGGACGGCTGATAGTTGCGGCTTACACCGCCCCTGTCCGCCTCGACAGTGATTCCCCGGGTGCGCAGCGCCTCCAGGTGAGCACCCGCGCGTTGAAAGATCTGTACCCGCTCTCCCCCGGCCAAAATGCGGGCGGCCAGCAGGCTGCCCAGGGCCCCGCAACCCGCGATAGTCACTGTCATGCTTTCCTCCTTATCGTAGAGCCAGCATACGGAAATCGGGCGGTTCTGAAAAGCATGCGTTTACCCACGGCCGGTAATCGGTTTGCAGATCCGCGATTTTCCATTATGATCACAGTCAGACAACCTGCGAAAGGACCATCCCATGCAAAAGCCGGAACACAGGCCATGATTATCGACGCCCACGCCCATGCCTGCGGCGACTTCCGCCGCGCGGAGAATATCCTGGAAACCCTGGACCGGCTGGGGGTGGACAGGGTCCTGCTCTGTCCCGGCCTGACCGACGACGAGAAAAACTGGAGCCTGCTCAACCTGGCCGCGGTGTTGCGCAAGACCGACCTCATGCCGGCGGTCAATGGCTTGATCCGCCTGCTCAACAGGCCGATTCCCCGGGAAACCCTGGCAGAGCGGAACGAATACGTCCACACTCTGGCCCGGCAAAACCCGAAGCGCATCCTGCAGTGCTACTGGACCGATCCCGCAGACCCGGACGCTCCGGAAATTCTCAAGCGGGACCACCACCGCTGGGCTTTCAAGTCCGTCAAGGCGCACCAGTGCCTTTCCCGCTTCGCCGCCAGTTCGGAGAACATGGATGCTATCGCTGGTTTTGCCGGCGAAAACAATCTGCCTTTTCTGATTCATCTCGGCGGCAGGAAAGACGTGCGAGACCTCATTCACCTCATCCGGCATAATCAGGACACGGTGTTCATCGTGGCCCACCTCATCGGTTTGGAGCTGTGCATGAAAGCGGAGCCCAGGATCTTCCGCAATGTCTATTGGGAGATATCCCCGCCCCAGCTGCTGTCCGTGAAGAGGGTTCTCAAAGCCGTCAACCACTTCGGCGCCCAGCGCGTTGTTCTGGGCTCGGACACCCCATACGGCCGTCGCAATCTGCAGAAAAACATCCGCCGCCTGGAGCGGATGAACCTCAGCAGCATCGAGCGCGAACTGGTACTGGGGAACAACCTGGCCTCGTTGCTCGCACTCTGAGGGCTCAGGGCTTAGCCGCCGCTGTTTACATTCCGCCGTCCGCTCAGGCCGAGCTTGCGCTTGCGAACCTGCTGCGCTGAAATGATGCGGCCCGTCGCGTCGCGCAGACAGAGGGCATCGTTTTCACACTGCACGATACAGGCTCCGCAGCGTATGCAGCGCTCCGTCCGGTTCAGCACCACCCCGCCCGGCCGGGGCGTAAAGCAGCACCGGGGGCAGACCCGGACGCAGTCGTGGCTGCCCCGGCAGAGGGAGTTCTGCAGCACCACCCGGCAGTGTTTTTCCGCGTGAAACGCGCTGCCCAGGAGGGGGGTGCTGCCCGGAAGGTCCACGGTCAGCAGCAGCAACAGCAGCAAGACAAAACCACCCTGAGCCAGCAGGCAGCTCCGTTCCGCGGGGAAAAGCAGGAACGCGCTCAATACCAGGGTCGCGGCCAAAGCCCCCCAGGCGATGAGCAAACCACGCCGGCGCCTCCGGCGGTCCGAACGCCTGAGTGCAACCGCTTGGGGTAACAATCCGGCATAGAGGGGAAAGCCGATAAAGACTCCCAGGGAAGCTGCCGCCACCCAACCCAGGAAAGAAGGGATAAGCGCGGGAGCAAAAAACAGGAGGATCGAAGCGGTAAGGAGACCCAGAGGGAAAGCCCAGGCCAGGGCCATCTCCAGCCGCCGATTCCAGGGGAAACGCACTTGCCGCAGCCGGGAATCCGGATTTCCCTCCAGGCGCAGATACTCCGGGATATCCCCGGCTTCAACAGGGCCCCAGGCACACTGCCAGCCGCTTCTCTCCGTTACCCTTCGCGCCCGTATCCCCGCCGCCGCCAGCTGGGGAAGAACAACCCGCCGGTGGCTTACGCGCTGCTCGATGCCGCTGGTTTTCAGGGCTGAGACCACACTGTGATCCGTGAAGTGCCCTCCGGCGGCGGCGCACCAGATATTGATGCCATGGCTGTCGGCAACCAGCAGCCAGCAGTTCAGCCCGCGCAGGGCCCGGCGCAGCCGGGCCACGGTAAGATGATAGTTTCCAGTTAGGAACACCGGCGCGTCCGGCCCGGGATCGCCGACAGCCCGCAGCCCGGTCCGGCAGGGAAGCGGCAGGAAACGCCCCGCCGTTTCCAGAAACCAGATCAGTGCAAAGGCGAAAAAGCTCACCGCGGCCCTCCTTTCTCCGCCGTCAGCTCCATGAAGCTTCCCAGTCCGTTCCGCCGGCAGGTACGCAGGCGGAAACCCAGTTCCTCGACCCGCCCGGGCAGGCCGGACAGAGGGCGGGTCGGCCTGCGGGCGGAGAGCAGGATGACGATCACCAGGGGCAGGCGCAGCAGGATCTGCAACAGCCGCCCCAGGAACGTTTCCGGGCGTACTTCATCGGCAACGCAGAGCAGTCCCCCGGGTTTCAGTATCCGCCGCGCCTGGACCAGGGCATAAGCCACCTCCGCCCTGCTGAGCTCCGACAAACAAAGCCCGCTGACCACGACGTCAAAGCTTTCCGCCGCCTCCCGGTCCAGCTCCGCTACGCCCATCTCGCGAAGCTCTACACGGTCGGCCAGACCCTCCAGGGCCAACCTCTCCCGGGTCACAGCCAACATTCGTGGATTGACATCGATACCCGTTACCCAAGCGCCCCGGGCCGCCGCCCGCAGAGCCAGGCTGCCCGTACCGCAGCCCAGATCCAGAACCCTGTCTCCTTCCCGGAAATAAGCGGTGAGACGGTCATAGGTCTTTTCCAGGTTTCCCCGGGTCAGCAGGCGCAACCCGGCATCATAGCGGGCGGGGTGTAGCTCCAGGAGCTTCATGAAAAGGAAACCGAGCATGTCTCGGATCCAGTATAGCCTGCCGGCAGGCTCCTGTCACTGAGAAAGCGGGGGTGGAAGGAAAGAGAGCCGTGACCCCGGAATCAGCCGCCGGGACTGAGAAAGGCTTGATGAATGGTCCGCAGGGCTTCCGCCTTGTCGGCGGCGCGGATCATGAAAGAGATATTGCGCTCCGAGGAACCCTGCGCAATGGCGAACACATTGATGCGCGCGTTGCCCAGAGCGCTGAACAGGCGTCCCGACATCCCGGGAGTGCCCCGCATATTCTCACCGATCACGGCGATGATCACCATGTCTTTGAGAAGGTTGAAATCTTCCACCCGCTTGGCGGCGATCTCTTCGGCCAGCTCCCCGCGCAGGGCATCCAGAACCCGCTCGGGGTTATTCTCCTTGAATCCCAGGCAGATGGAATGCTCGGAGGAAGCCTGGGAAATCATGATGACATTGACCTCAGCCCGGGCCAGGGCGCCGAAAATCCGCGCCGCAATCCCCTGCAGCCCGATCATGCCCCCGCCCTCCACGTTGACCAGGGTAATGTCGTCGATACAGGCGATCCCGGTGATCGGGTGAGGCTGGGGCCGCACCGTGCGGGCGATCAGGGTACCCGCCCGGTCGGGGTGCAGGATGTTCTTGATTACGATGGGGATATCCTGTTCCACGGCCGGGATCATTGTATAGGGGTGGATGATGCGGGCGCCGAAGTAGGAAAGCTCCATAGCTTCCTGGTAGCTGAGCTCGGGCACCATGAAGGCTTCATTGACAAACTCAGGATCGGCGCTCATGACCCCCTGATGATCGGTCCAAATTTCTATGCTCTGGGCGCTTAACCCCGCGGCGATCAGGGAGGCGGTGTAGTCGGATCCGTTATCTCCCAGGGTGGTGGTCACCCCTTCTCCCGCAGAAGCAATGCCACCCGGGATAACGGCGATCTCCCCGGGGCTGGATCCCAGGTGGCCGCGAATCAGCTCATAGGTACGCCGGAAATCGACAACAGCCTTGCCGTGACGGTTGTCGGTGAAGATAAGGCTGCGCGCATCCACCAGCCGGACCGGCAGGCCCTGCTGCCGCAGGTAGGCTCCCACCAGGGTGGAGCTCAACCGCGTGGCAAAGCTCAGCATAAGGTCCAGGGTGCGGGCAGAGCATTCCCGAATCAGTTCGACGCCATGCAGGAGCTCTTCCAGGTCATTGAGCAGCAGCTGAATGGCGGTGATTACGCCGGCATGCTCCCGGGGAGGGAATAGAAGGCGAACCGCGTCGAGGTGGCGCTCCTGGAGCTCGGCAACCTGTTCGCGAAAGCTCTCGTCTCCCCTCGAAGCCCGCTCGGTGGCGGCCGTCAGCAGGCCGGTGACGCCCGCGGATGCGGAGAGCACCACAGCTACCGGCTCCTTCTTAAAAGCGGCGACGACGATCTCTTTGAGAGTCGCGAGCCGTTCGGGATTTTTCATACTGTTCTGGCCGAACTTCAGAATTTTCATCAGGATTTTTTTCTCCGCGCTTGCGCCCTGTCCGCTCCCCGCCCGTTCACTGCCGGCGAGAAAAAAACGTGGTAAAGCACCCGGAGTATAGCCACTCTAACAGCCTAAAATCAAGGCCCCGGCGCGGGAAGGCAAAATTCTCGCTTTGTTTCCTGTCGGGCGAAATGATTATAGGGTATACTCCCTGTAATGTCCCGGAAAACGGAAAACGACAGTATTAAACCCGGCAGCGAAAGCGCAGCCATGCTGGACAACCTGGTCGAGTGCGTGGTCTACATGGACCTGGAGATGAAGGTGCTCTGGGTCAACCGGCCGGTCTGCGAGCACCTGGGGCTCTCCCGGGAGGATATCATCGGCCGGGCCTGTCATCTGCTCTGGCACGACAAGAACGAACCCTGCGAGAACTGCGCCGTGCGTGATGCCATGCACAGCGGCCGTCCCACGAACATGGAGAAACAAAGCAAGGACGGCCGCTCCTGGCTGGTGCGGGGCTACCCGTATTTCGACGAACAGGGTCGCATCATCGGCGGTATCGAGGTCACCCTGGAAATCACCCAGCGGCGGCTGGTCGAGGAAGCCCTGCAGACGGAGCAGGCCTACCTGAGCCAGTTCCTGGAAAATTCCCCCGAAGCGGTAGTGCTTCTCAGCAATGACAGTCACGTCCTGCGCATCAACAACACCTTCACCAGCCTGTTCGGCTACACCCAGGCGGAGGTTCAGGGCAAAAGCATCGACGATCTGATCGCTCCCACCGGCCTGCGGGAAGAGGCCGACCAGCTGACCCAGCAGGCAGCCCGGGGCGAGTACTTCTACCGGGAATCGACACGCCGCCGCAAAGACGACTCCCCGGTGGACGTGGCCATCACCGGGGCTCCCATCGTCATCAATGACAAACAGGTGGCTTTCTACGGCCTTTACCGGGATATCGGCGAGCGCCGGCGCAAGGAAAGGCTCCTGGAGGCGCTCAACCGCACCTCCCTGGACATGGAAAAGGCCCTTTCCCACGAACAGATCTTTGAGGCCGTGGCCGTGAATTTCCGCGCCCTGGGCTTTCACTGCATCGTGTTCACCATCGACGACCGGCAGACCGCTTTGCGCATCCGCTTCAGCACCTATCCGCCCCGGCTGTTCGCGGCGGCTGAAAAGCTGCTCGGCCTGCAGCGGGAGACCTTTTCCATTCCCCTGGATGCAGCAGGCCTCTTCCACGACGTCATCACCCGCAGACAGGCCATGCATACCGGCGAGCCGGAGGCATTGATCCACTGCCTGCTTCCCCGGGGCTTGAAAAATTTCGCCCGCCGCCTGGCGCGGCTGTTCAACGCCCCCTCCTCCATCTCCGCCCCCCTGCTGGAGGAAGACCGGACGGTGGGCCTGCTGTCGGTGCAGTCGAACGATCTGGTCCCGGAGGACATCCCGACCATTACCGCCTTCGCGAACCAGCTCTCCGCCAACTGGCGCAAAGCCAGGCTGATGAAAGATCTGGAGGAGAACCTCAGTGAAATGAAGGCCATGCAGGCCCAGCTGCTGCAGGCCCAGAAGATGGAAGCCGTGGGGCGCCTGGCAGGCGGAGTGGCCCATGACTTCAACAACCTGCTGACGGTCATCACGGGCTACAGCGCCCTGCTGCGGGAGAACCTCAGCCCGGAAAGCCCCCTGCAGGAGGAAGTGCGGGAAATCGACCAGGCCGCCCAGAAGGCGGCCCTGCTCACCCGGCAGTTGCTGGCCTTCAGCCGCAAGCAGATCATGAAGCCCGAAATCCTCGATCTGAACCAGGTGATCGGCGAGATCCGCGAGATGCTGCAGCGGATGATCGGTGAGGACATCGAGTTGACCGTGGAGGCGGCTCCCAACCTTTGGCCCGTGGCGGCGGATCCCGGTCAGATCGAGCAGGTTATCATGAACCTGGCCGTGAATGCCAGGGACGCCATGCCCGCGGGGGGGAAGCTGACCGCAGTTACGGAGAATTTTCAGCCCTCCCCCGCTTTCCTGGAGCTTCATCCGGAAGTGACCCCCGGCTGTTATGTCCGCCTGGCCATCATCGATACCGGCAGCGGTATCGCATCCGCAGCCCTGCCCCACCTGTTCGAACCCTTCTTCACCACCAAGGAGCGGGGTAAAGGAACCGGTTTGGGCCTGTCCATGGCCTATGGAATCATCAAACAGAGCCGGGGCTACATTTACGCCGAAGGCCAACCCGGCCGGGGGGCTGTGTTCGCAGTCTACCTGCCGAAGAGTGAAGCCTCTCCCCGGGAAACCGTGCCCGGAAAAGAGGAGGAAACCCGTCTCTCCGGGGATGAGGCCATCCTGCTGGTGGAGGACGAGGAGACGGTGCGCAGCTTTACCCGTACCGTGCTGGAGAGAGAAGGCTACCGCGTTCTGGATGCGGCTGACGGCGCGGAAGCCCTGCGGGTCATCGCGGAGGTTCCGGAGGGCATAGATCTCCTGGTTACCGATGTGGTCATGCCCAGGATGAGCGGGCGTGTGCTGGCGGAGAGAATCACCGCAAAGCTTCCCGGGCTGGGGGTAATCTTCTTATCCGGTTATGCGGAAAAGGAGGTGGCCCATCACGGTGTGCTGGAAAGCAACATCAATTTTCTCGCCAAGCCCTACTCCAAGGACAGCCTCCTGAGAAAGGTCCGAGAGGTCCTGGACCGCTAAAAGATCTTGTATCCTGCCTCCGGGAAGATTAATCTAGAACATGCGCCCCAGGCAGACAAAGCCGAAAAAGGGAGGACACCATGGGCGGGAATAAGGTCATAGCCATAGCGGGTGCTTCCTCAGGCACGGGAGCCGCTCTGGCCAAATATCTCGCCCGGCACGGGCATGCTGTCTCGCTGTGCGCCCGCCGGGAAATCAACCTGCACGAGATACGCGACGCCATCACTGCTGACGGGGGCAAGGCCATGGCCCTCAAGGCCGACATGAGCGTTTGGGAGGAGGCGGAACGGTTTGTGCAGCGTACTGTCCGCGATTTCGGACGGATCGACGTGCTGGTCAACAATGCCGGCGCCGGTATCCGCTACGGAAATTTCGCCTCTCTGAGCATTGCGGAGATCGACGAGGGGGTGACCGTCAACCTGCTGACCGTGCTCTACGGCTGTCGGGCGGTCCTGCCCTATATGATCGAGCAAGGCCGGGGTCACATCATCAACACCAGCTCCGCCTGGGGCAAGCAGGCCAGAAAGGGTCTGGCCGTCTATTCCGCCGCCCGGCACGCTGTGGAGGGCTTCTCCAGGGCGCTATTACAGGAAGTGAGCAAGTACGGCATCAAGGTCAGCATTCTGGCTCCGGCGGCCATCGACAGCGAGTGGGCACACAAGTGCGGCATGGACAACGGTGAGCGGGGGCGCTGGCTCAAGCCGGCGGACATTGCCGCCCTCATCGGCCAGCTCATCGACGCCCCGGCCGGAGTAAACATCTGGAACCTGGACTGCCTTTCCATGGATCAGCCGGCGGATTCCCCCTGAACTTACGGATCTTGAGGGCTGAACAACTCCAACTCGAAGCCGGTCAGGGCCGCCAGTTTTTCATTCACCCGGCGCTGCTCGGCCGCCAGATCCTCTAATCGGGAGGAGATCCGAGCAGCCGATTTCTCCAGACCCAGGTTGCCGGTCGTGCCGCTGGAGCTTTTATCCTTTAGTGCCTGAACAGGATCGCGCTGCTTCAAGCTGTCCAGATCGGCGGCGACCCGGCGGTAGGCGTCCCGGAAGGGCACGCCCTGGCGCACCAGCTCCAGGGCATAGTCAGTAGCGTAAATTTCCGGCCTGAAACCCGCGGCCAGCGCCTCCCGGTGCACTTTCAGCCGGCCGATTACCAGCTCCATAACGCGGACGCTGATCATACCCAGGCGGATTCCCTGGACAAAGGGAGCCTTGGTTTCCTGAAAATCACGGTTGTAGCCGGAGGGGAGGCTGCGGATCACCGCCTTCACCTGCTGGCTCAGGGAAGAGAGCGTAGCCGCCCGGGCCCGTATCAGCTCCAGCACGTCGGGATTCTTCTTCTGGGGCATGATGCTCGAGCCCGTACACACCTCGTCTGGGAGGCTGAAATAGCCGAACTCCGGCAGGGAGAAAAATATCATGTCCTGGGCCAGCTTGCTCAAAGTCAGCATCACCTGCTCCACCGCATCCAGGATGACCGCCTCCACCTTGCCGCGGCTGTTGTTGACATACAGGACATTGTTCTGTACCCGTTCGAAACCCAACAGCTCGGCCACCATCTCCCGCTCCAGGGGTAAAGGCACCCCGTAGCTGGCTGCCGCGCCCAGGGGGCTTGCGTTGTTCAGCGTGTAGGCCGCATCAATCAGCAGCAGGTTGTCCAGCATCTCCTCGCAGAAGGCGCCGGCCCACAGCCCCACCGAGGATGGCATGGCGATCTGCATGTGGGTGCGCCCGGGCATGGGCACCAGGCTGTGCCGGGCAGCGAAACCGTGCAGCAAAGCGGCGAGATCGAGGCAGGCTTTCTGGAACTGCAGCAGGAAACCCCGGGCGAAAAGCCGCAGCGCGGCGATGACCTGGTCGTTCCGGGAACGTCCGGTATGAATCTTCTTCCCCGCCTCCCCCAGGCTCTTCACCAGATAGTTCTCGATGGCCGTGTGGCAGTCCTCGTCGCTTGGGTGGATAACAAACTCCTGTTTTTCATCGCGATGCAGAATCTCCACCAGGGCATACTTGAGGTCTACGAGCTCCCGGTCACCCAGTATACCGATCTTGTAGAGCATGATCGCGTGGGCCATGCTGGCCACGCAGTCGGCGGCCACCAGGCTGCGATCCACGGCATAGTCATCACCCACGGTGAAACGCTCCACCAGCGCCTCCAGCTCACTGTTTTTCTGCCAGAGTTTTGCCATCAGCTTCAGCCCTCCTCACGCTGTATATCCCCCGCGGTGACTTCACCCCCTGTAGAGGTGAAGTTATACCTTTGGGTGCGGGAGCGCACGATTTCCTTCATGATTTCCCTCACAGAGACCTCGTCGACGAGCCCGCTTTCTCGCTTCTCCTCTAGCGAAGCGAGAAAGCTCTCTTCCAGATCGTAGAGATCATCCGCCAGCGAGCCGGACCAGATATAGCGGATCAGGTCATGCCGGAGCTCTCTCAGGGCCAGCAGGCGTTCAGCTATGCCGGCGGACAGGTACCAGCGGACGTCGTCGATCTCCAGCTCGTATTCCCTCAGCAGGTCTTGTATTTTCATTATTCCGGCTCCTCCCGCCCTCTTGATTCCGCCGCCCATTATGAGTA
>Ga0272442_10002980_pt1 | contig 24033 bp, 22 predicted proteins | sample SSMForm2O_FD_200262 | JGI IMG/M metagenome (GOLD analysis project Ga0272442, IMG submission 200262) | Marine sediment archaeal communities from Little Sippewissett salt marsh, Falmouth, MA, United States - SSM-Form-2O | ecosystem: Environmental > Aquatic > Marine > Wetlands > Sediment ...
TATATCGAATCAAACCGGATATCCTCGATGATCACGTCGGCCGACGCGGCCGGATCCAGGGCAATGATCGCGCCACAGCCCGGCGAGCCGCTCCAGCGCAAGACCGGACTGTCGCCCTCCTCGTAGGCCCCAAGCACCCAGTTCCGCTTCGCGACGTGCTGGGTCTGACCGACGTCGAACACGTCGCCGCGGCGCAGGACGACCGTCATCCCGTCGCGCAGCCGTTGCATCGCGCGCCGGAAGGTGCGCACCGGCCGGTCCGGGGACAGGCCGCTGTCGGCGTCATCGCCCGACGCCGCCACATACAGGCGCGGCCGCCGATCCGGGACCACGCGAATAACCTCCGTCCTGATCGTCTCCTGCCGGGCGGCGTCGATCAGGCGCAGCCGCACGGTGTACTCACCCGGCCGATCATAGACGTGCGCGGCATTCCAGCCGACAAGGCGGTTGTAGGTCTCTTCCCCGTCTCCGAAATCCCACTCGTAGAATGTCGTCAGCGGATCGCCGGCGCCGAGGGCCGAGTCCAGCGCGTGAACGTGCGCGGCAAACGGCGCCATGCCCATGGCGGCCCGCGTGTGGATCACCGCCACGGGGGCGGTCCCCGGGTGGAGGGGTGGTGATGGGCCGTCCGGATCAACCTGTCCCGCGACCGGTCCGGAACAGGCGAGGGCCAGCATGATCCCAATACCCGGCATAGTCCATTGCCGTCGCCGCATGTGACCAACGGTCGTCGAAGAGGAGCCAGGCGATGAGCCGGAGATGATGCGCCGGTGCCGCGCAGCCAAGCTGCAGCCCGTGACATCCGTACAGGCCGCATCATCGGCATCGGTTCGTCGATCAGCCAGACTCGATCCCGCGACTCACTCTTGGCCGTATTCGGCCACCTGCGATACGAGGAACTCGCTGTATTCCCGGAGCATCGTATCCCAGTACGCCAGTGCTTCCTCCTCGGTCATCGTCTCGACCTCAGGCGACGTGTGCTCCTCAAGGGAACGCTCGCGGAACCTGGACCAATACCGGTAGCCATTCGACCACCATGCAATCCCGTCCGCGCCAGCGCTCAGACTGAGCTGGATCTGATCGCGGGTCCACTCCTCCTTGGAGAGGAGGCTATAGGTTTTGTCGTGGGCTCGATTCCACACGCAGGCAATCACCGGTTTCTCGTCCTGGCCGAGCTCGCGGCAGCGCATGATCAAATCCGTCGTTACCATCACCTGACACAGGGAGCCGGAGCTCGTCTCATCACCGTAAAACTCGTCGTACGCGGACGGGCAGTACCAGTCCTGCTCGGCAAGATACGCCGGTGCGCACGCCAGATCCAGCAGCCATTCGCGCGCCTCCGGCGTGTGCTTGTGGTACAGCTTCTCCTGGCCGCTCGGACCGTGTTTGACGTAGTTCTTCATGCTCGGCTCGCCCCAGAACGCCCATTTCGTCAGCGGCCGATGCTCCTTGGCGTACCGCAGCGCCTTGAGCATCTCGGCCTGCGCCTGCTCGAACGCAAGCGATCCCGGGCCCTCACGCAGCCACTTTCGATATGGCTTCTCGAAGTCGAGCGTTGCATAGCCCTCGTAGTCCGGCGGGATGCGCTCAGCGAGACCCTCGTCCAACTGATCGAGATTGATCGTCCCCACCTTCTCCCGGTCTCCGTACCAGCTCGGGATATTGATACAGCGCTCGGCCCCCAGCGACTCGGCGTACTGGCGCACCGTATCGCTGAGCGTACGCTGGTAGATGAGCGCGCGATGCTGCTTCACCTCGGTGGTCTCTTGCTCCTCTTGGTCGGAGTTGACCGTGAGCTCGTCGAAGGCCTGCGTACCCTGATCGTTTTCCGCAATCTCGCCATCCCAGGCCGACTTGCGTTCGGTCGGCATCGCGGCGAGAAACACGACATGATGCCGCACCACCTGAACGACGCGGTTGCTCCCGTCGCGCACCACCGCCTGCAACTCGCCCGCGCCGGGGGCCACGGTGTCGAGTGCCGCCCCGGGGTACTTGAACGGCACGGAAGAGTCCGCGTAGGGAGCTTCGATCGACGCCGACGCCTGCGACCACACCTGGAAAACGACGTTGACACCGTCCTTCGAACTGCCGCGAACCCGCAGCAACACGTCCACACTCGAGCCGAGAACATATTCGTCCGGGGGATCAACCCACCGCGCCTGAACGGAGCCGCGCAACCGTTGTTCGCCATTCTCCGCGGAAACGGATGGTGCCGACTGATCGTCCCGGGGCTTGGTTGCACCGGCGGATGCGGCTTCCGTGTCGCCGCTCGGTTTTTCCGCGGCATCGTTCCCGGCGTCGGCGGATCGGTCCGCCGACTCGGTCAACCTCCACCACCTGCCGTTGGCGCGGAAGAAGATCGGCCGCGATTCCGACAGCGCCGCAGCGCGCGGCAGACCGGTGCGCACCGTCGAGACATTGCTCGCGTTATCGGCGAGGATGAACGAACGCGAGGCGACGAACGCATCCAACTGCCTGATCACGCCCGCGTACCGCCGGTTCAGCCGCCCCGCATCAAGCCACCCCTTCCTTCCCTTGCCATCCTCGAACGGCAATCCGGCAACGCTGATCAGCCCGCCGCCGTCCTTGGCTCGCCGCACGACATCACCGACGAATCTCGCCGCGCGCCGTTCGTACCAGTCCGCCAATTTGGATCGGCTCTCGCTCGTCTTCTCCCCCGCCGCCCGCTTCACCGCCTTCCGCGAAGATCCGGACAGACCCTCGTACCGAAGCGGAAGATCCTTAAACCGAAGCACAACCAGACGATCCGGATGCGCCGCGCATGTCGCGCTCACCTGCCGCGCCATGCGCGCGCGAACGGTCTTGCTCCGGCTCGACGAGTAGTCCAGCGCATGCTTGATCGATCCGACGCGGAGTTCAACAGAGACCGGGTCGCGCGCCCCCGCGACCGTGATTTCGCCGATTGCCGCGGAGGAAGCCCACAGCGACATCAGGAGCACCGCCCACATCCCGGCGACCGCCGGGACCCGGCGGACTACCGACGCAATCCGTCGCCTCCCCGCGCAGGATTCCGCCACAACCACGAGTAGGCCCACTACATGTTGAGAGACCGGACGGTTCGAGCTCATGGAACCCTCTCATGCCCCTGGCGCTGAGGTACACCGCCTCCTGATCCCTCAAGGTGAAAAACGACCCGCTGGTTGGCAACCCCGTCCATGCGAAACACCGCAAGACCGCCGGCCGCCCCCCCTTCCGAGATTGCACAGCTTCGCCAAGCCGCACAATCACACCGGCCGATCACGCACGGCGCGACCGCGAATCAGCCCCCAGCCCGGGCTGCCGTCATCGCGCCCGAGCACTCCCGTCGACCGGGACTCGGGAAACCCTGATGCGTTACTCCGAATGGTCCCCGGAACGGCCGTCTGACCCGCCTCGCCCCGGCTCGGAAGCCCCCGTCTCATCGACCGCCCCGGCGTGCAACGACGGTGCGACGGCACCATCGGGGGCGCCCAACGACCGCGGCGGGACGGCAAGATCTGTGAACGCCGCCTCGGTTGCCGCGATACGCCCGCTCCGCGACACGACGACCCCCGCGAGCACAAGCACAATAGTGAGGCCCGCGGCGAGTTCTCCGACGCAGGGTTTGGCGGATCCCACCGGCTTGCATGCCTGAGCCACGGCAGCCCTCCTGATCGTTCCCGTCATGTATCGGCTGGATCGGGCCGCCGCACGAGCGAAGCGGCGAGGGTGGCGGAATCGAGGTCTGTGCCGCCGAGACGCCCGGTCACATCGGCCGGCGAATGGGACAAAAAAATCCAGTTCTCCCTGCTCCGGCCGTTCGTCCTTTGCTACTATTCGAAATTGAGACCGAGTCTCAAAGGTCTGCGCTCCCGGATGCCGATTCCCCGCTTGAGGACCCGCCAGTGGTGCAGGACGCCCGGACCATCGATCACAGCCTCCCCGCGGATGCGGTGCCGTTGTGCGAGTTGAGGGATGGCCAATGCGCCACCGTTCGCGCCATGTGCAACAACCGCGAATGCTGTCCCTTCAAGCATTGCCGCTGCGAGTACTGCAAGTTGCTCCGCGCAATGGGAATGAGTGAACGCTGCAAGCTGCGCGTCTGCCGTAACCGCAGACACTGCATCGTTCAGATCAACTCGACACGTCTCGGCATCGCCGGCGCCATCGCGCGCAACATCCTCGTCTCACCGGTCAAGGACAACGCTTAGATATTGAATCGCCTTGCCGAAGATGAGCGCAACACCCCACGACGCAAAGGCATCTGCAACACGAAAAGCCGGATCCCCGGAAAAGGCGCCGCCTTCATGCTTTGCGCTGCTGGGCAATCCCAATACGGGAAAGACCACGCTGTTCAACCGGCTGTGCGGCATCCGGGCAAAGACCGCGAACTTCCCCGGCAGCACGGTCGAGGCGCGCTTCGGCCGCATCACGCTCGATCACGGCTCGGGTCGCGTCGTCGACCTGCCCGGGATCTACGCGCTCGATCTGGACCGCCCGGAAAGCCGTATCTGCCGCGATTACCTTGCCGGCGACATCGCGATGGGCGAGCCGCCCGAGGCCATCGTAGTCGTCGTTGACGCGGCCAACTTGCGGCGGAATCTCGTCTTCGTCAGCCAAACGCTGCAAAAGAAGCTGCCGACCGTCATCGCGCTCAACATGATCGACCTGGCCAGACGCCGGGGGGCGCGCGTGGACGTCGAACAACTCAGCCGCGCGCTCGGCTGTCCGGTTGTCCCGGTCATCGCGCGCTCCGGCGCGGGCGTGAGGGAACTGCTGGCGGCGATGAAGCACCCGGCCATAGCGGATGCCGCGCTCCCCGCGATCGACGCCGACGCCGATGCATGGGCCCAGCGCGTATACGACCAATGCGTGACCGACGACGCGCACCGCGCGGCAACCGGCGACCGACTCACCGACCGCCTGGACGGCGTCTTCACCCATCCCATCCTCGGGCTGGTCATCTTCGCCGCCGTCATGACCGCGCTCTTCTACGCGATCTTCTCCCTCGCCTCGGTCCCCATGTATCTCATAGAGCTTCTCTTCGGCAAGCTCGGCTCGCTGGTCAGCGCCGTTCTGCCTGAGGGCGCGATTCACGATCTCATCGCCGACGGCGTCATCGGCGGCATCGCCGGCACCGCCGTCTTCCTCCCCCAGATCTGCCTGCTCTTCTTCCTCATCAGCCTGCTCGAAGACACCGGCTACCTCGCCCGTGCCGCCTTCGTCCTCGACCGCGCGATGCGCGCCTTCGGCCTGCCCGGACAGGCCTTCCTGCCGCTGCTCTCGGCCCACGCCTGCGCCATCCCCGCCATCTTCTCCACCCGACTGATTCCGGATCGGCGCGACCGCGTGGCGGCGGTGTTTGTCGTGCCGTTCATGAGCTGCTCGGCACGCCTGCCCGTGTATGTCCTGCTCGTCGGCGTGCTGTTCACCGACCCGCTGCATCAGGGCCTCGCGTTTGCCGGCTGTTACATGCTCGGCGCAATTGCGGCCTTCGGCACCGCACTGCTGGTGCGCCGGACGCTGCTGCGCGGCCCGTCCCCCCCGATGGTGATCGAGTTGCCGACCTATAAGCTACCGTCGCTCCGCACGGCCATGCTGGTGATGATCGAACGCGGTTGGCTCTTCCTTCGCAAAGTCGGCACCATCATCGTCGGCATCTGCATCATCCTCTGGTGGCTGAGCGCATATCCGACCGTCCCGGAGCCGCCGGCCGCCGTCGAGCTCCGTGCCGAGGCGCAGGCGATCGTCGACAACGCCCCGCAACAGGCCGCGGAACTGAACGAACAGGCCGGCGCCCTCGCCGCGCGGCACGCGCTCACCCACAGCTTCGTCGGCCGCATCGGACGCTTCGCCGCACCGGTGTTCGAGCCGATCGGGCTCGACTGGCAACTCACCGTCGGCGTCTTGACCAGCTTCGCCGCACGGGAGGTATTCGTTTCAACTCTGGCAGTCATGTTCTCCGGCGGCAAGGATGCCGAGGACGAGGTCGTGCTCGGCCGCATCCGCAACGCCCGGCGCGATGACGGCTCGCCACTGCTCACCCCGGGCTCTGCCGCAAGCTTGCTGGTGTTCTTCGTCCTCGCCATGCAGTGCCTGCCCACGCTCCCGGTCACCGCGCGCGAAGCCGGCCACTGGGGTTGGGCCCTGCTGCAACTGGGATACATGACCACCGTGGCGTACATCGCAGCATTGGCGGTCTACGTCGGTTTCAATGCCGCCGGATTCGGAGGCGTCTGACCATGCTGAGCCTGCCCTGGCACGACTGGCAGTTCTGGATCGTCACGCTGACCGCCCTCGCCGCGGTCATCCACATCGCGTGCTGCCTTCGCTTCACGAAGCGCGACGGCGGACCCGCCTGCGGCCGATGCGCCCGCGCCGTTTCCGGCCCCGCCTCAGCCGCCGTGCGTCTGACGATTGACCGCCGCGCTCCGACCGCCGCACGCTCGCCGTGAGCCGGCTCGTGTCGAGCCGGTTGACCGGCGGACGCCCCCGAACACCCGAGCTCACTCCCCCCCGCAACGCAACGCATGTAAAGCACCGAACGTCAGCCGGGCTGACACAGCCCGGCTCGCTTCCGACGTCTCGACGTTTTGACGTGGTGACGTCTTCACGTTTCAACCGGCGCCTCATCCCCCGTGAGCCGGCTTGTATGAAGCCGGCTGACCCCCGGATACCCCCGGACTTTCACCCCCTGCAAATCAGCGCACGTGAAGCGCCAAACGTCAGCCGGGCTGACACAGCCCGGCTCGCTGCGCCTTCTTTTCTTTTGACGTTCTGACGTTTCGACCTATGGGGCATGGCGCCTGCCTCCTTAAAAACGCTTATGCACGGGACGCTCCGCCGGCGGCTTGAGGTTCAACACCGCGCGCATGAGCTTCAGATCCGCCGGCGTCGTCACCTTCAGATTGCGCACGTCGCCTTCCACCGCATACACCTTCTCCCCCAGCCGCTCCACGAGCGACGCATCATCCGTCGCGCCGCTCAAATCCTCGGCCGCGTACGCCCGCTTCAGCAAATCCGCCCGGAACACCTGCGGCGTCTGCACCTCCACGAGGTTGGTGCGATCAATAGTCGCCTCGACCGAGCGCGCTTCGACGGCCTTCTTCCCCACATCGCCGAGGATGGCATCAGCAATGCCGTCGTCTTCGGCCACCTCGAAGGACTCGGCCTGCTCGCCCAGCCGCTTGATCGTCGCGCCGATCTCCACCACGGGAATCACCGCGGGCAGGTTCTCCGCCGCTTCGAACACCCGATCCAGCAACTCCCTGCTTGCCCCGGGACGCGCCGCGTCGTGCACGGCAATGTGCGTGGCGTCGTCCGGCACGCGGGCCAGCGCGCTCTTCACCGTCTCCCAGCGGTCCACGCGCCCGCCTTCCACCACGGTCGCGCCGTGGAAGCCCAGCGTCGCCCCGTACTTCTCCCGAAACGCCTGGTACTCCTCCGGCGGGTCCGGCGGTCCGGCGACGATGATCGACTTCACCTCCTCGCGCTTGGCAAAGAGCTCGACGGTCCGGATGAGCATCGCCCGGCCGCCGAGATCCTGGCCGAGCTTGTCGGATTGGCCGAACCGCCGACTGCGCCCCGCCGCGGGAATGATCACGCATACGTTCATGGCACGGTTCCTTGCTCGGGGGAGGACGAAGATAGAATGGTAGCGTCGCGCGGCCGATCTGCGGGGCGCGGCGCGGCGTCGCCGGTCAGAATTGCGCCCCGGAGCGGCTACGCCGCGAGGTTGATTTCGCGCGTGATATCGTGCAGCGAGCGGCTCTCCCCCTCGCCGATGCGGAACCGGACGTTCCGATGGGCGTCCCAGCCGATGGTAACCGGCCCTTTGACGGTCTCCTCGAAGAGGTATTCCCGACCACCGATCTTCAGCAGCACCCGGGGATGAATGACCTTATAGACGAGGAGCCTCACCATGCGAGCCTGGCGAACGTGCTCAAGTAGCTCCTCCCGCTTGGTCTCGCAGGCCTGAAGTGTCCTCCCCAGTTCGGAGACCCTGAAACCGAGCTCCGTGATGCGTTCCTTCTCGTCGGCGCGCAGGTTGACCTTGCTGCTCGACATCTGGCGATACGCCTGGGTTGTCTCGTCCAGTTCTTGCCGATATTCGCGCATCATCGACTCGAGGCGATGGAGTTGAACCACCGCGAGCGGCACCTCGCCGAGGACGAGCGTGGTGAGGGTTCCCCCGGCCGAGCCAAGCGTCGCCGCGTGCACCTCGCCCGTGACGATCGCGCGGCCGCCGACAATCGCGCCCTGATCGCAGACGAGGCTCTTGCCGACGACGAGTTCACAATCCATGAGTTCGCGCCGAACGAGCAGGTTGCCCTTCACGCGGGCGCGGACATTGTTGAAATACCCCACATGGGCGTCGCCGTCGACGAGGACCTGCCCGCGATCCTTCGCCGCCATCCCGCGGCGGCAGAAGAAATCCCCGCCGCTGATGATCGTCGCGGCCTCGACGAGGCCTTCGACCGTGACGCTGCCGCTGGCCTTGACGACAAACCGGTCCCGCACGCCCTGCCGCACCACGACCGACCCGTCGAAGATGATGTTCCCCGTCGAGAAATCAACGTGTTCGGGCACCTCCAGTAACCGTGTGACGCTCAGGCACCGTTCCTTCAGCTCCAGCACGCCGCCGATCTTGGCCACCACGCAGCCGTCCGGTCTGACGTCCAGCGACGGATCAATCTGGAGGTCCAGATCCTTCCCTCGCCGGGCCGCAATGACGGCGCCGGTGACGTCCAGCCCGTCCTCGCCCGCGGTCGGCTCCACGACGGTGGCCACATGATCGTCCGGCTGGACGCTGACATAGCTGACCTGGTTATAGAAATCGACGCGTTCCCCTTCCCCGACTGCTCCCACCGGACGGTCCGCCTCCGGATCAAACCCTTCGACCCATTCCAGACCCGCGTCGCGCCCATGCCTGGGAGGGGTCGCCTCCGCGAAGATCTCCTCGACCGGTTTACCCGCGGCACGATATGACTCGGCGATCTCGGTGAGCTTCTTCTCCGCCGCCGAGGTAATCGCGATGCCACGTTCACGGGCGTACTGCGCCAGCAGTTGCTCGGTCACCGTGGCCCCATCAAGGCCCGCGGGGATCACGACCTTGGCCCACATCCGCTCGCGATCGACCCTGACCTCGATGCCGGCGTCGCGCAGGGGAGCACTGCCACCACCAGCTTCTTCGTCCATGTCCGGACTGTTGGCGGGTTCGGCAGACATGTCTCGATCCTCAATCGCGGATGATTTCCGCCCGTCGGTCGGGGCTACCGCGCCGCCGGCCCTACGCGGCCTCGAGCCGCGCCAGGGTCTGATCGACGCGCTCGCTGAGCGTTTCCGGCGTAAACGGCTTGATTATGTAATTGTTCACCCCGGCCTTGATGGCCTCGATCACGCGCGTCTTCTCCGCCTCGGTAGTGACCATGATGATGGGTGTTTTGTATCCCTGCCCGCGGTAGGTCTTGACGAACGTGAGTCCGTCCATGTTGGGCATGTTCCAATCCACCAGAAGCAACTCGGGCTTGAAGGCGGCGACCTTGCTCAGCGCGTCCTGGCCGTCGCAGGCCTCCTCGATCTCAGCGTACCCAAGCTGCGCAAGGATGTTTCTCTGGATGTTGCGCATCGTCTTGGAGTCGTCAACAAGCATGATTCGCATAGGTCATCTCCAGCATCCATCGAATGCTTCTTCCATAGTCCGGATCACGATGAAGTCGAAGCTGCGGCCCTGGGACCGGTCGCGGTTGAAGACATCGCCTCTTTGATGCTCACCTCGACGACGAACTCCCCACAGTCGGACCGGCAGGGAATGGTGATGCAGAGGGCATCGCTCATCTGCTGGACTTTGTGCTTTTCCCCGACCACCACCGAGGGGCAACTGATGCTCACGGACTTTCCTTCGAACTTGGCCTTCGCGCCGCCGCAGATCATGTTGAGGAGCTCACCCACCGCGTCGCCGAAATCCTCGCTATCCGGAGGTACATCAGCGCCGACAAACTTGGCCACGATCTGTTTCGCCGGTTCCATCGAAAAACTCAGAACGATGCTGCCCAGCACATCGCCCGACATGCCGATGATCCCGGACACATCGCGGCCCTTCGTGGGGATGACCGCTTGGGGCACGGGCTTGTCGCACGAGACCTGGAGTTGCAGCATCGTGCTGAATACGGTCTTGGTCGAAGCGATGAACGGAAGGATGTAACTGGCATCCATGGATGACCCCTTGCTGCGGGACTGAGGCAAGCCCTCGCGCATGCCGGCGGCAGATGCCGGCCCGACCTGCTGTCAGGGCTCGCCGCTCTGATTGCACAGACCGAAACCGGCCCGTCGCAGAACCCGGGAACACGGCCGTCCGTGGACCGGCGGCACGATGGTCCGGCGCTGATGTATCGTCCAGGGCCCGAACTATCTTGACCGGAAAGAGGCGCGAAGCGGCGAGACATGCGGGACAGGAACCAAGTCGCCGTCGGACTTTCCGCGGCGTTTATAGGACGCCGGGGCGTGCCGGGCCGATTGGCACCGTCACCCCGATCCCGACGTATCTTCCGCCTCGTCGGCCACCCGGCCCATTACCCAGAAGACCTGCGAATCCTCCGGATTATTCAGCCCCTGAAATCGGGCCACGCCATAGATCAGGCCTCGGTGGCCCGGCACCGGGGTGACTCGCACCGTGCAGGTAATGTTCTCTCCGTCCCGCTCGACGCTGACCAGCTCCGCGTCAAACTGATCCGATTCCGACCGCACCTGCCCGATCGTGTCGTTCGGCTGCCGATGTTTCCGCCAGTACAGCGAGACCGTGAACTCCTTCGATTCACCCTCGCGGAACTCGTTGAGGTTCACGCCGAACGGCGAGACAATCCACTGCCGCCCGGCTCCGGCTGCCGGCAGATCGGGCAGCGTGCAGTCGTCATGGCGCACGCGCACGTCGAGCAGCGGGGCATCGGGGTGGTCGGTCTCCACGACCCACCACATCGGCATCTTCCTGCCCTGCGAATCCTTGCACGAGACGGGATCGTACATGGTGAAGTCCCACTCGAGCAGATACTCATGCCGCGGCTCGTCCCGGTCCGGATCAAAGCCGTCGGCAAAGGTCGGCGGTGCGCCCTGCGCGGCGAGCACCCGAAACGGGCGACCATCCAGCGCGCGCAGCGAGCAGACACCCCGGTACTCGTCGAGCGACTGGAGATCGATGTACACGGGCTCGATCCGAACGGCTCGCGTGATCTCCGAGACGATCTTGACCGCGACCGGCGCGAAGCCCTCAAACACAAACCGGATCTCCGATCGCTTCGATCCCTGCGACGCGCGGGCGTCAACCACCGCCGTCAGTGGCACGGATTTGCCGGGCTCGATTACACGGCCGGTGAGATCCTCAAGCGTCGTGCACGCGCAATCCGGCTTCATCGCCAGGATTTTCACCGGCTCGTCGCCGACGTTGCGAATCTGAACGGTGCCCCGCATTTCCTGGCCGGGGGGCACCATGCCGAAGTCCAGCCGCGGGGGATCAAACTCTATCGGCGGCGGACCGGGCCGCTTCGCACCGGACGCCTCGGCGGCCGGGGGCACCGGGGCCGCCGCGGCGCCGTCGGACGGCAGGATGATCTTCCGCAGCGCCTCGGCGATCGCTTCCGCTTGGGAGTCGGCGCCGGCGGCGAGGCGGTCCGCCACGATCTCGGCTATGTCCCCGGCCAGTTGCCGAGAATCCTCATCCCGGCGGTCCATCTCCTGTGTGACGGCCGCCGAAATGCGGTCCGCCACCGACGCCTCGAACTCGGGCTCGGCCGGTCCGCCGCTGAGTCCACGGCCGAGGACAAAACCAATCGCCACGAGCATCACGCCTCCGACAACAATCGCGAGATAGCTGCCGGTCGCCTCGCCCCGATGGCGGAACACCCTTGCAGAGCCGATCATTGATTTCTCCTTGTTGAGGGCGACCCACGACTATATCGGGTCCCCGCACTGTGGTCAGCCCCGCCGGATCGCCCCGAAGGTCCATCCGAGATCCAGACGTCGGCGGTTGCCTCCGGCTCAAGGCGCATCGTCAGAACGCGCGGGCTGAACCGCGGGCGGTTGCCGCCGCCGGCGCGGCGGGGCGCGATCGATCGCCGAGTGGATCCACCGGTGCTAGCCGTCGCTGCCCCCGTGCGCCGATTCGCCTTCTGCCCGTCCCTGACCGCCGGTCCCGCGCAGCGCCAGAATCAGGCTGGACAGTGCGCTGATGGCCTCGCGGATTTCTTTGACGTCGAAGTCTGATATTTGGCCGTCGCTGATCGCCGCAATCGCCTCGGCGCACTCCTTGACCGCGTTCACCGTGGCTTCATCCAGCGCCTCGTGGCGAACAAAAAAACCCCCCATTTCCTGACAGATGTAATCGAGAATCCGGTCACCGGTCTCCGGGTCGGCACTCTGGAGCGACCGGATGAGGCGCTCGACAGGGTTGGGCTGCACGCCGGCCAGGATGCGATTGACCTGGCGCGTGGACAACCCCAATGAACTGGCAAACCGCTTGACCCCGACGCTCTCCACGAGCAGGGAGAACCGCCGGAGGCATTCCTCGCCAAGCTGCTGCTCTGGGCTCAGTTCGACCATCGCGTGCCGGCCTTTGCTTCGCCGCAGGACATGAAGGCGCTCTCCGATGCTTCGGAACAGCCTCTGAGAGCATACCACGGAGCCGCCCGCGGGTCGCACCAAATCCTCCGCCGTTTCGACCAGCCCACGGCCGCCGGTCCGGCGGCCCCTGCACGGATGGGCGGGGGCCGGGCCGGGCTGATCACCGCCAGCGCGGCCTCAGAGCAACGGGCTGAGCGTGCCGGCCGCGTTCTGCCACAGCTTGGCGACCCACGGCCGCTGTCGCCAGCGCGGCAGATCCACCGGCCGGGCGTCGGAAAGGTACGAAGTCTGGAGGAACCGAAGCTCGCTGGCGAAGTCGCTGTCATACACCATCACGCTGACTTCGAAATTCAACTCGAAGCTCCGCCGGTCGAGATTGGCGGTGCTGATCATCGCCACGTTCCGATCGAAGGTCATCGTCTTCGCGTGCAGCAGTCCTTTTTCGTACTCATAGATTCTCACGCCGGTGCGGAGCATGGATTCGTAGTAGCTGCGGCTCGCGGCGGCCACGAGCGGGGAGTCGTTGCGGGACGGCACGATGAGGACGGTGTCGACGCCCCGCCGGGCCGCCATCTGCAACGCCGTCGCCGTGGCGTCATCGGGCACGAAATAGGGCGTCGTCAGAATGAGCTCCTCGCGGGCGGTGTGAAACGCCGTCAGGCTCAGTTGCCTCAGCGCCTCGTTGTACGAGTTGGGCCCCGTGCCCATCGTCTGGGTCGTCACGCCGTCGGAAACGATCGGCGGCTCGATCGCCAACACCGATTCCAGCGATTCGTCCGTATCGAGAAACCAGTCCTCGACGAACAGCATCTGCAGATCGCGGGTCATCGGTCCCCGGACGCGGACCACGGCATCGATCCACGGGGCGTACTTGCGTTTGGCGGCGAATTCCGCATCGGCGATGTTGTGACTGCCCATGTAGCCGATGACGCCGTCGACCACACCGATCTTGCGGTGATTCCTCAGGTCCAGGCGGGCAAAGAGCATGCGCAGGGGATTTGCATGCAGCGCCTCGACGACCTGAACCCCCGTGGCCTGCATCTCGCGCCGCAACGCCGATCGCGCAAACGGGCGCGAGCCGACGGCATCGACGAGCAGCCGACATTCGACCCCGCGCCCGGCCGCACGCATCAGCGCCCGCGCGACCCGATGCCCGCTGAAGTCGTCCAGATAAATGTAATAGAGCAGATGGCAATGACGCTCGGCCGCGTCGATGTCCTCCACGAGTGATTGGATGAACAGATCGGTCTCGCCGATCAGTTGCAGGCTGTTGCCCCCGACGGCCGGGTTGTCACCCACCGCCTCGGCCAGGGTGGCGATCGGCATGTGGTCGGGGGCGATGGTCGGCCGTCGCGCCTCGTGGTTGAGGTTGCGGTATTGCGCCGGTCGGATCATCCGCCGGATGATCTCGGAGTGCCGCCGGATGCGGCGCCGGCCCAGTCGGATCTCCCCCACCAGCAGGTACCCCGGCACGCCCAGCAACGGGACCGCCAGGATCACGACGATCCAGGCCAGCGTGGTCGCCGACCGCGGCTCACGACGCAGCAGAATGAACCCGACCAGCGCGAGCCGGATGAGGAACTCGCCAACAACCGCGACAACCGGCCAGACACCTGCAAGCATCGCGCCACAGTGTGGCAACGATTGTCGAAAGGTGCAAGATCGCTCTCTCTCTCGCTGCCCCTGCCCCGGCCTCCGAAGCCGGGGAGATCCCCCATGTAACAGTCGCGCTCCATCGGCCGGACGGGCGGTGCGCAGGCTGCGAGGTCGCGGCGGCGACAGCCGGCCCCGGCGGGCCGCACCGGCTTGGGCAGGTGCGCCGCGGCACAAGGACAAGGACGCCCCGTAGGTGTTCACCGGGAACATGCGTCGGGCGACGGTCGTGCGTTGACATCCCACTTAAGACAGGCACCGCCCGGCCTGCCCGGGCGCCGCCGCAAGGCCTTCTGCAGCGCCCAAATCATGCTTCTTCACCGGCGCCGCCGCGCGGGGAACGCAGCACGGTCCACAGCCCCAGCGCGATCCACACGGCAGCGCCGGCGACCAGCAACAGCGCGATCCAGCGCCATTGATCGAGCGTCACCGGCGCGGCACCGCCGTCTCCGACGGACCGGACGGCCATGAGTGGGCTGAGCTCGATGAGGGCCATCGCGTCCACGCCGCTGAACATCCCGGCCACCGCCAGCGCCGGTCCGAGCAGACACATGGCCACGCAGGCGAGCATTGCGAGATGGCGCGGCCCGCGCCGAGGAATCCCGATGGCCGAAGCAATCGTGGCCCCGAACAGGAACATCCAACCCGCGAGCGTCGCGTCGATCGCCGCCGTACGCGAAACGGACCAGGTGGTCACCAGCCGCAGCGGCCATAGGACGATCTGCACCATCGACAAGAGGACCGCCAGATCGAGCAACGTCTCCCGCAACGGGTGCAGGGACACGGTCTGACTCAGACGGAGCAGCGGCCAACCCACCATCAACCCCGTCGTCAGACACAGCAGCATCAGCCGGACACCCGGCTCGTAGCTTGCTGAAGACGGGTGAACCGGATGTCTGATGCCGATGGCGAGGATCCACGAGGCAATCAGCCAGATCGACGCAAGGAAGATCAGACCGCGGGGGAGGGTGACCTGGCGTGACGGAGCAGTCATCCGAGCGGTAGTGTAGGGGGGTGCCGGAATCAGCGCGCAAAAACGCCGTTCGGGCTGGTCACATCGATCTGCCCCTCGTAGCCGCCGTCAATGTGCCCCATGTGCTCGCTCTGGTAGTCCAGATACGAGAGCTTCCGGGCCGCCGTGGCCTCACCGGGCGCCTCCTCGCCCGGGGCGCTGCCCCAGATGATCCGCGTTCCGCGATCGGTGACGAGGGTGAGGGTTTCTTGCGCGAGATAAACGCCGGCATCGACGGCGTCCACCTGCCCCCGCCATGGCTTGGCCTCGATCAGCCGCAGGAGCCGCAGCGCCGCCGTGACATCGGCGCCGTCCCACTGCACGCCCGGCCGCTGAGGCCGATCGAAATGCGCACCCAGGATCACGACGAACCGACCCGCCTCGCCGTGGGCGTAAGTGCGTGGCAGCAGCCGCCCCGTCGGATCCGTCAGATGATCGCCCTCGCCGTCCCGGATCACGGAGAAAGGCTTGGCGAACGTGGCCCTGACCCGCAAAAAGTCACAGTGCACGCGCCGGACCTGCTCGATGGAGTCAAACCAGCCCGTGCTGAGCAGGGCGTTTCTCACCGCCACGAGCTCGCTCTGGTTGAGCGGATCGCCGCTGAGTTGCCGAAGTGCGGTCAGTTCGAGCATCGCCAGCAGATCGCCGTTGACCCACTTCGGCGCGTCGGCGAACTCGACGCTGTGGTCCCCTCTCCAGCCGATCTCAGCGACGGCAGCTTTCAGCCGCGGCACGCCCATCACCCAGGCGAGAACGAGGAGGACGAGGCCGGCGAACCACGCCGCGCCGATCGAGTAGAGGCGTATGGTCGACCATGGCCAATCCCGCACCGCCGCAAACGGCGCTGAGATCCGCCACCTCCGACTCCTGGATCTTATCTTCTTCTTGGATGATCGCTTGGCCATCGCGTCGCTCCGGTACCGGTGGGGGCGCAGGAAAACCCCCGCAGGAATCCCATCGGCCGTCAGCCGGCCGGCGATTGAGATTCCGTCGGCCGATCGGCGGGGTCAACCTTTCCCCCTCGGCTGGCGAGTCGGGTTACGTGAGACGCGTTTCGTGAGCCGGGTTCTGTGAACCCGGTTGACGAGGATCGAATCGCAAATGGCGGCGAACGCACGGGAAGGTCGCCGAGTGAGCGGTGCCGTAAGCGGGGATGGTCGGTGGTGAGCGGGCTCAGATTTCAAGAAGCGGAAGGTGACGTGAGACTCGCGACGGCGTCCGGTTGCCGGGCGAGGCCGACGAGTCGTGCGCAGAGGGCGGGGAGGTCGAGGCCGACCTCGCGGGCAGCCATCGGCACCAGCGAATGCTCGGTGAAGCCGGGCATCGTGTTGATCTCCAGCAGCCAGGGGCCGGCGGCATCCAGCATGAAATCCACCCGAGCCAGGTGTCGACAGCCGAGACGACGGAACACTGTCAGCGCATGCTGACGACATTGCCGGGCGATCTCCTCCGGCACATCGGGGTTGACGATGTAGCGCGTATCCTCACGTTCGTATTTGGCTTCGTAGTCGTAGAACTCGACGGCATCGGCGGGGACGACTTCGACTACGGGCAGCGCCTCGTCGCCGACGATGCCCACGGTCAGCTCGCGACCGGCGATATACCGTTCAGCCAGAAGCCGGCCGCGCTTCGGATGCAATTCGGCCCGCACCGCGGCGAGTTCCTCGACCGTGCGGCAGACACGGATGTCGATGGATGAGCCGTCATCCACCGGCTTGAGCACGAGTGGAGGCCGGAGATCACAGACATCCTCCGGCATGAGTTGCCGCGCGGGCGGCGTGGGGACGCCCTCGGCCGCGGCAAGCGTTTTCGTCGCGAGCTTGTCCATCGCCAGTCGGGCAGCGCGCGGCCGGGACCCGACGTAGGCGACGCCGGATTCCTCCAACACCTCCTGCAGCGCGCCGCCTTCGCCCCACGGGCCGTGCAGCACGGGGAACACCACGTCGATGCCCTCGGCGTCAACGACAGCGCGCAGCTCGCCGGCGGTGACCGTATCGATCGTTCGGGCAACGACCGGGAAGCCGTCCCGCGCGCGGAGCGCATCGGCGACGCCCCGGCCGGACATCAGGCTCACCTCCCGCTCCGCGTCGGGACCGCCCATCAGAACCAGAACCGCAGTCTGCAATCCTGTCATGTCTACACCCCTGCTTTCACACCCGCACGGGGCGCGTACCGCTCGTCTGACCGACCGCTTACTCTTGCTCTCTCTGCCAGACCACGATCTCGTTCTCCAACTCGATCCCGCAATGATCAAACACCCTCCGGCAAACCTCATCCATCAACCGCACCACGTCGCCGGCCGTCGCGCCCGCCTCGACCACAATGAAGTTCGCGTGGCGCGTGCTGACCTTCGCCCCACCTAGCTCCAGGCCCTTCAGACCGGCCTGATCAATGAGCTTCCCCGCCGACACCCGCTGCTCGCTCACGGGATCAACGGGGTTCTTGAAGACGCAGCCGGCGGAATGCTCCCCGAGCGGCTGAGTGCTCTTTTTGTGCTGAAAAACCTCCTTTACACGCTCTCGAACGGCGATGGGATCGCCCGGCGTCAAACGGAAGGTCGCGGCAAGGATGATCGGATCCGGGATGTTTGTCCTGCGGTACTCGAATTTCAGTTCACCGGCGGGATAGGTTGTGCGCTGCCCGGCCTTGGTGATGCAAGTCACGCTCTCCACGGCGTCACCGATGCAACCGAAGGCGCCGCCCGCGTTCATCCGGATCGCGCCCCCGACGGTGGCGGGAATGCCCGCCATGTGGGTCAGCCCCCCAAGTCCCCGCCGCGCGCCGTCGATCAGCATCTTGGCCAGGCCCGCGCCCGCCATCGCACGGAGCAGCGTCACGTCGCGCTTCCGGTCGTAGCGAGTCTCCTTGAACGCCGGGCCATCCAGCATGACCACGATCCCGTCGACCCCCTCGTCGGCGATGAGGAGATTTGCGCCGCTCCCGAAGACCCGCAGCGGGATCCCCGAGCGAAAGCAGCGCTTGGTCAGGATCTGGAGAGCGTCGACGCTCCGGGGCCGAATGAGGAAATCCGCCCCGCCTCCCACGCCATACCACGTCATCGCGCCAATCGGCGCGTCGGGGACCACCTCGACATCCAGGTCGCTGAACAGACTGGTGGCACCGGATCTCAGCATACGCGCCGCCCCGCCTTCCCCGGTCCCTCCAGGAAGGCCCTGCCGACCTTCCACACCGGCCCCGCGCCCGCGATCACCAGCAGGTCGCCGTCGCGGCACATGATCTCCAGTTGCTCGACAATGGCCTCAAACGGATACAGATGCATCGCCGTGACGCCGCGCTGCCGAAGCCGATCCACCAAGTCGCGCGCACTGACGCGCGCCCTCTCGATTTCCGAATCCCGCACGAAATAGATGTGCGGGACGATGACCACATCGGCACTGGAAAAGCTCTGCGCGAACTCCTCCAGCAGGAACCGGGTACGACTGTGCTGGTGCGGCTGGAAGACGCAGATCAGCCGCTTCGGATTCTCGGACATCCGCAGGGCGCGGAGGGTGGCGTCGATCTCCGTCGGGTGATGGCCGTAGTCGTCGTACACGACGATCTCGCCGCCGGGCACCGCCCGCGTTCCGAGCCGCTGCATGCGGCGGTCAAGTCCGGTGAAGGAGCCCAGGGCCTCGCCGATCTGCTCCCAGTCGGCGCCGAGCAGGTGGGCCAGGATGGCCGCACCGGCGGCATTCAGCGCGTTGTGCTCACCGGGCATCGCGTTGGTCCATTGCGTCAGCCAGATGCCCTGCTCCAACAAGCCCACACGCTGCACCGCCACATCCCACACCACCTGATAATCCGCGGCGGGGCTGAAGCCGAACGTCTTGATGGGGCAGCGCAGACCGGCGGTGATCTCCCGCCGATGCGCGCCGTCGTGGGCAATCAGCAGGCACCCCCCCTGCTCAGCGGGCGGCACCAGGCGCGCGAACTCCCCGAACGCCTCGACAACATGCTCCAGCGAACCGTACACATCCAGATGATCCTCCTCCACGTTGTGGATGAGCGCCAGGGTCGGGCGATGATGGTGAAACGACCGATTGAACTCGCACGCCTCGGCGACGAGCAACCCGGGGCGGCCGGCATACGGCCCGCAGCCCGGCACCCGGTCGGCCCCGGCCCGGCTGCCGCCCCCGATCTGCGGGCATCGCGCGCCCACAATGAAGCCCGGATCAAGCCCGCAGGCCAACAGAACATGGCACAGCATCGCCGTCGTCGTGCTCTTGCCGTGGGTCCCCGCGATGGAGACGCCCGTCCGCTCGGCCTGCACCCGGCCGAGGGCTTCGGCGTAACTGAGCACGGGAATGTCCCGCGCCCGGGCCGCGAGCACCTCCGGATGGTCCGGCTTGATCGCGGCCGAGGCGATCACGAGATCGCAACGCGACGGAAAAGCCGCGCCGCTCTGATCGAAGCTGATCCCGAAACCTTCCCGCCCGAGCAGGTCGGTGAACTCGCCGGCGGTCTCGTCCGAGCCGCGGCATCGAGCCCCCAGAGACCGAAGCATGCGGGCCAGACCACTGACACCGCACCCCCCGATGCCAACGAAATAGATGTCCTTGCCCGCAAAGCACGAGGGTTCGGCCGCCCGGGACAGGTCGATCTCGACCAACGGCCTCGTCTGCGTGGAGGAACTCGCCATCGCAGAGATTCTATCGACAGCAACGGCCGCGCATGCGTCACTTTGCCTGCGGTTGTGCCGGCGGGCGGCTCCCAGCCGTCGTCGTGCCGGTTGCAGATCCCCCGGTGCCGGCTCAGAGCCGTTCTCGGCGGCCGGTTTCGATCGACGCCGTGGGCTTGGACCCTCCCCGGACCCAGCAGAAATAAAACACGGTGTAGGCAATGAGAATCAGCGCCACTCCGACGTCAAACAGGAACGTCCACAGGTAATCCGGCGGCCAGGGGCGCAACAGATCGCCGATGAGCAGCAGGGGCGGGATAACGGGAAAGCAGTACGTGTAGAGGGGAGCGATCCTCCGCAGGAACAGCGGCCGGCGGTCGACGTCATCTCGATCCCGGGGCACGCCCGTCTCACTGAGATAGCCTCGGCCCTCGCGCGTGATCAGGTCCTCGCCCAGCAACCTGCACAATCCCTGCTCCAGGAAATTCAAATACCGATACTTCCGGTCAACGTGGATCGATGTCTGGAAATACTGGATGGTCAGACACAGCGCGAGAAACTAGCAGGCGGAGTGGGCCACGTGGGTGGCGAGCAGCGGCGGGTTGTCGTTGCCGTTCCGGCCGAGCAGGTTGTCCAGGTAGGCGTTAATCGCATCACCGATCGAGGCGTCGGTGCACAGGTCGATCGCCATCGCCGCCAGCAAAAGCAGCAGAAAGAGAAACAGCCGGTTGCGCGCGCGCCATTGCCGCAGCGTCAGTTGCATCGTGTCGTTGTAGTGGTTGAGGAGCAACTCGGCTTTCGTGGCGTCGTCGACGGCACCGGGCGCGGCGACGCCGGCCGCCGTTTTGTCCGGATGCGTCGTTTCCCGAGACTTGCCGCCTTCCGCAAATTCGTTGTTCATCGCTTCGGCTCCCCGATACGCCGATGGACCCTTGAATCACCGCCCGCGATGATACCGCATCGACCGACTCGACGCCTGCCCCTCCGACATCCCTCCACCGGGCCGGCGCCGCCGTCCGGCGCACGCGATCGGCGCCGCCCCGGCCGAAACCGCCTGGCCCCGCGGTTGCCAGCACCGGGCGTTGAGTAGAATACCGGCCATGACGCCCGACGCGAGCAAACCCGAACTGCACGCCCAAGTGCTGATCGTCGACGACGAGCCGGATCACGCCGAGGTGATGGCCGAAGCCCTGCGCAAGCCCGGCCACGTCTGCACCATCGTCCACAGCCTCACCGAGGCGGAGGACGAGCTCAAGCACGGCAATTTCCACGTCATCATCACCGATCTGGTGATGGAGAGTGAAACCGCCGGGTTGGACGTGCTCAAGCTCTCCAAGCAGCACCAGCCGGAGGCTGAGACGCTGATGGTCACCGCGCACGGCGACGTGCCGACGGCCAAGGCGGCGCTGCACGGGGGGGCATACGACTTCATCGAGAAACCGCTGGATCTGGAGGTCTTCCGCAATCTCGTCAACAACGCCGCGGAAACCGTGCTGCTGCGCCACCAGAACGAGGCGCTGCGGGGCAAGCTCGAGGCCGCCTTCGGATTCGAGGGCATCATCGGCGAGTCCGCCGCCATCCGCCAGGTCATCGCCACCGTCAAACAGGTCGCGCCGAGCACCCTCCCCGTGCTCATCACGGGGGAATCCGGCACGGGCAAGGAACTCGTCGCCGCCGCGATTCACGAGCATTCCAGGCGAAGGGCCAAGCGCTACGTCACCTTCAACGCCGCCGGACAGAGCGAAACCCTGATCGAGGATCACCTCTTCGGGCACGTCCGCGGCGCGTTCACCGGCGCCGAGCGCGACCGGGAGGGGGTGTTCGAGTACGCTAACGGCGGGACGCTGTTCCTGGACGAGATCGGGGACATGCCGCCCGGCATGCAGGCCAAGCTGCTCCGCGTGCTGGAGACCGGCGAGATCGTTCGCCTTGGGGCGAACGAATCACGCAAGACCGATGTGCGGTTTATCAGCGCCACCAACCGCGACATCAAGACGCTCGTGGCCGGGCGCAGCTTCCGCGAGGATCTGTACTTCCGAATCAAGGGGGCGGAGATCCACATCCCGCCGTTGCGTGAGCGCCGCGACGACATCCCCCGCCTGGCGCACCACTTTGTCGGGCGCTTCGCCGCCGAGCTTGACAAGCCGATGCCGACCGTCTCCGAGCCGGCGATGCTGCGTCTTGTCGCCTATGGCTGGCCGGGCAACGTGCGCGAACTGCTGAACATCGTGCAGCAGCTTGTCGTCATGTGTGATGATGATCTCATCGACGTCCGCCACATCCCCGAAGAGATCCGCGTCGAGGATGCCGACGAGGCCGCGGGCATCGGCTCGCTCGCCGGCGTCGGGCTCGACAAGCTGGAGAAAGAGGCGATCCGCCAGACGCTGGCCATGACCGGCGGGAACCGCGAGCAGGCGGCGAAACTCCTCGGGATCGGTGAACGCACGCTGTACCGCAAGCTGAGGGAATACGGCCTGAAATAGCCCGAACCGGCGGTGACGGCGCCAGGGCGCCGTGACTTGCCAGGCGCGATTTGCCCGGCTGTTCTGAGAAAGACCGATCGCTGCCGCGCCCATACTCGGTAGCGGACCAGATTGCCGGGCCGCTCATTCTCGCCCCCGGCGGGGGCTGCCGAGGGAGAGAGCTGCCATGTGTACCAGACTTCTCCCGATCCTCGGCATTCTGCTCATAGCGGTCGCCGGGACAGGCACTGCCCGGGCTCGGCCTGCGTTGCCACCCGCCCTCACCCGTGGGGACGAGTTGCTGGAGAAAGGTGGGCCGGTGGACGGCCGGGTCGACCTGCGCTTCAGGCTGTTCGACGAACTCAAAGGAGAAGACCGATGTTTCGGATGACACAACAACTTATCGTGCTCCCGTCCATCGCGGTGATCCTTCTGTTCAGCGCCGCTTCCCCGGCCAAGGAGATCCACGTCCCGTATGACTGTCCGACGATCCAGGCCGCCATCGTCGCCGCAAAGAAGACTGATGTGATCATCGTCCATCAAGGCAATTACTACGAGCACATCAATCTGATGGGCAAACTCATCACGGTGCGAAGCACAAACCCGATCGACCCGGAGGTCGTCTACACCACCCGCATCATCGGACCGGAGTCGAATCCCACCGTGACCTGTAACACCGGCGAAGGGCCGGACACGATCATTGCCGGATTTACCATCGCCCACCAAGCTGCGTCGGATTACGGCAGCGGAATGTTCAACGATCACGCCGACCCGACGGTGGAGTACTGCAGGTTCACCGACAACTGGGCCGCTGAGGGCGGCGGCATGCTCAATTACTACAGCAGCCCGACCGTCACGTTCTGCACTTTCGGCGACAACCTGGCCGACGGCGACGGGGGCGGCGGGATGTGCAACGATCACGCCAGTCCGATCGTGACGAGTTGCAACCTCGTGAACAACTTCACTGGCGTCGCAAGCTTCGGCGCCGGCATGTGCAACCGGTACTCCAGTGTGACCATGACGAACTGCAACGTCCTCAGCAATCACGCTGATTCGGCCAGCCTCGGCGGCGGCATGTGCAACTGGGACTCCGAGGTGACGCTGATCAACTGCAGCTTCGCGGGCAATGACAGTCCGTCCGGCAGTGGCGGCGGCATGTACAGCTTCCTCTCCGATGTGACGGCAACCGACTGCAGTTTCACGGACAACGAACCGGCCGAGCTCGGCGGCGCGGCGTGCCAAATATACGGCACCCTCATCATGACCGACTGCACATTCTCGGGAAACGATGCATCCGTGGGCGGTGGCGCGATGTTCATCCAGAATTGCAGCGCCACGTTGACGAATTGCGCGTTTGCCGGCGACATTGACCCAACGCTGGACGCGATTGCGGGATCTGCCTGGTCGCTGAACACGACACCGCCCCCGACCGGTGCCTGCTGCCTCCCCTACGGTGATTGCATGGTCGGCGCCGAAGCCGATTGCCTTGCGGCCGACGGCGTCTACATGGGCGATGGCACCGACTGCGAGACCGCTGGCTGCCCCGAGCCCTGTCCGGGCGATATCACCGGCGATGAAGTCGTTGACGTGCTCGATCTGCTTGAACTGCTTGGCGCGTGGGGGCCGTGTCCGTGAAGCAGAAGGCACAGAGGGATAAAGGCACAGTGACACTGAGGAAGAGAGCAATGGAGCCTGGA
>Ga0272442_10002981_pt1 | contig 24030 bp, 18 predicted proteins | sample SSMForm2O_FD_200262 | JGI IMG/M metagenome (GOLD analysis project Ga0272442, IMG submission 200262) | Marine sediment archaeal communities from Little Sippewissett salt marsh, Falmouth, MA, United States - SSM-Form-2O | ecosystem: Environmental > Aquatic > Marine > Wetlands > Sediment ...
CCCGTCGACGACGGCCAGAATTACGACGCCACCGAAATCAACTGATGGACATGCCGTTAGAGAAACAGCCGCAGGGGAAGCAGAGAACATCTGCTTCCCCTCTTCTTCAATCCCATCCGAACTCAGCGGCGTCAGATGCGAGTCAAGAGTCACGGATTCAACCGCCGAGGACGAGGAGAACGCGGAGAAGAACGAGATAAGGCTTCCAAACCGCCAGATACGCCAATCACGCCCAAGGGCCATCTCTGCCACACCCTGTGAAGCCCAGCACCTCTGCGCGAGATCGAATCCTTCTTGCTGTTGCAGCTTGCATCCCCGTCCCGAAATGATCTCGAATGAACTTCCGGGAAGAATCTCGGAAGCACTGGCCGAAAAGGCCTGAAAGTCGCCTGCGAATTCGACGATAGTTCCCGGTTGCCTTTGCCGCTGTGCGCGAATGCCGAGGGGGGACCGGGTGCTTGCTTAGTTGACCAGGAGCTGTCGCACGTTTTCAGCCTCGGGGGCGTTGGGGGCCAGATCGAGGTATCGCTTGAAATTGTCCCGGGCGGCGGCAAGCTCACCCAACTGGCCGTAGAGCAGGCCCGTATTGTAATAGATCAGGGGACACTGCGCTTCGATGTTCCAGACCTGGGCGCGGGTCTTGGCCTGGTCGCACAGGGCCAGCGCCGCACTGAAGCCTACCGAGGAAGTAGCGGCCTCCGCTTTGGCTTTGGCCATTCCCAGCAGCCTCGTGATGACGACGGCTTGAATCTGCCGGTTGGCGACCTCGCGGGCTTCCAGTACGGCCCGGTCGTTTCGTTTCAGCACTTCGAGAAGGATGTCTCGCGGCAGCCAGCCGTGCAGGCGCTTGTCGGCGACGACGGCTTCTTCCTGGTCGCGCAGGCGGGCGCCCCGTTGGAGGAGCGTGAAGAAAATATCCTTGGCCTTCTGGGCCTTGACGCGGTCCTTCGGTGCGTATTCCAGATAGGACGAAAGAGCACCGCGCAAGGGACTGCCCTTGTGGCCGTGAACGTTGCAGTCGGCCGTGAGCGAGGCCCCGTACTCAAGCAGGACGCGCACCGAGTCCGGCTCGACGTCTTGGATGGCTCTGGACAGCGGCGTATATCCGGGGAAGTCTTCGATGTTCGGATTGGCCCCGTGGGCAAGCAGAAGTTCCATGATTTGGCTCTCGGCGGGACGAACGTGCACCAGCGGGAAGGCTTTGTCGCCGTCCTCATCGATGTCCGGCCGGTTGGGATTTGCTCCGTGCGCGAGCAGGACCTGCACCAGAGCCGCGTCATCGCCGCCGGAGATCGAATGAAATACGCTGTCACCGTCGTCGTCGGTGGCATTGATGTCCGCACCGTGTCGGATCAGACATTCCGCCATTTTCGCTTTGCCCAGGGGATAGGAGCAGTGCACGAAGCGGAGCCAGGCCAGAGGGTGTTGGCCTTCGCAGCCAGGTGCGTTGGCGTCGGCCCCGTGCTCGAGCAGTAGGTCCAGGAGATTCTCCATACCTGGAGAATAGCTATGAAAGGCGTGCACAAGCACACTGAAACCGTCGTTGTCCGTGGTCGAGACATCGGCGCCGTGTTGGATGAGGAGCCGGGCCGTTTCCAGGACGCCCGTCGGGTTCTGGGAGTAGCCCGTGGCGCTGTAAAACAGCGGGGTCTGGGCGAGGCTGCCTTTCGCATTGACGTGCGCCCCATGTTCGAGCAGTAACCGGGCCGCGGCCGTACTGCCGTGGAAGGCCGCCGTATGCAGCGCGGTGCCTGCGTCACGGCCCTCTGCGTCGGGGTCCGCACCTTGTTCCAGCAGGGTCCGGAGGAGCTGGATATCGTCCTGGAGGGCGGCTTCGTTGAGCGTAGTCTTGCCGGTGATGGTGAAGGAAGCGACGCCTTTCTCGATACCGTCGATCGAGACTTTGAGGGTATACGTGCCGGGGTAGAAGGTCTCTGCGAAGGGGGCCGAGAACCGCCATCGCTTATCTTTGCCGTTGGAGAAATCGAGAACGCGATGCCTGATTCTGCCCCAGCGTACCACGCCGTCTTCGCGCATGTCCTTCGGCCCCGACCACTGAACGGTCAGTGCGGTGCGTGTCGTTTGCGGGCCGGCGGGATGCAGGTGGATCACGCCGTCGATACGCCGGATGCCGGATCGTTCGAATTCTTCGCCGTAGATCGCCGCGCCGTTCGGGTCCGGCGGAAACGCCCGGAACTCAATGGCGGTGACTTCTACCGGCGGGGTCGGCTGAGTTTGCGGGATGTAGGTGCCGTTCGGCGCGTATCGCGCCAGGTCGGCGACGTGGTCCAGTGCGAATACGGCCAACGTGTCCCACACGCAGACGTACAGGCTCTCGTTTCGCAACGCGATCCGGGCATAATTCAATCCGAGAAAGTTCCACATTCCGCGTTCGCCGGCCAGGCCGACCGCGTGCTCGGTGGCATAGAAGAGTCCGGCGCCCGGGCTGTAGGCCAACTGTTTGATATTGCCTGACGGATGCACGAGGATTTCCGGCGGTGCTTGACCGTCGCGTACGATCTTCGTGATCGTGCGGCCCAGCGAGACGAACGTCACCCGACCGTCACCGGTCACAGCCCCAATCGGTTCCGGGGACGTGAAGACCTTGCGGAAATTTCGCAGGAGTTTTCGGTCGCTCTGTGACGTGGCCTCCGGCTGTAAGAGATAGACCTCGTGGTCCCCGCTTTCGGCCGGGCCGACGATGTACAGCGCGTTGTCCGCACCGGCGTAGAGCTGACAGTCAGACAGCGGCAGTGTCACCGCCGGCTGGAAGGGGAGCACCATCATCATCCCATCCTTGTTCGCAGGAGCATCGGTTGAGCCGATGAAACCCACATCATGACCCGCGTGAAACATCAACGCGCCGTTGTCCAGACAAACCATCCCCCGGAGAGGATGCGACAGCCCGAAGCGATATTGCCGGGCCGGATTGAGCACGAAGCCTTTCGTATTGTACCGGTCGGGGACGGCAAACCAGGGCTGTCCGGAAGCGTCGATGGAAAAGCAGAACTTGTCATACCAGTTCCAGTATTCGTACCACTTGGCCTGCCGGAGATTCTCCTGGTCAAACGGAGGGCACACCCATCGCAGCTTCACGCTGCATTCAGTGGGCAGGGCGATCCTGAACCCGGGGACGTTCTTTGCATGTACGCACGTCGCGCAGACGAGTACGAGGCCTGCGGCCACCCAGGGACTATTCTTTCGGCCCATAATCAACGAACTCCATCATCGCCTTCTGCCAAACCGTGAGATCGTTCTTGAAATCGTCCCAGAATGCGTCCTGATCGAAGTTTCCGCCGCCGGCCTTCATGGCCTCGCTCATGAAGCGGTTCATTGCCTGGAACGCCACCTTGGAATAGATGCGTCCGCCTTCCACCGCGGCGTTGGCCTGCGGGAACGGAATCTTGCCAACGACGAAATCGACGGAAGCGGCGATGCCGCCGGCGACGCCCTCTTCGCCCGTGGTCATGACGATCTTGGCCAGGCCGAGGAAGTCGCCGAATCGTTCCGCGCATTCCTCGGCGAGCAGCGAATCTGTCACTCCTGCGTCGGCCAGGCCTTGCACGCAGTCCAGCAGCGCTGGAGCGCGCAGAGCCGACGGTTCCCCCGGAGGGTGCGCGGGACTTTCGATCTGCTCCAGGTCCTGCCTGGTGAGTCGGGGCGGCGGCCACTTGGGCTCGACCACGGGCAATCTCAGAGCCAGGGCCTCCCGGGCATCGTCCGCCAATCCCGGCGCACCGGCTGCCTTCTTCCACAAGGCGGCCCGCCGAATCTCCGCCATCTCGAGGATGGCTTCGTCCTGCGTCGTGGTTTCCGATGAGCGTTGCAGCGTGTCGATCAGTCCCTGATATTGTCGGGCCTGCTGCCATTGTTGTTCCGAAAGTCCGTCTGCCCGGCTCTCCGAGACGGCCGGGGGCAGCCCGAACGCGGTCTGCACGGAAACGGGCGGCTCATGCGTTGCGATCCGGCGACCGTCGGGGGCGGGATGCAGCCGCCCGGCCTCGATCGTGCCGGAGGGAATCCGGAAATTGGCCAGCAGCGCTTGCTTGGCTCGATCGAAGGCTTCTTGCCGCTGGGCTTCCTGGAGTTGCTGGCGGGCTTGCTGGGCCTGCACCTGTTGCCAGAACTGCTCCAACTGGCGCCGCTGGGCTTCCCGGCTTTTCTCTTCTTCCTTCGTTTGTTCGGACGTAACGGGTCGATTCGGCGCGTCGCTTGGTTTGGCCTGCTTCTCTGTCGGCTTGTTATACCATTGTCGCCAGCCGGGATGGGAGATGTCCCAAGCCCGTTCCGTAGCTTCCTGGTCGCGCGTGGGCGGAGGGGGGGGCGGGATCTGGCCCCGAGCGGGCAGCGCCACTGCCAGTAATGTCACGAGTAGAACGAGTGACCCGAACGGATGCACGCGTCGCATGATTGGGACCCTTCCAGTGAGGTGTCACACGCATCACAGAATATTTATACCCTATTGTCGGCAAATCATGCCGTGGGCTTAAGTTCGGATGCACTATTGGACTTAACTGTGACTGCATCAGCCTGCGGCGGGACACTGTACCTGTTTGGACTCGATGTGTTCTCGTGGTCTCTGCCGCGATTGCCGTGGCTCCGCTGCAGCCGGCGCGTGCCTCCGTCAGTCGAAGTCGGTAGGCAGGGCGGGGTTGCGGTGGTGCTCGAACATGCGGGCGATCTGGAAGGGCAGGGTGCGCGAGACGGACAAGTCGGGGATGTTGTCGGCGGGGAAGAAGCCCACGCCGGTGGTTTCGTGGCTCTCGGTGGCGGTGCCGCCGGTGATTTCGCAGAGGAAGAAGAGCTTGTAGACGTGGAAGGGCATGGCGGGCAGGTGCGGATGCTTGCCCCGGTCGTAGACGGCGGCCAGCTTGGTCACGCGAACCTCGAAACCCGACTCCTCGAAGACCTCGCGCGCCACGGCCTCGGACGGGCTCTGGCACGGGTCGGACCAGCCGCCCGGCAAGGTCCAGGCGTTATCCACCTTTTCCTTGACCAGGAGAATCTTGTCGTCACGGATGGCCGCACCGCGCACATCCACCTTGGGCGTGGCGTACCCCTGTTCGCGGGAGAACAGCTCGATCAGCGTTTCGCTGTCCAGACCCGAGCCGGCCGACATCATTTCCGCTGCGATTTCGCGAATCTGCTCGTACCGCTCGATCTCGTATTGGCTCTGCGAGTACGTAAGGCCGTTCTGCGACAGGGCGGCTAACTGTTTGGCCCATCTTAGCCAGTTCGGTTCCATGCACGTTGTCCTTGTTTTTTCCTGCGCAGGCAGGTATTTCCGTTTTTGCCGCGCGCCGTCGTTACCGTTTCCGGCGCGGCGGCCTTAGTACAGTGACAGATATCAGGTTCGATTGCAACGACGAAGATGGAATTCACGCCGGTGTGTTGACGTATTCAAGACGGGCCGCTATCGTGCGCGGACCGATTCTCAGCGTGAATCCTGGTACTAATAGGAAGGGAGTATTATGAAACGGCAGTTGTTGATTGCAGGTTTGGTGAGCGTGGCGGCGTGGGTGAACGGGTGTATCGTGATTCACACGGAGGAGGAGCCGTGTCGGCCGGTGGTGGTCGAGCCGGGGGACGCGACCATACGCGAGATCGACGCGGTGAGCCGGCTCTCGTTCGATCACGACCGCCAGGAGGGCTACGAACGCATCGCCCGGCGGGACGGGCTCAGCGACGGCGCCCAGGTCTACCTGATCGAGGCGGTGCTCAAGCACCTGAGCTTCTCGAACGCCCAGGTCTCGGTGCTGCTGACGCTGGTGGACAATCCCTGTTTTAGCGCCGCCGGCGAGGCGGCCCTGCTGGACCGTCTGGACCGGTTGGCCTTCGAGCATGAGAAACGCAAGATTCTCGACGCCGTCAGCGCCCGAAAGGGATGAACATCGCAGCCAGGCGGCACGTAGAATAAGGGCGCAGAGCGAATAAACACTGGCGGCCGAAGAGAGAGAAAAGGCGGTTTTGGATAACACCAAAGTACGATTGGGGGTGGCGGATGGGAGTACGCGCAGGCAAGCCCTTGACGCCGGAAGAGGCGCAGCGTCTGCTAAACGAACTCGAGCGGGCCGCAGAGCGAGAGGCCTGCTGGTCGTGCCAGTGCTTGCAGAGGTTTATCACGCAGCTTGAGCTGGACGCCGCCGAGGACAGCAAGCCTTTCCTGGAAACCTACGAAGTGCGGCGCGAGCGACTCCACGGGTGTCTCGGTTGCCACCCTTGCCCGCCGGCGGATCTGTACACGCAGTATCTTGAGAAGCGGTAATTGCTGCCAAGATCTCCATCTCTTCCTATCTTGCCTCCGAGCCGGCCGCGGGTAGATGATAGGCAATGCCATTGTGACCAAGAGCTTGCTACAGACGCGAATCGCACCTGCGCCGTGTGGTTTTCTTTCTCTTGTGTTTGGCCTGGCAAGACGGATTCTGATAAATTCTTGGGCGGCATGTCATCCCGAACGTAGCGTAGCGAAGTGAAGGCTTTCCGCTGCAACCGTCAGGTAGATATCGTTCGCAGCCCAGATCCTTCGTCTACGGCTCAGGATGACACACGCTCAAACGCGCGCGAGTTTTTTCTAATCCGTATAAGATGGATCTCTCGGCGGGTCTATCGCGCGGCGGGATCGAGCTGCCAGCCGATACGCCGCAGCATCTCCCCGATCTCCGGGTTGGCCATGAACAGCCGCCAGCAGAGACCTGTGCGGTAGTTTTCGATCATGACCACGATGGGACCCTGGTCGATGGCCAAGTAGCTCTCGGCGAACCAGTCCTGGTCGAGATTGAACGCATCGCGGAAGCCGAACGGCCCCCAGAGCCGCGGGCCGTAGGTGTGATAGAAGTGTTTTAGAGTCGCGATCGACTCGTCCGGCACGTAGGGCATCGCGCTGATGGCGGCGGTGGGTGTGATCGTGCCGTTGTCGCGCCGGGGCTCGTGGGCCTGGTATCCGCCGGGTGTGTCACTGGCCGTCAGGCCCCAGCACAGCGCGCTATATCCCTTGTGTCCGCCCGGGTTGGCGGCGCAGTAGGCCTGGTGGATCAGACTGATGTTGCGGCTGTTCTCGAAGTAGTTGCAGTACCGGTCGCGCTTGCGGCGCGGATCGAATCCGAGAAAGGAGTAGTGCGTGAAGAACAGCGGCCCGCCCATCGGCCAGCCCACCCATTGTTTGTGCCCGTAGTACGTATTGCCGTTGACGTATCCGCTATCGTCGCGGCCGACCCAGCCTTCGTAGTAGCAGGCCGGATCGATCCCGTGCGTCGGCGAGGCGACCGCCAGCAGGTACGTGATCATGCACTCGTTGAAATGTCCCCCGATGGCGTGATTCATCTTCCATCCGTAGCGGGGCGACCAGTGCCAGTACAGCCGTTTGCTCCCCGGTTCGCGCAGGTACCAGTCCCACTCAACCTGCTCCCACAGCCGGTTGATCCTGTCACACAGTTCTTGCTCGGTGGCGTTGTCGGCCGTGAAGTATTGACGCACCGTCAGCATGCCCTGGACCAGGTAGGCGGTTTCGACCAAATCGCCCCCGTCGTCGAACTTCGAGAAGGGATTCGTATTGCCGGTCCGGCCGTCGATCCAGTGCGACCACGCCCCGTGATAGCGGGTGGCTTTCGTTTCGAGAAAGCGCACCGTCTTCAGCAGATGTGCGGCCGCCTCTTTCCGCTCAACGAGTCCGCGCTCGACGCCCACGACGATCGCCATCATGCCGAACCCGGTCCCGCCGCTGGTGCACGTATCCTGGCTGCGGAGCCTCTCCCGAGCCAGTCCACTGACCGGGTGGGCGTAGTCCCAGAAGTAGCGCAGCGTCGCCTCCTGCACCGACGTGAGCAGTTGCTCGTCCGTCATGGCATACGAGCGGGCCGACACGATTTGCGAAGGCGCCGATTCAATTCCCCGGCGGTCAACCCTCGCAATGCGATAGTAACACGTCCGCCCGTTCTCGCCGAGGAAATCACTGTAGACATTGAGCTCCCACGGCGCGCGGGTCAGTTTTTCGAACGGTCCCTCGGCCGTGTCGCTGCGGTAGACATGATATCCAGCGTGCCCGCCCGACCCCCTCAGGTCGATCCGACTGTCATGCCCCGTCGCGGCCAGATCGAAGCACCACACCGGCACCGCAACCGACAACACAGACGCGAACATGACCGCCGCAAAAGCCGTTCTGTTCTTCATGTCGCTCCAATCAATTCAGATGGTCTTCTCACCCAATCGGAACTTCTTCGGCATTCGCTCGTCCGTTGGCCTGGCGGGCGGGCGCATCAATGCTAAATAGGTGACTGTCCCCATTAAACCCCGTACATAGATCATCGTTTCCACTCGTAGTGGTGGTCGCGTGATCTCTCAAGCACTTTGGATATTAGTACTTTCTTATTGAATTCAACGATTATAGTAACTCTATCTGGAAGACCATCACAATAGACCTCTACTACTTCTTTGGTTAGAAAATAGAGCCTTCGGCGGCCACTTGGGATAGCTATGGGAAGGTTTTGATCCGTTGGTCGAACTTGACCACGTTGAGGAGGACCATCAAGGGACACCAAGTTAACCTCCGGTAGGTCGGTTATAGGGCATGTGAGTCTAATGCTTGTTACGTCACAAGGAAGGTCAGATGTATTGTTAATGAGGAAGCTACCCCTGCAGATTCTTGTGTTTGGGTGGGGAATAGGTAAGGACACTTTCATCTCTTCAAGTCCGGGTCGTCGTTTGTGGCGAGTCCACAAATGTCGAGCGAGCGCAATAATCAACCAAATTAGCGTTACGCCAATCCCAGATAATAACCACTCTTTATGTTCAATTAAGAAATCAAGCACTTAGAATTCCTTGGATCTAACGCACGTGGTCAGTCGCGACACGCAGCGGCGTCGATTTGCAGCCCTTTGTTCCAATGTCACGAGCTTTAATAGGTGACTGTCCCCAGTATGCCATTAAGGTGTTGGTGCGCCACCACTTGCGCCTGAAGTCGCTGCAGCGCCACCTCCGCTTGAACCAGAAGCACCAATAACAAAACCAAAATTATACCAGCCACCATTATTATTTGTTTCGTATATTCCCACGTTAGGATTAAAAAGACTGCCAATAAATGCGAGAGGCATGATAATCCCATGCCATAAGCCTACCCAAAATCCTGCGGGTTCTGCTCCTGGTTGCTGGTATTTTGAATTTGGTCCAGCGACTAATAGTCTATTTGGTGGTAATAGTCTATTTGGCATTTTAGGTCGCTCCATTAAATGTCCGCTTCTAACAAGTTATTATCAGCTTTTACTGAGAACACCGGATAAGATATTCTTAAAATCAGCCCTTGAATTAAAATCAGCCCTTGAATTCCGGGGACACCTTACCTATTTCGGTATTGAATCGAGTATGGTGTCCCCACATTCGCGGATGTCAGAAGTTACCTTTGCGATAATACATAATCATACACTGATTTATAAACGCTTCTTCTGCCATGACATTTGATGACTCTCTCGTTATTTGCGACTTCTGACTGGTAGAAAGCAACCCCAGAAAACACGGTGTCTTTCTCGACTGTGGAGCCATCCGAAGAGTTTTCCAGTAGGACTTGCCACACACCGCCACCACTGAGGCCACAAAAGCTACTCGGAAGATCATTCTTATAGTTGACTACAATATCGAGATAGTCGTACTCGGCCGCACTGTATTCATTAGTGACAGTACCTAATCCGCAAAGACAGCAACAACTTAGTACATGTTGAAAGCTACTTGTTGGGTTGTCCTGTGAGAGATATTCGCCGGGAAATCCACAAAGAACCCATATTCCAGCTTTCGTTGTGATTGGATTATCAACGTGCATATCCCGCTTGAATGAAAGGTTGTAGAAAGACGCGAATGCGCTTATCTCCCCAACATTGCTCCTGGGAAGAATCACAAGACCGAGATCGGGGCCATCAGCGTCTGTCTGACAACTGGCAATCGACATCTTGGTGAGATGGCTTGCGTCAATTTCGTATCTATGAGCCTGACCGGGTAAAGGAAGAACGAGACCGATCTGTCCACTATATTGTAGCTCATCAAGGACATGGTTAGCTGTTAATACTCCGTAGACGTCGTCTATCTGTACTAGTGTTCCAGAACCGACAAAGCGTGCGGGATTGCTTGGACGACCCTCGTGAATGAAGATCAGACCGACCGTGTAGTTGATCACGCCTCTGCATATCGAATCTAGAGGCAGATCAGTGATTTTGATTAGTTGTTCTTCGAATTGCATCGTCTAATGCCGGCAATTCCGCGGGCACCTTCCTTATTTCGGTCTTGAATTTAGTATGGTTTCCCCACGTTACCTGGGAATGATAGGTGCATCCTTCCTAATACTCAATCTCAAACTCACAACTATCTGCCCCTTGGATGATCGAGTTCTTGAGTTTCACCTTTACTGGTCTGCCGAACGCCGCTTCGAAGACCGACTTATACCATCCTACCACCCTCTCGTCACGCTGCATAGATTTGCCTCGCGGAGCGGATGGTTTCGCGGCGGTAGGCGGGATTGGGGTTCTCTTCGAGGGCGCGGACGTTGACCAGATCGACGTCCCGCCCGAGCAGTTGGGCCAGTTCGTCCTCCATGGCGAAATGGTCGAACATGGTCCAGTCGGCGTCGGGAGCGAAAGTGACCAGCAGGTCGATGTCGCTGTCGGGGCGCAGCCGGCCCTCTGCCGCCGAGCCGAAGACCGCCAGGCGGCCGATTTTCCAGCGGCCGCAGAATTGCTCGATCTGCTCCTGTGATACGCCCAAATCCATTGCCGTCATCAGCACGACCCTTTCCTTCTCGTGTTTCTATTATAGCCATACGATGGGCCTCTGTGCAAGTCGATGGCGACAAAGAAGTGCAGGGAAGGACGGGCGGAGGCCGGTTTTCGCCTCTGGTGGTTCGTATCTCGGGCTCTGCGGCGGGGGGCCTTGACGGGGGAGCGGCGGGTGTCGAGGGACGCGTGGGTTGAGAACCCATCTTACGAAAAACTGGATTTGTTTGGATGTTCGCTTGACGGCGGGGGCCAGGTTGTGTATTTATACACCCAAATAGCAAATTGTAAATAGTCATTCGTAAATCCGGAGGGATCGGTCATGAGCGAACGGTCAGACCCGAAGAAATCGAAGAAAAGCAAGGCCAAGGCACGGCGTCGGAAGAAGCAGGCCCCGAGGGTTCCGCCGGCGGACTGTGAAGTGTGGCCGCAGCAGTATCGAGGGGAGAATTTCAAGTCGGTTTATGGGGTCCTGTTCGCGGGAAAGTGCCAGTTGTGCGCGTATTCCTGCGCGCTGCCGGGGTCGCGGCGGTTGCTGGACAAGTGGCAAGGGAACAGCCGCAAGCTGCTGTGTACGAACCACCCCGACAGTCCCGGCCTGCTGCGCGAGGTCCTGCCGATAGACACCTGCCGCAACTTCAAGATGAAGTTCTGGCAGACGCCCGCCAGACGGAGAAAAGAGCCGGCGGCGCCGCCGTTCGATGAGTCCGATCCGAGCATCCGGCGTATCCCGCTGGGGCGCGGCCTGTTTGCCGTCGTCGATGCCGAGGGCTACGAATGGCTCAGCAAGTACAAGTGGCACGCGAACCGTCGCGGCCGGAAGGTCTATGCCATTGGCGCCAAGAAGGGGCGGGTGGTCTCTATGCACCGCCTGATCATGCGCCCGCGTAAGGGCTATGTAGTCGACCACATCGACGGCAATGGCCTGAACAACCGGCGCTGCAATCTGCGCGTCTGCACCCGCCGGCAGAATATGGTTAACGTGGGGCCGCGCGGCGGCGCCTCTGAGTTCGTGGGCGTCTACCGGCAGGGAGACAAGTGGGGGGCCCAAATTGTGTGGCGGGGAAAGAAATACACGCTCGGCAGCTATGACACCCAGGTCGAGGCGGCCAAGGCCCGCGACCGCAAGGCCTTCGAACTCCACGGCGAATTTGCCTACCTGAACTTCCCGGAGGACTTCGCGGGTCGCTGACCTGCGCGTATCTCGTATCTCGCTGGGATGGGGCCGCGTGCCGGGTCGGGGGAGCGGGCTTGCCTCGACGAAGGCGAATGTGCGTCGGGCATGACCGGCCGGGGCAACCCCCCCGGCGCACCGGGGTCCCTACGGACGCGCACGCCCGTGTGTGGCGCAAATGGACATTGCGCGAAAATCGGCACAGCCCGGCCTGCGGCCGGAACCAAATATGTACGCGCGCAGAGACGCGGAGACGCAGAGAACTGCAAGACTTCACCACCTTTTCAAACCTCAGCGCCTCCGCGCGTCGGCGCGAGTTCCAGTCCCTTATCCGGCCGCAGCTTGCATCGCCATCCCGATATGATCCGCGAAGAATTTCCAGTTGTTGTGGGATAGTGGTGCAGATGAACACGGATGAATTCACTTCGGACACGGATTCACGCGGATTTACACGGATTTGGGTTTGTCATTCCTGCGCAGACCCGGTGGAGAAGTGCCTGCCGCTCTCAGTCCGGCATAATCTTGTTCATCTTGTTAATCATGTCTAACAGAAGGGATTCAGACAGGATTTACAAGATTGACAGGATTGTCAGACTCGTTGGAGACTTCACCGGCCTCTCGCATCTTGCAGCCCTTACCGGCGGGAGTGCTCGAAGGAAAGATATTCGCGCGCAGAGACGCAGAGACGCAGAGAAGGCCAGGACGGTGACACCTTGTGAGACCTCAGCGTATCTGCGCCTCCGCGCGAGGTCTAATCCTTTTCGTTACCTCAGCTTGGGGTACCACCCCGGGATGGTCTGGTAAGAATTTGCCGTTGTTGAGACGTAGCCGTGTGGATGGGTAGATGGCGCGAGCTTGCGGCGGCAAACTGGCAGGATGGGCCCTTCGCCGACCGGCGGACCGGTGCCGATTGACGCAAGCCGAGGCCGACGCCTGCCGTGTGTGTCAAGTGTCAAGAGTTGACCCCGATCGCCCATTCGCCGACGGGCAGACCGGTACCGATTCACGCAAGCCGAGGTCGACGCCTGACGTGTGTGTCAAGTGTCAAGAGTTGACCCCAAAGCCCACAAGAGTTGACCCCAAAGCCCATTCACTTCGGACACGGATTCACGCGGATTTACACGGATTTGGCTTTGTCATTCCTGCATAATCTTGTTCATCTTGTTAATCATGTCTAACAGAAGGGATACAGACAGGATTTACAAGATTGACAGGATTGCCGGACTCGTCGGAAACAACAGCGGCCTGTCAAAGGAAAGACGTTCGCGCGCAGAGACGCTGAGACGCAGAGAAGGCCAGGACTTGACCACCTTTTCAAACCTCAGCGTCTCAGCGCGAGTTTTAATCCCTTATCCGGCCGCAATTTGCATCGCCATCCGGAGATGATCTGGAAAGAATTTCCGGTTGTTGTGGCATCGGAGTACAGACACGATTGGGGATCGCTCGATAGTTCTTCTTGCCGGACGGGTCGATTTCGGATAATATACTGGCAGCACCTCTTGGGGGTGGGTCCGGCCCGGTTGCGGGTCGGGAGAGTAGACGACATTCAGACGGATAGGTAGGAATACAGCGGATGTACGCAGATATAGTGCGAAATGTGGCGATCATCGCCCATGTGGATCATGGCAAGACCACGCTGGTGGATCAGCTTCTCTACCAGTCGGGGATGTTCCGCAACGAGGAACTGGATAAGCTGGCGGGCGGGCAGCACGGGCTGATCATGGATTCGAATCCGCTCGAACGCGAGCGGGGCATCACGATATTGAGCAAGAACTGCGCCATCCAGTATCTCGACGCCGCGGGCAACGAGTACAAGATCAACATCGTCGATACGCCGGGCCACGCGGATTTTGGCGGCGAGGTGGAGCGGGTCCTGAAGATGACCGACGGCGTCCTGCTGATCGTCGATGCCTTCGAGGGCCCCATGCCGCAGACGCGGTTCGTGCTCAGCAAGGCCCTCCAGCACGGGCTCAAGCCCATCCTAGTCGTAAACAAGGCCGACCGGGCGGATTCGCGACCCGACGATGTCGTCAACGAGGTGTTCGATCTGTTCGTCGACCTGGAGGCGAACGATGATTCGCTGGATTTTCCCGTGCTCTTCGCCTCGGCCAAGGAGGGGTGGGCGACGAAGGATTTGGCGCAGCCGAACAGCAATCTCAAGCCGGTCTACGAGGCGATCGTTCGGTACGTTCCGCCCCCGAAAGCCGATCCGGACAGCCCGCTGCAAATGCTGGTCACGACGCTGGAGTATTCCGACTACGTGGGGCGTGTGGCCATCGGCAAGGTCTTCGCCGGGCGACTGACGCAGAGCCAGGGCGTGACGGTCATCGACAAACAGGGACGCCACACTCAGCAGAAGGTGGTTCAGTTGTACCGGTTTGGGGGGCTGGGCAAAAAGCCGGCCGCGGACGTCCAGGCCGGCGACATCTGCGCGGTGGCGGGTCTGGACCCGGTCGATATCGGCGACACGATCGCCTGTCCGGACGAGCCCAGCGCGTTGCCCGTCGTGGCCATCGATGAGCCGACGATGAGCATGACGTTTCACGTCAACAACGGCCCGTTCGCCGGCCGGGAGGGCAAATTCGTCACCTCGCTTCAGCTCAAGGATCGCTTATACAAGGAGCTGCAGACGAACGTGGCTCTGCGCGTGGAGCCGGGGCAAAGCGCCGACGAGTACATCGTTTCGGGCCGGGGCCTCATGCATTTGGGCATCCTGCTGGAGAATATGCGGCGGGAGGGCTACGAGGTTTGCGTGGGCAAGCCCGAGGTCATCATCCGCGAGGTGGACGGGCGTCGTCAGGAGCCGATCGAGCGGCTGGTGATCGACTGTCCCGCCGACTGCCAGAACGCCGTGATGAGTCTCATTGGCAACCGGCGCAGCGAGCTGGTCAGTATGGACGCCAAGAGCGGCACCGCCGATTACGTCCACATGGAGTTCATGATTCCCTCGCGGGGTCTGTTCGGCCTCAACGCCCGCATTCTCACCGCCACCCAGGGCCGGGCGGTGATGCACCATACCTTCGAGCGGTACGAGCCGATGCGGGGCTCGATTCCCGAGCGGCAGGCCGGCGTGATGATCGCCACCGAGACCGGAACCGTCACCGCCTACGCGCTGGACGCCCTTTACGATCGCGGCGCCTTTTTCGTCCGTCCCGGCGACGCCGTCTATGAAGGCCAAGTCCTCGGAGAACACGGAAAGGATAAGGATATCCCCGTCAATGCCGCGAAGGCCAAGCAGCTCACTAACGTTCGCGCCGCCAGTAAGGACGACGCCGCCCGCGTGCGTCCTCCGCGTCTGATGAGCCTGGAGGTCTGTCTGGAGTACATCCAGCAGGATGAGCTGGTCGAGGTCTGCCCTCAGTCGATTCGCATCCGCAAGCGACTGCTCAAGGAAGGCGACCGTCGCCGCGCCGCCCGGCGCGCTTCGTCCTGACGAGGCGCCGCTACGTCTCGAACGAGTCCTCCCGGTCGAACCACTCGGGGATCTCCGACAGGGTCATGGCGGCGTCGATCAGAGCGAGGTGGCTGTAGCCCTGGGGGAAGTTGCCCAGCAGACGCTTGCTCTGAACGTCGATGTCTTCGCTGAACAGGCCCAGGTGATTGCCGTAGGCGAGCGTCTTTTCGAAGAGCTCCCGGGCGAGGTCCTTCTTGCCGATGCGGTACAGGGCCTTGATCATCCAGAAGGTGCAGACCGTAAACGACGATTGCGGCGTGCCGAAGTCGTCGCGACCGAGATAACGGTAGGTGAGCCCGTCCACGCAGAGGCGCTGGTAGGTTTCCTCGACCGTACTGACGTAGACGGGGTCTGTGGCTTTCAGGAAGCCGTAGTGTTCGGCCAGGAGGTTGGCTGAGTCCAGGCTGCGGCTCCCATAGAATTGCGTCAATGCCCCCGTTTCGGGGTCTCTGCCCTTGGCCAGCACCTCGGTGTTAATCTTGTCTCTGAGCCGGCGGTAATGGGCGGCATCTGCGGTCTTGTCGAAGAGATGGGCGATGCGCATGGCCCGATCCATGGCGACCCAGCAGAGGACCTTGGAGAACGTGAAGTGGTGGCGTCGGGTGCGGAATTCCCAGATGCCGGAATCGAGATTGTGCCAGTTGGTGGCGACGTGCCGCGCCAGCGAGCGCACCACCGTCCAAAGCTCCTCTCTGTTGTCCAGCGTCTGGCCGAAGATCCGCAAGCTCTGGTAGATGACGTCCATCACGATGCCGTAGATGTCGTTTTGCTTCTGCTTGTAGGCCGCGTTGCCCGCGCGCACCGGGCGCGAGCCCTCGTAGCCGCTGAGCCATTCCAATTCGCGCTCGGCCAGAATCTTCTGGCGGTGGATGCCGTACATGATCTGGATCTTCTCGTCCTTGAACGGGACGATGTCCAGCACGAACTGGAGGAACCGTTTGGCGACGTTGTAGTGGCCCAGTTTGGTGAGCACGCTGATGGTCATGGAGGCATCGCGAATCCAGCAGTAGCGATAGTCCCAGTTACGCACGTCGCCGATGGTTTCCGGCAGGCTGGTGGTCACGGCGGCCAGGATCGCGCCGGTGTTCTGATACGCCAGCAGCTTCAGAATCAGGGCGCTGCGCTCCACGGCCTGGCGATAGTCGGAAAACACCGTCGTACGCGCCAGCCAGCCCATCCAATAGACCTTGGTGCGCTCCAGCTCCAGCAGGGCCCAGTCGATTTCCGGATAAACCAGCTTCTGATTGTAGCTGAGCAGCAGGAAGTGGTCGCGTTCGATGCGGACGGGTTTTCCCTCGGCGATCCGTTTCAGCGGCAGGTCGGAGTAGAGATAGACGGATTCGTAGGCCCCCTGCGTGGTGCAATGCTTGATGAATCGGTGGTTGACCGTGGTCCGCACGGGCTGCTGGGCGTATGCCGGCCGGGGATCGTAGACCACGCGTACACGCGGCTTGCCGGAGAGGTGGCGGAGGTACCGGATGATGTCCGGCGGGCAGTGATACGCGCCGTTGTCCGTCTTGTAGCGCGGCATGAAGTCGATCAGCTCGAAGGCATCGTTGCCGCGTCTGAACGTGGTGACCAGGATATTGGTGCGGCGCAGGTATTGCTGCGTGGTTTCGTAGCCGTCGTCGGGCGCGACGGCGAAACAGCCGCCTTTGTTCTCGTCCAACAGTTTCGCGAAGACCGAAGACGAATCGAAATCGGGCAGGCAACACCAGTCGATGCTGCCCCGGTTGCTGACCAGTGCGGCACTCTTGCAGTTGCCGATCACGCCGTAGTTGAGATTTTCCATAGCATCCGAATCCAACCTTTATCCTCCGCGTTTCCCGCCGGGCACAACTTGCCCCATCTCTTCTCGGGCCTCCAGGCCCCGCCGAGACGAGCCCCGGCCCAGGTGTCCGCAAGGGGCGTCATCATACGCTCGGCCGCCGGGAAAGTCAACAAGACGGACATCGAGCCGCGTGCCTGAAGGGCATCCGGTCTTGGTGAAGCGGCGGGGTTTTCTTGAAAGCATTTGTATCAACTCGTAGAATGATGTAGTGACTGCTGTTGACCTGATGCGCCAAGGCTTTCGATTGGAGAGAAGAAGATGAATCCCGCGTCGAATTGTCCGTCAGACAAAGGCTTGGGGAAAGGTTGCCTGTTTGTGCTGGTGTCGCTCTTGGCGGGGACGTTCCCTTCCGATGTGCTGGCCGGGCGGACCGTGGAGATTCATCCGGCTGTGACTGAGGGGCAGGAGGAATTCGAGATTGCTGCGAATTCACTTCAACCGGGGGATGAGCTGGTGTTGCGCGGAGGCACGTATTCCCAGAACGGCCGCCGGGCGGTTACGGCGCAGGGCACCGCTGACGAGCCGATTGTCATTCGGGCGGCCGAGGGAGAGTCTCCGCTGTTGACCCGCCCGGCCGACAACATGAACAAGCACAACAACATGGAATTCGTCGACTGCTGCCACCTGACCGTTCGCGGTCTGCACTTCAACGGTGGCAGTTCGGGCGTTCGCTTCATTCGCGGCCATCACATCACGTTTGAGGACTGTGAGACTTCTTACACGGGCAACAACGCCCTGACCATGAACAGCGGCGACTGCGACGCCTTCATCATTCGACGCAATCACATTCACCACACGGGCCTGAGCGACGCGCATCCCACGGAAGGGGAGGGCATGTACATCGGCTGCCACGACGGCTCGTGCATCACCACCAACTCGCTCATCGAGCGCAATTACATTCACCACCTGCGCAGCACCAGCGGCGGCGGCAACGACGGGATCGAGATCAAGTTCGGCTCCTACGGCAACGCCGTGCGCGACAACGTCATCCACGACACGAACATCGGCTGCAGGTACCCGGGCATCTTCGTCTATGGCGGCGGCAAAGACCTCAATATCGTCGAGGGCAACGCCATCTGGAACGCCGGCGAGGGCATTCAGGTGGTCTCCGACGCCGTCGTCAGGAACAATGTCATCTTTGATTGCATCGTGACCGGCATCACAGCCGCACCGCATGCTGCTGTGCCCGAAATGCGCAACGTGACCATCGTCAACAACACGATTGTGGGCCATCCCACGGGCGTTCGCATCCGTTGGTCGAAGGCGGAGACTATGACCTTCTGCAACAACGCCGTCTACTGTCCCGAGGGCGCGGCCGTCGACGCGGCCGGGATCGACCGACACGTCTTCAGCGCCAACTACGTCTCGGGTCGCGTGCGCGGTGCGAAGATCGACAACCGACGTTTCCATGACGGAGGCACCCCGGAGGCGGCCTTCGCCGGTGCGCAGAAGCGCGACTATCGTCCGCGCCCGGGCTCACCGCTTCGCGGCGCGGCGGATCCGGCTTTTACGCCGCCGCGGGACTTCCTCCACATCATGAGGGCACCGCCTTACGACGTGGGGGCCTACGAGATAGGCACGTACGAGCCCGCTCTTCGCTGGCGGATCGGCCCCGGGTTCAAGCGATTCTAAGGGAGTTCAAGGTTTCGCGGCCGCACCGGCTGCGGGTCCGAATGTGATGCGGATGAAACGCGGGCGGTAGATGCGCGCGTCCCTGGCCATCTGCCAGAAATCGTGCGCGTTACAGACGTAAGTGATAACGAGATCGTTGTCCCGGGACAGCTCCGGATGGCCTTTGGCGGCGTAACAGAAGTACGTCTCGTGCCACTTGCTCTCGGGACATTCGTAGACCTGTCGCGGCGCGCTCCACGGCCCGACCAGCGTCGGGGCGGTGCGGATCAAAATCTTTTCCGACATGCCGCACTGGGTGTAGGTCACGACGTATTGTCGCAACCGAGGCTGGTACGACACAGAGCACTCCGTGGCGAAACCGCCGAACGACTCCGTGACATCGTTGCAGTCTTCGCTCCAGGCTCCATCGGCGTGAAAGCGCCACTTGCGGAAATCGCGCATCGCTTCTTCGCGCACGCGCGCGACGATCATTCCGCGCCCGTCGAAGCCCCGGCGCCAGTCTTCGCGGGCCCCATAGATATAGACGAAGCCGCCGGCCTTCATCGTTGCCGAGCCGAAAAACGTGTTGCCGTTCTTTGTGTAGCGTCCGAACGGGATCTTGTGTTGTTTGATGCGCCATGCGGGCGGGGCGTCGCGCCAGTTCGGAATCTCGCCCAATACACTGCCGACGTGCTTGAATCCCCATATACCTTTCTCACTGGTCCGGACGATCTGCATCAGGAACAGATAGAGTTTGTCATGGGCAAGTACGCCGTCGAAGATCCAGAACCATCCGACGCCGTCGGCCGGCTCGACGAAGGCCTTCGGTTTGCCATTCGGGCCGGTTCCCCAAAAGAAATCCACCCTGGCGCCGTTAGGGTCCTTGCCTTTCTGCAGGGCGACGCTGTTGTTCACCATCGTTGCGCCTTTGTGCGCGCCATCGACGACGGGCCCGACCCAGGTGTCGCTGAACAACCACAGCGTCGTTTCGTCGTCCAGGGCAACGGTATAGGCGCCGTCGGCGCCGGTCCAGCCTTCCTGTCGGCAAAACAACCCGTCGTATTCCTCCACGCGTTCCACACATCGAACGCAGGCCGCATCACCGGTGCACACTCCCGCGCAGAAAAGCAACAGCGTTAGACGTACCCACCACGTCCGGACGAATCCATGCGACGTCGCACGGCGAACAACAACGATATGATCTGACATGCGTCACCATCTCCCGTTTTCATGTTATGGCTTCCTTGCCCATGCCGAAATAGTAGAGAAGTGGGGAGCCCGGTGTCAAGGCGGAAGTCTGCGGCCAGTCCATCGTCAATCGCGCTGCGAGAAGAACTGGCGTCGGGTCAGCAGGTGCACTCCGATGGTGGCGTAGACGGTCGTGAGGATCAGGCAGTGGATTGTGCAGGCCAGGGTCTTGGTGAATCCGTATTTGCCGGCGGCGAAGCTGTATTTTCCGTATCTTCCTTCGGCCATCCTGTACAGCAGTTTGAAGGGCAGCCACGTGAATTGGATCAGCTTTCGTACGAATTCGGCGGTTCCGTATTCCAGCCAATAGCCCGCCAGGACGTCGAGCAAGAGATAGAACAGGGCAGCGGCCAGGAGCAGCGCCAGGGAGTTGTACGCGCGCTTGACCACGACCGAGAGAGACGTCGACAGAGCGGCGCAGGCGTTGAAGAGCAGCCAGGTTGCGAAAAGCCACAGGCCCAGCCTGTTGGGTGTGCCCCGGCCCAAGAGTGCGTCAAGGACGAAGACGATCCCGCCGCCCAGGAGCAGGTGGACGGCGCCCTGCAACGACAGTCCGAGCAGGCGGTAGATGTAGAATTGCCCCAGCCAGAGCGGCTTGGTGGCAAGGACGCAGATGCGCCCCGAGGCGATGTCGTTGCCGAGGATGCCCGCACTCAGCGCCAGCGGAAGGAAAAAGCCGCCCCAGAGAAAGATGAACGCGCCCGCCTCCATGCCGCTGGGAAGAAAGAGCAGCCAGAACAGGCCGTAGATCACCAGCCAGCTCAGATGCGCGACCCAGACGTAAGTCTTTCGGAAAAAGGTCTCTCTGATTAACTCATAAGCTTTCATCGACGAAGTCCTCTGGTTCCGTTTCCGGCAGATCGTTCGGGTCGATTTCCACGCCCACCGTCTGCAAGGCTTCCAGGGCGCGGGCGTGGTTCCGCCCGAGCCACGCATCGACGACCTTGCGCTGCCGGTCGATGATGTAATTCATGGGCACGCCTCCCAGAGCGTGATAGCGCTCGTTCAACACCTTATACATCAGCTTGGAGGCGTCGCGGATGTTTGGGAATGTCACTTGGTTTTCGCGCACCATGAGCTTGGCGATCCTTTTATCATCCCCGCAGTTTACCCCGAGGATGACCATGCCCTGGTCCTGGTACTTCTCGTAGATTTGCTGGAGATGCCACATCTCCTCGCGGCAAACCGGTCACCCCGAGCGCCAGATATAGAGCCACACGATCTTGCCGTGATAGTCGGACAGGGTGATCTTGCCTCCGGCCAGGGCGCGCAGAGTGAAATCCGGGGCCTCTTCGCCGGGCTTAAGGAGTCTGTCCTCCGGATCGGGAGGGACGTACTTCTGCCAGCCGGCGGGAGGCGACCAGGCGAACTTCTCCGGTTCGATCTCGCCGTCGATGGTCACGTCCAGCCATTCCTCGACCCCGACAATGTTGTGGATCCAGCGAATCACCTGTTTCGCCCGGCGGGGCAAATGGTCGCGCTTCGACAGCCAGAAATACCAGGTCCGCTGGGCCTTCATGATGCTGACTTCGATCACGTCGCATTCCTCGCCGCGCAGCGTGTCCGTTCCCCGGCCGGCGATGCCGTCGATGTAGGGCTGGAGAGAATCTGAATAGCCGTGGAACGTGCTGGGATCGATGAACGGCATGTGTCGTGCTCCGAGATCTCGCACTTCGTGCCCGATGGAGTGTCGTCCCAGCGGCGTGGGGTGGGTTTTGTATTGGCACGACCACAATTCTCTCGGGACGTTGGTATCCTCCGGATCGATCAGGGGGCACCTCCCCGGCCAGAAGGTCCAGAGGTCGTTGCCGTCGCCGACGAGGGTTCCCGTGAGAGCACCTCGGGCGTCGAGCGCCTCGACGCGGAAGGCGTTGGGTTTCTGGAGCGAGATGTGATAGCTCTTCGCCCTCTCGCCCGGACTGCTGTACGAGCAGACGTACGACAGGCTTTGGGCCTCACGCATCGTCGCGATCATCTGGTCGTACAGGGCGTGGGCGGCCGGCTCATCCTTGACGATCGACTCATACCGCCAGCGTCCGCCGGAGGGCCGCAGGACGTATATCGACCAGCTTTCCAGAATGACGCCGACGACAATGATCGCGATCCATACACGGGATTTCTTCTTCATCTGCATTTCCTACGTACGACAGGCTTCACTTGTGTTCGGACCTTTGTCATTCTGAAGCAAAGCCGAAGAGCCTGCCCTGAGCGAAGTCGAACGGGATCCGGCTGCCGAAGAAGAAATCCTTCTCGTCCGCAGCCCGGATCCTTCATTGCGTTCAGGATGACAGAATTGCGTCGGGGCTTTTCCCATTTCATATCACCGCTTTTAGTCCCGTTCGGACAAAAACTGTTTCCTGCGGAAGATCAGAACTCCCGGCACGGCGTAGACCACCGTCAACAGAAGACTGTGGACGGTGTAGACCAGGGCTCTCGGTAGACTCAGGCCTGCAAGAGCCAGGTTCTTTTCTTCGTATTCTCCGTTGCCTAAATCTCGCAGCAGCCCATGGGGCGGAAAGCCGTATCTGAGAATCCCTTTCAGTACGTCTCCGGCAGCGTAATTGCGCAGGTTCCAGATCAAGATGTGCATCGCGCCGCCTACGGTGACGAAGGCCACCAGCAGGAGCAGGGAGTTCTGCGATCGCTTGAGCAGAACGGACGAGGACGTGGACAGGGCGGCCCAGGTGTTGAAGAGCAGCCAGGACAAGAAGAGCCAGAAGGCCAGGTCCTCCGTCGAGCCCTTGCGCGTCACGACGTGCAAAAGGAGAATGACGATACCGGCCAGCAGAAAGTGTATCGCCCCCTGCAGGGACAGGCCCAGGAGCCGGTAGGCAAAGAGCGTTCCCGGCCGCAGCGGTCGGGTCAACACGACGCAGATCCGTCCGGAAGCAATGTCGTCGCCTATAATCCCGGCGCCCAGCGCCAGCGGCAGAAGGAAGCCGCCGCTGAGGAAGAGCAAGCCGCCGAACTCCTCCGGGTCCGGATAATAAAGCCACCAGAACATCACGTAGAGCGCCAGCCACACCACGTGCACAGCCCAGATGTAGCGCCGCCTCCAGAACGTTTCTTTCAGCAGTTCGTAGGCCCTCATCTACTGCCTCCCCTCATCGCACAGTCGCAGGAAGGTCGCCTCGATGTCCTCGTGCTGTAGCATCACGCTGGTGATGCGGGCGCCGCCTGCGGCCAGCTTTGTCACGATGTTGGGGACTTCGGTCGGATCGTCCACTGCCAGCGCCAGCTCCGTTTCGGATGCCTCCAGCACCTTGGAAGCCGGCAGCAGGGTTTCCGCGAGGCGCGGGCCGTCCGATTCGAGGCCGACGAGCAGCCGTCCTGCCTGACCGGCGACCGTGCTGTCCCCGAACGTGATGATTTGGCCGCGGTGCATGAACATGTAGTCGCTGGTGAGCTTCTCCAACTCGCCCAGGCGGTGGGAGCTGATGACGACGGCCGCGCCCGCGTCCTGCAGTTGCTTGAGCAGATCGCGTAACTGGATGATGCCGACCGGGTCGAGGCCGTTGCTCGGCTCATCCAGCAGCAGCAGTTGCGGGTCGTTCAACATCGCCACGCCCAACGCGAGGCGTTGCTTCATGCCCTGGGAAAAGTCCGCACACGGCCGGTCGATGAACTCCTGCATTTGCAGTCGCTGGATGGACTTGTCCACCTGCTCGGCAATCGTCGCGCGCGACAGGCCCAGCAGGGCCCCGTGGTAGCGGAGCGTCGCGCGGGCGGAGTAGCCGCCGAGGAAGACCGGATGCTCCGGCATATAACCGAGGCTCTGCCGGGCCTGGATCGACCGGGCGGGGTGTCCGCAGACCGTGACGTCACCGTCGGTGGGGAAGATCAGGCCGCCGATCAGGTTCAGCAGGGTCGATTTGCCCGCGCCGTTGGGGCCGATCAGGCCGACGATCTGGCCCGGCCGCACCGAGAGCGACACGTCATTCAGGGCGCGGACCGCCTTTGCTTG